>ENA-OPZM01000039-OPZM01000039.1-human-gut-metagenome-genome-assembly--contig:-NODE-39-length-51017-cov-5.440755_pt1 | contig 51017 bp, 64 predicted proteins | sample MGYA00242478_ERZ504493 | MGnify/ENA primary metagenome ERZ504493 (study PRJEB26092, sample SAMD00036227) | human gut metagenome | host: Homo sapiens | study: EMG produced TPA metagenomics assembly of... | reverse complement strand
CTGTTTGCTTTTATGCTTTTACTCAAGCCTTTATTTTGCTAAAAAAACTACATTCAAAAAATTTGCGTTTATTATTGCGGCTACATTTATGCTAGGTGCAATGGCTGAGGAAAAGATGATGTTAATGTTGGCCGTGTTATGCATTATTTTGTCAGCACTGATTAATCAATATGTTGAAAAAGGTCTTACAGTTAGAAAGTTAGGTATTCTAGTTGGTTTATTACTGGGCTTTGTGGTTGTTATCAATTTGGTTGATCGTTTGGCACCGGATATGTTGATATTCTTTTTAATAAAAAGAATTTTATGGATTATGCAACTGCGACTTTTGATGAGGGGTATAGAATTCCACGTGTCGGATCATTCCAAGTGATTAATAATTTATTCCTGAGAACTCCGATTAAAGAGTGGTTTGGTTTGGGTATTGGTAATTGTGACACATCTGCATTTTCATTTTTACAGAGTGACTTTTACAGAGCTTATGGAGACTATAATTATCGCTGGTTTACAAATCAATGGACGTATTTGGAATGCGGAATTGGCGGTTTTGGATTGTACGTGTTTTTCTTTGTTACATTGATTATTACGTTGTTGGCAAAGTTAAAAAGGTATCCTAATGCGATTCGGCCATATATGATTGCAAGTGCTATTTTCACAGTCGCTATGATTTTTTTGATGTGGCACAGCTCAGCAATTCGAGTGGATACAGCTTATATAATTTATTTTGGAATGGCAATTGGTTTTGTAGCAATGCAGTATGATAGCAATGAAATTAAGGAGGATTGCTAAAGTGAATATAAAAAGCATTTTGAGAAAGACCGCTTATGGGTATAAGGCAGAATCATCATCTTATATTGAACACTTAAGATCGATAGGAATGAAAATTGGAAGCGATTGCATTATATATGTCCCGACAAAGACGCTAATTGATGAGCAGTATCCGTGGATGATTACTATTGGTGATCATGTAAGGATTACTGAGGGTGTAAAAATTTTAACACACGATTATTCATGGTCGGTTCTTAAAAATTGTCGGGGGGGGGTCCTTGGAGCTAGTGGTATAGTCGAAATAGGAAACAATGTATTTATTGGTATGAATACAATTATAGAAAGAAATGTGAAAATAGGCGATAACGTTGTGGTTGGAGCAGGGAGTCTAGTTACAAAGGATTGCGAGTCTGACAGCGTTTATGCGGGCGTTCCAGCGAGAAAGTTGATGAGTATTAATGAATTCTTTGACAAACGTTACGCTAAACAAAAGGCTGAAGCGAAAGAATTAGCTCAGAGGTATTATGAGCGTTTTAAACGTCGGCCCGATCCAGAGGTTTTTCATGAGTACTTTATGCTGTTTGAAACAAAAAGTAGCGTTTTAATAAACAATGTGTTTTCAAATAAGCTTAAGCTAGGCAATACAGAAAAGCAGTCAATTGAGTATATGGAAGAACATGCTCCTGAATTTTCTAATTATGAAGAATTTATGAGGTATTGTTTTGATGATGAGGAAGAAAAATAAAAGATGTGTCTTGATTTTACCCTACTTTGGACAATTTAATAATTATTTCCCGCTTTTTCTTAAATCATGTGAGGCCAACCCTACATACACATGGATGATTTTTACTGACAATGAGTTTAAGTATGCCTGTCCAGAAAATGTTCATGTTATTAAAACTACACTTGATGAAATACGTAAGATAGCTAACGAAAAATTTGGATTTAAGATTGTACTTGAATCAGCATATAAATTATGTGATTACAAACCTGCCTATGGGTTTCTATTTGAGAAATACATTAAGGACTTTGATTACTGGGGCCACTGTGATTGCGATTTGATTTTTGGAAACCTCGAAAAAAAATGTTACGCCATTGTTGAACGAGGACTATGATAAATTGTTCGCTGCGGGACATTTGACAATATATAAAAACACGTATGAAAATAATCGTCGCTTTATGAAGTCTTATAAAGGACGTGTTTTATATAAAGAAGCATTTACAACGGACAAAATTTTTGTGTTTGATGAAGACTGTAATAGTCATGACAATGTCCATAGCATTTTTCGTGAAGATGGAGCAAGGATTTATGAAAAGGATTTGAGCATGAATCCTTCTGTCTTTTCTGCAAAATTTATTAGAGCATTTTATGATGTTTCTAAACACGACTTTGTTAATGAAATGTATAAAAAGGCACGGTATTATTGGAATAATGGAAATGTTTTGCGAATCGAGTGGAATGGTAGTGAACTTGTGAAGACAGAATTTGCTTATATTCATCTCCAAATGCGTAAAATGCGTGTTAAAGTGTCTGTACAAGATGCATGCTTTGAAATCTTACCAGATAGGTTTGTTGAGCAAGAGTTGCCGAAAAATCGTAGCGAACTACATTTGTTAACAATCGGATGGCCATATTTGTACTGGATTGATAATTATAAGAAGCGGGTAATCAGAAAGTGGAAGCAGATCGTTAGAAAGACAATCTGAATATATATATTGTGACCTAGTTATTTAAGAGTACAAGGAAGACGAGGATGAATTTATGATACCTAAAGTAATACACTATTGCTGGTTTGGAGGGAATCCTCTTCCAGAAGAAGCAAAGCGTTGTATTGAATCATGGAAAAAGTATTGTCCAGACTACAAGATAATAGAGTGGAATGAAAATAATTACGATGTGAATAGCAATGAATATATGAAAGCCGCTTATAAAGAAAAAAAAATGGGCTTTTGTATCTGATTATGCCAGAATTGATGTCGTGTATAAGTACGGTGGCATATATATGGACACTGATGTTGAGTTAGTAAAGGAGCTTGATAGTTTTTTAAATGATAGAATGTATTGTGGGTGGGAAATGAGAGACCCATTGCTAGACAAACTGGGAAGAAGCTATGAGAATTCAGTGGCGTTTGGATTGGGATTTGGTGCAGAGAAAGGCCATCCAGCTTTGAAAAAGATTCTTGATTTATATGATAGGATTTCCTTTTATAACGAAGATGGAACTCTGAATTTAATGGCGTGTCCGCATTATCAAACGGAAATCCTAAAAGAATATGGACTAGATGATACAAGGAGAACATATCAACACTTAGATGCAGGAATTGTGGTCTATGAAGAAGAAGTGTTTTCGCCGAAGTCACCACTAACAGGGAAAACAACAATTACAAACAAAACTGTAAGTATCCATCAATTTTCAATGACTTGGATTAATGCAAAAGAAAGAAAACTTCAGAATATAGAATGGAATCTTACAGAACGGTTTGGATATGGATTTGCTCATACGGTTACTAAGATTATTTCTTTGCCGTATAGAGTAGAAAAAAAGATAACTAAAATAGTGAAAAAGTCCCAATAAGGTTGACTGTGTAGAAATTCGATGTTAAATAATGGAAGGAGTTCTTGGACAATAGTCCGTAAAAGATAATGCAAAAATCATTAACTAAAAATTCAATATATAACGTAATTTATACGATAGCTAATATCCTGTTTCCTTTTGCTACATCTATTTATGTCTCAAGGATTCTTCTGCCGGCCGGCGTTGGTAAAGTGGCTTCTGCACAGAATATTGTTTCCTATTTTGTGACACTTGCAGCACTTGGATTGCCATCCTATGGAGTACGAGAGTTTGCAAAAGTTAGAGAAAAAAAAATATGAAAGAAACAAATTGTTCACCGAGCTTCTACTTGTGAATATTATATCGACAACTTTGGCAGTTGTTGGATTCATTGGTCTAGTGGTTGTTAATGAGGGTTTTAGTGGACAATGGGCACTTTATGCAGCCTGTGGTCTTTCTATTGCCTTTAATTATCTTAATATTGACTGGATGTATCAGGGCCTGGAAGAATATGGATATATTACAGGGCGAAGCTTACTTATTAAAGGCCTCTCTCTTTTGGCATTATTTTTATTTGTGAAAACAAGGGAAGATTATGTAATATATGCGCTTATATCTAGTTTGGCCACAGGCGGAAATTATGTTTTTAATGTTCTGAACGCAAGAAAATATGTCGCACTTGATTTCTCTAGAATCGAGTTAAAACGTCATATGAAACCTGTTCTTTTAATTGCGTGTATTATATTCTTATCGAGTATTTACAATAAAATTGATGTGACAATGCTCAACATCTTGGCAACGGATGAATCTGTTGGGTACTACACATACGCACAGAAGACAATTACAATGGTTTTGACCATGGCGAATGCTATTACTGCTGCATTGTTACCAAGACTTAGCTATTACTATGACAATGATAGACAAGGATTTTATAAATTATTAGATAAAGGTTTTCAAGTCTTGTGTTTTATGACTTTTCCAATGACAGTAGGAATGGTGCTTGTTGCTCCGCAAGCAGTTGAGTTCTTATACGGTGAGGCCTTTGAACCTGCTGTTTTAACGATACGCTTGATGTGTCCCCTGATTCTAATCAAAGGCTTTGGAGATTTGTTCTGCTACCAGCTTGTTTATAGTACAAAGAGCGAAAAGATTATTTTGCCTGCTTCAGCATCTGCATCTGTGATAAATATTATAACGAATGCAGCTTTAATTCCGACACTTCTTCAAAATGGTGCCGTAATAGCATCTGTGTTTAGTGAATTGGTTACGAATGCTGTACAATTCATTTATATGAAGAAAAAAGTGAAGTTTTCTATTAATATGAAAGCATTGACGAAGGGACTTATCAGTACAGCAGTGATGGCACTGAGTGTCTACATCATTATGCAGTTTAAATTGCCAAATACTGTTGGGCTTATATTAGAGATTTCATGTGGTGTTATCGCATACACAGCAGTAAACTTGGTTATGAAGAACACCTTGATATTCGAGATTGTGAATAAAGTGAAAGGGAAAATCTCACATAAGGCCTAAATATGAAGAAAGTGGGATGGTGGATGAAGTGCAACGCAATAATGAATACAAACTGATAGATTTGATAAAATTTTTGTGTGCATATCTTGTAGTTGGGATACACACGAGACCACTTCAAGCTGTTAGTGTTCTCTTAGACAAAGTTGTGTACTATAATATATCAAACTATGCAGTACCGTTCTTTTATGCATGTACTGGATATTTCTTGATTGTTAAACAACCGGAAAAAGATTTGCATACAAAACTTGGCTACCGCATAAAAAAGATCTTTAATATTTATATCATATGGTCTATCGTGTATTTGCCAGTGACAGTTTATGGATGGTTTATTGAAGGAAATAAAACAGTAGAATATGCAGCTCTTTGTATTCGGAATTATATCCTCGTGGGAGATAATTTTTATTCATGGGCGCTATGGTATCTCAATGGTTTAATCTTCGCTTGATTCTTATAGATATTTTATCAAAAAGAATTTCAATAGAAAGATTGTAGGTTTTGGATCAGTGGCATATCTTGTTGGTATAGTTCTTACCGCTTTTGGGGGACATCAAGACAAGTTACCGGCATTATTAGCATGTCCAGTTAATATTTATTTCTCAATCTTTGCAACAACAAGAAATGGTCTCTTTCAATCGTTAGTATTTGTTTCTTTGGGTATGTATATTGCTGACATTGAGAAGTCGGGTGAGTTGACAAAAATTCTTCACAAGGGAAAGATTGCACTATTTGCTTATCTAATAAAAATTCCTATAAGCCTTATCGGGGGGGCAGTACCTCAGCCAGATGCTTGACCTTCCAATCTTTTTCATGCTATTCTGCCTGATTATATATAAATGTCCAAAGATGGAACTTCATGGAGATTTTTATAAGAAACTGAGAAACTTAAGTGGAACAATATATTTTGTCCATATGTACTTTGTGGCATTGTGTGCACTTGTTTTGTATAAGGAAGATTACCATAATCTCGTATCCTTCTTTATCTGCGCAGGAAGTGCGACTTTAATTGCTATACTATTCAATTACATTAGGGAAAGGAAAAGATGCAAGCAGTAGCTGATGACGTTTTTTATAGCATATATCAATATTTAGGATTCGGGCTGATTTTCGCAGTAATATGCATGATTGCCTTGCCCGAAGTAGAACATAAAGGATTAAAGAAGTGCCTTATTCATCAGTGGCATAAGCTTAGAACGGATAAGATCACTCGATATAAATTTGCATTCTTTACCATCCTGTTTATGGTGCTGTCTAGAACTTTGATTTGCCGCAGTATATGGCAATGTCCATGGGAAAATATAATTGGGGAATGGGGAGTTTTCGCTTCAGATGGCACTCTGAATACGGAAGGGATGCTTAATGTTCTTCTGTTTGTCCCACTTGCTTATTTTGGAGTTCTGGGATTTTTTCAACAAGATGGATTGGACAAGGAAATCTTGTTTAATATTGTAAAGACTTCCTTTGGTTTTTCATGTTTAATTGAAATATGTCAGCTTTTTTTAAGAGTAGGAACATTTCAGTTATCGGATATTTTCCAAAATACGCTTGGTGGCTTTATAGGTATAGCTGTTTGGGCTATGCAACAAAAAATAATGAAAAGAGGAAGAAAAAATATGAACACAACATTACTTATCATGGCAGCCGGTATCGGTAGCGTTTCGGAACGGGAATTAAACAGCTGGAGCCGGTGGATGCTTCTAACCATATCATCATGGATTACTCGATTCATGATGCAATCGAGGCTGGCTTCAATCATGTGGTGTTTATCATCCGCAAGGATATCGAGAAGGAGTTCAAAGAGGTCATCGGTGATCGCATTGCCTCCATTTGCAAGTCCCACAATGTAACTGTGGACTACGCATTTCAGGATATCAACGATATTCCGGGAGAACTTCCGGCAGGCCGGACAAAGCCGTGGGGGACTGGCCAGGCCGTCCTTGCGGCGAAAAATGTGATTGATACTCCGTTCATTGTCATCAATGCAGATGACTACTATGGTAAAGAAGCTTCAAGGCCGTCCACGAGTATCTGGTAAATGGCGGTGAGTCTTGCATGGCTGGTTTTGTACTGAAGAATACCCTGTCTGATAACGGTGGCGTGACTCGTGGCATCTGCAAAATGGATGAGAATGGAAACTTGACTGAGGTTGTGGAAACCAAGAACATCGTCAAGACTGCAGATGGAGCAGAGGCAGACGGTGTGGTTGTTGATGTGAATTCTCTGGTATCCATGAATATGTGGGGCCTGACTCCAGAGTTCTTGGATGTGCTGGAGGAAGGTTTCAAAGAATTCTTCGAGAAAGAGGTTCCGGGCAATCCTCTGAAGGCGGAGTATCTGATTCCTATCTTCATCGGTGAGCTGCTGGAGCAGGGCAAGATGTCTGTGAAGGTTCTGAAGACCAACGACACCTGGTACGGCATGACCTACCACGAAGATGTTGCAGCCGTAAAGGACAGCTTCAAGAAAATGTTAGAAAAGGGTGTCTATAAGACAGATTTGTTTAGCGATTTATGATATACTGGAGCCACGGGAAGCCGTGGCTCTTGTTGTTTGAAACTTTGTATACTGTTTTGTGCAGTCAGCAAGCAACGCAGCAAGGAGATTAAGAATATAGGAATTTAATTATGTAAACAGGAGCGATATTGTGAAGAAACTATTTTGGTTATTGTTTGGAACCGGTTTAGCTATTGCAGTAATAGCTTTCACATTGTCAGATAACACCTTGAGTTATTTTTTTAATTTTCTTTTGGGATTGAGTACGAACATTTTTGGATTGATTATCACCATTTTCTTTGCACAAAAATATATTGATGCTGTGGAAACAAAAAACAGAAAAGCCGCAGAAACAAACGAAATCCTAAGGCATGATAGAATTATGCAGCAATTTATTTTGCTTTATTTGGAAGGGTATGCAAGTATTGCAATCCCTAATAAATTGGATGTAAGTGAGATTCATATCAATGTGGCAGAAGATGATGAGTTTGCATTTACGGATTTGGCAGGAATGTATGATGCCTCACTCATGATTCCGAAAAAGGGTGCAAAATCTTCTATTGAAATTTACTATGAAAATGAAGAGAAGTTGGCAAAGTATGTAATGAATGTTATAGAGAATGTCAATTTTGAGTTTTATCCAGAATTGCTGGATACTTTGACGGAATTCTATAGGATATATATAAAATCAGATGAAAAGGAGATTGTTCTTTGGCCACTTACAGTTGATGATTTAGATAATAGAAAACTAATAATCACAGCAATGACCAATATGATTAAGAGTAAAGACAATGATTGGGTTGCTCAAAATGCAAAAGGTAAATTGAATGGCAATGTGATGAAGTCCTATGTGACGTTATATCTAAAAGCAAGAGAAGAGAGAAAATTGATTGCGAAGTATACGCAGGAAATAAATAAAGTGAAATTACAAAATGGACAATCGTAAATCAAATAATTGTATTTTTTCACTCACAATGTTATACTTAGATAGCATTATAAAATGAAATGAGGTAGGATTTCATGCCCAGAACAAAAGGTAGCAAGAATAAGCCCAAAACTGTGACTGCTGGTTTCGCAACGCAGATTGCAGAGAAGCAGTCCGCAAAGGAAGCACTCACAGCGGAAATCGCATCCATCACGGCAAACATTGACACTTTGAAGGCTGATCTGAAAGTGAAAAAGACTGCTCTGAAGAAGGCCGAAAAAGAAGTGGCATCTCTGGAAGCAAAGAAGGCCAAGGCAGATGCTAAGGCCGCTGAAGAAGCGAAGAAGACCGAAGCAGAGGCTGTGCTGAAGAAGTTACTGGCAAGCGGTATGAGTGCGGACGAGATCCTCGAAAAACTGAAATAACCAAGAAAAAAATAAATGCCGTGTGGACAAACTGAACTCTAGGAGTTCACACGGTATTTTTTGAAGGATGCCGTATAGTTTGTAACGAAAATAAAAGAAGAACAAAATTTAAAAAAATGGAGCGTGAGAAAATGAACTTATCTAAAATACATCATATTGCAATTATCGTATCTGACTACGAAGCCGCAAAGAATTTTTATGTGAACAAGCTGGGCTTCTCTGTCATCAGAGAGAACTACCGTCCAGAGCGTAAGGACTGGAAGCTAGATCTTCGTGTCAATAAGCACACAGAGCTCGAGATTTTCGCAGAAGAAAACCCGCCGAAGCGTGTGAACCGTCCCGAAGCCTGTGGCCTGCGTCATCTTGCATTCTGTGTGGAGAGCGTGGAGCAGACGGTGAAAGAGCTGGCGGAGATAGGGATTGAATGTGAGCCAATCCGTGTGGATGATTACACCGGCAAGAAGATGACATTCTTCCACGACCCGGATGGACTGCCGCTGGAACTGCACGAATAATTATGGGAGAGAAAAGAGCATATAAAGCCAGAAAGCCTGGCGGCGGCCGGAAAAAGTTAAAGCCGGAATACGATGCCGGGAAGAATCTGAAAGATCAGATGGATGCGGCTGTGGCGCTCTATGAGGAGGACTGCTCCCTCCAATCCATCGCCGATGTGCTAAACCTAAACCCAATCAAAGTGAGAAAGCTACTCATCACAGCTGGAGTGTATAAGTCGAATGCGGCGAAGAAAGTGAAAAACACTTTTGAAGAGTATAGAAAAACACAGGACTACAAAACCGCCATACTATCAACTGCAGCAGTTCTTAAACTTTCCAAAGCCTCCGTCACATCGTACCTGCCTTATGAAAAAGGCGTGTACTTCCCAAGCGCAGCAGATAAAGAGAAAATCAGCGTAGGAGCAGAGCGGCAGCGGAGATTTAGAGCAATAAAGCGATGGAGGGTTGATCCGACAGAAGAAAACTTCTGGGGTGTGGTTCTGGCCTATACTGGAGTAAAATTTAAGACCTACTCCGGGTTGCCATTCTCTTACGAAATTAAAAAGGGCAGTAACGGCGAGTACACAAAAGAACTGTGGATCGATCGCAGAGAGAATAGTAAAAGCCTGGCGTGGAGTTCTGTGCGGCTGGCTCTGGGCCATATTAAAAAGGTAGGAGAAGTAGTTGAACGACCGAAAGCACTGGGCGATATCCGGGGTGTGACCTATATATATGGAATGTTCTATCGGTTTGGACTGATCGACGTGCCGGATGAAGCAAAAGAAAAGATGAAGAAAGCGTTCAGCAAATCGTCCTGACACGGATGCCGCAGAGGGTGCGGAAAAGAAGAATCACCCAATGTTTGAGTCACTGCGTGAACTCCTGGAGATTATACAAAAAAACGCCTGCGGAATGAACCACAGGCGGCTGAAATCACATTATAGCTTATTCAAAAAGTCTTCCAGAACACGGTTCCACTTTTCGGGGTACTCATAGAACATCAGGTGACCACCCATGACGTAGGTGTCGTAACCGGGAAGATGTGCTTCGACAAAGGGCTTTGCAATGCCCTGCCAGTGTTCTGCAATGAACATCAGGCTGGGCATCGTTGCACCGACATCTTTTGCGATTTCAAGATAGTTGGAGAACACAGCGTCGCAGAACAGCTGACGGCAGATCCAGTACGGCGTGCGGCCGGAAATATCCAGCAGATACTCCAGCTCATCAGGCTCCATCTTATGCTGGATCATGATGCCAGTCGCATACTCGCTAAAGAACTCACGGCATCCCTCAGAAGAAGTCAACACCTGTGTGGCGACCTGACAGCTCTTCAATCGTGCCCTCAGTCCACCACTTCGGGTCAGGGGAGAGCGGGAGCGGAGACATATCGATAGTCACAACGCCGCGCAGCTTGTCTTTGCCGAACTGCTGCACGTAGCTCCATGTGTCAAGGTTGCCCGTGCTCCAGCCAATCAGGACAATATCTTTGAGACCCAATGCATCAATCAGACCTGCTACATCGCGGCCGTGAGTCAGGTAGTCGTTGCCATCCACGGTTTTGGCAGAATAGCCTTGGCCGCGAGGATCGATAGCAATGGCACGATATTCAGAGGAGAAATACTCCAGTTGGTTCTTGAAAATCTCACCAGAGAAGGTCAGGCCGGGAATGAAGACCAACGGTTTACCTTTGCCATGAGAAAACCTCCCAACAAAACCTATAAATCGAATTGGCTTGTCTGAATTATATATCTGAAAAAGAGAAAAGCAATAGCTTGATAGAAACTGCACTGCTGTAATCTACAAAAATTTTCAGTGCATGAATATCAGTAACAGTTACACAATGTTAAAATAGCAATATGTCCACGATGAGCAGGCGCAACACCTGTCTGCCGCAGTATTTTTACTTTATAAGACATCTCTATGGATGACGGTAAGGTTCGATTTTGAACTTTGCCGTTTTTCTTTTTATTTAAAATTATAAATTTTTTCAGAACTGTATTCCAAAACAGCTCTGCGGATTCCTATTAGTGTAGGGGTTTTCAAAATCTTTTGTGAAACGGCTTTCCTCTAGTTTTATGAGTGGAAAATAAACAAAATCTATGTTCTAAAATTAGGTAGTTCAACAAAATTCAAAAAACTGGTTGCCAAACACCCCTTTTAGAATGTTATAGGTATAGGGGAATGCTGAAAAAGTGAAATTTCTTTGAATTTTAAAAAGATCCGGTTTAAAAATCCCCCTTTGAGTTTGTATAGGGTGTAAGGACTATTTTTCTAAACAGACCTATTCGCTGTTGGATTCACTTGTGAAAATCCCTAATTCCTTACAAAGTCACATCGCACCTTGAAAATCGCATGAGCCACCCCAGCAGGATACCTCCGGTACTGAATGTGCATTCTGCGCGTCTTACCAGAAAAAACGTCGGAGAGAATCGGGCAGGAACGGGCTGGGACAGAGTGGACGGTAGTTAAGAGCAAGATTCGCCTTTGTATACGAAACCGCTCCTACGGGCGATTTTTCTACGGCGGCATCTTGATGGGGATTGTGCTCCCCATACCCTCACATCGTGCAAAATCACATGATTTTGCCTGTTGGTGGCCTGTCGCAGCAGGTCACAGCCGGAGTGCAGATGCACTGCCGGGAAAATCAAATTTTTGATTTTGGAAAGGAGACCCCATGCCACGGACGAAGAAAAAAGTGAAATCTATCGTAAAGACAAAAGTAATCTCCGCACGAGTTACAGAAACAGTACATGAACTTTTATACCGGCAGGCAGAAGATGCCGGGATGACCCTCTCTCAATTTGCAGCGCAGATGCTGATGAAAGGTCGCGTGAATACCTCGTATGTGTTCTATGTCCACCCGGACGAGATCGAAGCCATCACACGGGAGTTTGCCGCCATCGGAAACAACCTGAACCAGATCGCGGCTTTCATCAACAGCGGCGGTATCCAGTCCTGTGCGATGCACGAAAACATCAACCATGCGATTTCCTGCATTTTTGAAATGCGGGAGCAGGTCGCAGAAATGGCAGGAAAGAACTATGGCAATCTTAAAGCATATCGCAAGTAAGAGTTCCAACTATGGTGCTGCGCTGGAGTATCTGATTTTCAAACATGACGAGCTTCGGAAAACTCCGATCCTTGACCAAAACGGAAATCGCATCATGCGGGATGAGTTTTATCTGGACGGTCTGAACTGTGAACCCTATTCCTTTGATGCGGCCTGCCAGCAGTTGAACCGCGAATATCAGAAGAACAAAAACAAGAATGAAATCAAAAGCCACCATTACATCATCAGCTTTGATCCACGGGACAGCACAGAAAATTGTTTGACGGGGAAACGGGCGCAGGAGCTTGGACTGGAATATGCAAAAGCGAATTTTCCGGGGCATCAGGCTTTGGTCTGTACGCACATGGACGGGCACAATGGCAGCGGCAACATTCATGTCCATATCGTAATCAACAGCTTGCGAAAATTGGATGTGCCCCAGCAGCCTTCATGGAGCGACCCATCGACTGCAAGGCAGGGTACAAGCACCATGTAACAAACGAGTACCTGAAGCATCTGCAGAAATCCCTCATGGATTTATGCCAACGCGAATTTCTGCATCAGGTCGATTTGCTGTCGCCATCCAGAACGGGCGTGACCGAAGCGGAGTATTGGGCGCAGCGGCGGCTGGATGAGAAAAAACAGGAAATCGAAAAGGAAGGTTTTACGCCAAACCCGACAAAATTTCAAACACAGAAACAGCTTATCCGGGATGCCGTTGCCGCTGCTCGTGAGAAAGCAATCTCGTATGAAGATTTTCAAAACATCCTACAGGATGAATATGACATTTTTGTCAAAACACAACGTGGGCGTTACAGCTATCTGCCGCCGGAACGGAACAAGTTCATATCGGAGCGTTCTCTGGGAGAAAGCTGCAAAAGAGAATGTCTGGAAGGATTCTTTGTTCAGAACGCCGAGAAGAATCTGCGGTACAAGGAAGACCCCATACTGATCTTTACGACCAGAACTAGGCTGCGGCTCGTTGTGGACCTGCAGGAGAATGTCAAGGCACAGGAAAATCTGGCGTATGCGCTAAAGGTCAAAATCAGCAATTTGCAGAAAATGGCTGAAACGCTGGTATGGGTACAGGAAAACAACATCAACGACCTGACGGAACTGAACGATCTGTGTAAGACAGCACAGTCCAATGCGCAGGCAGCGTATGAACGGCTGTCACAGGCAGAGGATGAACTGTACAAAACCAATGAACAGATTCATTATGCGGGGCAGTATCTTTCTACAAAAGATGTCCAGCAGCAATTTGCGAAAGCAATTTTCAAGAAGAAATTCCGTGCAGAGCATTCCAAGGAATTGGACGCCTATGCAGAATCCGTGAAATATTTCCGGGAAGAAAACGATGGAAAGCTGCCATCGCTGAAATCCTTGAAACAGCGGAAAGAAGAACTGACGAAAGAAATCGCGGAGAGGAAAAAGGCATATGCTCCCCTGAGGAAGAATCCCGGCGTCTGGAAATTGCATCGGATAATGTGTACAGCATCTTCCGAAAAAACGATGAAATGAAATCCGACCTTGCATGGAAACGCGAGTGGGAGGCTAGAGTCCGCGAAAAGGCAAGGCAGGAGCAGGCTCGACAGGAACAGCGCGAGCGTCAACCGAAACGCAAGAAGCGCAGCTATGATATGAGCCTGTAAATCAGAGGTCTTCCACCCTCGCCACCCCGGAACCTCCCGGATGCGTAAGCCTGTGCAGGGCTTTCCCATTCGGCAGGGACTTTTGAAAACGATTAGGAGGAAGTTTGAGTAAAGAGTACATCAAAGCACAAACCCCACTACCCGCTTATTTCCCTTATCCGAAATTTCTGCTGCAGATGAGCCTTTCCCATACGGCACGATTGACGTATGTTCTGTTGCTGGACCGTATGACTCTTTCGCAGAAGAACGGCTGGTGGATGTGCAGGGCCGGCATATGTGCTCTATCCGTTGGCAGGGCTGGCGGAAGATCTTCAGAGCAGCATTTCCAGTGTCACCCGTGCCCTGCGGGAACTGGAAGCCGCACGGCTGATCGAACGGCGGTCCAATGGCTTTTCCAAGCCAAACCAGGTGTTCCTAAGCTTCCCATCTACTGCGCAGAAATGCACAGTCGAGATGGTCAAAAATGAGCAGCCTGATTGCTCAAAAGTGGGCAATACGGTTGCGCAAAACTGCACACCTAACCAAATAAATAAGAACAACCTAAGATTGAACCAACTGAATAGAACTAAAGAAGCGTATGGGCGATATCGGAATGTTTTTCTGGAAGATTATTCGGAACTGGAAATGGAAATTGCAGAGTTGGATTCCTTGATTGATGACCTTTCAATCTATATGCAGTCTACAGGCAGGAAGTACGCAGACCATGCGGCGACCCTGCGCAGTTGGTCGGCACGGAAGAAAAGACAACAGAAACCGGGAGCAGGCATCCCGGACTATACCTACAACAAGGAGGAAAGTTTATGACGGAAACGATCCAGACAGCGATGGACAGGCTTATGACGATCTCTGTGGAACCGCAGGACTATGTTGCAGAAGATGGGCTGCTGTACTGCGGCAGCTGCAATACCCCCAAGGAAGCGTTCTTCCCAAACGGAAGAAAGCTGTTTGGGCGTGACCGCCATCCGGCTGAATGCCAGTGCCGACAAGAAGCTAGGAAAAAGCAGGAGGAAGAAGAGCGGGCAAGGCTGCATCACGAGAACGTGCGGCGGTTGAAGCTGCAGGGCTTTACCGACTGGGCGATGCAGCACTGGACATTTGAAAACGATCATGGGCAGAACCCACAGATGCATCTGGCGCAGCGGTATGTGGACTATTGGCCGGAAATGCGGGGAAAGAATGTGGGGCTGCTGCTCTGGGGCGGTGTTGGTACAGGCAAGAGTTTTATGGCGGGTTGCATTGCCAATGCCCTGATGGAACAGGAAGTGGCCGTCTGCATGACGAATTTTGCCCGAATTATGAATGAACTGAATAACGCCTTTTCCGGGCGGAATGAAGTCGTGGATAGGCTCTGCGGCTATCCGTTGCTTGTCATTGATGATTTTGGCATGGAGCGCGGCACGGAATATGCATTGGAGCAAATTTATAACATCATCGACAGCCGCTACCGCAGCCAGAAACCGCTGATCATTACCACGAACCTGACTCTGACGGAGTTGAAGAACTCGCAGGATACCGCACACGCCCGTATCTATGACCGTCTGCTGGAACTGTGTACACCGATTGCCTGCACAGGTCCCAGTATGAGAAAGAACATAGGACAGGCAAAATTGAACTTGCTGAAAACACTTCTGGCCTGAATGGGAGGAACGCGATTGAAAGAAAACGGCACAATGAATTGGCTGGCGCAGATCCGCCAGATGAAGAACCGGGACATCCGCACGATAGAACAGCATGAACTGCAGGAACTGCCGCGGGATGCAGTGGAACACGGATTGCCACAAGAGGAAAGGCTGAAAAATCTGCTGGATAAGGTCGGAAATCCTTATTGCTATCTGGACAACGGAATCATTGTGAAGCTGAACTTTGTACCGAGAGGGAGCAGTACACTGTCTGAGCGCATTGGCAGGTGTTTTCAATCGGCCAGCTGAAAAGGCAGAGAATATTTCGGCAAGCTGCTGAAAAATCACACAGAAAATTTCATACTTTAATGTGATAAAGCACTGGACAAAGGATGATGATTCTGGTAAGCTGTTTGTGGGTAAGAAAATAGGAATGTGCAAACTGAGCAGAACTTGCTCGGTAGGCTTGTTCTACAAAAAAATGTGGAGCCTTTCGCTTCTCTGACGAACAGTATTGCCGATTCGTTAAGGAGGTGGAAGGCTTTTGTTATACCTGATATAAATTCGCGGAAGAGAACACAGCAAAATTCAACTCGTTATCGTACAGCTTTGTATTTGCGTTTATCCCGTGAAGATGGCGATAAGACAGAGAGCGACAGTATTGCAAACCAGCGCACCCTGCTGGAAGCCTATACTGCAGACCACCCGGAACTGTGCATCGTGGATGAGTTTGTGGATGATGGCTACTCCGGCTCAAACTTTGAACGGCCTGCGTTCCAAAACCTGTTCAGGGAACTGGAGCAGGGGACCATAAACTGTGTTCTGGTGAAAGATCTGTCCCGCTTTGGACGAAATTACATTGAAGTGGGGCGTTATCTGGAACGTATTTTCCCGGTCATGCGGGTCCGGCTGATTGCAGTGACGGACAACTATGACAGTCAATCTGCGTGGAAGACCAGCGATTCCATCATGGTCCCAATGCGGAACCTGCTCAACGATGCGTACTGCCGGGACATTTCCGTCAAAATCAAGAGCCAGCTTGCGGTCAAGCGGAAACGCGGTGATTTTGTGGGAAGTTTTGCAGCCTATGGATACCAGAAGGATCCCAGCAATCATACCAAGCTGATTGTGGACGAACTGGCAGCGGAAACAGTGCAAGATATTTTCCGCTGGAAGATCAGTGGCATGAATAACCAGAGCATCGCAGACCGATTGAATGCGAAAAAAGTGCCGTCCCCGGCTGCGCGAAAGTTGCAGAGCGGTGCAAAGCTGAGCCTGCATTTCCGCAAGAGCGATGAGCCGCGTGGTCTGCCAAGGCAGTGGACCGCATTCTGCACAACGAGGTCTATATCGGAAAACTGGTGCAGGGAAAGACAAGGAGACTGGACTATCGCTCCAAAAAGAAAATGAATGTGCCGATGCGGGACTGGACAATCGTGGACAATACCCATGAAGCAATCATTTCGGCAGAGCAGTTTGAACTGGTGCAGCGGATTCTGGAAACCGAAACTCGCAGACCGAACGATGCCGAAACGGTGGCCCTGTTTGCAGGATTTCTTTACTGTGGGGACTGCGGCAGCCGGCTGGTACGCAGGTCGGCCAGCTATAAAGGAAAGCGGTACATCTATTATCAGTGCTCCGGCAGCAAACAGAACAAAGGCAGTTGCACGAGCCATAATCTGCGGGATGAAAAACTCTATAACGTCGTGCGGAACGCGCTTCTGATGCAGATCCAGATTGTGATGGAGGAAGCGGAATTTGTGGAAAGCATCCGGCAGGCCCAGCAGGAACCCTACCGTGTGCGGCGCATTGAACGCAGATTCGGCAGCTGACTGCAGAAAAGGCCCATACACAGGGAATTAAGGAAAAGCTGTACGGGGATTATGCAGACGAAATCCTCACACGGGAGGATTTTCTGAACTACAACGAACTGTACAGCAAGCGAATCGAAGAGTATAACCGCAAAATCACAGAACTGGAAGCAGAACGGCAAAACCTACAGACTGCCCCGAATGCTTATCCGTTTCTGGATGTGTACCGTAAGTATCGGAAATTGGAAGAAATCACCCGTCCGATGGTCGTGGAACTGATTGAGAAAATCGAAGTGTATGAGGGCAATCGGGTAGAAATTACGTTCCGATTCCAGGATGAAATTGCGGACCTGCTGGAAGAACTGCATCAAAAGCAGATGGGGCAGCGTGAAGTGTCTGCTTAAAAGGGGGCTGTGACTTATGGCAAGAGTAAGCAAGAAGGTAAGTGCGGCGCAGCGGGAAGCGGAAAACGCACCGCACCGTATCTGGAAAACCGCAATTTACGCACGATTGTCTGATTTCGATGATGTACTTCGGGATACGGAATCGCTGGAAGTGCAGATTTCCTATATCAAGGAGTATATCAACCACCGGGACGATCTGATGCTGCTGGATGTGTTTGCGGACAAGCGGTGCACAGGAACAAATTTTGACCGCCCGGAATTTGAACGGCTGCTGAAAGCACTGCAGGAGCGGAAAGTCAACTGCATTGTGGTAAAGGACTTCTCCCGACTGGGTCGTAATTTCGTGGAAACAGGTCAGTATCTGGAGCAAGTGTTTCCACTGTTTGGCGTAAGATTTATCGCCATCAATGATAATTATGATAGCCTGAACAGCCAGAGCCGGGACGGGATGCTGGTGCCGATCAAGAGCATGATCAATGAAATGTACTCGAAAGACCTGTCCCAGAAAATTCAGTCATGCTTTCGCTCCAAGGAAGCACGAGGAGAAATCTATACGCCTGTTCCGTTCGGTTACAAGAGAAATCAGCAGAATCATTTGATTCTGGACGAGGAAGTCAGCGATGTGGTAGTTCGGATTTTTCTCTGGAAGAAATCCGGCATGAAAGAGCGCGAGATTGCAAAGAAGCTGTCTGCGCAGGGAATCCAGACACCTTTTACACGCCGCTGTCAGCTGGGATACCTGAAAAACACCTTGCGGGTAAAGGACCCAGTATGGCAGACCGTTTTCGTGACAAAGGTGCTGGAAAATCCAATCTACACAGGAACAATGGTCTATAACCGCATCGCCTACGATGAAATGTATCGAAAAATCGGAGAAAATCCACGGGAAAGCTGGCGGATGGTGCCGGACAACCATCCGGCGATTATCAGCTGGGAATTGTTTGATGAAGTTTCCGCATTACGGGAAGCCGAGCAAGCAGTCAAGGAAGAGCGAAAAAAGTGGTGCAGACAGCGCAGAAAGAACAATCCGAACATCTTCAAAGGCAGAATCTTTTGCAAAAAGTGCGGAGAAAAATTGGCTTGTCATTGGCAAAGTGATGGCACGCTGTATTTTTACTGTGCATCTTGCCATGTTTCCATCTCAGAGAAAGACCTCTGGAACGGCATTAACAAGGAGTTGCACCAGCGGATGGAAGAACACCGTGATTTGCAGAAGCTGGTACGGAAAAGCTCTGGAAAAAGCAAACTCCAATCAAAAGAAATAACTACAAAACGTAAAATTGAACAGGCGTCAGGCAATATCGTTCGACTGGAATCACAGAAGCGCAGTGGCTATGAGCAGTATGTTCTCGGAAAACTTTCAAAAGAAAAATTTCTGGAACTGAAGCAGGGTTTGGAAAATGAAATCACAACACTGAAACAGACGAAAGCTGAAAAAGAGAAAGAACTGGCCGTTGTTCAAGAAGAATTGCAACGGGAAAAGCAGATCGCAGGCAGCACAGAAGTCCTTTTGACGGCAGATAATCTGCAGCAGTATGTAAAGAAAATCGAAGTGGACCGCGGAAAAATCACTTATACAGAATTTTTATTGTGATGAAAAAGGAGAACAAAGCAATGAAAGAAATGAAAGAGAAAATCTACGAAGCCCGGACAGGGATGGAATATATTTTGATTGGCGATTATTACCTGCCAGCCTTGAAAGTGCCACGGACTCGTCCGGTTGGCCGCTGGGGGATGCTGCACAAGGCGTACCTGAAACTGCGAAAACCAGCCTATTATCAGAGCCTGCTGCTGAATGGAAAGCTGGACGCTGTTTTGGCAGACGTGGAAGAACAGGCAGCAGAGCGATATGAGGTTTTGATCGAGCAGATGAGCCAGCGGGAGAGCATTTCAGAAAAACTGAAAGAAGAAAATCAGATGGAGTGGGTGCGCCGCATGAGAAATCTGGAAAATCGTGCAGAGGAAATCATAAAGGCAGAATTGATCTACACATTTGAAAGGCGGTGAGCAGCAGATGATCGGAACCTATTACCGGCTTTCCCTTGCAGACGAGGATGTGGGTGCTGATAAGGCCGAGAGCAACAGCATTCAGGGCCAGCGCGGACTGGTAGAGGGGTATATCATGGCTCGCCCGGAACTGGCTGCAGAGCCGCGTCAGGAGTATGTGGACGATGGCTACTCCGGCACCTCCACGAGCCGCCCGGCGTTCCAGCGGCTGATTCAGGACGCGCAGGATGGCAAGGTGAAAACAATTATCGTAAAGGACTTTTCCCGGTTTGCCCGCGATTATATCGAAGCAGGCGATTATATGGAGCGCATTTTTCCATTGCTGGGCGTTCGATTCATCTCTGTCAACGATGGGTATGACAGTGGAATGCAGGCCGGGAACGATGTACGCGGACTGGAAGTAGCTATTAAGAACATCATCAACGCATCTTACAGCCGTGATCTTTCCGCTAAAATCGCAGCAGCCGACCATGTGATGCAGAAGAAAGGAATGTATCTCGGAGGATACCGCCCGTTTGGATTCCTGCCGGACCCGAACGACTGTCATAAGCTAATCCTCGACCCGGTAGCCAGTCGATATGTGCGGTTGATTTTTGAACTGGCATTGCAGGGCAACAGAACAGGCACCATCGCAAAAATCCTGAATGAAAAGCAGATCCCGACCCCGGCAGCGTATCATGTGGCGGAAAACCATGTGTACAGTGAGCAGAAAGCATGGGATCTGCAGCGCAGCCATTGGACAAGTGGAACGGTTTACTATGTTCTGAAAAATGAGAAGTATAAGGGAACTTATGTGGGCGCGAAATTCATTATGCCGGTTCCTTGCAAGCATCGGGTCCTGCGCGCTCCCTTGAAACAGCAGGTACGAATTGAGGACAGTCATGCCGCCATTGTGACCCCGGAGGAATTTGAACAAGCACAAAAGGTCATTATGCTGCAGCATGGGAAGCATCAGGCCGGGAACTACACAAAACACCAGTATCCCTTGAAAGGCAAGGTCTATTGCGGCTACTGCCAGAAGCTGATGAAATATCGTGTACTCAAGAAGCTTGGCCCCTCGTTTAACTGCAGATTTTCGGCCACAGCGGTGGACAGCCCTTGCAAGCGAATCCCGATCTCTGAGAAACTGCTGGAAGAGATTGTCCGAAACGCGCTGACAGTGCAGATAAAGCAGGCGGAGCATATACTGGAAATCCTGCACGAACGGGAACGCAAAGCGTTGATTTGCTTCTCCGCACTGGAACGGCAGGAAGAAAAGCTGAGTGAAGAAAAGGCAGAGATCGTAAAACAGCGCGTCGCGCTGTATGAGCAATACGCCGACGGGAATATGAGTAAGGAAGAGTTCATCCGGCAGAGAGATGCCTACAGAGTGCAGGAAGATGAAAAGATGGAGCAGATCCAACGGCTTCGCACCGAGAAAAATCAAATTTTCCAGCCTGTGAAGAAGGATACGGATAATTTGCAAGCCGTGATGGATACTGTGGGAGGAGCAGGCGATGTGATGCACTTGTCGCAGAATGTGGTGGAAACCTTTATTGACCGCATTGAGGTTTTCAACGATGAAAGCGTGAAAATTCGTTTTACATTTGAAGATGTGCTGGCAGGCTATGCAGAATGAGCCGTAGCCAGAATCAATGCAGTAAGCAGAGTTTTTCTTGTAAGAACATGAGTTTCATGGTATCATAGAAGCAATAAAAAGTCTGTGTGTGGCTACGCGAAAGGAGCAGCAGAGATGAAAAAATTGAACATCCCAGTTGGTATTTCGGACTTTGAGAAGATTCGGAACGGTGGGTTTTATTATATTGACAAATCTGGCCTGATTACGGAAATTTTGGACGAAAAAGCAGAAGTGACACTTATCACTCGACCACGGCGTTTCGGTAAGACGCTTGGCATGAGTATGCTAGAAAGCTTCTTTGACATCCGTAAAGACAGCAAAGAACTGTTTGATGGGCTGGAAATTGCAGAGCATCAGGTATTATGTGATGAGTGGATGAATCAGTATCCTACAGTCTTTGTTTCATTCCGACAGGTAGACGGTTTGGATTTCACTGGGGCATACGATATGCTCACAATGGTGATAGCGGATTTGTACAACAAACATCTTTATTTGCTTGATAGTAAAAGTGCTACAGAATTCCAAAAAACAGCGTTTGAGCATCTTGCACATGGCAATGGTTCTATAAAAGAAGTTAAGAGCAGCCTTATGCTTTTGACAACGATGATGCAGAGCTATTATGCAAAGCCTGTAATTCTTCTTATAGACGAGTATGATGTCCCTGTAGCAAAAGCAAATAACAACGGTTATTATAATGAAATGCTCGATGTTATGAAAGGCTTGATGCAGGCCCTAAAAGACAATCAAGCACTTCAGTTTGCAGTTGTTACGGGCTGCTTAAAGATTGCGAAAGAAAGCATTTTTACGGGAACAAATAATTTTGTATCGGATACTATCACAAATTCTCGTCTGAACGAGTATTTCGGATTTGTACAAAGTGAGGTTGACCTGCTGCTAAAGGATGCTGACTTGACAACGCAGGCTGAGAACATCAAGAAATGGTATGATGGATACCATTTCGGAGCCTTTGATGTTTACTGCCCGTGGGATGTAATGAATTATTTGCTGGAACTGCAGCGCAATCCGAAAGCTAAGCCTATCAGCTACTGGAAGAACACCAGCGATAATGCAATCATCCGTTCCTTTATTGACTATGCGGGGAGTACCATCACAAATAAACTTGAAATCCTGATGGCTGGCGGCTGCATTGTTCAGCGTGTGGATGAAAGCCTGACCTATGATTACCTGCATTCCTCAGAAGATAATCTCTGGAGTACGCTGTATCTGACAGGGTACTTGACCAAGGCGCGTGAAGAAGATTATAAGGGTGAGTTGCCGGATGGCATGGTTGCCCTTATGATTCCGAATGCAGAAATCAAAGAGATTTTTGAAACAACAGTTATCAAATGGTTCGATGACAGTACGAAGAAGTGGAATCGAAATGCTTTGTTTGATGCAGTCTGGAACGGTGACAGCGAAGGCATTACCAAGGAAATGAATGCTCTGCTCCGGCGCACCATAAGCTACCATGACTATCGGGAAGACTTCTATCATGCTTTTCTTGCGGGCATCTTCACGGGTGCCGGATATATGGTGGATTCTAATAAGGAGCATGGCGAAGGCCGAAGCGATGTAGTCGTTTACGATTCCATTAATGCCCGCGTTGCAATCTTTGAAGCAAAGTACACGAAGGCTTTGGAAAATCTGGAAAGTGAATGCGATATAGCCTTGCAGCAAATTGATGATCGGATGTATGCAAAGGAGTATGAGGATGATTACGATCAAATTCTTTGCTACGGCATTTCGTTCTTTAAAAAACGCTGCATGGTAAAGAAAAAGTGATTCACAGCAAATCTTAACTTGAATTCTGTATTATAACTTAAAATAAGTTAAAATACAGAAAAAGAATTATAAGAGAAGCTCGCATAAACCACAGACAGCACCCAAGATGATTCGAGGGTGCGTCTGCGGCTTATGCGGGCCTTTTTATTTTGTGATTTTAATACGGATGGATGTTAAATTCCAAGGCTGACAAGAGTGGCCTTTAACTCCTTCGCCGTGCGGATAATGATTTCCTGCTCAGTTTCGTTGCAGTCCAATAACAGACGATGCAATTCGGTGTTGGAAGTTGAAACGGAATAGTGAAGACTGTCTATCAACAAATCATCAATGGAAATGCAGAGGGCGTCGGTAATATCGACCAGAGTGGCAACGCTGGGGTGTTCTGTGCCTTTTTCAATTTTGGCCAGAAATTCACGACTGCGATTGATTTTAGAGGCTAAGGCTTCCTGGGTGATATTACCACACTGCATTCTGAAATAACTAATACGTTTTCCCAAAGCAACATAATTGACGGACATAAGTAAATCTTCCTTTCGAATGCCCGCATAAGAGTACTTTTATTATCTGGCCTATGGAAAAACGAATCAAGAAGAACGAAAAGAGCAGCCAACATAGAAGTCAGAATTTTCGTTTTTCCCCTCTAGCGGAGATGGCTTCTGAGGCCAAAATGTGACCCAGTAGGTCACATTTTAAGGAATAAGTGACCTGCTGGGTCACAGAAAAATTATCTGACAGGTGTATAATAAAACCATAAAATTGAACAGCACGATAATGTGAGTGAGAACGAAGTGAAAAAGTTACTGACGCTGTACAGCGGGGTTCAGTTAACGGATGTACTTTCATTTGTATAGAGAAAATGATGAAAATGTGGCTCAGAATTTGGCGGGGCCACCCCTAGCAGTCGTGTGTTCTGAGGCAATTTTGTGAAGTGTTACATCACAATTTGCTGCACATGTGAAGTGCCACTTCACAGAAAAAATCATCTGATAAGAGTATAATAAAAGCATGAAATCAAGCTGCGAAAATAAAGTGGGGAAAACGAAATGGAACGGCTGCTGACACTGTATAGCGAAGTTCAGTCAACGGATGTACGGTGGCTGTGGTATCCCTTTATTGCAATCGGGAAAATCACACTGCTGCAGGGTGATCCCGGCGATGGAAAGTCTAGCATGATGATGAATCTGATTGCGGAACTTTCAACAGGAGGTAAGACCCCGGATGGCTGTAAGATCGGTGCGCCGCAAAAGGTGATTTATCAGTGCTCCGAGGATGGCGTTTCAGACACGATAAAGCCCCGTCTGGAACGCTGCGGAGCAGATTGCGGGAAGATCGCTTTCATCAATGAAGAAGTCTATAACGGCCTTACATTGGACGATGAGCGCATCCGTCAGGCAATCATTGAATTCCGGCCGCGCTTGGTCGTGATCGACCCAATTCAGGCCTATCTTGGCAGTGATTCAGATTTGCAGATCGCAGGCAGGGCACGGAAACTTATGCGCCGCCTTGGAATGTGGGCTGCTGGCTACGACTGCGCTATTGTTCTGATTGGGCACCTCAATAAAAAAGAAGGCTCCAAAGGCTGTACCGCAGCTTGGCAGCATTGATGTTGTGGCAGCAGCACGAAGCGTCCTGCAGGTGGAGCGAGATACAGAGAACCCTGATATAAGAATCGTACATCAAATCAAAAACAGTCTTGCGCCTACGGCAGAAGACATCCGTTTCTCTATTTCTGCCGAAAGTGGTTTTCAGTGGCTTGAATGTAGGCCACAGCTCTTTGAAAAACAACAGCCGGACACCGAACCTGAATTTGATACCGAGCAACAGAAAGCTGTCTACTGGATTAAGCATTTCCTTGAAAAAGGCGATATGAGCGCAAATGAAATGTATTGTCGCTTAGATAATGAAGGTGTCAGCAAACGAGTAGCGCGGATGGTAAAAACAGAAATGGGAATCCACTGCTACCAGAAAAAGCGGAAATGGTATTGGAGCGTTCAGCCGGAAGAAGGTGCTATGAATGGATCGCAAGTATAAGGTTGGCGGCTATGTGAAACTTGCAAAACTGTGGGAACGCGCTAAGGATGCAGCAGTAGCCTATCACAGTTCCTACTATGCTGAAAAGTTTAAAACTGATAGCGATAAAAAGCTGGTTGGTGTTTATATTGACATCACAGGGAATAAGGAAATTTATAAACGCCCGGAAATGGTGCATCTGCTCAAAGATTGCAAAAAGGGTGCCGTCAATCTGATTTTTTCACAGACAAGGGCCTACCTTGCAGCGAATACCTGTGATTTCTGTTTCCTGCTGAAATATCTGTTTGATTTGCCGATGCGGGTGGACATTGTTACAGATGATGACGACCAAAGAGTCGACACCATTCTTGATATTGAGAATCAGCGTCAGAACCTGAAAGAATTGGCTGAAAAATATACATCGATCCGAAGAAAAGATTATCTTGAGTGGAGAATCCGACTGGAACATGAAATGACAAAGGCTGGAGAGAAATGAACGTAGAACATATCCCGGCAGAAGATGTGGACGTGCTGCCGTGTGGAGCAGACTGGCAGAGCCGACATCTGGAATCTGAAAGGCGAAAAGCAGAGATTCGTGACAGAATCCATAAGCAGACAGAACAGGGCCAGAAAACGGCAAAAGATTACTTTCGTCCGGCAAAACCGACACCGTCGATTTACGACAGCGACCTGAAACGTGTGGCGGTTTATGCCCGTGTCAGTACATCCAGCGAGGAGCAGATTTCCTCTATTGAGAACCAAACCCTCTATTATACTCAAAAAATAGCGGAAACAGAGAATTGGAGTCTGGAAGATATTTACAGTGACGAAGGAAAATCGGGTACTTCACTGCGGAAACGGGATGCGTTTAAGCGAATGATGCGAGATGCCAAAGACCAGAAGATGGATTTGATTATCTGCGCCAGCATTTCGCGGTTTGCGCGAAATTTTTCGGATTGTATGACGCAGATCGCAGCACTGAAAACCATGCACCCGGCACATCCCATTGGCGTGTACTTTGAAACTGAAAACATCTACACGCTGAATCCAAGCAGCCAATATAGTTTGGACATTCAAGCACTTCTGGCAGATTGGGAATCGGGCAACAAGAGTCGCCGGATGATCCTTTCGTATGACCAGCGTATTATGACAGGCCAGTACCCGGTGGCCGACTGATGGGGTATCGGCATACGAAGGATGGACAGCTTGTGATTGAGCCGGAAGAAGCAAAGACGGTACGTTTTATCTTTCTGGCATTTATTCAATGGTACAACTATGAGCAGATTGCAATGATCCTGACGCAGAAGAAGCGCAGCACCCTGCGCGGCAGGCAGGAGTGGAATGGCATGATGGTGGCTAACATCATGAAAAACGAACGTCGCTGGGGTGATCTGGAAGCCCGGAAGAGCATCGTGGTGGACTACAAGTTGGGCAAAGTCACAAAGAATAACGGGAATCGCTGCTCTGCCTACGTTCCAGAACATCACCAAGCAATTGTTTCGCCGGAGATTGCACGGGCTGCACATCTCGTGGCATCCAGCAATAAGAAGTGCGGTGTGCAGGATATTGTGGTAATCCAGCAGGGAGCATTGAAAGGATTTATTGGCATCCATCCGAATTGGAGCGGCATCAATGCCGAAAGCATCCGCAGCCTTTGCCTGAATGCCTATCTGCCGGAAGAAGTGGTCGAACTGAACGATATGACGGAAATGTGGTCTGGAAAGAAGTCGGATATGGCATTGTTATCTGATTATCTGACGGTTTCAGGCACTTGCTTTATCAACCAGAGCAGCCCGGTTATGACAATTTCTAAAAATGAAATCCGTTTCAGCAAGGCATGCCATACCCGGTTGGACGACTGCGAAGATGTTGAATTGCTTTATCATCCGATTCTGCAGGTCGTGATCCTGCGGAAGAACAATTGTAAGTCTTCAACGGCGATGCGCTGGAGAGATGACAATGACGTTCATAGTGCTTTTTCAGCCAGAGCATTTTCTGGACTGGTCTTCCAAACATTGAACTGGAGAAGGAATTGCCGCTATCAGTGCCGTGGTATCTGCCAGGAACGGGAAAACGCAAAATTCCTGCTCTTTGAGTTGGATGAGTCCCGGATTTTGATTGGGAAAAATCATTATGAACAGGCTGAGGGATACTCGATGAACCTGGAATGCAGGCTATATCGGCGTAAGTGGGTTCAGAGCATTACGGCCCGTGATGTGATGGAATCCGGCCAAGTCGTAGAAAACCCCATGATTGGTGCAATTCCAAGCAGAAATGAAGTTCAACGTGAACTGGATGACCTTTTAATGTCGATGTAGGAGGATTTGTGAAATGGAAGAAAAAAGCAGGGAGCAGGAAATGAGTGCTCGGGAGATCTCGCTGATTCGTGAGTTGGCACAGATACGAAAAGAGTATAAAAGAGAGCTGGAGTACGAAAAATTTGATGGGTATGAGCTGCCGCCGCGCACACAGTTTTCCATGCTGAATAAGCCAGCAGTAAGCATAAAATATGGCGTTATGAAATTCAATATGCCTGTATCCGGCTTTTTGAAGGAATTAAGTATGTTCTTCCAATTCTGCATCCAAACAAGAAGCGGCTTGCGTTGATTATGTGCCCGGAAGAGGACAGTGCATCTGTTGAATGGGCAAGACAGAAGGACGAAAACTGGGTGAATAAGGATATTACCTCTTTGGAATTTGTGGAAAATATCTTCAAAATCATGAGTTGGAACCGTGAATGCCGCTATAAGATACTCGGACGGGTGGCGAACTCAGATCAGGGCCTTTGTATGTTATTCGACTTGGAAGAAGCAATCATGTTCACCCCAAAACCACAGGAATACACAGACCCTGTTACGGGTGAGACAAAGAAGAAACAGATAAAATTCTTCCCGGATGTCTATAAGGATCGGATCGGGAAATCTTATACTGATTACATTGCAGGCCATCAGATGAATCTGTTTGAAGATTTTATTGGGTATCAGGGCTCTGCAGTATTGGATGAGACTGAACGGGAAGCAGGCACTACTTCAGTACCGATACCGCAAGGTGAAGACTCAGAAAATACACCATTACCAGATTTGCCGGAACAGCCTGAAAATGTACAACGACCGGGCAGTGAGGTTGTTGAGAAAGGAATGCTGACATGAGTTCTGGACGAATTATGAATCTGCTGGTGACAATTCCGGCAGAAAGCCGAAGAATGAATGTGGGAAAGGATGTTATCCGTATTCTTGGAAGTCCGGCCTATATCTGCGTTTTGCAGAGGAAAGATCGGAAGTCTATTGCAATCACGCCGTGTGCTGCGGAGCATCCCATGTCCTTTAAGGTCCCGGACAGGCTGCTGACCGATGGGCAGTGTCGGATGATGATTAACGGAATACAGTTCATTCAGGTGTTGCTGGAAGCAAATGGTCTAGCGGCAGGAAAAGACCATCAGTTTAAAGGACGGTATGATGCCGAGAAAAATGCAGTTATCATTTCGCTTGAAAAAGATGAACAAAGTGCCCTCTCGCCTCAAAAGTGTACAACTTGACATCACGTCCACTTGGTCGTATAATACGTCCAAATGGACGTGATGAAGGGAACCAATATTATGAGTGGTGGAATTTTAGATAGTTTTCAAACGATAATTCCAACAGCAGCGGCTGTCTTATCGGAAAAACGACAAATATTAAGGCTGACGCAACAAGAGGTTGCTGATCGCGCAAAAATAACATTACGTCAATATCAAAGGCTGGAATCTGGGGAAAGAAACATTTTGACTTCTTCTTTTGGCTTGGCGTGTCGAGTAATTGAAGCTCTTGATATGGATGTTTCTAAATTCTATCATGGTGACTATTACCTTGAAGAATTGAAAACTATTGAAGGCAAATGATTTGGTGACAGGGGAAAACATCAATTTAAATGACGCATTATGCCGAAAAAAGAGCAATATAAAAAGAATTATCCGTGGAAACAGGGAAGATAATGCGTGAAAAGTATGAAAATGGATTGATTCGGAATGAACATGAATTTAAGGAGGTGCTGAATAATGTACTATTTAGTAGCAAAAGATCGTAATGCACATGGTTGTTTTGCTCTAAAAACGACGCATGGGAAGCATCTGGTGGAATTAAAAAGAGAATTGAACACAGAGGTTGGATATAAGGGAGTACAGCTTGTAACAATCAGCAGGCCAACAGCGTATGGTGAGTATGCGCCTTACCACTTTGCGGATACAGAACAGGAATTTCAGACTCTTGTAAAGGGTCTTCGTCCATAAAAATGCTGTACGTGGGAGCGGTGTATTTCAGTTCAGGCGATTGGTGTGTGCTGGAATAATACCATCTGTAGTCAGGTTAAGCCCCCGAATTATGAATAAGAAGATAAGCCCTACAAGGCTCAAATTGGTGTAAGAACCGATTGAAAGCCTTGTAGGGCTTTTTTTTTACAAAAATTTTTGTTCCTTACTTGACAACCGCATAGGGTCAACCAAGAAAAACTACGATAACTAAAGAGTTTTGACAGCTTGAGTTGTCCTTCAAAAGTTTATTTGTTGAAAAGACTGCAAGAAGCGGGAAATCCTGGGGGTTATATGTAGGAGGCTTTTGGAAGCTCTGTTTTGACCCACAAAAAGGAGCAGCAAATAAAGATTGAAGGAGAGTTCAAGCCTACGGTGGATTGCCTTTGTGCGACCCGCCGTAGGCTTATTGCTGTTTTATAAAGAGAAAAGTGAGGAGAATGAAAATATGAAAAATTATAAAATTGCCGTAGCAGGCACTGGATACGTCGGCCTTTCCCTTAGCGTTCTGTTAGCACAGCATAATCAAGTGATGGCTGTTGACATTGTGCAAGCGAAAGTGGATATGATTAACAATCATAAATCTCCAATTCAAGATGATTATATTGAGAAGTATACAGGGAGAAGAAAGACGCATGATGAAAGAGAAAAAACTGAGCCAGATGATCCTGAAGCTGCATGACCGTGCTGAGGCGGCAAAATACGATGGCGATTCCAGCCCGCCTTATCAGGAAGTGAAAATGCTGAACTTCCACGATGAGGAATGATATTGTTGAGAAATACATCGAGGGAACCCCGGAGGTTGGCTCTGTTGGTGTTCATGTCGATGATACGAACAGACCCAAAAAGTCAACAGATGTAATCAAGGGTAGTAACAACGAGGACTCTACGCTGACCGAGGGAACATTGTTCTACGATGTTCGCTTTGACGCAATCGCACCGAAATCTGCGGACAGTGCAGAACAGGAAGAAGTCATTCGTCTGATTATCAATGTGGAAGCACAGACAAAATTCAAGCCGGGATACCCATTGACGAAACGGGCAATCTATTATTGTAGCAGAATGATTTCTGCACAGCACGGTCCGATTTTTACAAAATCTGAATATGGGAAGATTCGTAAGGTCTACTCCATCTGGATTTGTACTCAGCCGTCAGATGGTTTTGAAAATACGTATTTTGACAATAGAAGTCAGAATTTTCTTTTTTCCCCTCTAGCGGAGATGGCTTCTGAGGCCAAAATGTGACCCAGTAGGTCACATTTTAAGGAACAAGTGACCTGCTGGGTCACAGAAAAATTATCTGATATCCATGAATATGTGGGGGGGTGACTCCGGATTTTCTGGATGTATTGGAGGAAGGCTTCAAAGAATTCTTTGAAAAAGAAGTGTCGAATAATCCTCTGAAAGCAGAATATTTTCAGGAAGTATAAGGCGAGCGGCTATGCTGGTGTGGAAGCAATTTTTGAGCGGGATCAGCGGAACCAGAAGTTCATATGGGGAATGTATGACCGCATTTGCGGAATGTTCTGCCGGAAAACACGGTAAGGCAGCGGCTTTCGGTCAAAATACACACATTTCCGTGCATCAGCGGCAAATGTTTGTTAAACTATTATCTATCTTGCGACCTTGCAATGTGCACGGTTTTTGTTTATAATAGTAGAGTAACGGGGCAAGATCCCCCGAATGTGAGCGAAACTCTAGTTCAGAAATTAAAACTTGAGAGGAGTTTATTACCATGGGTTTAGGTAAGAAGACGATCGACGATCAGAACTACTGCGGCAAGAAGGTGCTTGTCCGTTGCGATTTCAACGTCCCGATGAAGGACGGTGTGATCACCAACGAGAACCGCATCAACGCAGCTCTGCCCACCATCCAGAAGCTGGTCAACGATGGCGCAAAGGTCATCCTGTGCAGCCATCTGGGCAAGCCCAAGAACGGCCCCGAGCAAAGTTCAGCCTGGCACCCGTTGCTGTGGCTCTGAGCGCAAAGCTGGGCAAGACCGTTGTGTTTGCTGACGACGACAACGTTGTGGGCGAGAACGCAAAGGCTGCTGTTGCTGCCATGAACAACGGCGATGTCGTTCTGCTGCAGAACACCCGCTTCCGCAAGGAAGAGACCAAGAACATGCCTGAGTTCAGCGAAGAGCTGGCTTCTCTGGCTGATGCATATGTTGACGATGCATTCGGCAGCTGCCACCGTGCACACTGCTCCACTGCAGGTGTCACCGACTTCATCAAGGATACCGCTGTCGGCTACCTGATGGAGAAGGAGATCAAGTATCTGGGCAACGCTGTGAACGATCCTGTTCGTCCCTTCACTGCTATTCTGGGCGGCGCAAAGGTCGCAGACAAGCTGAATGTTATCTCCAACCTGCTGGAGAAGGTCGATACCCTGATCATCGGCGGCGGCATGGCTTACACCTTCGTCAAGGCTCAGGGCTACGAGGTCGGCAAGAGCCTGTGCGACGATTCCAAGCTGGATTACTGCAAGGAAATGATGGCCAAGGCTCAGGAGAAGGGCGTGAAGCTGCTGCTGCCTGTTGATGCTGTCTGCATCAAGGACTTCCCCGATCCCATCGACGCTCCGGTTGAGACCACTGTTGTTCCCGTCACCGCGATCCCGGCTGACATGGAAGGCTGCGACATCGGCCCCGAGACCATGAAGCTGTTTGCCGATGCTGTCAAGCATCCAAGACCGTTGTGTGGAACGGCCCCATGGGCGTGTTCGAGAACCCCACTCTGGCAGCTGGCACTCTGGCAGTTGCTAAGGCTATGGCTGAGAGCGACGCTACCACCGTGATCGGCGGCGGCGACAGCGCAGCAGCTGTGCAGCAGATGGGTCTGGGCGACAAGATGACCCACATTTCCACCGGCGGCGGCGCTTCTCTGGAGTATCTGGAGGGCAAGGAGCTGCCCGGCATCGCAGTTATTCAGAACGCATAATCTGATCCCGGCATCATAATGGGTGCGGCGGCTTCAGCGCCGCCGCACCTTTTTGTTTGTGCACAGACTGCACATATAGAAGGTAAATAAAGGAGATAGAGTATCATGGATAAGGCAAAGCGTAAGGCTATCATTGCAGGCAACTGGAAGATGAACAAGACTGCTCCGAGGCTGCTGTTCTGGTGGACGAGCTGGTTCCCGCTGTTCAGGACGCAGGCTGCGAGGTGGTCATCTGCACCCCGTATACCGATCTGGTCACCGCTGTGGAAAAGACCAAGGGCACCAACATCCATGTGGGTGCTGAGAATGTTCACTTCGAGAAGTCCGGCGCTTTCACCGGCGAGATCAGCGCTGACATGCTGGTAGATCTGGGCGTGGAGTACGTCATTGTGGGCCACTCTGAGCGCCGCCAGTACTTCGCCGAGACCGACCAGACCGTGAACAAGCGCGCTCTGGCTGCTCTGAACGCCGGTCTGAAGGTCATCATCTGCGTGGGCGAGAGCCTGCAGCAGCGCGAAGAGGGCGTGACCGAAGAGCTGGTGCGTATGCAGACCAAGATCGCTCTGCGTGATGTGACCGCTGAGCAGATGGCAAATGTCGTGATCGCTTACGAGCCCATCTGGGCCATCGGCACCGGCAAGACCGCTACCGCCGATCAGGCTGAGGAAGTCTGCGGCCAGATCCGCAAGGTCATCGGCGAGGTGTACGGTGAGGCTGTGGCTGAGGCTACCACTGTCCAGTACGGCGGCAGTATGAACGCCAAGAACTGCGAGGAGCTGCTGAGCAAAAAGGATGTGGACGGCGGCTGATCGGCGGCGCATCCCTGAAGGCTCCCGACTTTGCAGTGATCGTCAACGCAGCCACCAAGCTGATCGACGGTTTAAATCAGCTGTTTCAGCGCCCGGCTGCGCCGCATTTCCAGCGCTGTGCCGGGCGCTGATTTGTTAAATTCAAAGGAGATTCAATTTTATGGCAAAGAAACCTGTTCTTCTGTGCATCATGGATGGCTTCGGCTGGGTGCCGGAGGAGACCTTCGGCAACGCGTGGTCGCCGCAAAGAAACCCCATCTGGATGCTCTGATGGCAAAATATCCCATGACCACCATCAACGCTTCCGGCATGGCCGTCGGTCTGCCCGAGGGCCAGATGGGCAACTCTGAGGTTGGCCACACCAACATGGGCGCTGGCCGCATCGTGTACCAGCAGCTCACCCTCATCACCAAGTCCATCAAGGACGGCGAGATGCTCCAGAACCCGGTTCTGGTCAAGAACATGAAGGCTGCCATCGATGCCGGCAAGGCCATCCATCTGATGGGTCTGGTGGGCACCGGCGGTGTGCACAGCCACGCAGACCACTGGTTCGGCGTGCTGGAAATGGCAAAACATCTGGTGCAAAGAACGTTTACCTGCACTGCATCACCGATGGCCGTGATACCGACCCGCACTCCGGCAAGGGCTTCCTGGCCGACCTGCAGGCCAAGCTGGACGAGTTGGGCATCGGCAAGATCGCCAGCGTCTCCGGCCGTTACTACGCCATGGATCGCGATAACAACTGGGATCGTGAAGAGAAGGCATACGCTGCCTTTGTCTACGGCGAGGGCAATCATGCCGCCAACGCTGCCGAGGCCATCGAGGCTTCCTATGCAGCAGACAAGACCGATGAGTTCGTTCTGCCTGCGTCACCTGTGAGGGCGGCCGCGTGCAGGATGGCGACACTGTGATCTTCATGAACTTCCGTCCCGATCGTGCCCGCCAGATGACCCGTATCTTCTGCGACGATGCTTTCACCGGCTTTGAGCGCCGCGGCGGCCGCAAGCAGGTGAACTATGTCTGCATGGCCGAATATGATGCCACCATGCCCCAACTGTGAGGTCGCTATCGCCTGTGGAGCTGAAGAACGTTCTGGGCCAGTACCTGTCCGAGAATGGCAAGACTCAGCTGCGCATTGCCGAGACCGAGAAGTACGCTCATGTCACCTTCTTCTTCAACGGCGGCGTGGAGCTCCCTACGAGGCGAGGACCGCTGCGTGATCCCCAGCCCGAAGGTCGCCACCTATGACCTGAAGCCCGAGATGAGCGCCCCCGAGGTTGCTGCCGAGTGCGTCAAGCGCATCGAGAGCGGTAAGTACGATGTGGTGATCCTGAACTTCGCAAACTGCGATATGGTCGGCCACACCGGCGTGTTCGATGCTGCGGTCAAGGCCGTTGAGGCTGTGGATACCGCTGTGGATCAGGTGGTGTCCGCTGTGCTGAAGGCCGGCGGCTGCGCCTTCATCACCGCCGACCACGGCAACGCCGAGAAGATGATGAACCCGGACGGTACCCCCTTCACCGCACACACCACCAACGTGGTGCCCTTTGTGGCTGTTGGCTGCGGCGATGTGAAGCTGCGCGAGGGCGGCTGTCTGGCAGATATCGCTCCCACCATGCTGCCGTATATCGGTCTGCCCGTGCCTGCTGAAATGACCGGCAAGAGCATCATCGTGGAGTAACTGACCATTAAAACAGCCGACGCGTTCGCTTTGGCTATGAATAGCGGAATTGTTATTCTTATATTTACAGCTCTGGAAAATCTGCGGATTTTCCAGAGCTGTTTTTTCACGCGAAAAGCCGATAAGATAAATTGCGTTTTTGGGTTTCGAACCCATTCTAAATCAAAAACTTTTCTTTTTTCCCCATCCGTGCTACAATAAAAATGAATTTTTGATTGTAGGAGAAGCGGATGGAAACAACGCATAAACAAATCGTTCTGGGCATCCTTGCCCATGTGGACTCCGGCAAGACCACCCTTTCGGAAGCCATGCTCTACCGCTCCGGCGCGATCCGCAAGCTGGGCCGCGTGGATCACAAGGATGCCTTTCTGGATACCGACACGCTTGAAAAAGCGCGCGGCATCACCATCTTTTCTAAGCAGGCCCTGTTGACAGCGGGCAATACGGATATCACATTGCTGGACACCCCCGGCCATGTGGATTTTTCTACCGAGACAGAGCGCACCCTGCAGGTGCTGGACTATGCTGTGCTGGTGGTAAGCGGCACCGACGGTGTGCAGAGCCACACCGAGACGCTCTGGCGGCTGCTGCGGCGCTACCATGTGCCCACCTTTGTGTTCGTGAACAAGATGGATCTGCGGCAAGAGCAGGGAAGAGCTGCTCGCCCAGCTGAACCACCGTCTGGGCGAGGGCTTTGTGGCCTTTGATGTGCCGCAGGCCGACCGGGACGAAGCACTGGCTCTGTGTGACGAAAACCTGATGGATCGGATGCTGGATGCCGGGCAGTTGACCGATGCGGACCTCATCCCGGCCGTTGCACGCCGGCATGTGTTCCCGTGCTGGTTCGGTTCGGCGCTGCGGCGTACCGAAAACGATGCACTGGAAAGCGTGGACGCTCTGATGGACGGCATCGACCGCTATACCCGTCCGGCTCCCGCGCTGGATGCCTTTGGCGCCAAGGTGTTTAAGGTGTCGCAGGATGAGCAGGGCACGCGCCTGACATGGCTGCGCGTGACTGGCGGCGAACTGAAGGTAAAGGCCCAGCTCTCCGGCGAAGCAGATGGTGAGCCGTGGGAGGAAAAGGCAAACCAGCTGCGGCTGTACTCCGGCGTAAAGTATACGCTGGCGGAAGCCATCGGCCCGGGGCAGGTGTGCGCCGTCACCGGCCTGACTAAGGCGCGCCCGGGCGAGGGCCTTGGCGCGGAACGCGACAGCGATGTGCCGGTTCTGGAACCGGTGCTCAGCTATCAGGTGCTGCTGCCGGAGGGGGCTGATGTGCACGCGGCACTGGGCAAGCTGCACCGGCTGGAAGAAGAGGAGCCGCAGCTCCATGTGGTATGGAACGAGACTTTGGGCGAGATCCATGTGCAGCTCATGGGTGAGGTGCAGCTGGAAGTGCTGCGCAGTTTGCTGGCAGAGCGCTTTGGCCTGAACGTGGAGTTCGGCCCCGGCGGCATTCTGTACAAGGAGACCATCACGGAGCCTATGGAGGCGTGGGCCACTACGAGCCGCTGCGCCATTATGCGGAGGTGCATGTCAAGCTGGAGCCCCTGCCCCGCGCAGCGGGATGCAGTTTGCCGCCGACTGCCGGGAAGAAGTGCTGGACAAGAACTGGCAGCGCCTTGTGCTGACCCATCTGGAAGAAAAGCAGCACCTTGGCGTGCTGACCGGTGCGCCGCTGACGGACGTGAAGATCACCCTCATTGCAGGCCGCGCCCATCTTAAACACACGGAGGGCGGAGATTTTCGGCAGGCCACCTATCGCGCGGTGCGGCAGGGTCTGATGCTGGCCAAAAGCCAGCTGCTGGAGCCATGGTATGCCTTTCGGCTGGAAGTGCCGGTGGAGAACCTTGGCCGTGCCATGACCGATATCCAGCGCATGGAGGCAGCTTTGACCCGCCAGAAAGCGGGGAAGAGGCTGCTGTGCTCACCGGTTTTGCACCGGTGGCCACCATGCGCAGCTACCCCATGGAGGTGGTGGGCTATACCCGGGGCCGGGGACACCTGACCCTGACGCTGGACGGCTACCGGCCCTGCCACAATGCGGCGGAGATCATTAAAGCCGTGGGCTACGTGCCGGAGCACGACCTTGACAACCCGGCAGATTCGGTGTTCTGTGCCCATGGCGCGGGCTTTGTGGTGCCTTGGAATCAGGTGCGCAGCCACATGCATGTGGACAGCGGCTGGGGAAAAAGCAAAAGCCCGGAGCAGGAGACGCAGGCCGTGCCCCAGCGCCGGACAGCGGCTTACCGCGCAACACTGGAAGAGGATGCCGAGCTGCTCAAAATCTTCGAGCGCACCTATGGCCCCATCAAACGGGACCCGCTGGCGGCATTCCGCCCGGTGCAAAAGCGGGAACGCCCGGATTTTGATGCCCAGCAGTGGGAAATCCTGCCCGAATATCTGCTGGTGGACGGCTACAATATCATCTTTGCGTGGGATGAGCTGAACGCCCTTGCAAAGGACAGTCTGGAAGCGGCCCGCCACAAGCTGATGGATATTCTGTGCAACTATCAGGGCTACCAGAAGTGCAATCTTATTCTTGTATTCGATGCCTATCGTGTGCCGGGCAGCCCCGGCAGCATTGAGCAGTACCATAATATCCATGTGGTCTACACCAAGGAAGCCGAAACCGCCGACATGTTCATCGAGCACGTTACTCATGAGATCGGCAAGGGGCGGCGGGTGCGTGTGGCTACTTCCGACGGCATGGAGCAGATCATCATTCTGGGCCACGGCGCGCTGCGTGTCTCCGCCCGCATGTTCCATGAGGAAGTGCAGAACGTGGAAAAGCAGATCCGCAAACTGGTGCAGGGGGAAGCATAAAATGTCAACCGAGATCACATCCGAATTTGTCTGGCACAACATCCCGCCGCGCCCGCGCGACAGCCACAAGGGCAGCTTTGGCACCGTGTTGGCTGTGGCAGGCAGCGCATATTACCGAGGTGCGGCCCTGCTGGCTACCGAGGGTGCGCTGCGCACCGGTGCGGGCATTGTAACGCTGGCCAGCGTGGAGCCGGTATTGGCAGCTGCGGTGGCCCGCCTGCCGGAATGCTGCCTGTGTCCCTGCGTGGCGGGGGCCGAAGGCGGCATCTCACCGGAGAGCATTCCACAGCTCCAGCGCCAGAAGGCGACGGTGCTGCTGCTGGGCCGGGCCTGGCGGTACGGCCCAGAGCACAGCCCGCGCGGCCGAAACACGCACGCTGGTGCAGAAGCTTCTGCCCGGCTTTGCAGGCAGCGCGGTGCTGGATGCGGACGGCCTGAACGCCGCCGCGCAGCTGCTGCCATATCTTGGAACACTCCCCCACCCGGCGGGAGAGCTGATCGTGACCCCGCACCCCGGCGAGATGGCCCGGCTCACCGGGCTTTCGGTGGCGCAGATCAATGCGGACCGTGAAAATACTGCCTGCCAGTATGCAGAAAAATGGAACGCTGTGGTGGTACTCAAGGGCTGCCGTACCGTGGTGGCTGCACCGGATGGCCGCGTGTGCACAAACCCTACCGGAAACCCAGGCCTTGCCCGGGGCGCAGCGGAGATGTACTGGCCGGTATGACGGCGGCCTGCTGGCCTGCGGCCTGCCTGCATACGAAGCTGCGCCTGCGCGGTGTATCTGCACGGTGCCGCTGCCGACCGTGCCGCTGCTGCGCTTGGCGAGTACGGAATGCTGCCGCATGATATCTTGTCCCAGCTGGGCCGGATATTTGCGGAAAACCACAGATAAAAAGAAAAGGGGTGTCTCTCTGTCTGCCGGAGAGACACCCCTTTTAACATTGCATCACATCGCCAGAACTTCGGCCCACTTTTCCTCGGCTATCGGGATGCCAAGCTCCATGTTCTCCTTGCGGCTGCGGTGCTCGCCCATGCCGGGGCAGCGCACCTCACGGCCCGGCTCTGCAGGCTCACTGGATGCCACATCGGCGGCAATGGCATCAATGACGCATCGGTGAGGTCGGCGGACTGGAACTTTGCCGGATCAATGGCGATCATGATCTGGGTCAGGCCCACTTCATCGCCAAAGGTGCCGATCGTTGCCACCGAGTTTGCGCCCGTCAGGATAGTACCGATCATATCCAGCAGGATGGAAAGACCGCTGCCCTTCCAGTAGCCAATGGGGATCATGCGGCGGGTCTCTTCAATGGCAGCGGGGTCGGTGGTCAGGCTGCCGTCTGCATCGTAGCCGCCTACCACAGGCAGCTGTTTGCCGGCCAGACGCATCGTTTCCAGCTTGCCGTAGCTGAACTGGCTCAGGCACAATCCACCATGATGTGCTCCCCGTTCGAGCGCGGCACGGCCAGAATGAGCGGGTTGTTGCCGATGTGGTTGTCCTTTGCGCCCCATGCAGGCATGTTGGGGCAGGTGTTGGACCAGCAGATGCCGATGCAGCCCGCGTCTGCGGCCTGCCAGCCGTAGGTGCCGCCGCGCATCCAGTGGTTGTTGTTGCCCAGCGCCACCATGCCAATACCGAACTGATGTGCCAGCTCTACGGCACGGTCCATGGCGTGCTTGGCGTTCAGAGGGCCAAAGCCGCGCTTGCCATCCCAGCGCTCCATGGCACCAAAGCTGGCAATGCACTCGGCCTCAGCGGCGGGATCAATCTCGCCCTTGCGCAGGTATTCCACCACGCGGGGGAAGCGGTTCAACCCGTGGCTGAACACGCCGGCCAGACTGTTCTGGGCAAAGATCTCGGCTGCTTCGTGGGCACGCTTTGGGCTGAAACCGTATTTGGTCAGGACCCGCTCAAATTCGGCCAGCATCGTCTCGTAAGCAATGCGCATGGATTGTACCTCCTGTATGTAAAAAGTAATAAACAGATCGTTACACTTATTATAACAAGCGGCGGCGCGGTGCGCAAGATGTGCGGCCGGCATCAGTGCAGGCGGTGAAAGGAGTACACGAGCACACACCGACAGCTATGTGAAAAAACAAATGAATATACGAACTTCATAATTTTTTAAGAGTTATTTTGTGAAAAAGTCATATTGAAAAACGAAAAGAGGATTGATATACTAATACCACAATATCCAGTTGGACATGTTACTGGTAATGCAGGCAGGATCTGATGGAATGACGAATACCTTTTCTTTTGGGTGAATTGTAGCCAGATACTATGATTCCGGGAGAAATTGTACATGGGGTCATTCTGTTGGGTCTTTTTTCTTTTGTCCGCTTCGGCCGGGCGGCAGGGAAATGCCACCACACACAAGATAAAGGAGAACAAAATGAAGAACTACAAGCAGACTGCCTCCGACGTGCTGCGTTTGGTTGGCGGCGAGAAGAACGTTGTGCAGGTCGAGCACTGCTCCACCCGCCTGCGCTTCACTCTGGCAGACACCTCCAAGGTGGATGCTGCAGCCCTGAAAAAGACTGCCGGCGTTATGGGCGTTATTTCCAGCGGCCCGCAGTGTCAGGTGGTCATCGGCAACGATGTTATCGAAGTGTACGATGAGCTGCTCAAGCTGGGCACCTTCAATGCAGGTCAGGCTGCAGCTCCCGCTGCCCCCAAGGGCAAAAAAGAGATCGGCGGCATTATTCTGGACTACATGGTCGGCATCTTCCAGCCGCTGGTCCCCGCCATTGCAGGTGCAGGCGTTCTGAAGGCTCTGATGGTGCTGCTGAGCACTCTGGGCCTGATGAGCAGCGGAGATATCGCCTATAAGGTGTTCGTCGGCGTGGCAGATGCAGCTCTGTACTACCTGCCCGTCATGGTCGCATTCACCACTGCAACCAAGTTCAACTGCAACAAGCTGGTGTCGGTGGCTCTGGCTGCTGCCATGATCCACCCCAGCGTTTCCGCTCTGCTGGCTACCGAGGGCGGTGCTTACTTCCTCGGCATCAAGCTGCAGAATATCGCTTATGGCGGACAGGTATTCCCGGCCATTCTGACCGTCATTTTCATGTCCTTTATTGAAAAGTGGGCCAACAAGTGGTGCCCCAAGGCCATCCGCGTGTTCTTTGTGCCCATGCTGTGCTTCGGCATTGGCTTCCCGGTGGCGCTGGTCGTCCTCGGACCTCTGGGCTACAACATCGGTGCTCTGCTGACCACCGTGATCCTGGCTCTGTACAACACGCTGGGCTGGCTGGCCGTTGCTCTGCTGGCTGCTGTGCTGCCCTTCATGATCTCCATGGGCATGCACAAGGCTCTGGTCCCCTATGGAGTTGCTGCTATTTCCGACCCCGGTTTTGAAATGCTGTACATGCCCGCTTCTCTGGCACACAACATTTCCGAGGGCGGTGCCTGCCTGGGCGTTGCTCTGAAGACCAAGGATGAAAACCTGCGCGCCACCGCAATTTCCGCTGGTATCTCCGGCCTGTTCGGCATCACCGAGCCTGCCCTGTACGGCGTTACCCTGCAGCACAAGAAGGTTATGATGTCCGTTGTGATCTCCAGCTTCATCGGCGGTCTGTTCGTTGGCCTGATGAAGGTCAAGGCATTCGTTGCCATGGGCCCCGGTCTGGCTGGCATGGCCATGTTCGTTGACCCGGACAACTCCAAGAACATTCTGTGGGCTGCCATCGGTCTGGTGATCTCTGTTGTGGCCTCCTTCGCACTGTCCTTCTTCCTGTACAAGGATGAGACTCCCGCTGAGGGCGAGACCGCAGAGACCGCTCCCGAGGCTGCTGCAGACGCAGCTGCTGCGGATTCCACCATCAGCAGCCCCCTGCAGGCAAGGCCATTGCTCTGGAAGAGGTCAAGGATGAAGTTTTCTCCCAGAAGATCCTGGGCGACGGCATTGCGTGGTGCCCGAGAAGGGTGAGCTGTACGCTCCCGCAGACGGCGTGATCGAGTCCGTGTTCGGCACCAAGCACGCTATTTCCATGAAGACCGCTGCCGGTGCTGAACTGCTCATGCACATCGGCATGGACACCGTCAAGCGCGACGGCAAGGGCTTTGATCCGCAGGTCAAGGACGGCGAGGCTGTCAAGAAGGGCCAGCTGCTGATGAAGTTTGACCTTGACGGAATCAAAGCAGACGGTTATGATGTAACTACCCCCATCGTCGTGACCAACGCCGATGAGTTCACCATCAAGACTGTGGCCGAGGGCGCTGTGGTGCCCGGTGCCGCACTGCTGAAACTGGAGGCAAATAAATGAGTTTCCCCAAAGGCTTTTTCTGGGGCGGCGCTGTTGCCGCGAACCAGGTAGAGGCGCATGGAACGTGGATGGCAAAGGCCCCAGCGTGGCCGATGTTGCCACCTACAAGCCCAACACCGACGTGAAGGATTACAAGTCCCATGTTGCCATGGACGACGCACACATTGCTGCCGCCATGGCCGACCCGGATGATACCTATTATCCAAGCGCCGCGGCATCGACTTCTACCATCATTACAAAGAAGACCTGAAGCTGTTTGCCGAGATGGGCTTTACCATGCTGCGCGTTTCCATTGCATGGACCCGCATCTTCCCCACCGGCGAGGAAGCAGAGCCGAACGAAAAGGGCCTGCAGTTCTACAGCGACCTGTTCGCTGAGATGCACAAGAACGGCATCGAGCCGCTGGTCACGCTGAGCCACTACGAAATGCCGCTGGCACTGGCCACCAAGTACAATGGCTGGGTGGATCGCCGCGTGATCGACTGCTTTGCAAAGTTCTGCCATGCGTGCTTTGAGCGCTACAAGGATCAGGTCAAGTACTGGCTCACCTTCAACGAGGTGGACAGCGTGATCCGTCACCCGTTCACCACCGCCGGCATCATCCCCAGCCGCGTGCCCGAGGATAAGATGCTGGAGACCTGCTATCAGGCCCTGCACCACCAGCTGGTGGCCAGCGCTATGGTAGTAAAGGACTGCCACGAGATCATCCCCGGCAGCAAGGTGGGCTGCATGCTGACCAAGCTCACCACCTATGCCCGCACCTGCGCACCCGATGATGAACTGGCTACTCAGGCAAAGAATCTGGAAAACCTGTTCTATGCCGATGTGCATGTCTGGGGCGAGTACCCCCGCCTGATCCTCAAGATGTTCGAGCGCAAGGGCATCCATGTGGAAATGCTGCCCGAGGATGCCGCCACCCTGAAGGCAGGCTGTGTGGACTTTGTTTCCTGCAGCTACTATATGACCATGACCGAGTCTGTGGACCCGAACGCAGAGCGTACCCCTGGCAACACCGTGCTGGGTGTCAAGAACCCGTATCTGCCCTCCACCGACTGGGGCTGGCAGATCGACCCCAAGGGCCTGCGCTACAGCCTGATCGAGCTGTACGACCGTTACCGCAAGCCGCTGATGGTGGTGGAGAACGGCATGGGTGCCAAGGACGTGGTGGAGGCCGACGGCTCCATCCACGACCCCTACCGTGTAGAGTACTTCCGCCAGCACATCAGCGAAATGGGCAAGGCCATCGATGAGGGTGTTGAGATGTGGGGCTACACCACATGGGCACCCATCGACCTGATCTCTGCATCCACCAACCAGATGTCCAAACGCTATGGCTTTATCTATGTGGATCAGGATGATATGGCAACGGTACTCTGGCCCGCAGCCGCAAGGACAGCTTCTACTGGTACAAGAAGGTCATTGCTTCCAACGGCGAAGATCTGGACTAAGCGGCAGTCTTAAGGTTTCAACGGAAGGAGGAGGGACCGATGCACATTCAGAAGGTGCTGAACAGCAGTGTTGTGCTGGTGCAGGATGACAGCGGCGAGGAATCCATCCTGCTGGGCAAGGGCATCGGCTATGGCCGCAAGGCGGGCGAGCCCATTGAACGGCAGCCCTCAGACCGCGTGTTCCTTCCATTGTCCAACCCGGACGCACAGCCTATGCTGGAGCTGTTTTCCAGCATTCCGGCATCCTATCTGGAACTGACGCAGGACATTGTGGACGACGCAGAGCAGTCGCTGGGAGTCAAGCTTTCGGCGCACATCTATCTGCTGCTGACCGATCACCTGCATTTTGCAGTGGAGCGCCAGCAAAAGGGTCTTGTGGTGACCAACCGCATCTTCTGGGAAATTAAGCATTTTTATCCCAAGGAGTACGCGGTGGGCCAGCGCGGCCTGCAGAAAGTAAAGGCAAAGCTTGGCATCGAGCTGCCGGACGAAGAGGCAGGCAACATCGCCTTCCATATCGTCAATGCCCGGCAGGACCCGCAGGCCGGCTACGATGCCATGCGGGCAGCGCAGCTGATCGGTGAGCTGTCCAACATTGTCACCTACAGTATGCACTGCCCGGTGAGCACCGAGAGCATCCACTATGCGCGGTTCGTGAGCCACCTGCAGTATTTTGCCGAGCGGTTCTTCTCCGGCAAGTTGATGGACAGCGAAGACGACTTTTTGTTCCAGCAGATGCAGCAGAATTATCCGGCAGCGGTGACCTGCGCGGAAAAAATACGCACCTTTGTGCTGCGCAAGTACGGCGTGTTTTTGCCCAACGAGGAAACCGCCTATCTGGCGTTGCATGTGGCGCGGCTGACGAGCGGCAAATAAAATCAGAAAAAGGGAGAGCTGCCTTGCGGAAGGCGGCTCTCCCTTTGGGTTTTGAAAAAGGGAAGGGGAAAGGAAAAAACAATGGAGATAAGTCTGTTATTGATGCAGCAGATCGCACAGCTGTTCCTCATTCTGATCATGGGCTATGCTGTGGTCAAGGTAGGGCTGCTGAAGGCCAGCGACAGCCGGGTGCTCTCAGTGGTCATGGTCTATCTGGTCACGCCCTGCGTGATCATCAACGCATTCCAGATCGACGATACGCCGGAGATCCGCAAGGGCCTTTTGTACTCCATGGCTATTGCGGCGGCTATCCATGTAGTGCTGCTGGTGCTCAGCGCCTGTTGAGCCGCCCGCTCAAGCTGGATGCCGTGGAACAGGTGAATGTGATCTACAGCAACGCCGCTGCACTGGTGATCCCGTTGGTCAAGGCTCTGATGGGCGATGCGTATGTCATTTACTCCTGCGCATTCATCATTGTGCAGCTGGTGCTGCTGTGGACCCACGCCAGTTCCCTTTTGCAGGGCAGCAGTGCGCTGGACTGGAAAAAGGTGCTCACCAATATCAACATGATCGCCATTGCAGCCGGTGCACTGCTGTACTGGTTCCGTGTGGTGCTGCCTGCACCGCTGCAGAATACCATGAGCACAGTGGGCAACATGATGGGACCAATGGGCATGCTGCTGGCCGGTATGGCCATTGCAGAAAAGCCGCTGCGGGAGGTGTTCTGCACCCGCCGCAACTATCTGCCCACAGTGCTGCGTCTGGTGGTATGCCCGCTGGTGGTTCTGGTGCTGCTGTGGGTCTGCCATGCATCCAGCTGGGTGGCCGACGGCAAGAACATCCTGATGACGGTCTACCTTGCCGCCATCACCCCTGCCTGTGCTACTGTTACCTCCATGGCTCAGCTCTATGACCGCGATGCGGCGCATTCCAGCGCGCTGTATGTGCTGACCACTCTGCTTTCCATTGTGTCTATGCCGGTAATGATCGGCCTGTTCGATCTGCTGCTGTGATGAGCTGCGCTTATTCCCTCTGCCAAAATACAATAGAAAGGAACCAACCTCAATGAATCAACCCAGAGACAAGGGCCTGAACGGCAACGAAAAGATCGAGCAGGCGGTAGCCGCCCTGCAGCAGGAGCCCACACAGGAACAGCTGGCCCACACCCTTACCGTGATCCGGCGGCGCATAAAGGAGCATGGCCAGCTTGTCGTGGCGGTGGAGCCCAATTTGGGCAGTGAACAGATGCAGCTGCGGGCCATCCGGACGGCCGATGGCGCAAGCTGGTGGTATGCATTCACCAGCTTTGACGAGGAAATGAAGGGAGCCGAGCCGGTGCAGTCCACCTTTCTTGTGGATATGGACAAGCTGTTTGATGCAGCGCTTGCCGTGCCAGAGATCAGCGGCATCATCCTGAACCCGTGGAACCGCACCATCAGCTGGATAAGACCCTCATCCGCATTATCAAGGGTGCATGAGTGCACACCGCAAACCTGCGATACATGGAGGAAACAAAAATGTTCAGACCCATGAGAAGAGCCAGCCGCGCCATCCCGGAAGAAGCTGCAAAGCACCTGCTGCAGCAGTCCCGGCGGGGCGTGCTGGCAGTGAACGGCGACAACGGCTATCCCTTTGCGATCCCGGTAAATTATTACTACGATCAGGAGCACGACAAAATCTACTTCCACGGTGCAAAGTCCGGCCAGAAGGTGGACGCGCTGAAACAGAATGATAAGGTATGCTTTACCGTTTACGGCAACGAACACTTTGAGCCGGGCGACTGGGCACCTTATGTGCAGAGCACCGTGGTGTTTGGCCGCTGCCATCTGATCGACGATGCTGCTGCTACCGAGGCCCGCGTGCGGGAGCTTGGCATGAAGTATTACCCCGGCAAGGAAGAGGTGGAAAAGGAAATTGCGCTGGACATCAAGGCCGTGCAGCTTTACGAGATCACCATTGAACACCTCACCGGCAAACAGATCCAGGAAAAGTAAAAATAAAACAGGGGACTGTTGCAAAATAAAAATGCGATAGCAACTTGCACAAAGAAATAGCACAAAATCAAAAACCCGGAGCCTTTTTTAAGCCGTTTTGGCTGTGAAAAGGTTCCGGGTTTTGTGCATTGTTTTTTAGAGAGCTATTTTGCAACAGTCCCGTATAGATCAGTTTGCAGGGAAAGGCCCGGCGGTTATCTGTGTTCCGGGCGTTTGGGGGCCGCCTTGGTCAGCATCTGCTGGAACTTGCGGGCTGCCGTGTTCAGCGGGCGGTGATGGTCGTACACAAGCAGATGGAGCGCTGAGGATGATCTCCTGCAGATGCAGCTGCACGATCTCACCGCGGGCCAGTGCATCCTGTGCCATGGGCTGGGGCAGGAATGCAATGCCCAGCTCACTTTTGACAAGGGTCAGCATCTGGTCGGTGGTGGCAGCTCGGTATCCGGCTTCAGCACCGCACCGTGATCCAGAAAGAACTGCCGGTAAAAGGCGCGGGTCATGCTTTCGTCGCTCAGGGAGATCAGCGGATAATTGTTCAGCTCCTTCAGCGAAAGGTTCTGGCTGGAAAGGGCAGTAAAGGTCCTGCCGCCCACAAGCACCTCATAAAAGGGCTTCAGCTCCACCATTTTCAAGCCGCTTTCCACCTCGGCAGGGGTGGTGATGATGGCAAAATCCACCTCGCCGTTTTTCACGGCCTGCAAAGCCTGCGGCGTGGAGTGGTTGGAGATGCGCAGGCGGATGCCGGGATAGTCCGTGTGGAAGGCGCGCAGCTTTTCTGCAAGGTAGATGTTCAGCGCAGTTTCGGTAGCGCTGATGCTGATCGCACCGTGTTCCAGCGTGGCGCTGGCGCTCAGCTCTTCTTCTGCATCCTGGATCTGCACCGCCGCAGATGCAATGCGGGAGTAAAGCAGTTCACCCTCCGGGGTAAGCGTAACGCCGCGGTTGGAGCGGATGAACAGCACGCAATTCAGCTGGCTTTCCAGCCGGTTCATCGAGTGGGTGATGTTGGGCTGGTTGTTGCCCAGCACCCGCGCGGCTTTGGTGAAATTCTGATATTTCGCGACATAATAAAAGATTTTGTAATATTCCCAGTCCACATACATGGCGGCGTGCCCTCTTTCATGTCAATTTTGTATCGTGATCATGTGCAGGATACTTTTTACACATTCTCTGCTTGCTAGTATAATAACACCGCAATCAAAAATTGCAAGAGGGAATTCAAAAGTATAAAGTGGTTTGAACGGAGGCGGTTCTTATGTCTGAGATCAAAAAGGTCGTGCTGGCCTATTCCGGCGGTCTGGATACTTCCATTATCATCCCATGGCTGAAAGAGCATTACAACAACTGCGAGGTCATTGCAGTGTGCGGCAATGTGGGCCAGAAGGGCGAGCTGGAAGGTCTGGAAGAGCGCGCCAAGGCAAGCGGTGCTTCCAAGCTGTACGTAGAAGATCTGACCGATGAATTTGTGGAGGATTACGTCATCCCCACCATGCAGGCCGGGGCCGATTACGAGGGCTATCTGCTGGGCACCAGCTTTGCACGACCCATTCTGGCAAAGCGTGTGGTGGAGATCGCCCGTGCCGAGGGTGCAGATGCCGTGTGCCACGGCAGCACTGGCAAGGGCAACGATCAGGTGCGCTTTGAACTGGCCATCATGCACTTTGCACCGGACCTGAAGATCATCACTCCGTGGCGTGAGTGGGATATCCAGAGCCGTGACGAAGAGATCGACTATGCGAGGCACATCACATCCCGCTGAAGATCAACCGCGAGACCAACTACTCCAAGGATAAGAACCTGTGGCACCTGAGCATGAGGGCCTTGACCTTGAGGACCCGGGCAACGAGCCGCAGTACGATAAGCCGGGCTTTTTGGAGCTGGGTGTCAGCCCCAAGACCGCACCGGACAAGTCCGAGTTCGTGGAGCTGGCATTTGAAAAGGGCGTGCCGGTGAGCCTGAACGGCGAAAAGATGAAGCCTGCCGTCCTCATTGCCAAGCTGAATGAGATCGGCGGCCGCAATGGCATCGGCCTGTACGATGTGGTGGAGAACCGTCTGGTGGGCATGAAGAGCCGCGGTGTGTACGAGACGCCCGGCGGTACCATCCTCTATAAGGCTCATGAGGTGCTGGAAACTCTGACGCTGGATAAGCTCACTGCCCACAAAAAGCGCGAGCTGGCCATCACATTTGGTGAACTGGTCTATGACGGCCAGTGGTTCAGCCCCCTGCGCAAAGCTCTGAGCGCCTTCGTCACCTCCACGCAGGAAAACGTTACCGGTAAGGTGCGTCTGGAGTTGTACAAGGGTAACATGATCAATGCCGGTGTCTGGTCTCCGTATTCCCTCTACCGTGAGGACATTGCAACTTTTGCCGCCGGCGGCGACTACAAGCAGAGTGATGCTACCGGTTTTATCAGCATCTATGGTCTGCCCACCAAGGTACAGGCTATTGTAAATAACGAAAAAGAAGGTAAATAAGAAGTTATGCTTACCGCAGTTACTGGTATCAATTGGGGCGATGAGGCAAGGGCCGCGTCATCGATCTGTTAGCCGAACATGCCGATGTTGTTGCCCGCTATCAGGCGGCAACAATGCCGGCCACACCGTTGTAACGGAGCAGGGCAAGTTCATCCTGAACCTGCTGCCCTCCGGCATCCTGCACCCGGACGTTGTCTGTGTGCTGGGTGCGGGCATGGTGATCGACCTCGACCATCTGGCCGGAGAAATGGATGCCATTGAGGAGCGCGGCGTAAAGGTAGGCTCAGAAAACCTGAAACTTTCAGATAAGGCCACCATCTCCATGCCGTGGCACAAGGTGCAGGACGGCTTGGAAGAGGACCGCCTTGCCCAGAAGGGTGCGGCCTTTGGTTCTACCCGCCGCGGCATTGCCTACGCCTACAGCGACAAATACCGCAAAAAGACCCTGCGTCTGGGCGATCTGCTGCATCTGGACGAAAAGCGCGTGCAGGACCGCCTGCACATGATCCTGGAATCCAAGAATCTGGAGCTGGGTGGCTGCTATCATCAGGAACCCATGAGCTACGATGCTCTGCTGGAATGGTGCCGGATGCAGGCCGGACAGTTTGCACCGTATATCTGTGATGTGGGTGCATTTTTGCAGCAGGCTCACGACAGCGGCAAGCGCATCGTGCTGGAAGCCCAGCTGGGTGCCATGCGCGATATCGATTACGGTATCTTCCCGTTCACTTCCAGCTCCAACACGCTGGCTGCCTATGCGCCGCTGGGCGCAGGCATTCCGAACTGCCGTCTTGACCATGTGGTGGGCGTGCTGAAAGCCTACTCCACCTGCGTGGGTGCAGGCCCCTTTGCCGCCGAGAACGCCATGAGCGAGGACTGGAATGAACAGCTGCGCAAGGCAGGCGGCGAGTATGGTGCGGCCACCGGCCGTCCGCGCCGTGTCGGCCCCTTCGACTGTGTGGCCAGCCGCTACGGCCTTACCTGTCAGGGCGCAGACAAGATCGCCCTGACGAAGCTGGATGTGCTCAGCAGCATGAAAGAGATCCCGGTGATCACCGGTTACACATTGGATGGCGTGCAAGTCCCCAGCTTCGACCGCTGTCCGACCTTGACCGTGTAAAGCCGGTGGTCACTACGCTGCCAGGCTGGAACAAGGATATCTCCGGCTGCAAGAGCTGGGATGAGCTGCCCAAAGAGGCCAAGGCTTACGTGGAATTTCTGGAAAAGCAGCTGGGCCATGAGATCCAGTTCGTCTCTACCGGAGCCGAGCGCGAGAAGTTCGTGCTGAAAGGAGAATGGCTGTGAGACACTTTATTGAGCCCAACAGCTTTTCTCTGGAAGAGCAGCTGGCCCTTCTGGATCTTGCCGACCGAATGGAGACCGACCCGGCACCCTATGCCCACCTGTGCGATGGGCGCATTCTGGCAACGCTGTTCTACGAGCCTTCCACCCGCACCCGCCTTTCGTTTGAATCGGCCATGCTGCGGCTGGGCGGCAAGACACTGGGCTTTGCAGGGGCACAGCTTTCTTCCGCCAGCAAGGGCGAGACGGTGGAGGACACCGCCCGCGTGGTGAGCAACTACGCCGATGTGATCGCCATGCGCCACCCCAAAGAGGGCGCACCGCTGCGGGCATCCCTTTCTGCACGTGTGCCGGTGATCAATGCAGGCGACGGTGGGCACGCGCATCCCAGCCAGACCATGATCGACCTCATGACGATCCGCCAGCGCAAGGGGCGGCTGGATCATTTGACTATCGGCTTCTGCGGCGACCTCAAGTTTGGCCGCACGGTCCACTCCCTGACCGCTGCGCTGAGCCAGTTTGAGGGCAACCGGTTCGTGTTCATCTCGCCGGAAGATCTGCGCCTGCCGCAGTATGTGAAGAATGAATCGCTGGAGCCGACCCATCAGATCTATAAGGAAACGGCTGACCTTGAAGCCGAGCTGCCGCATCTGGATGTGCTGTACATGACTCGTATCCAGCAGGAGCGCTTTTTCAACGAGGAAGAATACCTGCGCCTGAAAGGCTGCTACCAGCTGGACGAAGCGCTGCTGCAGAAGGCACCGCAGGATATGCCGGTGCTGCATCCGCTGCCCCGCATCGACGAGATCAAAAGGATGTGGATGACGACCCGCGTGCCGCCTACTTTGATCAAGTGCACAATGGCGTGTATATCCGCATGGCTATCATTCTGGCGTTGCTTGAATCATCCCTGACTCCAGTAACCGGCAAAAGGTCGCTGGAAGCAATGATATAACCTCTTCCCCGAATCCTAA
>ENA-OPZM01000038-OPZM01000038.1-human-gut-metagenome-genome-assembly--contig:-NODE-38-length-51088-cov-6.918860_pt1 | contig 51088 bp, 73 predicted proteins | sample MGYA00242478_ERZ504493 | MGnify/ENA primary metagenome ERZ504493 (study PRJEB26092, sample SAMD00036227) | human gut metagenome | host: Homo sapiens | study: EMG produced TPA metagenomics assembly of... | reverse complement strand
TTCAGAAAAGCCTGCGGGCTTTCTGAATCCCGAATAAAAACCCAATTCCGCTGAATATGGCCAGAGCAAAAGCGGAGGCATTTTAATCGTCCAATCAAAAAGAAACATAAAAGGAGCACACACATGCTGGCGAGTATCTTTTCGCTCAACGTCCTACAGACGGCGCTGGAACTGGGCTGTATCTATGCCTGGTGGCGCTGGCACTGTTCCTGAGCTATTCCATCCTGAACATCGCAGACCTTTCCACTGACGGCTGCTTCACGCTGGGCTGCGCCGTGGCCTGTCAGGTAGCACTGACCGGCACCCCATTCTGGCCCTGTTCGCAGCCATGGCGGCAGGTGTGTGCTCCGGCTTTGTTACGGCTTTTCTGCAGACCCGCCTTGGCGTGGAGAGCATCATGGCAGGCATCATCGTCAACACCGGCCTTTACACCATCAATCTGGCGTGATGGGCTTTTCCTCCACCATGTCGCTGGTCAAGACCGACACTGTTTTCTCGCTGGCAAAGGGCTCACTGAGCTTCCTTGGCGGCTGGTATAAGCTGGCCATCGCGCTGGCCATGATCCTGCTTGCCGGTGCGGCGATGCTGGGCTTTCTGGGCACCCGGCTGGGCCTGTCCATCCGCGCCACCGGTGACAACGCTGCCATGGTGCGTGCTTCCAGTATTAACCCGGCTTTTACCATTACGGTGGGCCTGTGCATTTCCGGCGCATTGTGCGCCCTCTCCGGCGGCCTGCTGGCACAGTATCAGAAGAGCTGCGATATCAATGTGGGCACCGGCATGGTGACCATCGCACTGGCTTCCCTCATCATCGGCGAGACTCTGCTTGGTAAGCGCACCATGCTGCGCCGGATCATCGGCGTGGTGTTCGGCAGCTGCCTGTACCGTTTTATCGTGGCTGTGGCCCTGCGCTTCAATGTGCCCGCCGCTGCATGAAGCTGGTGTCCGCCATCATCGTGGCCATCGCCATTTCGATGCCGGCCATCAAGGAAAAAATCGCCTTTGAGCAGCGCAAGCATGGGGCCTGCCGCCGCCGCGTGACTACCGGCAAGGAGGGAAAGTAAGATGGAAATGCTTCAGCTGAACGATCTGCACAAGACTTTCAACCCCGGCACGGTCAATGAAAAAGTGGCCCTGAACGGTGTCAGCCTGCACATGGAAGCCGGGGACTTTGCCACCATCGTGGGCTCCAACGGCGCGGGCAAATCCACCCTGTTCAACGCCATCACCGGCGGCTTCATCGCCGACGAGGGCAGCATCCTGCTGGGCGGACAGGATATCACCTTTGAGCCGGAGCACCAGCGCAGCAAGGTCATCGGCCACCTGTTTCAGGACCCGCTCAAGGCACCGCACCAAACATGACCATTGAGGAAAACCTTGCGCTGGCCTATCTGCGTGCCGGCACCGCGCCCCACGCCATCTTCTCCCGCATCTCCCGCAAGGACAAGGAAGTGTTCCGCGAAAAGTTGGCGCTGCTGGATATGGGCCTTGAGGACCGCATGAAGCAGCCGGTGGGACTGCTTTCCGGCGGCCAGCGGCAGGCGCTGACCCTGCTCATGGCAACGCTGGTCACCCCCAAGCTGCTGCTGCTGGACGAGCACACCGCAGCACTGGACCCCGCCACCGCCGAAAAGGTACTGGAGCTGACCAAGAGCATCGTGGCTGAAAAGAAGATCACCTGCCTGATGGTCACCCACAACATGCATCAGGCACTGGAGCTGGGCAACCGCACCCTGATGATGGATTCCGGCCGCATCGTCTTTGACGTGAAGGGCGAGGAGCGCAGCCGGATGACCGTGGACGACCTACTTGAAAAGTTCCGCGAGAACGCAGGCAAGAATCTGGATAACGACCGCATCCTGCTGAGTAAAGTGGAAAAGTGACCCGGACAGAAAAGCACAGCCCCGACAGACCATGCAGTCTGCCGGGGCTGTATTTTTGCGGGAGCACACCGCAGGGAAAAGCGGTTCCCCCTGAAACTGCAAATCCCCCCTGCGCAGATGCACAGAGGGGATTTTAAATATCAGAAATTACTGAACGTATTCAACCGTGTACTCGAAGCCGTACTCTTCCTGCAGCTTCTTCACCTCGGCCTCGCAGTCCTCGATGAAGGTGGGGGCGTAGACGGAAGCGCCATTGTGGGCCTTCTTGTAGTCCTCAACGATCTGCTGCAGCTTTGCCCAGCCCTCGTTGGCCTTGTTCTGGTCGATGCTGTCGGGGAAGTTGATGATGAACTCGCGGTGCTTAGGAATACGTGCTTTCATGGTAGGTTCTCCTTATAACAGTTTGGATTTTGATTGTTGATTTATACAGAAGCACAGAGAAAAACCTGTGCAACTTGCGAAAAACGGATCACAGCCCGTATACCCGGCGGGCATTTTCGGCTGTGGTGCGGAACACCTCTTCGGCAGAGATGCCCCGCAGCTGGGCGATATACTCGCCCACATAGCGGATGAGGGAGCTGTCACAGCGGGTGCCGCGCACCGGCTCCGGTGCCATGTAGGGGCAGTCGGTCTCCAGCACGATGCTTTCCAGCGGCAGGACGCTGATGGCTTTTGCCGCCCGCTTGGCACCCTTGAAGGTACACGCCCCGCCAAAACCGATGAACAGTCCCTGCTTTGCCAGCCACACCGCATCGTCGGCACTGCCGGAATAGCAGTGGACGATGCCCTTGGCTGGTATTTTTTGAGCAGGCGTAAACGTCGGCGTGGGCGTTGCGGTCGTGCACGATGATGGGTTTGTCCAGCTCCAGCGCCAGCCGGATGTGTGCCTCAAACATGGCCAGCTGGGCATCCTTGGGCACAGGCCAGTGGTAGTCCAGCCCGCACTCCCCCACTGCCACCACCTTGGGGTCCTCGTAATACAGGGCCAGAGCGCGCATCTCTGCGGCCCAGTCTCCGCCGTACACCGAGACCGTAGGAGCCGGGCCTTCCTCGCCGCAGTCGGCGGCGGGCAGCAGGCTTTCCGGGTGGATGCCAACAGCTGCCACCACCCACGGGTAGCGGTGCGCCAGCTCCAGCACTTTGGGTGCATCCCCGGAGTGGGTGGCCTGTTCACACACGCCCACCACGCCCTTGCCGGGCAGGCTGTCCAGCAGGAAATCGCGGTCTGCGTCAAAAGCGCGGGCACTGTAGTGCGCGTGGGTGTCAAAAATGGGGCCGGTCATTTGCCCTCCTTTTTGGCGGGGGCCTTGTTCACCAGCCAGATGCCCACACACACGAACACCAGCGCCGCCAGATACTGCCAGCGGAACAGGGGTTCGCCGTTGAGCACGACGCTCAGCAGCACGTTGACCACCGGGTTCACGAAGCCAAAGATGGCAATGCGGCTGACCGGGTTGTTCTTCATCAGCAGGGCCCACAGCACATAGCCTGCCCCGCAGATGAAGGCCAGATACAGCATGACCACCACCGCCAGTGCGCTCTGCACATGGAGACTGCCGCCCAGCACAGTGCCCAGCACGAACAGTGCCAGACCGCCCACGAACAGGTTGATGAAGCAGACGGCAAAGCTGTCTGCTTTTTTGGTCACGGATTTGTTCCACGGGCCGGACAGGGTAAAGATGATGGTAGCGGCCATCATGCAGAACACGCCCCAGCCGCTTCCGCTGCCGTGGTTGCCCAGCGTGCCGATGAGCACGCCCGCAAAGCCGATGACACAGCCCAGCGTTTTGGCAGCGGTCATGCGGTCGGCGTTGCCGTAGATGAAATGGGCAAAAATCACGCCCAGAAAGCTCTGGGTGCTGTTCAGGATACCGCCAAAGGCACCCGTGAGCATGGCAACAGCGATGTAATAGAATGCGTACTGGGTCGTGGTCTGCCACAGGCCCAGAGCACAGCACTCCGCTGCCACTTTGCCGCGGGGAAACTTGGGCAGGCGGCTCTGCAACAGAACACTGCCCAGAAGCACCAGAAAGCTGCCCAGCATGAACCGCACACCGGCAAAGCAGAAGATGGAGGCGGTGCTGCCGGAATCAATGGAGAACAGCCGGTAGCCCAGCTTGATGAAGGGGAAGGCCGAGCCCCACAGCACATTGCAGAAGATGGCCAGCAGCACGGCAAACACCGGCGTGCCGAAAATTTTATCCAGCCATTCCGCGTGGGAAAGCGTTTTGTTTTCCTGCATGGCGGCTCAGTGGATGCGGCTGCTACGGGGGTGTCGTCGCCGTAGAAAGCGATGGAGCAGCCGCCGTCGGCGGTATCAGCAGCAAAGATCATGCCCTCGCTGACATACTTGCCCTTCATCATGGGGCGAGGTGCCAGATTGCACACAATGCCGATCTTCTTACCGATCAGGTCTTCCGGCTTGAACCACTTTGCAATGCCGGAAAGGATGCAGCGCTCCCGCTCGCCGTCAAACACGGTCAGGTGCAGCAGCTTCTTGCTTTCCTTCAGGTTCTCGCAGGCGCGCACCTCAGCCACGCGCAGCTCCACCTTGCAGAAGGTGTCAAAGTCGATCTCTTCCTCGTGGGTAAAGTCCACGGTGCTCTCCTCGGCGGGGGCGGCAGCTTCTTCTCAGCTTCAGCCTTGGCCTTGTTGGCAGCTTCGGCAGCGGCCTTGCGCTTCTCGTCCTCTTCCTTCAGGTGGGCAATTTCCTTTGCCACATCGATGCGGGGGAACAGTGCCTCGCCCTTGTGCACGGTGTAGGTCTCCTGTGCGCCGTAGGTGGTCTTGGTCAGGTCCAGAGCAGATGCGTCCAGACCCAGCTGTTCCATCATTTTGGGTGCGGTGGTGGCAGGTATGCGTTCAGCAGGATGCCGCACACGCGCAGTGCCTCGCACAGGTGGTACAGCACGCTCTCCAGACGGGCCTTGTTGGCCTCGTCCTTGGCCAGCGCCCAGGGAGCGGTCTCGTCGATGTACTTGTTGGCGCGCTGGATGACCGCAAAGATCTCCATCAGGCCTGCGGGATGGTCAGGCTGTCCATGTCGGCCGTGACCTTGGCGGTCAGTTCGTTGACCATGGTCTCCAGCTCGGTGTCGATGGCTTCGGTACCGGCCACATTATGCACGGTGCCGCCGAAGTACTTCTCGCACATGGCGACGGTGCGGCTGAGCAGGTTGCCCAAATCGTTCGCCAAATCGCTGTTGATGCGGGTGATCAGGGCTTCGTTGGTGAACATGCCATCGTTGCCGAAGGGAATCTCACGCAGCAGGAAGTAGCGGATGGCATCCACGCCGTAGCGGTCGCACAGGATCACAGGGTCCACCACGTTGCCCACGGACTTGGACATCTTGCCGCCGTTCATCAGCAGCCAGCCGTGGCCGAACACCCGTTTGGGCAGGGGCAGATCCAGAGCCATCAGCATGGCGGGCCACAGAATGGTGTGGAAACGCAGGATCTCCTTGCCCACCATGTGCAGGTCGGCAGGCCAGAACTTGTCGTAGTCGTGATATTTTTCGTTACCGTAGCCCAGCGCAGAGATATAGTTGCTCAGGGCATCCACCACACATACATGGTGTGCTTGGGGTCGAAGGGCACGGGAATGCCCCACTTCACGGAGGTGCGGGACACGCAGGTGTCCTGCAGGCCCTGCTTGATGAAGGCAATCATCTCGTTCTTGCGGCTCTCAGGCTGGATGAACTGGGGGTTCTCCTCGTAGAGCTTCAGCAGGCGGTCGGCATACTTGCTGGTCTTGAAGAAGTAGGCTTCCTCGTGTGCGTCGTACACTTCGCGGCCGCAATCGGGGCACTTGCCGTCCACCAGCTGGCTGTCGGTCCAGAAGCTCTCGCAGGGCTTGCAGTAGTGGCCGATGTACTCGCCCTTGTAGATGTCGCCCTGCTCATATAGCTTGGTAAAAATTTTCTGGCAGGATTCCATGTGGTAGTCGTCGGTGGTGCGGATGAAGCGGTCGTAGCTGACGTCCAGCAGCTTCCACAGATCCTTGACGGTGGCTACGATCTTGTCCACATACTCCTTGGGGGTCACACCGGCATCGGCAGCCTTGTCCTGAATTTTCTGGCCGTGCTCGTCGGTGCCGGTCAGGAACATGACGTCATAGCCCTGCATCCGCTTGAAGCGTGCCAGTGCGTCGCAGGCGACAGTGGTATAGCTGTGGCCGATGTGCAGCTTGTCGCTGGGGTAGTAGATGGGAGTGGTGATGTAGAATGTCTTGTGCTCACTCATAGGTTGATACTCTTCCTTTCCTGATTTGGCGGGGGACGAAAAAAGCCCTCATCCTGCCGGACTGAGCCGGACAAGGACGAGAGCCTGAAACTTTCGTGGTACCACCTTGCTTCGCCGCACCCTTGCGGGCGCAGCCTTTTGCCGGGCCAAAAAGCACGGCGCAGCGCGGTAACGGGCGCACCCGTCGCAGGCTCAATTTTCACCTGCGCAGCTCCGAGACCATCTTCGGCATCGCGCGGCCTGCCCGGTTCCATCCTTCGGGCTTTCTGTCAGGCGCAGACGGTGCGTACTCTTCTCTTCACAGCCAATTTACACTGTTATGTCTATAATACGCAAAAACGGTGGGTTTGTCAACATTAAATCTCGTAATCCAGACAGAACCGTGCCTTGGTGTAGGGCCGCACCTTGCCGTCGGCCACAGCCACATGGGCAGGATGGACGGAGTAGCCCTTGAGGGCCTCGGCGCTTTCAAAGGTGGTGTCCAGCATCAGGTCGGCGGTGGAAGAGGGGAGACCGTTGATGTTGACATGCACTTCCACAAGGCCGGGGATCTTGCCGGCCAGACTTTCCAGCCCCTCTTTGATGCCTGCCTTGACGGCGGCTTTTTCGGCATCGGACAGCTCGTCCTTCAGCTGCCACAGGATCACATGCTTGACCATAATAAAATACCTCCTGCGTTTTTTCTCATTGTAGCAGGATGAGAAAACGAACGCAAGAGGAAAGCTGCAAAGTATTATTGGGGTGCGAACAGCAGAACCACCAGAAGCACGGCACAGAGCACCGAAACTACGATGCCCTCCAGCCGGGTCAATTTGATGTACTCTTCCGTGGGCTCAGGTACCTGCGTGTACCGCCTGCGGGAGCGCAGGGCAATGGCATCTTCCGGATGCAGCGCCATAAAAATGCCGAACCCGATGCCGAAAAGTGCGGTTAAGATCGCACAGATGACTTCCATAGCAACCTCTCACTTTTTGTTTTTGTCGTCCCTGCTCAGAGTATAGCACAGATACGAGATCAGCAGGGCAGCGCACAACACGAGCGCTGCCACCATCAAAATGGAGTGCAGCGGCTCGACCCTGGGAAGAAAGGTGTTGACCAGATAGAGTGCACCGCAAAGGATCGAAGCAATGCCGTAAAATTTGCGGAAGTGCTTCTTTTCGTCCTCACTGCTCCATCCGGTGCCGGTGCCATTGTACAGATCCCGGATGCCGCGGTACAAAAACAGCACACCCAGCGCGGCGTTCAGCCAATCCCAGTCCGAAAGATTCAAATTCATGGTGGCCCCTTTCCGGCTGTCAATCCGCACTATGGTTCCAGCTTTCGTAAGCGACAAGATAAAGAAGGTCTCCCACGATGCGATGCCGAAGATGATACGGTAGAGCAGCGATGTAACAGGTGTGAAGGCTAAGATCAGAAAGGCGATGCTGTTGAGCATGTAAAACACGCCGTTCTTTTTCTGCCAGAAGGCGCGGTACTCCGGGTCGCGGTGATACTGGTTGAACGGCAGATCGAGGAACGGGTCTTTGCCTTGAAGGTCCCGAATGCCGGAGATGAACCAGATAACGGTCAGCACAAGGTTGAACAGAGTGGAAAACGAAACGAACGACTCCATGAAATGCACCTCTCATCTTTTTCCACAGTATACCACAGAAAAGTGCAAAAACAAAGGACGGTATTCAACCGCGCAGCGTAAAATTTGCACAAATCGAGCGTTGACTGTTGGTGAAAACAGCACAAAATAAAACCAGCCGGACGAGGCGGTTGCAAGCCCTCGTCCGGCTGGATACTTACTTCTTCGGAGTCATAAGCCTCTTCTCCTTGGGGTTCCTCATTTTCGGAGTAAACGTTTCATAGGGTGACTCTCCTTAGAAACTACTGGAAACTGAGAATCTATTTCAAGGGGACTGATTACTTAGTACATTGGATTGACCCTTCTCTTAACTGATGGAGTGCGGCACCGAGATTCGGAAGATGAATTTCATATTACCACATTCTTTCGAGTTAGATTCGCCAGGGGCAAACTACTTAGTACATTGGTAGAACTCCTTTTTTGCTATTCAAATAATGTTCTCCGTACAAAAGATACCTTCATAGGAATCATCTCCGGCGGATCTATTTGAATCGCTGGGGGTTAAGTTTATCGACAGGTTGTCGTGTAATCGCATTTTTGATGCTCAAGACTGGCTCATTTTTGTTGTGTTTTTATACGGGGGAAACATCCCGTCTGTGGTGAGCCTCTATTTTGCTTCTCAGCGAATCCCGACAGCCTGTCCCTGCTGTGCGGGTTCCATATCGACCATCGGTCTCGCTCCTTTCTGCTTCAAGTCAGCGGGATTAGCTCTCTCTTGAGCTTCTGCTGTACTTCTCTGGTTTCTGGCTTTATTATACATATTCCTGATTGATTTGTCTATTCGCAGAGTGCACAAGGATAGAAATATAAAATTGTGCAGTTCTTGAAAAACAGCAGATAGAACGTGCAAAATGCCGCTTTCTGTGCGGTGTGCCCGGGCAATCGGGCCCTTTGGGGAGGAACTCTGTGCCCTGCAGGGAGGGCTGCCGGGAGAGTCACAGCAAAGCTGCCCAGAAGTTCCGGGCCGTTTGTGGAGGATTTTGCGCAAAACGGGAGAAAGTGTCCACAGGGTATTATGCGTCAGATCGATTTGTGCTAAAATAGCACCAATGAATGGTAGTCGCCGCCGCCCCGCGAGATGAAAGTTTCGCGGGGCGGCTTTTTTGCGGCAAAAATTTAGACACAAAAGAAACGGAGAATCAAAATGCCTAAAACTTTACCGGAACGTATCTTCTTTACCATTGTCATGGCTGCAATTATGGTCTATGGCATGATCGTTTACAATGTGGCGCTGAACACAGGCGGTGTCACCAATGCCACCTTTGTTATGGCACTGCACGAGATGCCGATCATGGTTCCCATTGCCTGCGTGCTGGAATTTTTCGTGGTGGAGAAACTGGCCACCGGATTGGCGTTTATGTTCATGCGGCCCACAGATCGTCCGCAGTTCATCACCTATGCCATCTCGCTGATGATCGTGTGCATCATGTGCCCGGTGATGAGCCTGATCGCAACGGTGCTGTTTAAAGAACCCGGCTTTGGCACTTGGGTGCATACATGGGGCTACAATATGCCCATGGCCCTGTGCTGGCAGATGCTGTACTGCGGGCCGCTTGCCCGTGCCATCTTCCGGCTGGTGTTCCGCCGCGGCGCAAAACAGGCGGACTGACAGATTTTAGATATGCAGTTATAATAAATATGTATAGGAGCGGGTGTAATACCGGACGAGACGCCTATACGAATTTTATATATCGGGCATATAAAGTATGTAAAATGGGGCATTTTTGATGGAAATATTCCCCGGAATGCCCTGAAAAAGCCATTGAAACCTAAGAATTGGCTAAGAAATTTGTGGAAAAAGTACATGTGAAGAACGTTTTATTGGACAAGATGCACAACTTTTTTTGTATATCAATGCAGTAGAACCACCTAAAATGTAGAATGTGCACAAAGCCACTTGCCAATTTTCGTCAATCGTACTATCATACACAACGAAAAAAGACGAAGTGACCCGTGCAGGAGGGAGGGTGTGACCGGACAGAGCCGAACACCTTCCTTACTTTTTTCACAAAGCTGCGCCTTTTCTTCGAGCGATAAGAAGGACGCTGCGCCGCCGGGGCGGTGCGGCGGTCTTACCCCCGGAACCCTATTCTTCAGGAAGGAGGAAAAACAATTGAATAATCTGACCAAAGCATTGATGGAAGAGCTGACCGTTGAATACGTCAAGGTCGGCCCGCTGCAGATCCCGGAATCCGTGGTCATCAGCTGGGTGATCCTGGCCATCGTCACCATCGGCTCGATCCTGCTTACCAGAAACCTGAAGGTGGACCATATCAGCAAGCGTCAGGCCGTGCTGGAAATGGCCTACCTCGCAGGCACTAATTTCTTTGAAGGTCTGCTGGGCGAAAAGGGCAGGCGCTATGTGCCTTACCTGATGACCGTGGCCATCTACATCGCCTTCAGCAACCTGATCGGCGTGTTCGGTGTCAAGCCCCCCACGAAGGATCTGGACGTGACCGCAGCGCTGGCGCTGATGAGCATTGTGCTGATCGAGGGTGCCGGCATCCGTGCACGCGGCGGCGTTGGCTTCTTCAAGAGTCTGGCTGCCCCCACGCCGGTCATGACCCCTATGAACATCCTCGAGATCGCCATCCGCCCCACCAGCCTGTGCATGCGACTGTTCGGCAACGTGCTGGGTGCATTCGTCATCATGGAGCTGATCAAGCTCGTGGTGCCTGTGTTCGTCCCGGCGGTGTTCAGCCTGTATTTTGACCTGTTCGACGGTCTGATCCAGACCTATGTGTTCGTGTTCCTGACTTCGCTGTTCATGAAAGAAACCATGGGCGGAGAAGACTGATCCATTGATATTTACTGAATTTAAAAGGAGATTATTACTATGAATGGTTTGATTGCTCTGGGCGCTGGCATTGCAGCGCTGACCGGCATTGGCGGCGGTATCGGCATCGGCATCGCAACGGGTAAGGCAACGGAGGCAATCTCCCGTCAGCCCGAGGCATCCGGCAAGATCCAGACCAACCTGCTGCTGGGCGCTGCTCTGGCAGAAGGTACTGCAATTTTCGGCTTCGTCGTTGCACTGCTGATCATCCTGTTCCTGGGTCAGTAACGGAGGCGCAGACGAATGCTGAAGTTGGATATTAACCTGCTGTGGACCGTCGTGAACGTCCTCGTCATGTATGCGGTGCTGCGCAAGTTCCTGTTCAAGCCTGTTCAGGACGTGATCGCAAAGCGCCAGCAGATGGTGGACGCAAACCTGGCCGATGCGGAGACCTCCAAGAAGGAAGCCGCAGAGACCATGAACGCCGCGCAGGAAAAACTGCGCAATGTGGACAATGAGGCCGCTGCCCGCCGCGAAGCCTACGAAAAGCAGGCTGAGGTCGAAAAGCAGCAGCTGCTGGCAGATGCCCGCAAGCAGGCGGACGCCATCGTGGCCGCCGGCAAGGCGAGCGCCGAGCCGAACGCCAGAGCAAGCTGCGGGAAGCCGATGCCCAGACCACGGCACTGGCCCGTGCGATGTGCGAGAAGCTGCTGGCCCGCAATCTGACCGCCCAGGACGATGCACGTCTGCTGGACGATCTGCTGGAGAAAGCAGGTGCAGGCAATGGCAACTGAATTCAGTCGTGAATTTTTTGCGGACAACCGCATCGTCAAGGCCGAGCTGCGCAGCGCCCGCAAGCCCCGGGAAGAGGAGCTGAACCGGATCCGCGCCGAGGTACGCAAGCTGTATGATGCCACCGAGGTCATCCTGAACGTGACGGTGGACGAGAGCCTGCTGTCCGGCTATGTCCTGCAGGTGGGCGACCGCGTGTTCGATAACTCCGGCCGTCATCAGCTGGACAAGATGATGGAGGCAAGCCCTCGCTGGCTACCCTCAAGACCCGCATTGAGGACTACAAGCCCGCCGAGACCTCTGCCGAGGGCGGTGTGGTCATCTCCTCTGCCGACGGCATCGTGCACGTCGAAGGCATGAACCGCGCCGTGTACGGCGAGATCGTCACCTTCGACAACGGTGCCAAGGGCATGGTGGAGAGCGTGGACCCCGAACAGCTGGGCATCATGCTGTTCGACGGAGCTGAGACCGTCGGCGTGGGCACCATGGTGACCCGCAGCGGCAAGCGTGCCGGCATCCCGGTGGCGATGCTTCCTGGGCCGTGTCATCAGCCCGCTGGGCGAGCCCATCGATGGCAAGGGCCCCATTGAAGCTGTGGGCTACAACCCCATCGAAAAGCAGGCCCCCGGCATTCTGGAGCGTCAGAGCGTGGATACCCCGCTCCACACCGGCATCCTCGCCATCGATTCCATGTTCCCCATCGGCCGCGGTCAGCGTGAGCTGATCATCGGCGACCGCCAGACCGGCAAGACCTCCATCGCCACGGACGCCATCCTGAACCAGAAGAACACCGGTGTGCTGTGCATTTATGTGGCCATCGGCCAGAAGGCTTCTTCCATTGCCCGCGTGGCAGGCGATCTGCAGAAGCACGGTGCCATGAGCTACACCACCATCGTGGCGGCTACTGCTTCGGATTCCGCTCCCCTGCAGTACATCGCACCCTATGCCGGTACCGCACTGGCCGAGTACTTCATGAGTCAGGGCAAGAGCGTGCTGATCGTTTACGACGATCTGTCCAAGCATGCAGTGGCCTACCGTGCCATTTCTCTGCTGCTGCGCCGCTCTCCGGGCCGTGAGGCTTACCCCGGCGATGTGTTCTATCTGCACTCCCGTCTGCTGGAGCGCTCCTGCCGGATGCGCGACGATCTGGGCGGCGGTTCCATCACCGCACTGCCTATCGTAGAGACGCAGGCAGGCGACGTTTCGGCCTACATCCCCACCAATGTCATTTCCATCACCGATGGTCAGATCTTCCTCGAGAGCGCTCTGTTCAATGCAGGCAACCGCCCGGCCGTCAATGTGGGTCTGTCGGTGTCCCGTGTGGGCGGCGCTGCCCAGACCAAGGCCATGAAGAAGGCCAACGCCAACCTGCGTATCGAGCTGGCACAGTACAAGGATATGGAGTCCTTTGCACAGTTCAGCTCGGATCTGGACGCGGAGACCCGCCGCCAGCTGGACCACGGCAAGGCTCTGATGGAAATGCTCAAGCAGCCGCTGTATCAGCCCAAGTCCGACGCCGAGCAGGTGGTCACGCTGGTGCTGGCTTCCCACGGTGTGCTGGACGAACTGCCCACTGCCGAGCTGCGCGCCAAAACTTCCGCATTTGTGCGTCAGTTCCGCGCGGATGTGTCCGGTACGATGGATAAGATCACCGCCACCGGCAAGCTGGAACCTGAAATGGTCGATGCCATCCTGAACGCCTGGAAAGCTTATGCGGGAGGCGACAGCCATGCCGTCCAGTAAGCTGCTGAAGGAGCGCATCGAGAGCATTCAGGACACCATGAAGATCACGAACGCCATGTACCTGATCTCCTCGTCCAAGCTGCGCAAGGCACGTAAGAACTACCAGAATGTATCGCCCTACTTCAACCGTATGCGCGATACCATTTCCCGCGTGGTGCCCCACCTGCCGGAAGAGCCGGTGCATCCGTTCTTCCACGAGCGTAATATCGCAAACCCCAAGCGGGCCTACATCGTGCTGACGGCAGATAAGGGCATGGCAGGCGCTTACAACCAGAACATCATCAAGTTCCTCAAGGAAAATGCGGATGAGAACGACCGGTTCTATGTGATCGGCCAGACCGGCTACCGCGCCCTGTACCACAAGGATCCGCGGCTGGTGGAGGATTTCCACTACGGTGCCACGGAGCCTACGCTGCAGCGTGCCCGCGATATCACGATGGACGCCATCGATGATTTCAAGACCGGCAAGCTGGATGAGATCTATCTCATCTATACCCGCATCGAGAATGCACTGACCAGCGAGCCCACCATGGTGCGTCTGCTGCCGCTGGACCGCGCCCATCTGCAGCCTGCCCCCAAGGGTCTGGGCGATCCGAAGGGCGATGTGGAGATGTTCCCGTCTGCATGGACGGTGTTTGAACAGATCGCGCCCATTTATATGCACGGCATGATCTTTGGTGCCATGACCGAGAGCTTCTGCGCAGAGCAGAGCGCCCGCATGACCGCCATGGATTCCGCCACCAAGAACGCCAACGATATGATCCGGGAGCTGCAGCTGGAATACAACCGCACCCGTCAGGGCTCCATTACACAGGAGATCACCGAGATCATCGGCGGTGCGGCTGCCGTGCAGGACCGGGCGGAATAAAACGTATTTACAAATTAGTATAGAGGCAATCGTATGATACAGGGAACTATTATTCGCGTAGCCGGCCCTGTGGTGGACGTGCAGTTCACCGCAGGCAAGCTGCCTGCCCTGCAGGAAGCGCTTACCGTGACCGCTGAGGGCACCGAGCGCACGATGGAAGTGACACAGCATGTCAACGAGACCACTGTGCGCTGCATCATGCTTTCCGCCAGCGAGGGTCTGGGCAAGGGCATGACCGTGACCGCTACCGGCCACGGCCTGACCGCACCGGTGGGCGAAGCCACGCTGGGCCGCATGTTTGACCCGCTGGGCAGACCCATCGACGGCAAGGGCTCTGTGGATGATGTGCCGCATTGGCCCATCCACCGCAAGGCCCCCAGCTTTGCAGAGCAGAAGCCCGCGACCGAGATCCTGGAGACCGGCATCAAGGTCATCGACCTGCTGGCCCCCTATGCAAAGGGCGGCAAGATCGGTCTGTTCGGCGGCGCAGGCGTCGGCAAGACCGTGCTGATCCAGGAACTGATCCATAACGTGGCCACCGAGCACGGCGGCTACTCCATCTTCACCGGCGTGGGCGAGCGCTCCCGCGAGGGCTGCGACCTTTGGGGCGAGATGAACGAGTCCGGTGTTCTGAATAAGACCGCACTGGTCTTTGGTCAGATGAATGAGCCCCAGGAGCACGTATGCGTGTTGCTGAGACCGGCCTGACCATGGCAGAGTACTTCCGTGAGGAGACCCACAAGGACGTGCTGCTGTTCATTGATAACATCTTCCGCTTCGTGCAGGCAGGCTCCGAGGTGTCCGCTCTGATGGGCCGTATGCTTCTGCTGTGGGCTACCAGCCCACTCTGGCCAACGAGCTGGGCGCTCTGCAGGAGCGCATCACCTCCACCAAGGAAGGTTCCATCACCTCGGTGCAGGCCGTCTACGTCCCCGCCGACGACCTGACCGACCCGGCCCCCGCCACCACCTTTGCACATCTGGATGCCACTACCGTGCTGTCCCGTAAGATCGTGGAGCAGGGCATTTACCCGGCCGTGGACCCGCTGGCATCCACCTCCCGCATTCTGGAAGCGGATATTGTGGGCGAGGAGCACTATCGCGTGGCCCGCAAGGTGCAGTCCATTCTGCAGCGCTATCAGGAGCTGCAGGACATCATCGCCATTCTGGGCATGGATGAGCTGGACGAGAACGACAAGCTCACCGTCGCCCGCGCCCGCAAGCTGCAGAAGTTCCTGTCCCAGCCCTTTGCTGTGGCCGAGAACTTTACCGGCCTGAAGGGCAAGTATGTGCCGCTGCAGGATACCGTGCGCGGCTTTGCCGCCATTGTGGACGGCGAGGCCGATGATCTGCCGGAGTGGGCTTTCTTCAACGTTGGTACGCTGGAAGATGCCCGCCAGAAGGCAGCGGAAAAGCTGGCTGAGGAAAAGGGCGGTGCCGTCTGATGAACAAGTTCATGCTGAACATCACTGCGTCCAGCGGTGAGTACTATCAGGGCGATTGCGAAGACCTTGTGCTGCCCATCAGCGATGGCGTGTACGGCATACAGGCCGGACACAGCCCGGTGCTGGTGGCCATCCACATGGGCATCCTGCACTTTGAGGTGAACGGTGAAAGCCAGGACATCCTGGTAGGCGATGGCATTGCCGAGGTGACGCCTGCCTACGTGATGGTGCTGGTGGACAGCGCCGAGCGTCCGGAGGATATCGACAAGAACCGTGCCGAGGCTGCCCGCATCCGTGCCGAGGAGCGTTTGCAGCATCAGCAGAGCATGCATGAATATTATCAGAGCAAGATCGCGCTCGACCGTGCGATGCAGCGCCTGCAGGCCGCTGCAAAGTACCGGCGCTGAGAATGAGCCGCATCTGCCAGGACCAGATCTGAAAAAAGAGCATCATTTGTATCCGGTGAGGGTGCAAAGTGATGCTCTTTTTTGTTTCAGGCTGTTCCATGGAACGCAGCTTTCGTGTATAATAAAGTCAATGCAACCCCGCGTGTTGTGCGGGAAAGGAGGAGGTTTTCCATGATCCAATTCGGCCTGCGTCTGCATGACGCGGAAAAGCTGCCCGTTGAACAGGTGCTGCCGCTGGTGCGCCAGAAAGGCTTTACCTGCGCCCATGTGGCTCTGAGCAAATCCTTCAAGGAGCTGCCCTGCACCCCCAGCGCCCTGACCCCCGGCTATGCGCTGTATCTGCGGCATCTGTTTGAGAAAAACGGCATCGACATTGCCGTGCTGGGCAACTACCTGAACCTTGCCCACCCGGATGCGGATGCCCTGCACGCCATTCAGGAAAAATACTATGCCCATATCCGCTTTGCAAGTCTTCTGGGCTGCGGCATGGTGGGCACCGAGACCGGTGCGCCCAACGCGGAGTACAAATTCTGTCCGGAGTGCCGCAGCGATGCCGCACTTTCCACCTTTATCAAGAACTTCAAGCCGGTGGTGCGCTGTGCCGAGCAGTACGGCGTGACCATTGCCATTGAGCCGGTGGTCAAGCACATCGTGTACGATGCCAGACGCGCCCGCACCGTGCTGGATGAGATCGGCAGCCCGAACCTGCAGATCCTGTTCGACCCCGTCAACCTGCTGAACATGGAAAATGTGGACCGCCGCGAGGAAGTGTTCGCCGAGGCCATCGAGCTTCTGGGCAAGGACATCGCCATGATCCACTTCAAGGATTTCCTGCGCAAGGATGCGGGCGGCCAGCTGGCTGCTACGGGTGCAGGGCAGGGCGGTATGGAGGACTACCGCACCATCCTGCGGTTTGCAAAGCAGGAAAAGCCCTATATCTTTGCAACGCTGGAGAATACCACCCCGGAAAACGCGGTGGAATGCCTGAACTACCTGAAAAAGCAGTACGACGAGTGCTGAACACTTTATAACAAGAAAAACATCTGCAAGCTTTGCCCGGAATGGGGCAGCTTGCAGATGTTTTTTGTATCAGATGAAGTTTATGGTTCGGCCTTTTACAAATTGCAATTAAGAAGTAGTTTCGCTGAAAATGCCCAGAACGAAAGCGGAGGACATGAAGATCATTCCAGATTCAGCTTATGCTCCATCAGCCAGCGGGTCAGCAGAAAGTATCCTGCGGCAAAGGCGATGCTGACCGCCAGCCGAACAGGGTGGTGAACGCACTGGGCGCAGCAATGGAAACATCTACACCGCCAAGGGTGGGATCGGAAACAGCCTGCAGCATGTCGGCACTGCTGACACCGGAGCTCAGCCAGTTCTGCAGGAAGGACAGCAGGAAAAATGCCAGAATACCGGCCGGGACCATGTGCTTTTTGAACTGGTGGCCGATCATGCATGCGGCATAGATGCACAGGATGCTGGACACCAGTGCCACCAGCCCGTTCAGCGTTTCAAAGATCAGCCAGAGCCACCCGGAGCTGCCGGTCATGCGGAAGATCTCTCGGAAGATCTCTACCACTTTCTGCCACAGCTCCGGCAGCTGCTGCAGGGCCGCGCTGTTCAGAGACAGAGCCAGCAGCATCACCGCAAAGGAGAAAATACCCACGATGCTGCTGCAAAGCATCCAAACTACGCTGGAGATCAGCTTGGAAAGGATGAGCTGACTTTCCGTCACCGGCAGGGTGTGCATCAGGTAGCCTTCGCGGCCCAGCAGATTGCGGGTGAAGCGGGTGACAATGGTCATCACGGACACCACTGCCACCGCAACGGCTACGACCATGTAGGCGAACAGCAGCAGAGATGCAAAGTTGTCCTTGGAAGAGCTGCGCAGGGAAAAGCCGCTCAGCACTGCCAGCGCAACAAGGGCCAGATACAGCCCGCCATAGGTGCGGCCGGTGGCCTTGAATTCATATTTTAACAGCTGTTTCAGCATTTGAATACCTCCCGGAAATATGCATCCACGCTCATGCCCTCGGTCTCGCGCAGCTCTTCGGCATTGCGGTGGGCGAAAACCCGGCCATCCTTCAAAAAGACGGCTTCGTCCAGAATTGCTCGATATCGCCGATGAGGTGGGTGGATAGAATGACGGTCGCATCCCGGCTGTAGTTGTTCAGGATGGTGCTCAGGATGTAGTCCCGGGCGGCAGGGTCCACGCCGCCAATGGGCTCATCCAGCAGGTAGAGCTTTGCGGCGCGGCTCATGGCCAGGATCAGCTGCACCTTTTCCTTGCTGCCCTTGGAGAGGGTCTTGAGCCGTGCCTTCGGTTCCAGTTCCAGCCGGGCCAGCATTTCGTTCGCCTTGGCGGGGTCAAAATCGGCATAGAATTCGCGGAACATTTCCACCAGCTGCTCCACACGCATCCAGTCCGGTAGCCAGTCGGCGTCCGCAGATAGGACACGATGGCTTTGGTGTCCGGCCCGGGGGTCATGCCGGCGATCCGGATGCTGCCTGCACTGGGCTGCAGCAGACCGTTCGCCAGCTTGATGAGGGTGGTCTTGCCGCTGCCGTTGGGGCCAAGCAGCCCCACGATGCGGCCAAAGCCGATGTGCAGGTCTACATTTTCCAGTGCGGTCTTATCCTTCTGGTAGCACTTGGTCAGTGCTTCACAGCTCAAAAGCTCATTCATTGCGGTCCTCCTTTGCGTCCCAGTGTTCCAAAAGCGCGGCCGCCTGTGCGGGACTGTAGCCGATGCCGCGCATCTTTTCCAGAAAATCCGACGCCAGCGTCCGGGCGGTGTCGGTACGAAGCTGTTCAATCAATGCAGTATCCTCCGTAACATAGCGGCCTGCGGTGCGTTCGGTGCGCACCAGCCCTTCCGTCTCCAGCTGGGCAAGGGCCCGCTGCATCGTGTTCGGGTTCACCCCGGCGGCTGCGGCCAGATCCCGTACCGAATCCAGATGCCCGCCCGGCGGGTAGGTGCCGGCCAGGATCCGGGCCTTGAGCCGTTCCACAAGCTGGGCATAGATCGGGCGGCTGGCATCAAACTGTTCGCCCATGGTATCATCTCCTTGTCTTGCTGTATTAAGCGCTTGATACAATAATACACGATTTGCTCTGTTTGTCAAGGGGAAAAAGAAAAAACACCATAAAACTGTGGGAAGCTGGAAAAAGTGCCCATAAAACACTGCACATTGATAAAAAATTACAATAAATTCAAACAATTTCACATTGCAAAGCTTTTGACAATGTGCTATGTTGAAAAACAGAGAGCTCCGCCCGGAAAGCGGCGGAAAAGAGATTTGGAGGAAAAATAACTATGGCTGACCGCATCGTTCTGAATACCATCTCCTACCATGGCCACGGTGCCATTGAGAACATCGTTCCCGAACTGACCGCCCGCGGCTACAAGAAGGCATTCGTCTGCTCCGACCCCGACCTGATCAAGTTCGGCGTCACCAAGAAGGTCACCGATCTGCTGGATGCTGCAAACTTTGCCTACGCTGTTTACAGCGAGATCAAGCCCAACCCCACCATCGCCAACGTGCAGGACGGCGTGGCCGCTTTCAAGGCCGCCGAGGCTGACTGCATCGTGACCATCGGTGGCGGCTCCTCCATGGATACCGCAAAGGCCATTGGCATCATCATCAATAACCCTGAGTTTGCGGATGTCCGCTCTCTGGAAGGTGTTGCTCCCACCAAGAAGCACGCGGTGTTCACCATCGCTGTTCCCACCACCGCCGGCACTGCTGCTGAGGTCACCATCAACTACGTCATCACCGATGTGGAGAAGAAGCGCAAGTTCGTCTGCGTGGATACCAACGATATCCCCGAGATCGCCGTGGTCGATCCCGATATGATGTCCTCCATGCCCAAGGGCCTGACCGCCGCCACCGGCATGGACGCTCTGACCCACGCCATCGAGGGCTACATCACCAAGGGCCACTGCGTCATCTCCGATATGTTCCATCTGGAAGCCATCAAGCTTATCAGCCAGAGCCTGCGCGGCGCAGTGCAGAACACCCCGGAAGGCCGCGAGGGCATGGCTCTGGGCCAGTACATCGCCGGCATGGGCTTCTCCAATGTGGGTCTGGGCATCGTGCACTCCATGGCACACGGCCTGTCCGCTCTGTACGACACCCCGCACGGTGTGGCCTGCGCCATCCTGCTGCCGGTGGGTCTGGAGTACAACAAGAGCGTTGCCGGTGAGCGCTACCGCGCCGTGGGCAAGGCCATGGGCGTTGTGGGCATCGATGAGATGAACGATGTGGAAGCCGCTGACGCAACCATCGCCGCCGTCAAGCAGCTGAGCGCAGACGTGGGCATCCCCACAAATCTGCACGGCATCCTGAAGGAAGAGGATATCCAGTTCCTCGCCGAGTCCGCATTTGCGGATGCCTGCCGTCCCGGCAATCCCCGCGACACCAGCGTGGAGGAGATCGTGGAGCTGTATAAGAGCCAGCTGTGATTCCGCTCTGTAAATTCAAGCTGTAAGTTTGGACCCTGCTGTCCTTCGGGATGGCAGGGCCTTTTTCTAAGATGTATCTGAAAACAAAGCAACAGGCTGGATCTTCGTCTTTTCAGAGATGCCCGGAGAGCCTGCCGCGTCGCAGAGTGACAAAATTTCTGCACGGCTCTTGTACACAGCGCCCAAAACAGGTACAATCAATGCAGTAAGAAAAAACTGGAAGCGAAAGGAACCTTATGACGCTGAACTTCTATACTCTGGGTGTTATTTATCTAGTATATTCCTTTCTGGGCTGGGTGGCGGAGACGGTAGTCGCGACCATCCGGGGCGGAAGGTTTGCCAACCGCGGTGCGGCGGCAGGCCCGTTCTGCTTTATCTACGGTACCACCGGCGTGCTGCTGGCCGTGAGTTTCGGCGACCTGCGCACCGAGCCGGTCTACCTGTTCTTTGCCTGTATGATGGCGGCAACGGTGATGGAATGGATCACCGCCAAGCTGCTGGAACGCCTGCACCGCCGCAAGTGGTGGGACTATTCCGGAAAAAAATTCAATCTGAACGGCTATGTGTGCCTGCAGTATTCGCTGCTGTGGGGTGCGCTGGGCACGGCAAGTGTGCTGTGGGGCAATGATGTGTTGCTGCAGCTGTGCGCGCATATCCCTGCCTGGCTGCTGCGCCCGGCAGTATGGGTCTCGCTGACGGTGGCGGTGCTGGACCAGATCGGTTCGGCGGTGCTGGTGCAGCAGTATGCGGCCCGGCACCCGATGCTGGAGCAGCTCAACCAGAGACTGGGGGAGCGGTCGGATACGCTGCGCCGCAGGATCGCGCTTTACATTGAAAAACGCATCCAGTATGCTTACCCGGCTGCGGCCCGGCAGGAGCAGACTGCGCTCCGGAAGGGGGAGAAGAACTTTCTCAGCGTGTCCGACCTGCTGTGGCTGTTCGTGATCGGCGCGTTTCTGGGCGACATGGTGGAGACGGTGTTCTGCCGCGTGACCGCCGGGGTCTGGATGAGCCGCTCCAGTCTGGTCTGGGGGCCGTTCAGCGTGGTGTGGGGTCTGGCGCTGGTGCTGGCAACGGTGCTGCTGCGTCAGGAAAAGGACCGGAGCGACCGCTACCTGTTCGCCTTCGGCACCGTCATGGGCGGTGTGTACGAATACGTGTGCAGCGCCGTCACCGAGCTGCTGTTCGGCACCGTGTTCTGGGACTACAGCAAGTTCAAGTTCAATCTGGGCGGGCGCATCAACCTGCTGTACTGCTTTTTCTGGGGCATTGCGGCGGTGATATGGATGCGCTACGGCTATCCGCTGGTGCTCAGAGGCATGAAGAAGGTGCGCAGCCGCGTCCGCCCATGGATGACCGTCCTGCTGGCCGTATTCATGGCGGTGAACATGCTCACCAGTGCGCTGGCGCTGGCCCGCTACGATGCCCGCACCAGCGGTGAAGCGCCCAAGAACAGCATCGATATGCTGCTGGATGCGCATTTTGACGATGCCCGCATGGAGCGCATTTATCCAAACGCGAAGAAGGTGACCAAGGCCGGATGAAATTTCAACGCTCCTCTTGCACTTTGGTGCAAAAACCGGTATAATATTTTCCGGATAAAAGGGAGTAAAGGGCGCTCGTTTTGCAAAAACGGTGCGCTGTGGCGCAGCGACATCCCGGCAGAAATGCCCGCTGTGTCACCGGAAGCTTGAGACTTTTATTACACTTTCCCGTTTCTGGGCAGGATGTAATAAAGGTCTCTTTTTTATTGCTGCTCTGCCAAAAACAAAAGGAGAAAAACTATGCTCATTCCTGTTTTGCTGTTCATCGTGGGCCTGCTGTGCTCATCAAGGGCGGTGACTGGTTCGTGGATGGTGCCACGGGCATTGCCCGCCGCTTCCATGTGCCGGAGCTGCTCATCGGTGCCACCGTGGTGTCCATCGGCACCACCCTGCCGGAGGTGATGGTCTCCACCACCTCGGCCTTTACCGGCCACGGCGAGATCGCCTACGGCAACGCCATCGGTTCGATCATCTGCAATGCATCGCTCATTGCGGCCCTCACCATTGCGGTAAAGCCGGGCAAGGTAGACCCCAAGAGCCTGCGCACGCCGGTGCTGTTCTTCTTTGTGGCAGCGGCCTTCTATGCCGGTGTGGCCTACACCACCGGCTACTTCTCCCGCCCGGTGGGCTGATCCTTCTGGCCATGTTCGCAGCGTATATCATCTGCAACGTGATGGCCATGAAGAACGCCCCCGCCCCGGAAGAAGAGGAAGAACCGGAAGAAAATGCATCCTTTGCCAAGGAGCTGGGCCTGCTGGCCGTGGGCGCTGTGCTCATTGCCGTGGGTGCCAACCTGCTGGTGGACAACGGCACCCTGATCGCACAGGCACTGGGCGTGCCGGAGTCGGTGATCGCGCTCACCTTCGTGGCACTGGGCACCTCGCTGCCGGAGCTGGTAACGGCCATCACCTCGCTGGCAAAGGGCCACGGTGCACTTTCGCTGGGCAATGTCATTGGTGCAAACGTGTTCAATCTGGTGCTGGTGAGCGGTGTTTCCGCCACGGTGGCACCCTTCACCATCCCGCAGAACTCCCTGCTCTTCGGCCACAATGCATCGCTGGTGCTGGAGTTCCCGGTCATGTTTGCCGTGATGCTGCTGCTCACCCTGCCCGCTCTCTTCAAGGGCAGGCTGAGCCGCCCGCAGGGCATTGCGCTGCTGTGCATCTACGCGGCATTCTGTGTGGTGCAGTTCACCATCTGATAAAACAGCAAAAGGCCGACGCAGCACTGCGTCGGCCTTTTGCCGTTTTAAGGGTTATTTTTTCAAATGGGAATCCCAGCCGGAAGAGGTGATGACCTGCTGATCCGGTGTGCACCACATGGCTTCCACGCCGTCCAGACTTTCCACGATCTTCATCCCGTCCTCCAGCGGCTGGCAGAACAGGCCGGTGGTCAGGCAGTCGGCAAGGCCGGAGTCGCTGCACAGCACGGTCACGCCGTTAAAGTAAGCGGCGGGGAACAGGGTGTCCGGGTCGATCAGGTGGTGGTAGCGCTTGCCGTCCACCACGTAGTAGCGCTGGTAGTCGCCGCTGGTCACAAGGGCCATATCGCTCATGTTGATGGCACCGTCCAGCATGGAATCCGAGGTGTATACATCCGAAGAGCTCCACGGGTTTTCCACGCCGCCGGTCCACTGGCTGCCGTCCGGTTTTACACCAATGGCGCGCAGGTTGCCGCCCACGCTCACCAGAGCGCTGGTCAGGCGCGGGCCTCGGCAGCCTGACACACCATTTCCACGGCGTAGCCTTGCCCACGCTGCCCACATCCAGCAGCATTTCCGGGTCGGCCAGATAAACGGTCTTGGCATCCGCGTCGATGATCACGTTGTTGATATCACAGTGCTGGGCGGCTGCTTCCAGCTCTTCCATGGTGGGCAGCTTGTTGTCGGCATCCGTCTCGGCGGCTTCGGCAGCTTCGCGGTAATTGTGCCAGATATTCAGCACGCTGCCCATGGCAATGTTCAGCTTGCCGTTGGTGGTCTGGTACATCTGGTCGGCCAGCTCCAGCATGGAGAGGATGCGGTCGTCCACCTCCACCGGAGCGCTGCCGGCATTGTCGTTGATGGTCTTGACGTTGGTCACGCCGGGGTAATCGTTGTAGATATCATACAGCTGGTTATAGGTAATAAGGTCTGCGTGCAGGGCATCCATCTGGGTGTTGAATTCTTCCTCGCTCTCGCAGTAGGCGATCACCTGCGTTACGGTATCGAACACATCATAAAAAACGGTGGAATAGCGGGTAAGCTCTTTCTTTTTGGAGGCACAGCCTGCCAGCAGGCTCAGGCAGAGTACCCCGGCCAGCAGGGCGCTGACGAAACGTTTTGCGCGGGTCTTCATACGGTGTGGTTCTCCTTTGCGGCGGTAAAGGCGGCGTGCTCCTCCTGCAGGTGGGCCAGCAGATCGCCGAACACCCAATTGCGGTTGGAGGGAGTCACAACGGCCTTGAGCGGAATGGTGATCTGTGCCTGCTTCATCAGATCCAGCAGGGTGTCCACATCCTTCTCCTTGAAGTTTGCCAGAACCACTGCCGGCGGTAGGCACCCGGTTCCAGCACCAGCGTGCGTGCGGCCTTGGTCTCCACCTCGCCCAGCAGCTGGGCCACGGTCTTGCCCGCATCGGCAGGGGAGACGAGCAGCAGCTTCATGCCAAAAGCAGGAGCCATGCCTTCCAGCTTGCCGCGGTCGGCGGAGGAAAGATTCCAGCCAGAACCAGCGGGACACCGGCGTTCTGGTTGCGTGCGATATGTGCTTTCATAAAAAAACCTCATTTCAGGGTGGATTGCAAATACACTATAGTATAACACAAATACGCAAAAAATGGAATGCCGGGGGGGGGGCGGTACTACCGGGAAAAGTTTCGGAGAATTTCGAGCAAAGGCAACAAAAATTAGAAGAAATTACAAGGCAAATTTCAGTGCAGGTGAAGATTGTATGCAGAAAATAGAGGTGCTATACTAAAAATGCGAGACATAAGTCTCAGAAATTTAACAGAAAGCAGAGGTTTTGAGGATAAAAAAACAGAAGATGCGGTTCATCAGTGCAGTGCTTGCGGCATGCATGATGACATCTGTCCTTCCGGTCAATGCACTTGCTCTGGGGGGGGTACGCCTGAAAATGGCGTAACTGCGCAGGAAGATACCGCAGCCACAACGATCCCGTTTGAAGGCACGACCATCACCAAAGGCGGCAATTACGAGATCCCTGAGGGAAAGTACGCTGGTAATATTACCGTTAATCTGACCGATACATCAGAGCCTGTGAACATTGCTATTAAAGGCGGTATAACCTATAACGGCACACAGCAGGTTATGTTTATCAATGTGAAGAATGCTGACGAGGTGACAATTACAAACGATGGGCATGAAGTAAACTGTAAACCATCGGATGCTCATTTCTTGGATGTATCCTCCGGCAATGTAACAGTCAACGGCGGCACATATGTAACTGCGACACGTAATGTGGTCATGGCGTACGCTGGAACGACCACGCTGAATGATATGACAACGGAGACCAGTGGCTATGCTGTGACCAGTAGCGGCAGTGCAAAGGTTGTTGTTAACCGTGGTACACATACCCACAGCAATACAAATCAGAACAGAGCAAATTTCTGGATTTTTAATGGTGGCCACATGACGTTGAACGATGTTACCGCAACCTCCGAAGAGGCCGTTATCATTAACAGTGACGGCACGGTGAACGTCAACGGCGGCAAGTTCCAAACCACCGGCACAAAAAGCTGCTTTGTCAACAACTCTGCAAACCTGACCATTGACAAGGGCATCACAACAGACGGAACCTTTGAGTCTAAGAGTGCCAGCTGCATTGACAACAACTGGGGTCAGGTACGGATCAACGGCGGCAGCTTTACTACGGACGCCGGGATTGCTGTCAAAAACCGCGGAGGTCTGCGCCTTAATGGCGGCACGGTCGAAGCGCCGATCGGCACCGCCATTGACATTTCGGGCGAAAGCGGCGATGTGCAGCTGAACGGCGGCACCATCCGCAACAGCGTCACCGGTGTCCGTGTGGCCGATGCAGGCGATTCGGAGATCGACCTGAAGGCTGTGACCTTTGAGAATAATACTGATGATATTAGTCTGGGAAATGACCAGCAGATCAACATCAAAAAAAGCTTTGTCGGTACGGCAAAGATCCGGGTGGATGACCCTGCGCGGGGCCGTCAGATCACAACGGACAACGAGGACTCTCCTTACCAGAAAGAGCTGAACCTGATCAGTCGGAATGAAGGCTATGTGATCGGCTACAAGAAGGTGACCGACGGCGCGGAGTTCCGCTATCTTGCCCCGGCCAACGGCAAAACCGTCAACGCTGTAAATGCGAAGGCAACCGCTAACCTCGGTGCCGGGGAGCAGGAGCTGGATACTGCCACCGTTGTGCCGGAAAACACCCTCGTGACCGTGACGGCAAACCTCCCGGAGGGCGCAGAGGGCGCAGAGTTCCTCGCTGGAGCGCCGTACGTGACGATGGCAAAGAGCTGGATCTGGGCGATGATCCGACCGCACACTTTAAGATGCCCGGCTGCAACGTGACCGTCGAAGCGCTGTATCAGGGTGGAAATGGTGACATCGACAACCCGAGCGGCGGCGGCAGCAGCGATGTGGTGGCCGGCATTGCGGCTGTTGCGCTGACCGGTGCAGCCGTGTGGAGCATTTACGAAACCGGAACCGGCATCTATCGCGTGCTGAATATGCCCGGCGTCCCCATGCCCTCCAACCGCGCCGGTCTGGCGACCCTGATCTGGGAAAAGGCCGGCTGCCCGGAACCGCAGACGGTGAAGAGCTTCAGCGACATCGATGACACCGACCTTCATCTGCGGCAGGCTGCCAGCTGGATGGAAGAGCAGGGTCTGATGGACGATGTGAAGGAAAACGAGTTCCGCCCCTATCGCTATGTGACCAAGCTCCAAACCTGCCTTGTCTGGGATAAGGCCAAGGAAAAGAGCCTGATCTCCTGAAAAAGTAGATCATTCTTGTAACAACCCCGGGGTGACCGCAAGCGCCCCGGGGTTGTTTTTTCACAGGAAAAGGGGCAGAACCGGAAGATGCAGTTTATATCCACGAACCCTCCCGTGAAAAAGCAAACAAGCCAGACCCGCAGGTCTGGCTTGTTTGCAATATCAAAAATATTCTTTCCGCTGAATATATCCAGAGCGAAGCGGAGGATCTTTCAAATCATCAGTTCAGCTTTTTGCCAAAGAACTCCACCTCTTTGCCAATGAACTGCATCAGCTCATCGAACTGGTCGGGGGTCAGGCTCTGGGCACCATCGCACTTTGCCTTGGCGGGGTTGTTGTGCACCTCGATCATCAGGCCGTCGGCACCGGCAGCAACAGCGGCCTTTGCCAGATCCGGCACCATCCATGCGTGGCCGCAGGCATGGCTGGGGTCCACAATAACGGGCAGGTGGGTCATCTTGTGCAGCATCACCACACCGGCAAGGTCGAGGGTGTTGCGCATGCTGGTCTCAAAGGTGCGGATGCCGCGCTCGCAGAGGATGACGTTCTCGTTGCCCTCAGCCATGATGTACTCGGCGCTCATCACGAACTCTTCCAGCGTATTGGCAAGGCCGCGCTTGAGCAGCACCGGCTTCTTCTGACGGCCGACGGCCTTGAGCAGCTCAAAGTTCTGCATGTTGCGGGCACCCACCTGAATAAGGTCTACATTCTCGAACAGGGCAGGTGCTCGGTGTTCATGATCTCGGTCACGATGGGAGCACCGGTGGCGCGGCGTGCCAGCTTGAGCAGGTCGAGGCCCTCGCTGCGCATACCCTGAAAGGAGTAGGGCGAGGTGCGGGGCTTGAATGCGCCGCCGCGCAGCAGGGAAGCACCCGCAGCCTTCACGCGCTGTGCGCAGTAGGTGATCTGCTCCTCGCTCTCAATGCTGCAGGGGCCTGCAATGACCGCAAAGTTTCCGCCGCCGATCTTTACGCCGTCCACATCGATCACGCTGTCGTCCGGGTGGAACTTGCGGTTGGCCTTCTTATAAGGCTCGGTCACGCGGCGGCAGGTCTCCACCACCGGGTTTGCCAGCACCCAGCTCTCGGCCACGGCCTTGGTGTCGCCGATCAGGCCCAGAATGTGGCTCTCACTGCCCTTGGAATCGTTGATCTGCAGGCCATATCCTGCAGTTCGTGGCAGAACTCGCGTACCTGTACCTCAGGTGCGTTCTGTTTGAGTACGATGATCATAGTGCTTTGTCTCCTTTGCCTTATCGTGTGAAACGGCGAGGGAGACCGGCTCCTTTGCCGCAGCTTGCAGTGTCAAACTTCAGGGTTCTGAAGTGTGTGACGCTATGATATCACTTCAGGAAACTGAAGTCAAGAGAATTTTGAATTTTTTTGAAGAAAGTGGTAGAATAAAAAAGAACCCTCTCAGTCATTGCTGCGCAATGACAGCTCTCCCGAAGGGCGAGCTTTTTACCGCTTTTTATGGGGCATTACTTCACGGTGAAAGAGGATCAGCCAGTTACCGCGCATAAGCTCCCCCTTTTGGGGGAGCTGGACGCGAAGCGGCCTGAGAGGGTTCAATACAAGCAAAGGGGATATCAGAGATGGGAAAAGAAGCAAAAACCAATGCCATGCGCATTCTGGAGCGCGAGAAGGTGCCCTACACCGCCCACGAGTACGCTCATGAAGAGGGCGTTGCCGTGGCAGGTGTGGATGTGGCAGGCAGCATGGGCGAAGACCCTGCCTGCGTGTATAAGACGCTGGTGACGCAGGGCAATAGCAAAAACTATTTTGTGTTCGTCATTCCGGTGGCAGCAGAGCTGGATCTGAAAGCCGCTGCCCGCAGTGTGGGCGAAAAAAGCGTTGCCATGATCCATGTGGCCGATATCAACAAGGTCACCGGTTATGTGCGCGGTGGCTGCAGCCCGGTAGGCATGAAAAAGCAGTATAAGACTGTGTTCGATGAGAGCGTGCTGACGCAGGAGAAGGTCTATGTCTCCGGCGGGCGCATCGGCACGCAGGTGTGCTGTGCCCCGGCGGACCTCATCCGCGCTGCACGGGCAATTACAGCAAAAATTATTTTTAAAAAAGTCCGTCTATTGTACAAAAAGTTAACGCATCCTATTTACATAAAATATACTTAAACTATAAGTCATACTTAAAAAGAAAAACAATGTCGAAACTGCACAAAACTTTTGAAAGTTTTTTGACGGCATGAAAACACAAGGTAGAATTTGTGGGAACACTCTTTTCAAAGATGTTTTTTTGCCGTAAACTGTATGTAGTACAGGGACGGCGGCCCGCAGAAAGGGCTTTTCCGCCGCCTGAAAACGCAAGCACAAGGAACTGCGGAGGAGAACTTCAATGATGAAGATGCTGCCGGGTCTCATGGGTCGAAACAACATTCGGGCATGTCAGGGGCATCGTGCAACTTTGTGCAAAGCGTCGGGAGAGCATACGCAGAATTAAAGGCCGTGGTACGGGTGTACCGCAGCCTTTTTTGTTTGTTGGTTGAGAAAGAGAGGTTTGGATATGTTCGTAAAGTGGCTGTGATCATGGGTTCTGACAGCGATTGGCCGGTGGTAAAGGGCGCATGTGCCCAGCTGAAAGCGCTGGACATCCCTTTTGAGGCGCACATCCTTTCGGCACACCGCACCCCTGCCGGGGCAGCGGAGTTTGCCAAAAGCGCCCGTGCCAACGGCTTCGGCGTGATCCTGTGCGCAGCAGGCATGGCAGCACATCTGGCGGGTGCCTTTGCTGCCAACACCACCCTGCCGGTGATCGGCATTCCCATGAAGGGCGGTGCCATGGACGGCATGGATGCCCTGCTTGCCACGGTGCAGATGCCCAGCGGCATCCCGGTGGCAACGGTGGCTCTGAACGGTGCCAAGAACGCCGCATGGCTGGCTGCGGAAATTCTGGCTTTGAGTGACGACGCTCTGGCCGAAAAGCTGGCAGCAGAGCGCACCGCCATGGCCGCACAGATCGCTGCCAAAGAGGAAAAGCTGCAGGCTGAGATCGCCCAGCTGTAAAGGAGAACCAATGTCTGATTTTGCATATCCGCTGCACGAAGAATGCGGCGTTTTCGGCATTTACGACCGTGCCGGTACCGAGGATGTGGCCGCTGCGGCCTACTCGGCTCTGTATGCCCTGCAGCACCGTGGTCAGGAGAGCTGCGGCATCGCCGTGAACGATGATGGCGTGATCAACGGCCACCGCGACCTCGGCCTTGTGAACGAGGTGTTCACCCGGCGGTGCTGGCAAGTCTGGCAAACCCCAATGCGCACATGGCTACCGGTCACGTGCGCTACGCCACGGCAGGCAGCCGTGTGCGGGCCAACGCACAGCCCATGATAGTGCGCCATGGCCGCGGCACCATGGCACTGTGCCACAACGGCAACCTGACCAACGCCATCGAGCTGCGCCGCCAGCTGGAAAATGAAGGTGCCATCTTCCACGGCTCCTCCGATACCGAGGTGATCTGCTACCTGATCACCCGCAACCGCCTGCGCATGGGCAGCATCGAGACCGCCATCAGCAAGACGATGGATGTGCTGGAGGGTGCCTACAGTCTGGTGATCATGTCGGCCACCAAGCTCATTGCAGTGCGTGACCCCCGCGGCTACCGGCCCCTGTGCATCGGCACCTTGCCCGGCGGCGGCTATGTGTTTGCCAGCGAGAGCTGTGCACTGGATGCCGCCGGTGCCACCCTGCTGCGGGACGTGGAGCCCGGCGAGATCGTGGTGGCAGACGCAAAAACCGGTGAGCTGCGCAGCATCAAGGATCACTGCGGACGGCCGGACACCCAGATGTGCGTGTTCGAGTTCATCTATTTCTCCCGCCCGGACAGCATCATCGAGGGCAGCTCGGTGCACGAGGCCCGCAAGCAGGCAGGCCGGTTCCTTGCACAGGAACACCCCGTGGAAGCGGACGTGGTCATCGGCGTGCCGGATTCCGGTCTGGATGCCGCTCTCGGCTACTCGCAGGAGAGCGGCATCCCCTATGGCATCGGCTTTATTAAGAATAAGTACATCGGCCGCACCTTCATTCAGGGCAGCCAGAAGCAGCGCGAGAACAGCGTGCGCATCAAGCTGAACGTCGTTTCCAGCACGGTCAAGGGCAAGCGCGTGGTGCTGGTGGATGATTCCATCGTGCGCGGCACCACATCTGCCCGCATCATCAAGCTGCTGCGGGACGCAGGTGCCACCGAGGTGCACTTTATGGTGTCGGCACCGCCGTTCAAGTACCCCTGCTACTTCGGCACTGACATCCCGGATCAGAAGCTGCTGGTGGCCACCGGCCGCACGGTCGAGCAGATCAATGAAGTGATCGGGGCCGATACGCTGGGCTACCTTTCCACTGAGCATGTTGTCCAGCTTACAAAGAACGCAAAATGCGGATTCTGCACCGCCTGCTTTACCGGCGAATATGCCGTGAAGCCGGACGAGGTGCTTTCCACCGATATTCACGAACGCCACCTGAACGACCGTCCCAAGGACGAGAAAAAGTTAGGAGAGTAAGACCATGGAAAAAAGCTATTCTGAAAGCTATGCAGCCGCCGGTGTGGATATCACCGCCGGTTATCGCTCTGTTGAACTGATGAAGCAGTATGTGGCCCGCACCATGAACGAGCACTGCATTGGCGGTCTGGGCGGCTTTGGTGGCCTGTTTGAGCTGGACTGCACCGGCTACAAGCACCCGGTGCTGATCTCCGGCACCGACGGCGTGGGCACCAAGCTGAAAATTGCCATGATCATGGACAAGCACGATACCATCGGCATCGACTGCGTGGCTATGTGCGTGAACGATGTCATCTGCGCCGGTGCAAAGCCGCTGGTGTTCTTGGATTACATCGCCTGCGGCCGCAACATTCCCGAGAAGATCGCAGAGATCGTCAAGGGTGTGGCTGAGGGCTGCGTGCAGGCCGACTGCTCTCTGGTGGGCGGCGAGACTGCCGAGCACCCGGGCATGATGCCGGAGGAGGAGTACGATCTGGCCGGTTTCACCGTGGGCGTTGTGGATAAGGAAAAGATCCTGAGCAACGAGACCATGGCAGCCGGTGATGTGATTCTTGCCCTGCCTTCCACCGGTGTGCACTCCAACGGTTTCTCGCTGGTGCGCAAGATCTTTGACATTGACGCAAACCCCGATGTGCTGCACACTGCCCCTGCAGAGCTGGGCGGCAAGACGCTGGGCGAGGCCCTGCTGGCTCCCACCAAGATCTACGTCAAGCCTGTGCTCAAGGTGCTGGAAGAGGTGGATGTGAAGGGCATTTCCCACATCACCGGCGGCGGCTTCTACGAGAACATTCCCCGCAGCCTGAAAAAGGGCTGCTGCGCACGCATCAACAAGGCAGATGTCCGCACCCCGGCTCTGTTCCAGCTGATGCAGAAGACCGGCAATATCTCCGAGCACGATATGTTCAACACCTTCAACATGGGCGTTGGCATGGTGCTCACCGTCCCCGCAGAGCAGGCCGACAAGGCACTGGACATCCTGCACGCAAATGGCGAGCCGGAAGCTTACCGTCTGGGCGTCATTGCAGAAGGTGAGGGCGTGGAGCTGTGCTGAACATTGCAGTTTTAGTCTCCGGCGGCGGCACCAACCTGCAGGCTCTGCTGGACAGCGAAGCCCGAGGCGAGAACCCCAACGGCAGGATCACCCTCGTGGTGGCCTCCAAGCCCGGTGTCTATGCGCTGGAACGGGCCGCAAAGGCCGGTGTGGAAGGCTGCGTGGTGCGCCGCAAGGATTACGCCAGTAGTGAGGATTTTGACGCAGCTCTGCTGAAAACGTTGAAAGACCACAACATCGATCTGGTGGTGCTGGCAGGCTTTCTGTCCGTGCTGGGGCCCAGTGTCATTGAAGCGTATCCCCGCCGCATCCTGAATGTGCACCCGGCACTCATCCCGTCTTTCTGCGGGCCCGGCATGTACGGTCTGCGTCCGCATGAGGCGGCTCTGGCCCGGGGCTGCAAGGTGACCGGTGCCACCGTCCACTTCGTGAACGAAGAGTGCGACGGCGGGCCCATCCTGCTGCAGAAGGCCGTGGACATCCTGCCCGGCGACACCCCCGAGGTGCTGCAGAAGCGTGTGATGGAGCAGGCCGAGTGGAAGCTGCTGCCCAAGGCCGTGGCTATGGTGTGCAGCGGAGAGATCGAGTGAAAACTCCTTCCGTCACGCCTGACGGCGTGCCACCTCCCTCAAGGAGGGAGGCAAGGCTCCCTCTCCGAGGGGGCTGTCGCCGCAGGCGACTGGGGGAGTTCCGTAATAGGAGAATTTGACATGGAAAAGATCAACCTGAACGAGTATCTGGCATCCAACGAGTATCCCGGCCGCGGCATTGCTGTGGCAATGGCTCCGGATGGCCGCCAGATGTTCATTGGCTACTTTATCATGGGCCGCAGCGAGAACAGCCGCAACCGCGTGTTTGACCCCGTGCCCGAGCGCGGCGGCATCTGCACCATCGCAGCGGACCCCGCAAAGCTGGAGGACCCCAGCCTCATTATTTACAATCCGGTGCTGACGCTGGGCAAGACCCATATCGTGACCAACGGTGACCAGACCGATACCATTTATGACCTGATGAGTCAGGGTAAGAGCTTTGCCGATGCCCTGCGCACCCGCACCTTTGAGCCGGACGGCCCCAACTACACCCCCCGCATCTCCGCTGTGGTGTACGCCGACGGCAGCTATCAGATGAGCATTCTCAAGTCTGCGGACGGCAATGGCGACAGCGTGCAGCGCTATTTCTTTGATTACCCGCAGCCCGTTGCAGGCGAGGGCCATTTCATCAGCACCTACAAGCACAACGGAAATCCCATCCCCAGCTTTGAGGGTGAGCCGCTGCGCTTTGCCTGCCCCCGCACCATCGGCGATTTTGCACAGGGTCTGTGGAGCAGCCTGAACCCGGACAACAAGGTGAGCCTGTTTGCCCGGGTCATTGATCTGGACTCCGGCGAGACCGGCGACATGATCTTTAACAAGTACGATGCCGTGTGCAGCGATCTGGACGACCCCGAGGAGCCGGAGCTGCTGCCCGAAGAGCTGGAACTGCTCAAAAAGCTTGACGCAGAGGAAAAACAGGACTAAAACAATAGAGAAATAAGGAGGATGCACCAATGAACGAACTGGCACTGAAGTACGGCTGCAACCCCAACCAGAAGCCCAGCCGCATTTATATGGAAGATGGCTCTGACCTGCCGGTCACTGTGCTGAACGGCAAGCCCGGCTACATCAATTTTCTGGACGCGCTCAACTCCATCCAGCTGGTCAAGGAGCTGAAAGCTGCCTGTGGTCTGCCCGCAGCAGCTTCCTTCAAGCACGTTTCCCCGGCAGGCGCAGCGCTGGGGCTGCCCCTGACCGATGTGGAACGCAAAATGTACCACATTGCCCCGGATATGGAGCTGTCGCCGCTGGCAAATGCCTATGCCCGTGCACGCGGTGCGGACCGCATGTCCTCCTTTGGCGACTGGATCGCCCTTTCGGACATCTGCGATGTGCCCACCGCAAAGCTGATCCAGCACGAGGTGTCCGACGGCATCATCGCCCCGGGCTACGAGCCGGAGGCACTGGCTATCCTGTCCGGCAAGAAAAAGGGCAACTACAATGTGGTCGCCATCGACCCGGCCTACAAGCCCGCTCCCATCGAGCACAAGCAGGTGTACGGCATCACCTTTGAGCAGGGCCGCAACGAGCTGGTCATCAACGCCGACACCATGCTGAACAACTGGGTCACCGAGAACAAGGACGTGACCGAGGAGCAGAAGCGTGATCTGGTCATTGCACTCATCACCCTGAAGTATACTCAGTCCAACAGCGTGTGCTACACCTATCATGGACAGACCATCGGCGTGGGCGCAGGCCAGCAGAGCCGCATCCACTGCACCCGTCTGGCAGGCCAGAAGGCCGACAACTGGCAGCTGCGCCACATGGATAAGGTGCTCAACCTGCCCTTCCGCGACGATGTGGCAAAGCCCAACCGCGACAACGCCATTGATGTTTACATCGGCGATACGCCCGAGGATGTGATTGGCGACGATGTGTGGGCCGAGACCTTTACCGAGCAGCCCGCCCCGCTGACCGCTGAGGAAAAGAAGGAATATCTGAGCAAAGTGACCGGCGTGTGCCTTGGCTCGGATGCTTTCTTCCCCTTCGGCGACAACATCGAGCGTGCCCGCCGCTCCGGCGTGACCGCCATCGTGCAGCCCGGCGGCTCCATCCGCGACCAGCAGGTCATTGACACCTGCAACAAGTACGGCATCGCAATGGCCTTCTGCGGCCTGCGGCTGTTCCATCACTGATAGTACGGCACAGCGGAAGCTTCCTCCTCGGACACGAATCGGGCCATTCCATCGCCCGCCCTGCGGCCTGCGGCGGCAGGGTCCAACCCCAGCGGACGGTCCTCGGAGAAACTTCCGCCGTGCCGATGCATAGAGAAGGTGCAATTATGAAGAAAAAAATTCTGGTTGTCGGCGGCGGTGGCCGCGAGCACGCCATCATCAAGGCACTGAAAAAGAGCCCTGACTGCGGCGAGATCTGGTGCGCACCCGGCAACGGCGGCATCAGCTATGACGCAAAGTGCAAAAACATCAAGTCTACCGATGTGGACACCATGGTGGCTTTGCCGTAGAAGAAAAGTTCGATTACGTTGTGGTGGCGCAGGACGACCCGCTGGCTCTGGGCATGGTGGATGCGCTGGCAGCAGTGGGCATCCCGGCCTTTGGCCCGGATAAGGCCGCTGCCCGCATCGAGGCTCCAAGGTGTTCTCCAAGGACCTGATGAAGAAATACGGCATCCCCACCGCAAAGTACGAGACCTTTGACGACCCCGCCAAGGTCATGGAGTACATCAAGGCCGAGGCAAGTACCCGGTGGTCATCAAGGCCGACGGTCTGGCACTGGGCAAGGGCGTGCTGATCTGCGAAAACGAGCAGCAGGCTGCGGACGGCGTGAAGGAGATCATGCTGGATAAGAAATTCGGCGCATCCGGCAACCATGTGGTGGTGGAGGAATTCCTCACCGGCCCCGAGGTCAGTGTGCTGAGTTTTACGGATGGCAAGGTGGTCAAGCCCATGGTGTCCAGCATGGACCACAAGCGTGCCAACGACCACGACACCGGCCTGAACACCGGCGGCATGGGCACCATTGCTCCCAACCCCTACTACACCCCGGAAGTGGCCGCTGAGTGCATGGAGAAAATTTCCTGCCCACCATCAAGGCCATGAACGCCGAGGGCTGCCCCTTCAAGGGCTGCCTCTACTTCGGCCTGATGCTCACCCCGGACGGCCCGAAGGTCATCGAGTACAACTGCCGCTTTGGTGACCCGGAAACGCAGGTGGTGCTGCCCCTGCTGGAAGGCGACCTGCTGCGCATCATGCAGGCCTGCACCAACGGCACGCTGGAAAACGAGGAGGTCAAGTTCTCGGACGGTGCTGCCGCCTGCGTCATTCTGGCTTCCGGCGGCTACCCGGTGGCTTACGAGAAGGGCAAGCCCATCACAGGCCTTGTGGACGGCCAGCTGCCCGGCGAGGAGAATGTGACGGTCTACCACTCCGGCACCGCCATCACCGAGGACGGCGCCCTTGTCACGGCCGGCGGCCGTGTGCTGGGTGTCACCGCCACCGGCCCGCGGCTGACCAATGCGCTGAGCCATGCCTATGAGGCGGCAGAGAAGATCAGCTTTGAAAAGCTGCACAAGCGCAGCGATATCGGCCTGCGAGCCTGAAGGCACTGGCAGAGAAGCAGTAAGAAAGAAAACCCTCTCAGTCGCCTGGCGGCGACAGCTCCCCCGAAGGGGGAGCTTTATGCGGGAAAATGGGCAAGCCGATGCTTTCCATCGAACGCGGTACTTTCCGCCAGCAGAAAAAGCTCCCCCTTTCGGGGGAGCTGGCACGGCGTAAGCCGTGACTGAGAGGGTCGGTTCAAAGAATACAAAGGGGGAACCTACCCAATGGTCTATCGTATTTATGTGGAAAAAAAGCCCGGCTTTGATGTGGAAGCCACCGGTCTGAAAAATGAGCTGACCAGCCTGCTGGGCATCCAGTCGCTTACCGGTCTGCGTCTGCTGAACCGCTACGATGTGGAAGGCATCGACGAAGAACTGTTCAACCAGTGTGCAAACACCGTGTTCAGTGAGCCGCCGGTGGATAACACCTATGCCGAGCTGCCCGCCAGCGACGGCGTGTCCTTTGCAGTGGAGTATCTGCCCGGCCAGTTCGACCAGCGCGCCGACTCCGCTGCTGAGTGCATCCAGCTCATCAGTCAGGCGAGCGCCCGCTGGTGCGCTCTGCCCGCGTCTATCTGCTGGAAGGCACCCTGACCGACGAGCAGGTGGCCGAGATCAAGAAATACGTCATCAACCCGGTGGAGGCCCGCGAGGCTTCGCTGGACACCAAGCAGACCCTGAAAATGGAGTACCCCGTGCCCGCCCCGGTCAAGGTTCTGGAGGGCTTCAACCAGCTGGACGAAGAGCAGCTGAAAAAGTTCATTGCGGACAACGGCCTTGCCATGGATCTTGGCGATATCGAGTTCTGCCAGAAGTATTTCCGCTCTGAGCACCGCGACCCCACCATCACCGAGATCAAGATGATCGACACCTACTGGTCCGATCACTGCCGCCACACCACCTTCGGCACCATTCTGGACGATGTGCAGATCGACGATGCCGTGGTGCAGAAGGCCTTTGACCGCTACATGGCCATGCGCGCCGATCTGGGCCGCGAGAACAAGCCCCGCTGCATGATGGACTTGCCACCATCGGTGCCAAGGAGCTGAAGAAGCAGGGCATCCTGAAAAATCTGGACGAGTCCGACGAGATCAACGCCTGCACCGTCAAGATCAAGTGCGATGTGAACGGTAAGGACGAGGACTGGCTGTTCCTGTTCAAGAACGAGACCCACAACCACCCCACCGAGATCGAGCCCTTCGGTGGTGCGGCTACCTGCATCGGCGGTGCCATCCGTGACCCGCTGTCCGGCCGCAGCTACGTCTATCAGGCCATGCGCGTTACCGGCGCAGGCGATCCGCTCAAGCCGGTCAGTGAGACGTTGCCCGGCAAGCTGCCCCAGCGCAAGCTGGTGACCACTGCTGCCGCAGGCTATTCCTCCTACGGCAACCAGATCGGCCTTGCTACCGGTCAGGTGGATGAGATCTACCACCCCGGCTATGTGGCAAAGCGCATGGAGATCGGCGCCGTTGTAGGCGCTACTCCCGCTTCCCACGTCCGCCGCGAGTGCCCCGCCCCCGGCGATGTCATCGTTCTGCTGGGCGGCCGCACCGGCCGTGATGGTGTGGGCGGTGCTACTGGTTCTTCCAAGGCCCACAAGCTGGACAGCCTTGAGCACTGCGGTGCCGAGGTGCAGAAGGGCAACGCTCCCATCGAGCGCAAGCTGCAGCGCCTGTTCCGCCGCGAGGATGCCTGCAGGATGATCAAGCGCTGCAACGACTTTGGTGCAGGCGGTGTGTCCGTTGCCATCGGTGAGCTGGCCGACGGCCTGTACATCGACCTGAACAAGGTCACCAAGAAGTACGAGGGTCTGGACGGCACCGAGCTGGCCATCAGCGAGAGCCAGGAGCGCATGGCTGTGGCGCTGGCCCCCGAGGACGTGGACAAGTTCATTGCTCTCGCCAACGAAGAGAACCTTGAGGCCACTCCGGTGGCAAAGGTGACGGCTGAGCCCCGCCTGAACATGGTGTGGAACGGCATGTCCATTGTGAACATCAGCCGCGAGTTCCTGAACTCCAACGGTGCCGAGAAGCACCAGAAGGTCCATGTGGAAAAGGCCACGGTCTGGCAGCCCCAGTGGGAGGGCCTGACCTTCAGCCAGAAGATGAAGAACATGGTGGGCGATTTGAACATCTGCAGCAAGAAGGGCCTGTCTGAGCGGTTCGACTCCACCATTGGTGCCGCCACCGTGCTCATGCCCTTTGGCGGTGCCTATCAGCTGACCCCGCAGAACGCCATGGTGGCAAAGCTGCCGGTGGACGGCGAGACCAGCACCTGCTCCGGCATGGCATGGGGCTTCAACCCCTTCCTGATGAGCGCAGACCAGTACAAGGGCGCTCAGATGGCTGTCATCGAGAGCGTTACCAAGCTGGTGGCCTCCGGCTTCCGCTATGAGGATGCTTACCTCACCTTCCAGGAATATTTCGAGCGTCTGGGCACCGCCCCGGAGCGCTGGGGCAAGCCGCTGGCCGCTCTGCTGGGTGCACTGGATGCTCAGATGGGTCTGGGCATTGCATCCATCGGCGGCAAGGACAGTATGTCCGGCTCCTTTGAAAAGCTGGATGTGCCTCCCACGCTGGTCTCCTTTGCAACCGCCATCGGCAAGGCAAGCAAGGTGGTCTCCACCGAATTCAAGAAGCCGGAGAGCACGGTGGTGCTGGTACGGCCCATCATCGACCCCGAGACCGGCTGCCCCAACTTCTTCTCCCTGAAGGCCAACTACAAGATCGTGGAGGACATGATCGAAGAGGGTATGGTGCATCCGCCTGCTCTGTGGGTTACGGCGGCATTGCCGAGGCTCTGTTCAAGATGGGCCTTGGCAACCACATCGGCTTCAAGATGCGTGCGGATAAGACCACCCATGAGATGTTCCAGCCCATGTACGGCTCCATCGTTCTGGAAATGGTGTCCGATTCGCCCGCCGGTGAGATCCTGGGCGAGACCACCAAGGAATACGTCTTTGAAGCCTGCGGCGAAAAGCTGGATATGGCCCAGCTGCAGGAGATCTGGGAAGGCAAGCTGGAGCCGGTGTACCCCTACCGCAAGGCAGGCCCCACCGTGGAAAAGATCAACGGCAAGCTGACCGCACCCGCCGCACCCAAGATCGGTGTGGCAAAGCCAAGGTCATCATTCCGGTGTTCCCGGGCACCAACTGCGAGTACGACACCGCCAAGGCCTTTGCCCGCGCCGGTGCCGACCCGGAGATCCTGGTCATCCGCAACCTGACCCCCGCCGACGTGGCCGAGAGCTGCAAGGCGCTGGTCAAGGCCATCGATAACAGCCAGATCGTCATGCTGCCCGGCGGCTTCTCCGGCGGCGACGAGCCGGACGGCAGTGCAAAGTTCATTGCTTCCTTCTTCCGCAATCCGGAGGTCACCGAGGCGGTGCGCCGTCTGCTGCAGCAGCGCGACGGCCTGATGCTGGGCATCTGCAACGGCTTCCAGGCCCTCATCAAGCTGGGTCTGGTCCCCTACGGCGATATCCGCCCCATCACCGCTTACGATCCCACCCTGACCTTCAACACCATTGGCCGCCACCAGAGCATGCTGGTGCGCACCCGCATTGCATCCACCGGCAGCCCGTGGCTGTCCAAGTGCGAGGTGGGCGAACAGTTCACCGTTGCCATCAGCCATGGCGAGGGCCGTTTCGTGGCTCCGCAGGAGGTGCTGGACACCCTCATGAAGAATGGTCAGATCGCCACCCAGTATGTGGACATCGAGGGCAATCCCACCATGGATCAGAGCTATAACCCCAACGGCTCTGTGCTGGCGATCGAAGGCATCACCAGCCCGGATGGTCGTGTGTTCGGCAAGATGGGCCACTCGGAGCGCAGCGGCGAGTACCTGTACAAGAACGTTACCGGTGACAAATATCAGCCGATCTTTGAGGGCGGCGTGGACTATTTCAAGATTTGATGGTAGAATAGAGAAAAACTCCTTCCGTCATCGCTGATGCGATGCCACCCCCCTCGGAGAGGGAGGCTGAAAGGCCCCCTCCCGAGGGGGCTGTCGCCGGAAGGCGACTGGGGGAGTCACTTTCAGGAGGAAACAATCAATGTCTCAGCATGATCGTTATATCAGCCCCTTTTCCACCCGCTATTCCTCGGACGAGATGCAGTATATCTTCTCGGACGATAACAAGTTCCGCACATGGCGCCGCCTGTGGGTGGCGCTGGCCCGGGCCGAAATGGAGCAGGGCCTGACCAACATCACCCCCGATATGGTGGCTGAGCTGGAAGCCCATGTGGACGATATCAACTATGAAGTGGCCATCGAGCGCGAAAAGCTGGTGCGCCACGACGTGATGAGCATGTGTACGCCTACGGCCAGCAGTGCCCCAAGGCTGCCGGCATCATCCATCTGGGTGCCACCAGCTGCTATGTGGGCGACAACACCGACATCATCGTGATGCGTCAGGGTCTGGAACTGGTGCGCAAAAAGCTGATCGGTGTGTTGGCAAAGCTGGGCCGCTTCGCCGAGGAATACAAGGACATGCCCTGCATGGCCTACACTCACTGCCAGCCCGCTCAGCCCACCACCGTGGGCAAGCGCGCCACCCTGTGGGCCAACGAGCTGGTGATGGACCTGCAGGAGATCGACCACCGTCTTGCTGTTCTGCAGCTGCGCGGTGTCAAGGGTACCACCGGCACGCAGGCTTCCTTTATGGAGCTGTTCAAGGGCGATGCCGATAAGATCCGCGCCGTGGATGCTTCCATCGCCAAGGAGATGGGCTTTGACCCCAAGGCCGTCATTCCGGTGTCCGGCCAGACCTACAGCCGCAAGGTGGATGCCTTCATCCTGAACGCCCTTGCCGGCATTGGCCAGAGCTGCATGAAGTTTGCCACCGACCTGCGTCTGCTGGCTAACTTCAAGGAGATGGAAGAGCCGTTTGAAAAGAACCAGATCGGTTCCTCCGCCATGCCTTACAAGCGCAACCCCATGCGCTGCGAGCGTATCTGCGCGCTGAGCCGCTACCTGATGGTAGATGTGCTGAACCCCAGCTTCACCACCGGCACCCAGTGGTTTGAGCGCACGCTGGACGACAGCGCCAACAAGCGTGTCGCCATGGCTGAGGGCTTCCTTGCCACTGACGCTATCCTGAACATCATGCTCAACGTCACCGACGGCATCGTGGTGTATCCCAAGGTGGTGCGCAGCCGTCTGATGGCAGAGCTGCCCTTCATGGCCAGCGAGAACATCATGATGCAGGCTGTGGAAAAGGGCGGCAACCGTCAGGAGCTGCACGAGCGTCTGCGCCAGCACGCCATTGCCGCCGGCAAGCAGGTCAAGGAAGAGGGCCTGCCCAACGATATGGTGGACCGTATTGCTGCCGACCCTGCCTTTGGCCTGACCCGCGAGGAAATCGTGGCGGGCCTTGTGCCGGAGAACTTTGTGGGCCGTGCACCGCAGCAGGTGGAGGAGTTCATCGCCAATGTGCTCAAGCCCATCTTCGATGCCAACCCCGATGCCGTGGAGCAGCACGCATCTTTGAGTGTTTGATTTTAAATGCTCTCCGCTTACGCTCTGAGCATAAACAGCGGAAGTTACAGTTTGTTTTGCAAGAAGGAGAAGCCTGCGGGCTTCTCCTTCTTGCTTTTTCACGAAAAGGGCCGGAAAGAAAAACTCCTTCAGCTGCACTTCGTGCGTCAGCCGTTCCCCTTTTTGTCACCTTTCGGTGACATCTTCCCCCGACCGGGGGAAGTCTTTCTCAAAGAGGGAGCCTCTGACGAAGAGGAAGAGTTTACCGTACGGCCAAAGTCTCCCTAATAAAGGAAGGTGGCATTGCGTAGCGATGACGGAAGGAGTTCTCTTGCGCAAATCATTTTATCATGTTACACTAAAACTCCAAACCTATGTAAAAGGAGAACCGCGTATGCGATTGGATAAATACTTAGCCGAGACGGCCCAGTGCACCCGCAGCGAGGCTAAGGCGCTGCTTTCCAAAGGGCGGGTGCAGGTGAACGGTGCTGTCTGCAAAAAAGGGGACACCCAGCTCAAAGAAAGTGACACTGTGGCTGTGGATGGCAGGGCGCTCAGCTATCAGCAGTTCGTGTACATCATGCTCAACAAGCCCGAGGCGTGGTGAGCGCTTCCACCGACAAGCGTGACACCACCGTGGTCGATCTGGTGGGGGATGCCTATCCCCGGCGGCAGCTGTTCCCGGCGGGAAGGCTGGACAAGACCAGCACCGGCTTTGTGCTGCTGACCGATGACGGCACCTTTGCCCACGACATCCTTGCTCCAAAGCGCCACGTCTCCAAGACCTACACTGTGGTGTTGGACACGCCGCTGACCGAGCAGATGCGCACCGGCTTTGCGGCGGGCGTGACCCTTGCCGACGGCACAGCGCTTTCGCCTGCGGAGGTCACAGCTCTTTCGGCCGACGGCTGCACTGTGCGGGTGGTGCTCAAGCAGGGCGTATACCACCAGATCAAGCGGATGTTCGGCGTGTACGGCGCAGGCGTGAACGGCCTGCACCGGGATGCCATCGGCGGCCTTGCACTCGACCCGGCCCTTGCACCGGGCCAGTGGCGGGAGCTTTCTGCCGAAGAAGTGTCAAAAATTTCCAGCTGACAGGGTCGGCTTTTCACCCGAATTTCAAAAAAGCAACACATTTTTCCGGTAGAATAGGGGGCAGAACCACGCAAAAAGGCACTTTTTTTGGTTCAGAATGGCCCCTGAAGATAATATTCACAAGAAAAAACTATCTTTTTTGTTGAAATATGTTGCAAAAGTAAATTCTTTTGTGTAAAATATAAAATGTAATGCAGCTAAATTGTTAAAAATCACGACCGGCTGCCGCTGCGGTTTGCACAAACGAGGAAAAGGGGTATCCATTATGGCCAATAGAGTATTTCAAAGCGTGATCTACCAGATGAAAGACGCGATCAACCGGGTGGTCGGCGTGGTGGATGAGACCGGCGCTGTTATTTCCTGCTCGGAACTGAACCTGATCGGCGAAGTGCGCGAGGGTTTCATGGCGGAGCGTCTGACCGCAGGCGACCGCTTTGTGCGCGATGGCTACACCTATCAGCAGTTCTCCAGCGCCAAGCATAATGATTATGCAGTATTCGTGGAAGGCGTGGACGAGACGGCTGGTCAGTTTGCCGCCATGCTGTCCATCAGCCTGCAGAGCATCAAGCAGTACCACGACGAAAAGTTTGATAAGTCCAACTTTATCAAGAATGTGGTGCTGGATAACATCCTGCCCGGCGATATCTATGCCAAGCCCGTGAGCTGCACTTTGCCACCGATGTTTCCCGCGTGGTGTTCATCGTGCGTGTTACCAGCGGCGGCGATATCTCCGCCTACGATGTGGTCAGCAGCCTGTTCCCCGACAAGCAGAAGGACTTTGTGTTCAATATCAGCGAGACGGATACCGTACTGGTCAAGGAGATCCGCAAGGGCATCGACCGCACCGATATGGAAAAGCTGGCTGCCAGCATTGTGGATACCCTGTCCGGCGAGCATTACATCAAGGCTGTGGTGGGCATCGGCACCCCCATCTCCAACGTGAAGGATCTGGCTACCTCCTTTAAGGAAGCACAGATCGCCATGGAAGTGAGCAAGGTGTTCGACACCGAAAAGCAGATCATCCGCTACGATAATCTGGGCATTGCACGCCTGATCTATCAGCTGCCCACCACCGTGTGCGAGATGTTCCTGCGCGAGGTGTTCAAGCAGGGCAGCATCGAAAGCCTGGATCAGGAGACCCTGTTCACCATCCAGCGCTTCTTCGAGAATAACCTGAATGTGTCTGAAACCAGCCGCGGCCTGTTTGTGCACCGCAACACGCTGGTGTATCGTCTGGAAAAGATCAAAAAGCTGACTGGCCTGGATCTGCGTGAGTTCGACGATGCTATCGTCTTTAAGGTAGCACTGATGGTCAAGAAGTACCTGTCCAACAATCCGGCCAAATACTAATAAGCTGCAGGCTCTGCCTGCAGTGCAGAACCGGCCGCTCGAAACCGATGCTGGCCGGTTCTTTTTGCTGTGAAAACAGATTTTAATGTCAGGAGCTAATATTACCCTATGATCGATTTAGAACACGTTTCCAAGGAATATAAACGGGGCGGACCGCTGGCACTGGACGATATCAACCTCCATGTGGACGACGGCGAGTTCGTGTTCCTGCTGGGCCATTCCGGCGCAGGCAAATCCACCCTGCTCAAGCTGCTGCTGCGCGAAGAGCTGCCCAGTGAGGGCAAGGTGACCGTTCTGGGCAAGGATGTTGCCAGCCTGCACCGCCATCAGGTGCCGTATCTGCGCCGTCAGATGGGCATTATCTTTCAGGATTTCCGGCTGATCCCCACCATGACTGTGTACGAGAACATCGCCTTTGCCATGCATGTGACCAACGTCAAGAGCCGGGAGATCAGCGACCGTGTGGAGTACATGCTGGAGCTGGTGCATCTGGAGGATAAGGCCAAGGCCTATCCGGACACCCTTTCCGGCGGTGAACAGCAGCGCGTGGCTGTGGCCCGCGCCCTTGCCCACGGCCCCAAGCTGGTCATTGCGGACGAGCCCACCGGCAACATCGACCCGGAATTGAGCCTGGAATGATGGAGCTGCTGGAGCGGGTGAGCGAAACGGGCATCACCGTGGTGGTCGTTACCCATGAGCACGAGCTGGTGCGCCAGTTCCACCAGCGCGTCGTCACCCTGAAAAAGGGCCGCATCATTTCGGATGTGCCTGCCGACAAGGAAGCCATCCGCGCACGCGCAGAGCGCAAAGAACGCCTGTTCGAGACCGAGCTGGAACCCGCTGACACCGCAGAGAAGGAGGCGGCCACCGTATGATGAGACCTTCTACCTTCTTTTTTCTGATCCGGCGCGGCATCCGCAATCTGGGTAAGCACTGGGCCATGACCTTTGTGTGCATCCTGTCCCTCAGTGTCTGTATGACCCTGAACACCTTTGCAAGCCTTGCCGAGGTGAACGTGGACAGCATGGTGAACTATCTGGGCAGCCAGAACGAGACCGTGGTCTATCTGGACCCGGAGTGTGATGATGCCACTGCGCAGGCCGTGGGCGAAAAGCTGGCGGCAATGCCCGGCGTGACCAATGTGCAGTTCGTCTCCAAGCAGGACGTGCTGAACACCTACCGCAATTACATGGAAGATTACTCCTCCTGTGGGATGAGTTTGAAAATGACAACCCCTTCAAGCCAACTACCGCGTTTCCATCGCGGATTTGAGCCAGATGGAGAGCATGAGCAAGCAGATGCAGGCCATTCAGGGCGTGTACAGCGTTACCGCCCCGGTGGAAATGACCAACGTCTTTGTGCAGGTGCAGCGCTCTGTTACCAAAGTGGGCCGCGGTATCGTGCTGGTGCTGATGGTCGTCAGCATCATCACGGTGGGCAGCACCATCCGCCTGAGCGTGTTTGCGCGCCGCCGCGAAATTGAGATCATGAAGTACGTGGGTGCCACCAACGGCTTGGTCACTCTGCCCTTCGTTGTGGAAGGTCTGGCCATGGGCCTGATCTCCGGCGTGCTCACTGCAGCAATCAGTCTGGGCGGCTACTCCTACATGGTGCAGGCCTCCGACGGTCTGGGCGGCGTGTGGGAAATGATCATGGGTCAGGCACTGGTGCCGGTGAGCGCCGTCTGGTCCACTATCATCCCGTACAGCCTCATCGGCGGTGCCGTTGTGGGTGGTCTGGGCAGTATGTTCTCCATCCGCAAGCACCTGAACGTGTGATCGAAAGGAGCCGCACATGAAAAAAGCACTTCATGCAAAGCCCTTCCGGCTGCAGATGCCCGGCCATACGCCGCGCCATGCACGGCCGGAGCCTGCCCGCAGCAAGCTGCTGCGCGGCGTGAGTCTGTGCCTGGCGGCGGTATGCCTTGCGGCAAGCGTCAGCTTCCAGCCGGCCACGGCAGCCACCAGCATGGCCAGCCTGCAGAACAAGCTGAACAGCCTTTCCAAATCCATCGACCAGCACAAGAAGGAGCTTTCGGACGCAAAGAAAAAGGAAGCTGCTGCAAAAGCGCTGGAAAGTGAGCTGAAGGAGCGCGTGGGCGTCATTCAGTCTCAGATCAGCGTGCTGAGCACCCAGATCGCTGCTGTGCAGAACAACATTGGCCAGACCGAGCAGAAGATCACCGCCAAGGAAGGCGAAATCACCCAGAAGCAGGCCGAGATCGACAGCCAGTGGGGCGATTTTAAAAAGCACATGGCTGCCATGCAGGAGCTGCGCGACGGCGGCAGCGTGGCCATGCTGAGCGCAGTGAACGACCTGTATGAGCTGCTCACCTTCAACGAGGTCATGCAGGATATCTCCATCAAAGATACCGAGATCATGGACAACATGAAGGCCGCCAAGAGCGCTCTGGAAGCGGACAAGGTGGAGCTGGAGGCCCAGCGCAAGGAACTGCAGAGCCAGAAGGCGGAGCTGGATACCCAGAACTACCAGATGAAGGCAAAGCAGAGCGAGCTGAACAGCAGCATTTCTGCGGCGCAGCTTTCTGCACAGGATGCCCAGAAGGCTCAGCAGACGGCACAGGCCGCTATTGAATCGGACGAGCTGAACTATGAGGCCGTCAAGAAAGAGATCCAAAAGCTGATCGCGGCCGCTGCATCCAGCAAGCCGCAGCTGAGCTTTACCGGTTTTGCCTGCCCGCTAAAGAGCTATACCCGCGTTTCCAGCGAGTACGGCTGGCGTAAGAATCCGGTGTCCGGTGTCAACAGGCTGCATGCCGGCATCGATCTGGCTGCCCCGGGCGGTACCCCCATCTACGCAGCCGCAAGCGGCTATGTGCAGGTGGCGGGCTGGTCCAGCGGCGGCTATGGCAACTATGTCATCATCTACCACGGAAGCATGTCGGACGGCAACGCTACAGTACCTTGTACGGCCACATGAGGTCGGTCGCCACCAGCGCAGGCAAGTATGTCAAGCAGGGCGAGTTGATCGGCTACGTTGGCTCTACCGGCAACTCTACCGGCAACCATCTGCATCTGGAGGTCTGGAAGGGCGGCAAAAAGGCCAATGCGGTCAATCCGCGCGGTTATATCCCGTTCCCGCACAACTGAGTGTGTTTATAAGGAGTCTGGTATTCTATGAACGAACAAAAACACAAGCGCTGGCTGCGTATCGGCTGCCTTGTTCTGGCAGGCGTGTTTGCACTCTCGCTGCTGAGCAGTGTGATCATGATGCTGCTGTATTAACAGGGAGGGGCAAGCATGAACCGTAAGATCTCTGTGGGCATGGCTGTCACCATTGTGATCCTTGCCATGACCGTGACCTTTTCCATTACCATGCTCATTGCCATGCGTCTGTTTGACAGCACGGTGAGCAGCGTGAAGGAAAAGGAGAGCATGTACAACAAAGTGGCCGAGGTGGACCGCTATGTGCGCAGCAACGACTACTACACCATTGATGAAACGGTGCTGTACGACCGCCTGACCGCAGGCTATCTGCTGGGTACCGGCGACAAGTACGCCCGTTACTACACCGCCAACGCCTACACCGAGCTGATGAACCAGCAGAGCGGCAAGGTGATGGGCATTGGCGTGGAACTTGGCATGGACCAGACCGGCTATGCCAGAGTGACCAGGGTGTATGAGGACTCGCCTGCGCAGGAAGCCGGTATCGTGGTGGGCGATTACATCACTGCTATTGACGGCACCGATGTGAAGAGCCTTTCCGGGGTGGATGCCGTGCAGTCCCGCCTGCAGGGCGAAGCCGGCACCATCGTCAATGTTACATGGCTCGACAGCAAGGCTGCTTCCCGGACGACGGACCTGACCCACTCCGGCTACACCAGCACCACCGTGGACTACCAGATGCTGGACAGCGTGGGTTACATCAAGATCCGCCAGTTCGACGGCAGCACGCCCAGCGAGCTGGACTATGCCATCCGGTCTCTCACTACCAGCGGTGCCCAGAGCCTTGTGTTCGACCTGCGCGATAACGGCGGCGGCGTGTTGGATGATGCCATCAGCTGCATCGACCTGATCGCCCCGGAAGGCACTGTGGCCTATGCCGAGGATAAGAACGGAAACCGCACCATCATTGGCAGCAGCGACGATGAGAGCAAGGTGGAGCTGCCCATCGTCTGTCTGGTCAACGGCAACACCGCCAGCGCAGCAGAGCTGTTTGCTGCCAGCCTGCGCACCATGAACGGCGCACGTCTGGTGGGCATCACCACCATGGGCAAGGGAACCATCCAGAGCAGCCCGCAGCGCCTTTCGGATGGCAGCGCCGTGAGCATCACGGTGGCAAAGCTCATCTGCGGCGACGGCTCCTGCTTTGATGGCACCGGCCTGAGTGTGGATGTGGAGCGTGCCCTCAGTGCCGAAGAGACCACGAATTTCTACGATTATACCCGAGGATGACCCGCAGATCCAGCGTGCGGTCAGCGCAGCACAGCAGCTGAGCGGTACCACGACTCTGGGCGGTGTCAACGAAGCAGCTTCTTCGGCTGCTGCTTCCGAAGAAGCCGACAGCGCTGCCACTGAGCCGGAGAACGCTTCTTCTGAGGAAACGGCTTCCTCCACCGAAGCAGAAGCCGGCGGCGAAGCAGCATCCAGCGCAGAATAAAGGGTAAAACCGGCAGAAATGCTGCAGGGGCTTCTTCTTGTAAAAAGGAACCCGGTTTATTGCGGTGCTGTTTGCCGTACGCATGTTCCTTTCTTGAAACGGCTTTTGATCGCGCCCGTAGGGCGCGGTGATGCCGCCTGCCGTATCGACTCCTCACGTGAAAAGGCGTTTTGGAGCGCCCCGTAGCGCTCCCGTTTACCGTACCGACCCCTTCTCGTGAAAATGCAACCCAGCTAGACCCGCAGGTCTGGCTGGGTTGCCATATTATAATAATATTTCCGCTGAATATGCCCAAAGCGACGCGGAGGGCATTTAAATCGTACTATGAAAAAGGATGGAATCTATGCCCGAACTGACCGACCTCTCGGTGATCCGCGCCCTGTGTGAAAAATACGATTTTGCACTCTCCAAGGGTTTTGGACAGAACTTTATCATCAACCCGGGTCTGCCGCCCAAGATCGTGGATGCCAGCGGCGTGGATAAGCGCTATGGTGTCATTGAGATCGGCCCCGGCATCGGTGTGCTGACTCGGGAACTGGCAAAGCGCGCCGCCAAGGTGGTGTCCATTGAAGTGGACGAACGCCTGCCGCCGCTGCTGGCCGAAACGATGGCCGGAGTGGACAATTTTAAACTGGTATTACAGGATGTACTGAAAGTTGACCTGAAGGCTCTTATTGCGGAAGAGTTCCCCGGTATGCCGGTGGCTGTGTGCGCCAACCTGCCTACTACATCACCAGTCCCATTGTCATGAAGCTGCTGGGCGACCGCCTGCCCATTGAAAGCCTGACCGTCATGGTACAGAAGGAAGCTGCCGACCGTCTGGCTGCTGCGCCCGGCACCCGTGCATCCAGCGCCATCAGCTGTGCGGTGAGCTACTATGCCACCTCCAAAATGATGTTCACCGCTGCGCCCGGCAGTTTTTACCCGGCCCCCAAGGTGACCAGCGCCGTGGTGCGCATGGAGATCCGTCCGCAGCCCGCTGTGCAGGTGGAGGACGAAGAAGGCTATTTTGCGCTGGTGCGTGCCGCCTTCGGACAGCGCCGCAAAACGGCTGCAAACGCCATTGCCAGCGGCCTGGGAATGCCCAAGGACGCGGTGACAGCCGCCATTGAAGCCGCCGGTTTTGATGCCCGCATCCGCCCGGAAGCCCTCACACTGGAGGATTTTGCAAAGATCCAGCAGGCCCTTGCCCGCTGAAGCAGCCCGCTGCTCAAAAAAGAATACAACAGACTTTGAACCCCACAGGAGCCGTCCGCGGTTCCTGTGGGGTTTTTATGATAATAGAATCGAATGGTTCGATTTTATTATCGATGTATTGCGTTGAAAATTCCTGGTATCAAAACGTGATACAACAGAAAAGAATGCTAAAAGCAGACGAAAGCATGAACTGATGGCAATGGCACCTCATTTGTTAAACGGTATAGTATACTGTTTGAGGAATGGGTTGTTTTTTTTTGCGCGCCAAGAAGATATTGACAAGCCGCGCGTTTTTTTGGTATTCTATCAAAAGACCGCTTGGTCCATGCTGGTGTGGCGCAATGGCAGCGCAACTGATTTGTAATCAGTGGGTTGCAGGTTCAACTCCTGTCACCAGCTCCAAAAAGCCGCTCAGGAACGTTGATTTCTGGGCGGCTTTTGCTTTTGTGTTTTTGCTTTCGGCACAAAAATCCAAAAATTCCGCAAAAGATGTTGACAAACTACCATCCGGGTGGTAATATATACAGGCAATCCATGGATTGCAAAAACTGAATATGGGCGTGTTCCCGAGTGGCCAATGGGGACAGACTGTAAATCTGCTGCTTTCAGCTTCGGTGGTTCAATCCACCCGCGCCCACCAAAAACCTCAACGTATGAAAGTACGCTGAGGTTTTTGTTTTGCTGCAAAGCCAGACTTATTGGGCGGGTGGATTCGAACAGCATCGGCCCGCCGAATAGTCCGGAGGGCAAAAAGCCCTGCGGGCTTTTTTAGAGTGCGCGGCTCGCGACATCCACCCGCGCCCACCAAAAACTCAACGTATGAAAGTACGCTGAGGTTTTTGTTTTGCTGCAAAGCCAGACTCACTGGGCG
>ENA-OPZM01000037-OPZM01000037.1-human-gut-metagenome-genome-assembly--contig:-NODE-37-length-51379-cov-16.006809_pt1 | contig 51379 bp, 59 predicted proteins | sample MGYA00242478_ERZ504493 | MGnify/ENA primary metagenome ERZ504493 (study PRJEB26092, sample SAMD00036227) | human gut metagenome | host: Homo sapiens | study: EMG produced TPA metagenomics assembly of... | reverse complement strand
CCTGGCCGTCGCGTCCGGCGCGGCCAGGCCCGCGGTGCGCCTTCGAGGGCCGCGATGCGGTCTTCGAACACGCCCTGGGTGGAGTTGGTCAGACGGCCGTAGATGTTGCCCGGGTCCGCCAGTCCGAAGCGGGCCTCGGCGTGGTCGAAGTTGTGGAAGACGTAGCTGGTGGTCTGGTAGATCGGCACCGCGCGGGAGTCGGTGGCCGGGTCGGCCTGCTCCTGGCCGACGTGCAGCTGCAGGGTTTCGAAACGATAGTTCTTGTTTGCCATGATGCGCTCTCCTTGGATAAGGGTTCGTTGTTCTCGTCTTGGTTGGCCACCCGCCCTGCCGTGTAGGGCGCTTGGCCAGGTGTTGGTAGCGACAATAAACCGGCCGGCGAGCGCAACGCAAGCCGAACGTTATCGCACTTGCCTATATCCCCTTATAAACCGTTGGAATCATCGGCTTTCCCCACTCCCCCAACCGTTGAAAAAACCATTCGGAACCATTCGACACGCCGAAGTCCCACATGCCGGTGACCCACCGTGAGGAACGGATGCGCGTCAGGTCAGGGGAACGGCTAAAGTCATGGGCAGGCAAATCGCAAGAGAGGTTCCGATATGAGCGATGAGATTCTGTACGACCGTGATCCGCGGTATATTCCGCGCGTCGCCGCGGTGCATGACATGTGCGGTTATGGCAAGTGTTCGCTGACGGCGGCCATTCCGATTCTGTCGGCGGCCGGCTGCGACGTTTGTCCGGTGCCGACGGCGCTGTTTTCCGCGCACACGCGCTACGAGGTATTCACGTTCCACGATACGACCGAGATTCTGGACGGCTATCTGGACGCATGGCGTCAGGAGAACGTCGATTTGGATGGCGTCTATTCCGGTTTTCTTGGTTCCGCGGACCAGGTCGCAATCATCAAACGCCTATACGCGGAGTATCCGCATGCCTTGCGGTTGGTGGATCCGGTGATGGGCGACGGCGGAGAAATCTACGCCACGTACACTCCTGAGCTATGTCGGGCGATGGGCACGCTGGTGGATGGCGCGGATGCGCTGATGCCGAATCTTACCGAGGCATCCATTTTGACGGGCCGTGACTATCCAGGCCAGGATATCGACGACGCGCAGGTGGATGAGATTCTTGGGGCGTTGCTTGCCGCCGGCGCGAAGAACGTGGTGCTTAAGGGCATCGATCGAGGGGATGGCATGATTCGCAACTATGTGGCGTCAGCTTCGACGGGCGTCGCCGGAAAACAGGAGCTGGCGCATGCCAAGCTGCCGTTCATGACCCACGGCACCGGCGACGCGTTCGCGTCGGCGCTGTGCGGCGCGGTGATGGCTGGCCGTCCTCTGGCCGAGGCCGCGAACATCGCCGGCGAGTTCGTCCGCCATGCGATGGAAAGCACCCAGTATCAGCCGAATCATGAGGAACGAGGCGTGAGCTTCGAACTCAATCTCGACGAATTGACCGCTTTGACCCGTCGTTGACGGTTCATCGGTCACTCTTTTCGCACAGAGGCCTTGGATCGTGTTGTGGATAGGTGTGGATAGCGTCGACTCATCCACCGACTATCCACGACACGCCCGAGATACGTAAGTTATCCACATTAGCCTATCGGCCTTGTCATGCGTGGCTTCTGTCTGTTGGACTAGGGCATGAACCATTCATCATCACATGATGTTCCGGCCCCAACGCAGCCGCCGGAGCAGATTCTCGATTCCCTAGCGCGGCGTCTGCATGACGGCACGCTGCGTTCCCGACAGATCGGCGAGCTGGGAGAACAGTACGCCGCCGCATGGTTGGAAAGCCAAGGGTGGCGGACGCTCGACCGCAACTGGCATTGCCGATACGGCGAACTCGACGTCGTGTCGCGCAATCCGATGGGCCAGATCGTTTTCGTCGAGGTCAAAACCAGACGTACGATGCGCTACGGCACCCCTCAGGAGGCGGTGACCGCTTCCAAGCAAATCAATCTGCGCCATGCCGCCGTGCAATGGCTGACGGCGCCGGAGCACCGCATGCCGAACAGTGGCGTGCGTTTTGACGTCGTCACCGTCGTGGTGCAGGGAGACAGACCTTTGCTGCATCATATCGAGGGAGCGTTCTGATGGCCATCGGCAGCGCCCTTTCCGTAGGACTGATCGGTTTGAAAGCCTTCATCGTCCAGATTCAAGCGTTCGTATCCCCTGGACTTCCCTATTTCTCCATCATCGGCCTGCCCGACACCTCATTGTCCGAGGCGCGCGAACGGGTCAAGTCGCATGCCAGGCAAGTGGTTTCAAATGGCCGGAAACCCGTGTCACGGTCAATCTCTCCCCAGCGTCCATGCCGAAGAAAGGCTCTTCGCATGATCTGGCCATCGCGGCCAGCGTGCTCAGCGCGGCCGGCGCAATCGCCCATGACTGTCTGGCCGGCACCATCGTGCTTGGCGAGGTGAATCTTGACGGCACCGTATTGCCCATCAACGGACTGCTGCCCATCATGCTGCATGCGCGGGAGCAGGGAATCGCAACAATCATCGTGCCTTACGCCAACCTTGATGAGCCCGTCTCGTTCCGGATGTCAAGGCGATCGGCGTGAGGCATGTCGGAGAGCTCATCGAACTGATGGGAGCGATGCGGACTACCGGATTCCCGAAGCCACGCATGCCGTGAACGCCGATGTCGGCGCCACGGGCATGTGCCCTCCGCCCGGCGACATGAGCGAAGTGATGGGCCAGCAAGCGGCCAAATGGGCGTTGGAGGTGGCTGCCGCCGGAGGCCATCATCTGATGATGACCGGTCCGCCCGGCACAGGCAAGACCATGCTCGCTTCGCGCATTCCCGGCATCATGAGTCCTTTGAACGAGACGGAACAGCTTGAAGTGGCCTCGATTCGTTCGTTATGCGGCACGCTTCCCGGATACGGAATCAGCGACGTTCCACCGTTCGAGGCGCCCCACCATACCGCGTCGACCGCCGCGCTGGTGGGTGGAGGCGCAGGATTGGCCCAGCCCGGAGCCATCACCCGCGCGCATCGCGGCATCCTGTTCATGGACGAGGCTCCGGAATTCTCGGCGCGTACGCTGCAGACGCTGCGCGAACCTTTGGAATCCGGATATGTCGCGATTTCCAGAGCGAAAGGCACCACATACTATCCGGCTCGCTTCCAACTGATTATGGCGGCGAATCCCTGCCCGTGCGGCTACGCGTACGGCAACGGCGAGCGCTGCACCTGCCGAGAAAAGGACCGCGTCAAGTATTTCAGCCGGCTTTCCGGACCGATCCTCGACCGTATCGACATCCAGATCGAGGTGCCTCCGGTGGAGCGGATAAGTCCGGGGAACGCTCCCTCCGGCGATTCGAGCCATGCCATACGTCTGCGTGTCATCGTTGCCCGGCAGATGGCGCAGGAACGGTTCCGCGAATTCGGCTGGTGCTGCAACGCGCAGGCTACCGGCACCTGGCTGAGAGCCAACACCTCCCCCAAGGCCATCGAATTGGTCAACCGCGCTTGGCGAGCGAGCGGCTGAGCCTGCGTGGCGCCGACCGTGCCATGCGGCTTGCGTGGACATTATCCGATCTGGCGGGAAAGACTTCCCCAGGACCTGAGGAAATGATGCAGGGAATATCCATGAGAACGAGGCTGGCATGATGGTGACGATCGACGACGAGACCCTGGCCCGCGCGGTGCTCACCTTCTGCCTGGACAGCGCCGACGCGATGATGTACGCGCTGGTCAAAGGCACCGGCTCCGCGGCAAGCGCGCTACAGCTGATCGCTGACAGCGGCCCTGGCAATCACGAAAACGTGACGGCCGCGGCCTGCACGTCATTGGATGCGGCGTTCATCAACGGCGTCACTCGTTGGGGACGCACCATCAACGCCCGCGGAATGGCTTCGTTCCATGGCTCGCTGGTGTCATGGCAGCAACGTCTGGCATCGTTGCCCAGCAAGGATCCGGACGCATTGCGAGACTGGTTCACAGCAGACGGCACGCAGTGGATCATCGCCCCGCATCACCCTGTTGGCCCAGCCAACTGAACGACCTTTCACTGCGCACCGACTGGGCCTCCCCGCTCTGCCTATGGGGCAAAGGCGATCCGAAGGCGCTGGTGTCATGCCACGAGCCGGTGGGTATCGTCGGCTCACGGGGCGTAAGCGACTACGGTAGGCAAAGCGCCCACGAATTGGCCCTTCGGATGGCGCGTGCCGGACATCTGGTGGTATCCGGCGGCGCGCTGGGCACCGACGCCGCGGCGCATTGGGGCGCGGTCAAAGCCATGGACGAAATGAGCGCCGCTCTGGCGGGACGCACCGTCGCCGTATTCGCTGGCGGACTGAACCATATCGGTCCGAAAAGCAACCAGAACCTGTTCGAGCAGATCGAAAGCCATTCGGGCGCTTTGATTTCCGAACTGTGCCCCGGAACCGTGCCGGAGGCAAGACGGTTCCTGCTGCGCAACCGTCTGATCGCGGCATTGTCATCCACTCTGATCGTGGCGCAGGCACGTGCGCGTTCCGGCGCGCTCAACACCGCAGGCTGGGCGAACGAACTCAACCGCAATCTGTTCGCCGTGCCGGGAGACATCACCATGCCGCATAACACCGGCTGCAATCGCCTTATCCAAGACGGCAGAGCACCATCATCTGCTCACTGGCGGAGATCGACGAACTATGCCATAGCGCGCATCGCCCGCAACATGTCGACCTGCCGGATGACACCGAACATCCGCAGGAATCGACAGACGAATCCGACGATGCCATACTCGCCGCCATTAAAACTTGCGCCGAAGCAAACGGCCACGTCTCCGCCGACGATCTGCTCGATCTAATGGACAAGACGCATCCGGGAGAATATCCCATCTCGCGAATCATGCGCGAACTGGGCTCCTTGGAGCTTGAAGGCCGCATCAGCATGCGGTCCGGATGGATCATCGCCGAGCAGCGATAGCAGGCCCGGCACCTCCACCTCAGCCGCGTCGAACGTGCGAGGTCACACCTTGTGCGAGAATCGGTGGTATGAGTCCGAAGCATGTTGAAGATATGTATGATGCAGTGATCGTCGGCGCAGGCGCGGCCGGCCTGTCCGCAGCGTTGGGAATGCTCCGTAGCGAGCGGATGCGCCAGATGCGGGCGGACGGCATCGAACCGAACGTCCTGGTGATATCCAAACTGCAGCCGCTGCGTTCGCACACCGGCTCCGCGGAAGGCGGTATTGCGGCCAGCCTTGGCAACGTGGAGAAAGACGATTGGCATTGGCATTACTATGACACAGTCAAAGGCGGCGACTGGCTTGTCGACCAGGATGCGGCGAAGCTGCTTGCCGAACAGGCTCCTGCCACTGTGATCGCGCTGGAGCATGCCGGCGTCGCGTTCTCGCGTACCGATGACGGCCATATCGCGCAGCGCCGTTTCGGAGGCCATACCAAGGATTTCGGCAAGGAACCGGTCCGCCGCGCCGCTTATGCGGCCGACCGCATCGGGCATCAGATTCTGTTCTCGCTATGGCAGCAGTGCGTGGCCGAGGGCGTTGAGTTCGCCGAGGAATGGTATGTGACCGATCTGGTGGTTTCCGAAGACCACGGCAAGGTCGAGGGCGTGGTGGCGTTCGACACGCACAAGGGCGAGACGCATGCCATCCACGCACGCAATGTGCTGATGGCCACTGGCGGTGCCGGCCGTCTGTTCCATACCACGTCGAATTCGTGGGATCTGACCGGTGACGGCATGGCGTTGACATTGTCCGCCGGCCTTCAGCTTGAGGATAGCGAGTTCGTGCAGTTCCATCCGACCGGTCTCGCCCATACCGGCATTCTGCTGTCTGAGGCGGCACGTGCGGAAGGCGGCGTGCTGCGCGACTCCGATGGCGAGGCGTTCATGGAACATTACGCGCCGGGGCATGCCGATCTTGCCGCGCGTGATGTGGTGAGCCGTTCCATCATGGCTGAAATCGACGCCGGACGAGGAATCGCCGATCCGAAGAATCCGGATGGGCCGAAGGATTGTGTCTGGCTGGATATGACCGGCATCGATGCGGATCATATGCATGAGGTGCTGCCGCAGGTGGTGGAGACCATCGAACAGTATGCCGATCTCGATCCGACCCGCGACTATGTGCCGGTCAAACCCACCGCGCATTACACCATGGGCGGCATCCCCATCACCACCGACGGCGAAGTCTACCGTTGGGTCGATGGCGAACGCGCGTCGTGGACGGTCTGTTCGCCGCTGGCGAATGCTCCTGCGTGTCGGTGCATGGCGCGAATCGTCTGGGCGGCAACTCGCTGTTGGACGCCTGCCTCTTCGGCACCCGTTCGGGCAAGGCGATGGCTGAACGTGTCGTCGATAATCCAGTGAACGATCCGATGGCCGAGCCTGCCGACGAAGCATCTATCGACGCGGTGTCGCAGGCTGCCGACAAGCGTTCCGCGCAGGTCAAGGAACTGTTGACGCGGCCGTCCGATGACGACGATGCGTCGTCGGACAATCCGTACCAGCTGATGGCCGATTTGGGATCCGTCATGGAGCAGGCGGTCGCGGTGCGTTGCGACCGGAACAGCATCGAACAGGCGTTGGCTACGCTGGACGATACGCTCACGCCGCGTGCCGAGGCGCTGCATGCGCATTCCGACTCCCCCACGTTCAATCAGGAAATCACCGCCATCTGGGAGGTGCGCCATCTGTTGGAGCTCGGCAAGGCCGTGCTCGCCGCCTCCGATGCGCGTCACGAATCCCGTGGATCGTTGAAGCGTCTTGATTTCCCGGAGCGTGACGACGAGCATTTCCTGGCCCATTCCATGACGGATGTTTCCTGCCAGGTCTCCTGGCAGCCGGTGCACATCGTGGACATGCCGCCAAAGGCCCGTGAATACTGACACCCTGGGCACGGCGTATGGCAGACTGGTTGACGGTTTTTTATCGAAAGGCAGGTATATGAGCGGCATGGAGAACGGCATGGAAACGGTGACGTTGCGGGTGAACAGGTTCACGCCGCGTCCCGAACGCGGCCGTGAACGAGGCGGCTCGCCGTTCGCTAGGAAGAGCTCTCCCTTCGGCGATTCCGGATCCACGCGCAGGCGTCCGCGAGGCAAGCAGTGGGTGCAGGATTACGCGGTGCCGGCGCGTCCGGAGGACACCGTGCTTGACTGCCTGCTCAAAGTCAAGCGCACCATCGATCCGACGCTTGCCTTCCGTTATTCGTGCGGTCATGGCATGTGCGGTTCCGATGCCGTGTCCATCAACGGCACGCCTACGCTTCTGTGCACCGCCACGGTGAAGGCTTGGGCAAAGCAGCCGTCCGACGCACAGGTGGATGAGGACGGCTTCCGTCATACGGGCGAAGACGTTCAACCCGCGCAAACGCAGGATGCCGACGATTTGGGTGTCATCGAGCTCGCACCGCTGCCCGGTTTCCCCGTGCAGCGTGATCTGATCGCCGATATCGACCAGATGCTTGACCAAATCAGGAAACTCAAGCCGTATCTGCAGGCCAGTGGCGAACTCGCCACCACCGCGGACGGCAAGATCAACGCATTCGAATATCTGCAGAATCCCCAGCAGCTCGCCAAGTATGAGCTGCTGAGCAACTGCATAGCCTGCGGCACCTGTGAGGGAAGCTGTCCGGTATATGCAGGCGGCGAGGCGTTCATCGGCCTGCGGCTCTTATCGCCGCCTCCCGTTTCATCAATGATTCACGCGACAGTCAGACGGATGCACGTATGGATGCCATCGATTCCGCCGATGGCATCGCCGCGTGTCAGTCGGTGCGCGCCTGCACGCGTGAATGCCCGCGTGGCATCGATGTCGGTGAGGAGATCTGGCAGCTGATCGCCCAAATCAAGGAGCGCTGAAATGGATAGGACGTCATATACCAATCTCGCGAAATCGTGGGAGTACGTCGAGGATCATGCGTTCTCACGCCAGTCTGCCGAACTCAATGCGATCAGGACCGCGGCCGAGGAAGCCGGCATTCCCCAAGGATCCGCGGCGCAGGCCGAATTGCTGCGCATGCTGGTGCGAATGTTGGACGCCTCGTCGGTGATCGCCATCGGCACCGGTTCCGTGGTGGAGACGATGCAGCTGATCAACGGTCTTGACAATGCAGGCCAGCTTACGGCCGTCGATTCGTCCACGCAGGGCATCGCGCTGATTCGCAAACTGTTCAATCGTCTGTCCGATGACACCGAAACCACATTGCGTGCCGTGAACGCGTCCGCAGGTGTGTTTCTGCCCCGTCTGAACGCCGAGAATTACGATTTAATCGTCGTGGCCGGCGATCCGGAGAATTATGCGGCGGCTTTCGCGCAGGCTCCACGCCTGCTGAAACCGCATGCCGCGATTGTCTTCACCGATGTACTTGCCTTTGATTCGGCCACATCGGCCGGCGGCGTGCTGAATCCCGCCAATCGTGATGCCAAATCCATCGCGATGCGCGAATTGCTGGAAACAGTGGAGTCGGATGAACGGTTCGTCACTGCGTTGACGCCGACCGGCACTGGTCTGCTGGTTGCCGTCAAGAAATAGACCAATCAGATTAATCAGCCGTGCCGCAATGGCACGATATGTTGAAAGGGCCACGCATGGGAATGCGTGGCCCTTTCAACATATGGAAATCCCTTTTACTGTTCCTGGTGGGTGCCGATTATCTGGCTGACCACCACGGTACCGTCTTCCAGCACCGTCTCAACTTCGTTCATGGCATCTTCGTCGCCGGTATGGTGCTTATGCTTCGTACCGTCCTCCAGTTCGAATCGTTTGGATTGATGGCTCAGCAGAATACCTGAGATCACGGCTGCGACCATGGACCCCACCAGGACGCCGAAACGGGCTTCAGCCGATAGTTCGGCATCCTGATATGCCAGCGACGCGATGAGAAACGACACCGTGAAACCAATGCCGCAGGCGCAGGCGGCGGGGAACATGTCGCGCACGCGCAGCCCCTTGGCCATCTTCAGACCGCCCACGTGCGTGGACAGCCATGCGGTGGTCATGATGCCCAGAGGTTTGCCGACCACGAGCGCCACCATCACGGCAACGACCACCGGCGAGACGAACAGCGCCAAGGTCAACGACTCGAAGTGCACACCAGTGGCGAACAGTGCGAAGATCGGCAACGCCAGCAGTGCGGAGAACGGCTGCAGCTTGTCGGCGTAACGTTCCGCACGCGGCATCTTCTCACCGAAACGCTCATGGGCCGGCGTGAGCAGTCCCACGAGCACGCCGGCCAAAGTGGGGTGCACGCCGGCTTCGAACATCATGACCCATGCCAGCACGCCCACGATGGCCACGGCCAACCACGGTACCTTGCGCATGCGGACCAGAAAGTACCAGACGACCGCGCATACGGCTATGCCAAGGAACCAGTACCATGCGTTCACCGATGAGAAGAACACCGCGATCAGGATGATGGCCAGCAGGTCGTCCACTGTGGCCAATGTCATCAGAAAAGCGCGGATGGATCCCGGCAACGCTTTGGCGAACAGGGCCAATACGGCCAATGAGAACGCGATATCCGTGGCTGTGGGCACCGCCCAGCCATTGGACATCTGTGCGAAGGAGAACGACGTTCCTGAAGCGATGACGAGTTGCCTGATCCTGCCGCTGCAAACAATGAGATCACGCCGATGAACAGTACCGGCGGAGCAAGCATACCGCCAACCGCGCACAGCATCGGCACGGCCGCGGCTTTGGGATTGGACAGTGATCCCGTGGTGAGTTCCTGCTTCAATTCCAGGCCTACGGTCAGGAAGAACACCGTCAGCAGGCCATCCTGCACCCAATGGCCCAATCCCATGTCGATATTGGTGTGTGGAATGGCTATACGGAAGTTCTCAAGCTGTTCGAACGCATGCGCGGTGAACGGCAGATTGGCGAGCAATAGGCCGGCAAGAGCGAAACCGAGCATAATCAGACCGGATATGCGGTCGGACGCGGCTATGCGTCGGATTGTTGCCCAGGTTCCCCTCTTCGATGTGGCCATCATGCTCCTTGTCTTGCGGTCCCCGTTCGACCGCAGTATCCGTAAACGTAGTATCAAGTGTATCGGAGGGTCTTGGCGTTCATCCCTGCCGCATATTGCGCTCCGCTGTGCGCGCAATCAATTGCAGGCTTCACAAAAATCCACGGAAAATAAAGAAAGCCTCCTCCGCATTCGCGAAGGAGGTTCATGTGCGCGAGACAGGATTCGAACCTGCGACCTGCTGATCCGTAGTCAGCTGCTCTAATCCGCTGGGCTACTCGCGCAACGTCATCTCATTTCTTTGCGCCACCTGATGACTGGTGGCTGGTGCGCGAGACAGGATTCGAACCTGCGACCTGCTGATCCGTAGTCAGCTGCTCTAATCCGCTGGGCTACTCGCGCAACGTTGTCTTGTTTTCGGCAACTCGAATAAGATACACCCAAATGAACTCCAGGCAAAATCTCGGCGTGTCGCAGGAGTTTTCGGCCTTACGCCTCACGTAGACGAGGAATTTTCTGCGTCGACACCTTGAATAGTTTCGGAGTGCCCGATCCGGTGACGGCGGCTTCGTCGACGACCACCTCTTCGACGCCTTCCATGCTGGGAAGACGGAACATGGTGTCCTCCAGCGTCTTCTCAATAATCGAACGCAATCCACGTGCGCCCGTACCCCGCCGAATCGACGTCGCCGCAATCTGCCGTATCGCCCCTTCGGTAAAGGTCAACGTCACCCCATCGACGGCGAATAGCTTCTGGTACTGCTTGACCAGCGCGTTTTCCGGTTCGACGAGGATTCGGGCCAAATCGTCTTCGGTAAGTTCCTCAAGCACGCTGACTACCGGCAGACGTCCGATGAACTCCGGCAATAATCCGAAATCAGCCAGATCATCGGCGGAGACCTGCGCAAGCAGCTCACGCTTGGGAACCTCATGGTCATGCCAGGCCGCACCGAAACCGCTTTCCCTGGCGCCCAACCGTTGCGCCACGATGTCGGCGAGTCCCACGAACGCGCCACCGCAGATGAACAGTATGTCGCGGGTGTCGATCTGCACGGTTTCCATTTCACGATGCTTGCGGGTCCCTTCCACCGGCACGGAGGCGACGGTGCCTTCAAGGATCTTGAGCAGCGCCTGCTGCACGCCCTCGCCGGACACGTCACGCGTGATGGAGGTGTTTTCGCCGCTTTTACGGGCGATCTTGTCGATTTCGTCGATATATACGATGCCCTGCTGCGCACGCGCCACATCCCCGTCAGCAGCCTGGATGAGGCGCTGCAGCACGGTTTCGACGTCATCGCCCACATATCCTGCCTCGGTGAGCGTGGTGGCGTCCGCTATGACGAACGGCACGTTCATCACATGGGCCAGCGTCTGCGCAAGATATGTTTTGCCCACGCCGGTCGGCCCGAGTAGCAGGATGTTCGATTTCGCCACTTGCACACCCTCGAACGAATCGTCATGTCCATGCATCCGTTCCTTGCCGATTCGCGACGACTCGCGCATTTCCATGTTGACGCGCTTGTAATGGTTGTACACCGCCACTGAAAGTGTCTTTTTGGCGGACTCCTGGCCTATGACGTGATTGTGAGGTAGGCGCTGATCTGTGCCGGCTTGGGCAGTTGCAGGATATTGAGCTGGGCGTCCTTGTCCCGTTCCTCGGAAATGATGTCAACACACAATTCAATGCATTCATCGCAGATGGCCGCGCCCGAACCGGTGACCAGTTTACGCACCTGGTTCTCGGACTTGCCGCAGAACGTGCATCTCGGCACCGCATCGTTGTAGCTGACCACGCGTCCCATTCGCAACCTCTTCGTTTCACATATCTGCCGTTTAGAAAACACAATACCCCTGCCGCGACCCGGCAGGGGTATTGCATTTGTGAAGATATCATTCCACCGCAGGCTCAGCTGCGATGTTCCAGCACCTCGTCAACGATACCGTATTCCTTGGCCTCCTGGGCCGTCAGGAACGTGTCCACTTCGATGTCCTTGCGGATCTTCTCGATGTCACGACCGGTATGCTTGGCCAGCGTGTTCTCCAGCCATTCACGCATACGCAGCATCTCCTTGGCCTGGATTTCAATCTCCGTGGCCTTGCCGAAGCCCTGGTCGATGGCCGGCTGGTGGATGAGCACGCGGGCGTTCGGCAGCATCAGACGTTTGCCTTTGGCGCCGGCGGCCAGCAGGATGGCCGCGGCCGAGGCGGCCTGGCCGAGGCATACGGTCTGCACGTCCGGCTTGATGTACTGCATGGTGTCGTAGATGGCGGTCATGGCCGTCATGGAACCGCCCGGCGAATTGATGTACATCATCACGTCACGGTTCGGATCCTGGCTTTCCAAAACCAGCAGCTGGGCCATGATGTCATCGGCGGAGGTGTCGTCCACCTGCACGCCCATGAAGATGATGCGATCCTCGAACAGGCGGGTGTACGGATCCTGCCTCTTGTATCCGTACGGGGTCTTTTCCTCGAACTGCGGCAGAACGTAACGGTTCTGCGGTGCGAACGCGGCCTCACGCGCCGCAGCCCCCTGGAAGCCGACCACACCGGTCGGTCCGGCCAGACGTTCGGCGCGGGCTACAAACTGTGCTTCTTCGCTTGCCATGGTCACTCTCCCTTGGTGGCGCTCATCGTGTCATGGGTGGAAACGAGCTTGTCCACGAAGCCGTACTCCAACGCCTCCTGGGCGGTGAACCAGTGGTCATACTCGTTGTCGCGGTAGATCTCCTCGACGGTGTGTCCGGTCTGCTCGGCGGTCAGCTCGCTCATGGTCTTCTTCATGTCCATGATCAGTTCGGCGTTGATGCGAACATCGGTGGCGGTGCCGCCGATGCCGCCGGACGGCTGGTGCATCAGCACACGGGCGTGCGAGGTCAGGAAACGCTTGCCCTTGGTACCGGAGCTCAGCAGGAACTGGCCCATGGATGCGCACATGCCCAAGCCCACGGTGGCCACGTCCGGCTCGATGAGCTGCATGGTATCGTAGATGGCCATGCCCGCGGTGATGGAGCCGCCCGGGGAATTGATGTACAGCCAGATATCCTTTTTCGGATCCTCGGCGGCCAGCATCAGCATCTGCGCGCAAATGCGGTTGGCCATCTCGTCCTTGACTTCCTCACCCATCCAGATGATGCGGTCCTTGAGCAGGCGGTTGAAAATCGGATCGGTGGGTCCTGCCGGCATGTCTTCGCCAGCCATGACGGGCAGGGGTGCACTAAGGTTGCTCACCTTGTCTCCTTTTCCAGTGTTCTCTATAGTTTCACAGCCTACCGCTTCGAAGCGACGGGGAACAAAATTGCGCCCACAGTGGAGAAGCCGACGGCGAAAACACGGTTATTTGCGTTTCGCGCCGATGCGGAAGGCGGTAATCAGGCAGCAGATTGCAACGGCGACAATCACGATCATGACGGTGAACGTCCAACTGCCGCCAACCGCCGTGGCATGGCTGAATGTCTCGGTTCCTTCCTTGCCTGCGCCGGCCTGGGCCACGGACAGCACCGTGGAGAACAGCGCGGTTCCGACTGCGCCACCGAACTGCAGGCAGGTGTTGAACACGGCGTTGCCATCCGGCATGAATTGCGGCGCAATGCTGCGCAACGCATTGGTCATGATGTTGGAGAAGCCAAGCGCATAGCCAAGTCCGAAGATGAAGTAGAAACCGGCAAGCGTGGCCGGCGTCAGCCGCATGGAGAAGACCAGCAGCAGGATCGGGCCGCAGATCGCCAGGAAGAACGCGCCCAGAATCGGGCGGACAGGTCCGAAACGGTCGTACAGCGTGCCGCCGATCGGTGCGAAGAAAGCGCCGATCAACGCGCCCGGCAGCACCAGCGCGCCTGCCAGGAACGCGTTCGTTCCCAGGGAAAGCTGGGCAAGATTGGTGATCACATAGCCGAAGCCGATGCCGACGATTGGCAGCAGCATGTAGGCGATCAGATGCAGCAGCACCATCGGATCACGCAGCCATCCCAAGCGAATCAGCGGCGAGAAGGAACGACGGGACGACCATCCGAAGAAGAAAAGCGATCCCAAGCCGACGATCAGGCTGATCACTGCGAAAATCGCCGGCGCTGTAGCCACACCACCCGAAACGGCGGCGGCAACAGCCACGCCCGCCTGGTTCAGGAACATCACTAGACCGCACAACGCCAGCACAATCGCCGCGAACTGCAGCGGATTCAGATGCGCCTCTTCCGTCGGACGGTGCTGTTCGATGCATTTGAGGCCGACAGGCAGCGAAATCAGCAGAATCACGGGAATGACGATGACGAAAATCGCACGCCATGGCAGAATGCTCGACACCGCGCCACCCACGGTCGGGCCGATGGCGGGCGCCACGGTGATGACGAGCGAACCGACGCCCATCAGTCGTCCGACCTTGCTGCGTGGGGACTGTTCGAGAATGATGTTCATCATCAGCGGTGTGGCCACGCCGGAGCCGATGCCCTGGATGATGCGGGCTACTAGAATCACCGGGAACGCATGGCCGAAGATCATGGTCAGCGAGCCAAGCACCGCAAGCGCCACCGCGGCGAGGAACAGGACGCGATGCTTGAATTTGCGGTTAAGATACGACGAAAGCGGCATGGTGGCTGCGACCGTCAGCAGGTAGATGGTGGTGATCCACTGCACAGTAGCAGTGTTCACGTTGAATTCCCGCATGAGCTGTGGGAACAGCACCGTCATCACGGTTTCGGTGAGGATGCCGATGAAGGCAAGCGAGCCGACCGCCACGATGGCGCCGATGAGTTTGCCGGGAATGCGTTCGTCCGGCGTTTCCTTGATGTTTTCGCTATTGTTCCTATTGTTATGGTCGGTGGTTTCGAGCGTTGTATTCCGTTCTTTCATAATCACTTTCCGCGCACTTTTTCCTGCGGCCATGTGCGACGCCGCGATTGACGCATGGGCCTTGCAAAGCAAGCAGGCGTCAACCCCAGCGAAGAATTTTAGCGGAACCCCTGACCCAATGCCTGCAGGAAATGAACATCAGGCGTTGCGCTGGCCGGAACGGCCGTCACCGTTATCGTCCTCTTCGTGCAGAATCTTCCGAATCCGCTCCAATCTCGGCTTGACCTCATGCTCGTAACCGCGGTCGTTCGGATGGTAATACTCACGCCCCTGCAATTCGTCAGGCATGTACTGCTGTGGCGCCACCGCGCCCCGGCCAATCGTGCGCGTACCGGTAGCCTTCGTGGTTGCCCCAGCTTTTCATCAGCGCGGTCGGCGCATTGCGCAGATGCAGCGGCACTTGGCCGATAAGCCCCGCGTCCACATCGGCGAACGCCGCGTTGATGGCGTTGTAGCTGGCGTTGGATTTGGGCGCGGTGGCGACGGCGAGCGCCGCTTCGGCAAGAATGATGCGCGCTTCGGGCATGCCGATCATGGCCACTGCCTGCGCCGCGGCTACGGTGACTTGCAGGACTGCGGGGCGGCCATGCCGACTTCCTCGGATGCGGCGATCATGATGCGTCGTGCGATGAAGCGCGGGTCTTCCCCCGCGCGCAGCATGCGGGCCAGATAATGCATGGTGGCGTCCGGATCGGAGCCTCGCATGGATTTGATGAACGCCGAGATGACGTCGTAGTGGTCGTCTCCGTCCTTGTCGTAACGCACGGTGGCCACGTCCATGACCTTCGACACCACATCAGGCGTGATGATGGGCCGTTTCGCGCCTTTTTTGCGTTCTTTGTCACCAGTGAGCGCGCCGGCCGCGGCTTCGAGGATGGTCAGTGTCTTACGTGCGTCGCCGCCGGCCATGCGGATGATCTCATCCACAGCCTCGTCGGTGATTCTGATTTCGTTGTCAAGGCCGTGTTCGCTTGCGATGGCGCGATTGATCAGCGTTTTTAGATCGTCCGGTTCCAGCGATTCGAGTTTGACGACCACGGATCGGCTGAGCAGCGGCTTGATGACGGAGAAGCTTGGGTTTTCCGTGGTGGCCGCGATGAAGGTGACGTCGCGGTTTTCCACACTGGGCAGCAACGCATCCTGCTGCGATTTGGAGAAGCGGTGCACCTCGTCGATGAACAACACCGTTTCCTTGCCTTCGGAGACGAGACGTTCGTGCGCGCGTTTGAGCACGTCACGCACGTCCTTGACGCCGGAGGTGACCGCGGACAGTTCCTCGAAGACACGGCCGGACTGTTTGGCGACGATATAGGCGAGGGTGGTTTTGCCGACTCCGGGAGGTCCGAACAGGATGATGGAGCTCGGTGCGGTGAGCGAGCCTTTCGAAGCGGGGTTGGCGAGTCTGCGCAATGGCGACCCCTCCCCCAATACCCGTGATTGCCCCACCACATCGTCGATGCTCGCTGGGCGCATGCGTACGGCAAGCGGGCGCGTCACATCATCCGGCGCGTCCATCGCGGCAAACAAATCGTCAGTCATGCTTTCCACTGTACCGCAACACACCCAACAATTCGAACACACGTTCGATACATGCGTTCGCCCCAACCGGTAGACTGGCAAGCATGGCAGACGATACGAATTATGGCTCGCTGGGCGCGTTGGCGCCGAATTGGGACGAGGGCGAGCGCAACATCGACACGGATGAGATCTATGAGCGTTTCTTCACCTGGGTGGAGGACGTCAAAGGCGTGGAACCGTGGCCACATCAGGAGGAGGCCATCATGGATCTGCTGGCCGGCGACCATGTCATTTTGAACACTCCGACCGGTTCGGGCAAGTCGCTGGTGGCACTCGGCATGCATTTCGCCGCGTTGTGCACGGGCCGCCGTTCCTATTACACGGCTCCGATCAAGGCTCTGGTGTCTGAGAAGTTCTTCGACTTGGTTGAAGTTTTCGGCCGCGAGAACGTCGGCATGATCACCGGCGACACGCATATCAACGCGGATGCGCCGATCATCTGCTGCACCGCGGAGATCCTCGCCAATCAGGCGTTGCGCGAGGGCCGCCACGCCGATGTCGGCTGCGTGGCGATGGACGAGTTCCACTATTACGGCGATCCCGAGCGCGGCTGGGCTTGGCAGGTGCCGCTGCTTACGCTGCCGGATACGCAGTTCCTATTGATGAGCGCGACGCTGGGCAATGTCGACGCAATCGCCGACAAGCTTGAGGACATGACGGACACCGACGTGGATATCATCGCCGATGCGCCACGTCCCGTACCGTTGACGTACGAATACACACTCGACCCGTTGGAGAAGACGGTGGAATTGGCGTTCGGCAAGGGCGAGACGCGATTTACGTGGTGCATTTCTCTCAGGATGCCGCGTTGGAGACCGCCAACGCGCTGGCCAGCACGGGCGTGTCCAGCAAGGAGCAGCGCGCCGCGATCGCGGAAGCCATCAAGGGCACGAAGTTCACCACCGCGTTCGGCAAGATCCTGCAGCGTCTGTTGCGTACCGGCATCGGCATCCACCATGCGGCATGCTCCCCCGCTATCGTCGTCTGGTGGAGCAGCTCGCCCAGCAGGGACTGCTGCCAGTGATCTGCGGCACCGACACGCTTGGTGTCGGTATCAATGTGCCGATTCATTCCGTGGTATTGACCGCGTTGACCAAGTTCGACGGCACGAAGATGCGCAAGCTGCGCGCCCGCGAGTTCCATCAGATCGCAGGACGCGCCGGACGCATGGGCTTCGACACGGAGGGTCTGGTCATAGCCGAAGCCCCCGAATTCGAAATCGAGAACGCCAAGGCTCTGGCCAAGGCAGGCAACGATCCGAAGAAACTGAAGAAGATCAAGCGCAAGAAGGCTCCTGAAGGTTTCGTAACGTGGAACGAGAACACGTTCGACAAGCTTATCGACGCGGCTCCGGAAACACTGGTGCCGCATATGAAGATCACCCATTCCATGGTGTTGAACGAGGTGGAGCAAGGCGGCGACGCCCGCTACCGCATCGACCGGCTTATCGACGATTCGGCGCAGACTCCGGAGCAGAAGGAGCGCCTGCACGCCCGCGCGGACGAGATCTTCCAGACCTTGTTCGACACGAACGTCATCGAGACCGAAGACCGTGACGATGGCGGCAAGGATTATTTCATGACCGTGGACATGCCGGACGATTTCGCCCTCGACCAGCCGCTAAGCCCGTTCCTGCTGGCCGCGTTGGAACTGCTCGACCCGGAGTCGGACACGTATGCGTTGGATGTGATATCCATGGTTGAGGCCACGTTGGAGGACCCGAAGCAGGTGCTGCGCGCGCAGGAACGTCAGGCGCGCGACGAGGCGATGATCCGCATGAAAGAGGATGGCCTCGACTATGACGAGCGTATGGACAGGCTTCAGGAGATCACCTATCCGAAGCCGTTGGAGGATATGCTGCAGGCCGCGTTCGATGAATACCGCCATGATGTTCCGTGGGCGAACGACTATTGGCTGAGCCCGAAATCCGTGGTGCGCGACATGGTGGAGACCGCTTCCGATTTCACCGGCTACATCGCCCGCTACAACATCGCCCGTTCCGAAGGCACGCTGCTGCGGTACCTGTCCGACGCCTACCGTGCGTTGGCGCGTACCGTTCCGCAGGAAAAGCGCGACGAGCAGCTTGACGACATCATCTCCTGGCTGCGCGTGGTGGTCCGTTCCATCGACTCCTCGCTGGTGGACGAATGGGAGCATGCCGGAACCGATACCGACGCGTCCGAAGCGGCCGCCAATCTTGCCGCGCCCGGCGCAAAACAGGCCGTGGTGGAGGATCGCCGTGGACTCACCGTATTGGTGCGCAATGCCATGTTCCGCCGTGTGCAGCTCATGGACCTCGACAAGCCGGACGAGCTCGGCGCGCTCGATAAGGACTGGGGCTACGGCGTGCACGAGTGGGAGGACACGCTCGACGATTACTACGACGAGCACGAATACGTCAACATCGACGCGAAGGCACGCAGCGGCGAACTGTTCATCCTCGACGAAAGCAAGGAGAACAGCGAGCACGCCTGGAAGGTGCGGCAGATCATCGACGATTCCGATGGCGACCACGATTGGGCCATCACCGGAACCGTCGACCTGGACGCCACGCAATCCAGCGGCGAGGTTGTCTTCTTCGACTACAGCGTGTCCAACTGACGGCGCATTTCGTCGGCGTCGACTTCGAGCGGCGGCCAGATCATGTTCATGTTCTTGAGCGTGTTGCGCAGCAGCTCGGAGACGACGGCCCTCGAATACCAGCGGTTGTCGGCAGGCACCAGATACCACGGCGCCTGCTCGGTGCTGGTGCGCAGGAACACATCCTGCCATGCGGCCATGTAGTCGTCCCAGCGCGCGCGCCTCAAGGTCGCTCGGATCGAACTTCCAGTATTTGGTCGGATCATCGAGACGGCTCAGGAAGTGGCGTTTCTGCTCGTCTTTGCTGACCACGAGGAAGATTTTGATGATGGCGCACCCGTCGGCCGTCAATTGCGATTCGAATCGGTTGATTTCGTCGTACCGTGCCTGCCACACTTCTTCCGGCTGCGTTTTGTAGATGCGCGGCATGACGATGTCCTCGTAATGGGACCTGTCGAAGATGGAGATCCATCCGTTGTTCGGCAGCTCGCGTTTGATGCGCCACAGATAGTCATGGTCCAGTTCTTCGCCTTTCGGCGCGCGAACCCGTGATAGTGCATGCCCATCGGGTCGCCTTGGCTGAACACATGTCGTACGATGCCGCCTTTGCCTGACGCGTCCATGCCTTGCAGCACGATCAGCAGTCGCCGATGCGAGCCTTTCACGCCATTGGCGTACATAAGCCGCTGGTAACGGGCGATCTCCGACGAGCTGATGGATATGAATCGTTCGGCATCATCCTTGTTGCCGTCAAAACCAGGAGTGGAATCGCCATCTATGTCCGATACCTTCGTGTCGTGATGGAATCGCAATAGCTGGGTCGGCGGCAACGTCCATACCGAGCTCAGTAGTTCGCTCGCTTTGGCGGCGTTCGCCAATCCTTCGGCGACGGAATCGCAATTCTCGCTTTTTTCCAGCCGATCTTCCACTTTGTTCAGCGTTTTCGCGATCGACGACATTCTGGCGTCGTCTTTTTTCGCATCCTTGGTTTTATCCGCCATGTCAAGCCTCCCTGCTTGGTACGGACCACATGCGTGCAGTCCATCGTAGACACGAAAGGGGCCGCTTCCCCGTATTTCGCGGGAAAACGACCCCTACGCGTGTTATGCGATACCGGTGCTATTCGTCGGCTTCGGACTTGTTCTTGTCCTTGCCATCGCCCTTCGTCTTGAACGGATTGTCCTTGATCGGATGTCCATTCTTGTCGAATTTGACCTGGCTTTCCGGATGCGTCTCATCGAAGCCTTGGGCGTACCTGGTCTGACGCCACTGGTGGATGGACGCGTTGGTGCCGCGATGGTGCACATGGTAGACACGCTGCGCGCCACCCAGCGGCACGCCTTCCTTGGCCACGGCGATCTGGTTCACGTTCGACGGATCCATGATGGCGATCGGCGCGACCGGTTCCGGTTCGGCCGGTGCAGCCGTATGCTGCTGCATGCGCGACGGCAGCCATTCGGCCAGCCTGCTTAGCAGCCAGCAGACGATGAAATAGACGACCGCGGCCACCACCAGCGTCTGTAGGATGTTGAAATACATGGAGCCGAGTCGACGTGATTCCTGCAGCAGGTCAGTGTACATGATGATCGAGCCGAGCGCGGTGTCCTTCAACACGACGACCAGCTGGGTCACGGCCGCCGGCAGCATGGCGTAGATGGCCTGCGGCACTTCGATCTGCAACAGCGACTGCGTGCGGGTCAATCCCAAGGCGAGCGAGGCCTCACGCTGGCCGTTCGGCAGGTTGCCCACGCCGGAACGCACCAGCTCGGCCACCACGGATCCGTTGTAGATCACAAGCGCGAGCACCACCGCCCAATACGCGGGGCTGGGCAGACCTGCGAAGCGAACCAGCGCCAGAAGAAGATCATGAGCAGCAGAACGGGGACGGCTCGTGCGAATTCCACGATCGCTCCGGAAATGGTACGGATCAGCAGGCTCGGCAGCAGTCGGCCCACACCAAAGACCAGGCCGAACACCACGCTCCGACCACGGCCAGTACGGACGCGCGGATCGTGGCCCACAGTCCCGGCAGATAGAAGTCGGTCCATGCTTCGGCGTCAAGAGCCGGTTTCCACAGTTCCCAGCTCAGCTGGTTCTCGCCGTCCGGCGGATTGTGCAGACGCATGAGGATCAGCACGACCACCACCGCGAAGATGATGCCTGCGATCCAATTGACGATACGGATGGTTTTGCGGCCCTTCGGACCAGGCTGGTCGAACAGCACCGCGCTTTCATTGCTTGCCATGTCGCGTCACCTCCTCACCGCGAGCTTGTTGGACAGATACGTGGTCAGCATGCCGATCGGAATGATCAGAACCACATAGCCGAAGGCGAAGATCAGGAAGATCGGTACGATTTGGTCGGCGTGGTATTCGATCATTTCGCTCATCATCGTCGAGGTTTCGGTGGCCACGGATGCCGCCGCCGCGACGGTGGAGTTTTTCAGCAATGCGATCAGCGTGTTGCCCAACGGTGCCACGGAACCGCGGAACGCCTGCGGCAGGATGATCTGGGTGGCGGCCTGCATGAAGTTCAGGCCCAACGCGCGGGCGGCCTCGGCTTGACCAAGCGGCACGGTGTTGATGCCGGAGCGCAGCGATTCACATACGAAAGCCGCGGTGTACAGGCTCAGGCCCGTCACGGCCAGCCAGAAGAAGTTGGTGGCGAACGTGTCGGAGAAGCTGAACTTCAGCTGCGCGTACGCACCCAGCACCATGAACACCATGATGATGGTCAGCGGCAGGTTCTTGAACAGTTCGACGTAGGCACCGGAAACGGTACGGAGCGAGGCGATCGGAGAAATGCGCATCATCACGAGGATGACGCCCAGAATCGTGGAGAACAACGCCGACCACAGGGTCAGCTCGATGTTCACCAGAAACGCGCCGGGAATGTTGTATTGGCTGAACAACGCGAGGAATCCGTCCATCACTTATTCCCCTTTCCATTCGGCACCGGCGGATTGTACTTGGCGTTCGGCGTGTAGGCCACTCCCCTGGTGTTGTCGGAAATGGCCCTTTGCCAAGAACCGTCCTGAATCATATCGGTGATGGCGTTGTTGATTTTGTTCTTCAGCTCGGTGTTGCCCTTCTTGACACCGATGCCGTAATACTCCTGGGTGAACGGCTTGCCCACCACGCGCAGGCGTCCACGTGAGGCGGATGCGAGGCCGGCGAGAATGATGTCGTCGGTGGTGGCGGCGTCCACAATGCCGGAAAGCAATGCGGTGGCGCATTCCGCCATGCCGGGCTGTTCCATCAGCTGGGTCTGCTTGGCGAACTTCTCCTTGACGTTGACGGCGGATGTGGTGCCGGTCATGGAGCACAGCCGCTTGCCGTTCAGATCCTTAGGTCCGTCAATGCCGGTTTCGTCCTTGCGTACCAGCAGATCCTGTCCGGCCACGAAATACGGGCCGGCGAAATCGACGACCTTCTTGCGTTCGTCGGTGATGGAATAGGATGCGACGATGTAATCGACATCGCCGTTCTGCAGCATAGCCTCACGCTGCTTGGACGGCGATTCCTTCCATACGATCTCGTCTTCGGAATAGCCGAGTTTCTTGGCCACGTACTTGGCCACGTCCACGTCGAAGCCGACGTAGGTGCCGTTCTTCTTGAAGCCCAGGCCAGGCTGGTCGAATTTGATGCCGATGCGGATCTTGCCGGTTTCGTCCGCGCCGCATGCGGATACCGCGAACACGCACGCGCACGCGCAGAATGCCGCGACGGCTCTGCGCAACATGCGTTTCGTCGTGATCGAAAGTGGTTTCATATCAGGTTCCTTCTTCTGTCGTTATGTTCCGTCACTTCAGTGGGTGAGGATCTTCGACAGGAAGTCCTTGGCGCGATCGGTCTTCGGATGTTCGAAGAAGTCGTCCGGCGTGCTCTGTTCGAGAATCTGTCCGTCGGCCATGAACACGACCTTGTCGGCCACCTTGCGCGCGAAACCCATCTCGTGGGTCACGCACAGCATGGTCATGCTTCGTGGGCGAGTTCGACCATGACGTCAAGCACTTCGTTGACCATTTCCGGGTCGAGAGCGGACGTCGGCTCGTCGAACAGCATGACCTTCGGCTGCATGGCGAGGGCGCGGGCGATGGCGACACGCTGCTGCTGGCCGCCGGACAGCTGCGACGGCATTTTGGAGGCCTGCGAGGCCACGCCGACGCGGCCCAGCAGATCCATGGCCAGGTCCTCGGCTTCCTTCTTGTCCATGTGGCGCACCTTGATCGGTGCCAATGTCACGTTTTCCAAAATGGTTTTGTTGGCGAACAGGTTGAACGATTGGAACACCATGCCCACTTCCGCGCGCAGACTGGCGAGTTCCTTGCCTTCCTGCGGCAACGGCTTGCCGTCGATGCGGATATCCCCGGAATCGATGGTCTCCAATCGATTGATGGTGCGGCACATCGTGGACTTACCGGATCCGGACGGTCCGACGATGACGAGCACCTCGCCTTTGCGTACGGTGAGGTTGATGTCCTTGAGCACATGCAGATCGCCATAATGCTTCTCGACATGGGTCAGTTCGACGAGCGGCCTGTTATCCGCTCCCGCGTCCGGCATGATGGGACGCTTCGCTTCGGTTTCTTTCATTTCAGACATAAAGGGCAGTATAAGAAAGCAATGCGAAATTCATGTTTCCTATACTGCCCGTTCACATCATTTCGTCCGGAATATGAGACATTTCATACCGTTTGACGAACATATTCATCAAACGGATCGCCGCCGGAGCAATGTCACAGCACCTTGGAGAGGAAGGTCTTCAATCGTTCGCTCTTCGGATGGTTGAAGATCTCGTCAGGGGTTCCCTCTTCCTCGATCACGCCGGCATCGGTGAAGATGACCCTCGTGGCCACTTCGCGTGCGAAGCCCATCTCATGGGTCACCAGCACCATGGTCATGCCTTTGGCGGCAAGGTCGCGAATCACTTCGAGCACATCGCCCACCATTTCCGGGTCGAGCGCGGATGTCGCCTCGTCGAACAGCATCACCTTCGGATTCATCGCCAGCGAGCGCGCGATCGCCACACGCTGCTTCTGCCCGCCGGACAGCGATTTCGGCATGGCGTCGGCTTTTTCGGCCAATCCTACGGTTTTCAGCAGTTCCATGGCGTGCGCGCGGGCCTGCTCATCCGTTTCATGATGCACCAGTTTCGGTGCGAGGGTGATGTTGTCGATCACGCTCATGTTGTTGAACAGGTTGAAATGCTGGAACACCATGCCCACCTGCTCGCGCACCTGGTCGATGTTCACATGGCTGTCCGTCAAATCGTGTCCGTTGACCACGATCTTGCCGCCGGTGGCCTGTTCGAGTCCGTTCAGGCAACGCAATATGGTGGATTTGCCGGCGCCGGACGGTCCGATGATGCAGATCACCTCGCCTTTGCGCACGGTCATGTCGACGCCTTTGATGACCTCGGTCTGCCCGTAGCTTTTGTGCAGATCCTTGACGTCGATGATCACGTCGTTCTCGTTCATCGGTTCACCTTCCTGTCCACGATGTTGGCCAGCCACGTCAGGATGGTGATGGCCACGAAGTACATGACGCCGACGATCAGCAGCGTTTCGGTTACGCGGAAGTCGCCGCGTACAGCTGCTGCGCTTGGTACAGCAGCTCACCGAAGCCGATGGCGAGCAGTAGCGAGGAGTCCTTGATCATGATGACCAGCTGGTTGATGATCGAAGGCATGGCGATTTTGCTGGCCTGCGGCAGAATCACTCGGCGCATGGCCTGCCTGTGGTTGAGTCCCAGCGAACGTGCGCCCTCCATCTGTCCGGAATCGACCGATTGGACTGCGCCACGCACGATTTCCGCCAGGTACGCGCCGGAGTTGAGCGACAAGGTCAATGCGCCGGCGACCCAGATGTTCACGCTATGTCCGATGAGCTGGGGCACGCCGAAGTAGAAGAAGAACGCCCACACCAGGATCGGGGTGCCGCGGAACACCGCGATGTACACATTGGCCAATCCTGCGGCGATTTTGCTTTCCGAAACCTTCATCAGGCCGAACGCGACGCCGAGCACCAATGCGATCGCGAAGGAAAGCAGCGTGATCAGCAGCGTGTTCCTCAAGCCCGTCAGCAATGCCGGCATCGACTGTTTGACCAGTCCGAGGAAACCGACCTTCTGTTGTTCGGCGCTGTTGTCGCCATTGTCGGTGATCATGCCGGAAATCGATTTGGCCTGCTCTTTCGCGCCTTGCTTGCCAAGATATTGTGCGACGATTCGCTCGTATTCTCCCGAAGCGATCATCTTGTTCAATCCATCGTTGATGGCGGCCAGCAAATCTGCGTTCATGCCTTTGTTCACGGCCATGCCGTATTCGCCGTGCGGCACCTTCGGAGTCACGATTTTCAGACCGTTGTTCTGCGATACGCCATATGCCAGTACCGGATAATCGTCGAACACCGCGACGGCATTGCCGGATTTGACCATCTCGTACATGGTTGAGGATTGGTCGACGGAAGTCACCTTGTAACCGTACTTGTCGGCATGCTGTTTGGCGTACGATTCGCCCTCCGAGCCGGTTTTCGCCACAACCGTCCGGCCTTTGAGGTCCTTATAGCCGGTGACGTCGTCGTTGTTGGCCGCGACGGCCATCTGGATGCCGGATTGGAAATACGGATTCGAGAAATCATAGGAGGCTTTACGCTCGTCAGTGATGGACATGCCGGCTATGACGACGTCCACCTGGTTGGAGCTTAGGGCCTGCAACGCGGCGTTGAATCCCAGCGACTGTATCTCGACCTTAAAGCCCTCTTCCTTGGCGATGCCTCGGATTAGCTCCATGTCGATGCCGGTCATCTTGCCGTTCTCACGGTATTCGAACGGTGCGAACGTGGTGTCGGTGCCGATTTTATATGTCTTGCCCTTGACCGAGGCCGGATTGCCAGTTTCGGAGGCGAGCGCATGCGGAACGGTCGTCATGAATGCCGCAAAGACCACGGCGAGCACGGCGAACAGCGCGCATATGCGCATGCCGACCGCGTTCAGTCGCTTCTTGTCCTGTGTTTTCGATTTCATACCGCGCTTCAACCCTTTCTGGTTGCCGGATAATCAAACACGCTCCACTATAATGACAGCGACGGAAAATAGACAACGCGAATAATAAAAAATGTCCGAGCATCATTGATGTTCGGACATTTTTCATTCATCTATGGGCGAAACCGTATCAGTCCTCGTCCTCATCCGGATCGTAATCGACACCGGTCTCGGCGCGCTGCTCAGCGGAGATCGGAGCCGGAGCGCCGGTCAGCGGATCGCGGCCGCCGCCAGCCTTCGGGAAGGCGATGACGTCGCGGATGGAGTCGGCGCCAGCCAGAATTGCGGCGGTACGATCCCAGCCGAGAGCGATGCCGGCGTGAGGCGGAGCGCCGTACTTGAATGCCTCAAGCAGGAAGCCGAACTTGTCTGCGGCCTCTTCCGGCGTGATGCCAAGCACGTCAAGCACACGGTCCTGAATGTCGTCGCGGTGGATACGCACGGAGCCGCCGCCCATTTCGTTGCCGTTGCACACGATGTCGTAGGAATCGGACATGGCGTGTTCCGGATCCTTGTCGAACTTGTCGATCCAATCCTTGGACGGCATGGTGAACGGGTGATGCATGGAGGTCCACTTGGAGTGGCCGACTGCCACATCGTCGTCGTCCGGGTCATCGGTCGGCTTGAACAGCGGGAAGTCCACAACCCAAGTGAAGGCGAAATCGTCGGGCTTGAGCAGGCCCGCGCGGCGGGCAAGCTCGACACGCACGGCGCCCAGCAGTTCCTGGGAGGAGGTGCGGCGACCGGCTGCGAAGAACACGGCGTCGCCGTCTTCGGCGCCGACGGCTTCCTTCAGACCGTTGCGTTCCTCTTCGGACAGGTTCTTGGCGACGGGGCCCTTGAGTTCGCCGTTCTCGGCGAACACCACATAGGCGAGGCCCTTGGCGCCACGCTGCTTGGCCCAATCCTGCCATGCGTCGAACTGACGGCGAGGCGTGGCCGCGCCACCCTTGAAGAGCACCGCGCCGACGTATGGGGCCTGGAACACGCGGAACGGCGTGTTCTTGAAGTAATCGGTCAGTTCGATCAGCGGATTGCCGAAACGCAGATCCGGCTTGTCGGAACCGTACTTGTCCATGGCGTCCTGCCAGGTGATGCGCTGGATCGGCAGCTTGATGTCGTAGCCGGCGGACTTCCAGATGGCGGCGATGACCTTTTCGGCCATGGCCATCACGTCCTCCTGGTCCACGAAGGCCATCTCCATGTCGAGCTGGGTGAATTCCGGCTGGCGGTCGGCGCGGAAGTCCTCGTCACGATAGCAGCGGGCCAGCTGGTAGTAACGCTCGACGCCGGAGACCATGAGCAGCTGCTTGAGCAGCTGCGGGGACTGCGGCAGAGCGTACCAGGAACCCGGCACCAGACGGGCCGGCACGACGAAGTCACGGGCGCTTCCGGCGTGGACTTGATCATGGTCGGGGTTTCGATCTCCTCGAAGCCCATTTCCTCCAGCGCATGGCGGGCGCCTTCGACATCTGGGCTCGCAGCTTCAGATTGCGCTGCATGGACGGACGACGCAGGTCGAGGTAACGGTACTTCAAACGCACGTCCTCGCCCGGCAGCTTGTTCTCGGACTCGTTCTCAAGAGCGGTGGAGACCTGGAACGGCAGAGCATCGGACTTGGCCAGCACTTCGATGCTTTCGGCCACGACTTCAATCTTGCCGGTGGCAGATGCTCGTTCTCGTTGCCGTCCGGACGCAGACGAACCTCGCCGACGACCTGGATCACGAATTCGGAGCGCAACGGACGGGCCATCTCCTCGTCATAGATGACGACCTGCACCAGACCGGTGTTGTCGCGAAGATCGATGAAGGCCACGCCACCGTGGTCGCGGCGACGATCGACCCAACCGGCGAGCGTCACCTTCTGACCGACGAGCTGTTCGGTCACTTCGGTTGCATGATGTGTTCTGTAAGCCGTCTGGCTCATGCTTCCCCTATTCCTTATCCTCTTGTATGTTGCGAAGTCTTGCGATTTCAGGCTTCAACGGTAACGGTTTGCTGGGCATACACAGTATCCGGCTCCCACGACTGTGCGTCAGCCGGCCGCTGGTCTCCTGTGATGATGTTCTTGACTTCGTCCTGGGCGCCCTCTTCGGAAGCGTCAGCCGGGAACCAGACGTACGGGATGCCGAGCTTGTCTGCATATTTGATCTGCTTGCCGAGCTTGGCCGCGGTCGGCGCCACGTCCGCCGCGATGCCACGGGAGCGCAGCTGGTTGGCGATCAGGTTGGACGCGGAGCGGTCGGCTTCATTCCATACCGCCACGAGCACGGATGCCGGAGACACACGGTTGGCGTGCGCGCCCGCGGTGTGCAGCATGTAGGAGACCAGGCGGGACAGGCCGATGGACAGGCCCACGCCGGGTACTTCTTGTTGCCCTGCGATGCGAGGTTGTCGTAACGGCCGCCGGAGCAGATGGAGCCCAAAGCGGCGGCGCCGTCGAGGAACGTCTCATACACGGAACCGGTGTAGTAATCAAGACCACGGGCGATTTTCAGATCGGCGATCACGGAGCCCGGACGGATGCGCGCGGCCTCGTCGACGATCATCGCCAGCGTGTCGAGTCCCTGGCGTGCCAACACGTAGGCGTCGGAATCAGACGCGATGTCATGCTTGGCGCACAATGCGTCGAACTTGTCGGACAGTTCCTTGCCGTCGGCGGCGGTCAGCTCGGCCAGTTCGAGGCAGGCACGGGCCTGGGCTTCGTCGGCGCCGCAGCCTTCGACGAGCAGCTTGGCCACCTCATCGGCGCCGATCTTGTCGAGCTTGTCGATCTCACGCAGCACGCCTTCGATATCCGTAAGGCCCAAACCACGGTAGAAGCCTTCGGAGAGTTTGCGGTTGTTCGCATGCACGGTGGCCTTCGGCAGACCGAACTCGCGCAGACGTTCCAATGCGGACACCATGACCAACGGCAATTCGACCTCGTAATGGTCGGGCAGATCGCCATTGCCGATCACGTCGATGTCGGCCTGCACGAACTCGCGGAAACGTCCTTCCTGCGGGCGTTCGCCACGCCAGACCTTCTGAATCTGCCAACGTTTGAACGGGAACGCCAGATCGCCGGAATGTTCGACAACATAACGGCTCAGCGGAACGGTCAGATCGAAGTGCAGACCAAGACGATCCTCAATCGGAGTGTCGGACTCGTGTCCGACTTCCTGAAGACGGCTCAGCAGGTAAATCTCCTTGCTGGTCTCGCCTTTCTTGAGCAGGCTGGAACCCTGCTCAACAGCACGGGTTTCAATGCCTATGAAGCCATTGAGCTCGAATACATTACGGAGCGTGTCGATGACACGCTGCTCCACAACACGTTCAGAGGGGAGCCACTCTGGAAATCCTGAAATAGATGCACCTTTAGCCACGGTTCTCTATAATAAATGAGGTTACGGAAAATGCCGCGCGTTTTTCAAGGTGTGGAAGCGCACGTCACGGACCGTCACCTCTGCACTACATGAAGCTTACGTAAGGAGCTGGCCATGGCCGACGAGAATGTCACCGCGTCCGAGAACACCACTGAAACCAACGAGCAGGCAGCGACGCCCGCAACCCAGGCCAGCAAACCGGCCGTCCCGAGCCCAGCGGCCATGAAGCCGCATGCGCCGAGCCCCGCGGCCTTCGCCAAGAAGGCTCCGCAGCGTCCTGCAACCTCCACCGGATTCTCCGAAGCCGATATCAAGGCCACCGAAGCGTTCGGCCGTGTCGCCGATGACGGCACCGTGTTCGTGAAGGAAGGCGAGGGAGAACGCGAGGTCGGACAGTTTCCGGACGCTTCCAAGGAAGAGGCCCTGGCACTGTATGCCCGTCGCTATCTCGATCTGAAGGCAAAGCTCGACCTGTTCGCCAACAGGCTCAAGTCCAGCAATGTGAAGAACCGTGAGATCGACGAGTCCATCAAGACGCTTTCCGCCGAAATCGAGCAGCCGGCCGTCGTCGGAGATATTGAGGCGCTCAAGTCCCAGTTCGAAGCACTGAAGGAGGCCGGAGCGGCCAAGAAGGCCGAGCTGAGCGAGCTCACAAGGCCGCCGTCGCCAAGGCGCTGGCCGAACGTACCGCGATTGTGGAGAAGGCCGAGGCTCTGGCCAATTCCCTGGGCGACAACACCAACTGGCGTTCCACCGCGGACAAGTTCCGTTCGCTGTTCCAGCAGTGGCAGGATCACCAGCACAATAGCGTCCGTCTCGACAAGGCCGACGCCGACGCCCTGTGGTCCCGTTTCTCCTCCGCCCGCACTACGTTCAACAGCGCCCGCCGCAAGTGGGCCCAGGGCCGCGATGAGGAGCGCAGCAACGCCAAGGCCGCGAAGGAGGCCATCATCGCCGAAGCCGAGGAGATCAAGGATTCCACCGCTTGGGTGGAAACCTCCCGCAAGTTCAACGAGCTGATGGATCGTTGGAAGAAGGCCGGTCGTGCGGGCCGTCGTGATGATGACGCGCTGTGGGCACGTTTCCGTGCTGCGGCGGACACGTTCTTCAACGCCCGTCAGGCCGATCGCGAGCAGATTAGCTCGTCCGAAAAGGAAAATCTCGCCAAGAAGGAAGAACTGCTGACCAAGGCTGAGGCTTTGGTGCCGGTCAAGGATGAGAAGGCCGCCAAGCAGGCTCGCCAGGCATTGGCCGCCATTCAGGAGGAATGGGACCAGATCGGCTACGTTCCGCGCGATGACATGCACCGCATCGAAAGCCGTCTTGATGCTGTCGACAAGCAGATCAAGGCTGTTGAGGATGCCGCCTGGAAGCAGTCTGATCCGGAAGCCGACGCCCGTAAGTCCTCCTTCGAGGAGCAGCTCAACGCACAGCTCGCCGAACTTAACGCCCAGATCGCCGCTGAGTCCGATCCGAAGAAGAAGGCCAAGCTTGAGGCGGAGAAGGCCACCAAGGAACAGTGGCTGAACGCCATCAAGTAATGACGCTCCCATAGAGCGATACGGTTGTGGTTCCGCTTGGAAGCGGGCGGAACCACAACCGTCCAGCTGAACGAATAGCTGGACGAATAGGCATATGTAAAAAAGACCGGTGGTTCATGACATTCCATCATGAAACCCACCGGTCTTTTTGCATACGCGTTGCCGGGGTTCTTACCCCGGCAACGTTGGAAATCAGTTCTGTGACTGCGCGGAATCAGCCAGTTCCGTCGATGCCGTCGGTTCAGTGGCGGCATCGGTTTCAGCGGCCGTTTCGGTCGCCTCCGCCGGATTATCCTTCTGGTTCGGCTCTTCGAAGGCCTCGCCGGTGAACGTGAACTCACCCAGAATGCCTTCGCCTTCGGCGTCCACCCTCACGCGCTGGCCATCTTCGAGGTCGCCCATCAGGATCTTCTCCGAAATGGCGTCCTCGATGTCGCGCTGAATCACGCGACGCAGCGGACGGGCGCCCAGCAGCGGGTCGAAGCCCTTCTGTGCGAGCAGATCCTTGGCCGCGTCGGTCAGTTCGAGCGACATGTGACGGTCGAACAGACGGTCGTTGAGCTGCTTGACATCCAAGTCGACGATCTGACGCACCTGCGGTTCGGTGAGCTGCTTGAACACGATGATGTCATCCAGACGGTTCAGGAACTCCGGACGGAACTGCTGCTTGAGTTCGGCGGAGACCTGTTCCTTCATGCGCTGGTAGCTCGATTCGGTGTTCGTGCCCAGGTTGAAACCGGTGTTGGCGGCCTTGGCGATGTCACGAGTGCGAGGTTGGTGGTCAGGATGATGATGGTGTTCTTGAAGTCCACCTTGCGTCCCTGGCCATCGGTCAGATGGCCATCGTCCAGCACCTGCAACAGCGTGTTGAAAATGTCCGGATGGGCTTTTTCGATTTCGTCGAACAACACCACGGAGAACGGCTTGCGACGCACCTTTTCGGTAAGTTCGCCGCCTTCTTCGTAGCCGACGTATCCCGGAGGCGCACCGAACAGGCGCGACGCGGCGTACTTTTCGGAGAATTCCGACATGTCCACGCGGATCAGCGCATCCTCATCGTCGAACAGGAATTCGGCGAGAGCCTTGGCCAGCTCGGTCTTACCAACGCCGGTCGGGCCAGCGAAGATGAACGAGCCAGCCGGACGCTTCGGATCCTTCAATCCGACGCGTGCGCGACGGATGGAACGGCTCAATGCGGACACAGCCTCATCCTGACCGATGATGCGCTTGTGCAGTTCACTCTCCATGCCCATGAGCTTCTTGGACTCGGCCTGGGTGAGCTTGAACACCGGAATGCCGGTGGTCTGGGAAATCACCTCAGCGATGACGTCCTCATCCACCACCATCTTCACATCGGACTCGCCCTCACGCCAAGCGGATTCCTTCTCCTTGCGCTCGGACTCGATCTTCTCCTGCTTGTCACGCAGCTCGGCGGCCTTCTCAAAGTCCTGGTCTTGATGGCCTGGTCCTTCTCCTCGGCCAGCTTGGCAGCCTTGGCGTCCAATTCCTTGAGCTCCGGCGGAGCGGTGAGCCTGCGGATACGCAGTCGGGCGCCGGCCTCATCGATCAGATCGATGGCCTTGTCGGGCAGGTGGCGGTCCTGAATGTAGCGGCTGGAAAGTTCCGCCGCGGCCTGCAGCGCGCCATCGGTGATCGTCACATGATGGTGGTTCTCGTAACGCTCACGCAAGCCCTTCAGAATCTCAATGGTCTCGGCGATGGTCGGCTCGTGCACCTGGATCGGCTGGAAACGACGTTCCAGCGCGGCATCCTTCTCGATGTACTTGCGGTACTCGTCGGTGGTGGTCGCGCCGATGGTCTGCAGTTCGCCACGGGCCAGCATCGGCTTCAACATATCGGAAGCGCCCAAGGCGCCATCCGCGGAGCCTGCGCCCACGATGGCGTGAATCTCATCGATGAACAGCACGATGTCGCCGCGGGTCTTGATCTCCTTCAAAACCTTCTTCAGGCGTTCCTCGAAATCGCCACGGTAGCGGGAACCAGCAACCATGGAACCGAGGTCCAAGGAGTAGACCTGCTTGCCTTTCAGCGTTTCCGGCACATCACCGGCGTTGATCTTCTGCGCGAGTCCTTCGACCACCGCGGTCTTGCCTACGCCAGGCTCGCCGATCAGCACCGGGTTGTTCTTGGTGCGGCGGCTCAACACCACCATCACACGCTCGATCTCGTTGGATCGTCCGATTACCGGATCGAGCTTCCCAGCGGCAGCCTCAGCCGTAAGGTTGCGGCCGAACTGGTCGAGAATCGCGGAACCGGTCTGATTGCGACGGTCCTGCACGCCACCGGCATTGGCGAGTTCGCCCTTGCTATCGTTCTTGCCGTCGCTGGAATTGCCTCGGATCAGATCGATGGTGGCGCTACGCAGTTCGCCAAGGTTGACATCCATCTTGATCAGCACCTGTGTGCCGACGCCTTCGCCCTCATGAATCAGACCGAGCAGGATATGCTCGGTGCCGATATAGCTGTGCCCCAGCTGCAACGCCTCACGTAGCGACAGCTCCAACACCTGCCTGGCATGCGGGTGAAGGGAATGTGGCCGTTCGGCGACGCATTTCCCTTGCCGATCATCTCTTCGACCTGCTTGCGGGTGTCGTCCAAGGTCACGCCCTTCGAGGCCAATGCCTTGGCGGCAACGCCTTCACCCTCACGAATCAGGCCCAGCAGCAGATGCTCGGTGCCGATGTAGTTGTGCTGGAGGGTCCGAGCTTCTTCCTGCGCCAACACAATCACGCGTCGCGCACGGTCGGTAAACCGTTCGAACATGCTTGTCCTTCCACTCTTGTTAGTCCTTCAACACTCTACCGATTCGCGGTGACGTTTATTCCGCCGGCGCGTAAATTGCGCTATGGACGCAAAGAAACGGATATGCTTGACTTATGGCAACGACCAAGGAGGTCACCAAATGAGCGACACCATCCTGCAATCGAATGATGTGATGGATTCCCGCCGAGGCGACATCGTCGTCGGCGTCGACGGGTCCGATGAATCCTTCGCAGCCCTGCGTTGGGCTCTTGGCGAAGCATCGCTGACCGGACAGCAGGTGAATGCGGTCTACGCATGGACCCATTCATGGGATATGGATCCCAGCCAGAAGATGAGGAGCAATGGGCGCAGATGCGTCATGATATCGCCCGTCGGCTGCGCGAATGGGTGGCCCAGGCCTCGCAAGGCATGACGATTGACGAGAACCGCGTCAAACTCACCTCCGTCAAAGCCACCGGAACGGCAGCGCTTCTGGAAATCGGCAAGGACGCCCAACAGATCGTCGTCGGACGTCGTTCGCTTGGACGCGTGGCACGATGGTTTCTGGGATCGCTTTCCGCTTCTCTTGCAGAGGAGGCGAAGGTGCCCGTCACCGTGGTGCGTATCCTCGATGATGAAGAGGCATCCGTGCAGGACGCCATCGCCAATGCGCTTACGCCGACCGAGGAAACGGTCTCCTACACGATGCCGGGTTCTCCCCTGCCTCGGAACCAGCGTCCGGTGGTTGTAGGCGTTGATGGTTCGGAGACCTCCAAACACGCTTTGCGTTTCGCCATCGATTTCGCGGCCCTGCATCACGCTCCCCTGCAGGTCATGTTCTGCTGGCAGCTGAAAGATTTGGGCGTGGTCAAAGGGTATGAGAACGCCGTCGCCCCCATCTCCGTCGGCCAGGCGCAGGCGGAACGCATGCTTGATGAATTGCTCGATTCGGTTCAGGTTTCATCAGCGAACATTCCCGACGATTTCCAAATCGAATCGCACGCTTTCCATATTCCCGCCTCGAAGGGGCTTATCGCGGCTTCCCGCTACGCACGTCATCTAGTGGTCGGTTCGCGCGGCTTGTCCGGTCTGGACGCGCATTTCCTTGGATCGGTTTCCAAGCAAATCATCAACTTCGCAGACTGCACCGTCACCGTCGTGCACTGACCGCATAAAAAAGAAAACAAGATATGAGAGGGCCACGTACACATTCAGGTACGTGGCCCTCTCATATACGATGACGATTATTCGTCGGATTCGGCTTGGGCCGACGAATCAGCTTCCGTCATTTCGCTTTCCGTTGTTTCAGCCGCCGCCGGTTCGGTTTCCGCCGATTCGGCTTCTGTTGACTCGGTTTCCACCGATTCGTCTTCCATCGATTTGTTTTCCGTTTGCTCGATGGTTTCAGCAGTCGGCTCAACTACCGTCTCATCCATCTGTTCAACCGGCTCAACCGACCCGGCGGAATTGACGGAATCGGCGGAATCAACCTGTTCAGTCTGTTCGACTGGCTCGTCCGATTCAGTCGGCTCAGCCGTATCAGCCGATTCGGTATCGTCCGACGTTTCCGGCTTATTCTCGTCGACCACGGTGACGGTGGTCTCTACTTCAGGCGCATCGTCGGAGGCCACATGCTCAAGCACATCCTCTTGGCTGGCGTCGTCGTCGATGGTGTTGGCTTCGATGTCCGCGTCCGAACCTTCCTCATCCTCATTCGGATTATGGTCGTCATCGGACGAAAGCTGTTCGATCAGCTCCACGGAGCCCCGCTCGTCACGCGGCGCCTGGGCGATGATATCGATATGCATGTCTCGAACGCCGGCTTCGACTGCACCCACAGATGCGACGGCTCCGGTGGATCGATTTCGGAATGCTCTCCGCAGCCATGATCGATGGACACGACCCTGCCGTCATCCGGGCTCCACTTGTTGGCGCACACGCCGAACAGCAGGTTCAACTCACCCTTCAGCGGAATGAAGAATCCGCATGTGGAGCAAGGATTGCCGTCGGCCGTCTTGGTGGATAGCGATTTTGGCCCATGTGGGCCTTCGTACCAACGTTTTGCGGTCTGCGACCGGCCAAGCGGAGTCAACACGTGCCTGCGGGACAGGTCGAATTCCTCGACCGCCTCTTCGACATCCTCTTCGGACGTCACAGGCTGTTCGGAATCCTCCGAAACGTCCGTCTTCTCAGACTCATCCGAAGCGTTTCCATCCATCGCCGGTTCCTGTACGGTTTCATCCGCGACTGACGGTTTGTCTTCCGTATCGTCCGATGTTTCGGCATCCTGCGTCTTGCGGAAGCCCTCTTCCATGCGGGGGTCATCGGGATCGGTGCCGATTGAATCGGTCACCGCCAAATCGCCCGGCTCGAGACGGTCCTTCCAAGGAATCCATTTTGGCGGACGCAGGGCCTTGTCGGTCGGGACCAGGGATGATTCGTTGACCGTCCAATGGTCCAGTTCGACATCATGGTATAACGTGACCGACCATTGCCAGCCTTCGTAGCCGCGTACTCGGGATTCGAAGCGGAAATCGGTGACGTTGTCTCCCAGGTCGATGGCTTCCACGAAGTCGCCGACCTGACCGTCCTCGTCGGACACTGTGACAGCGACCGCTTGGGCGATTGCCTTGGGATCCATTGTGGTATCGGACATGAAACTCTATTCCTGTACGTCGAAATTGTCGGCGACCGCGCGCAGAAGCGTGGCGAGCTTCTTGCTTTCAGCCGGTGAAGGATAGCGATGTCGACGAAGCTGATTGCCCGCGGAGTCAAGCAGCTTGATCAGATCCTCCACGATGGCGGCCATATCGTCCGGCTTCGGACGGGTGGCTTTAACCAGCGACGGGGCCGAGGCAACCAGCGTCACTCCCATCGCCTGCGGCCCACGACGACCATCAATGACGGAATACTCGACCTTGGCGCCCTTACGCAGCGTCTTCACGCCCTCGGGAAGGGCGGCAGCGGGCAGGAACACATCATCCGTGCTCTCACCCGTCTGAATGAAACCATAGCCTTTGTTCGCATCAAACCAACGAACACGTCCGCTCGGCATTGTCACCTCACATTTTGCTGATCAGATACCTTCACGCGAATAGGTAAAACCATTCGCCCATTTTCAAACCAAAGATACAGTTTAGCGCAAGAGGTGGGCCGCACCCATCCTTCCGCGCCGATAGCGTCTGCTTTCCCGACGGAAAAGAGCGTTATTTCTTTGATTTGCGATTCTTTTTTTCGTTTTTTCGATTCTCGCTCGCCGTAATCGGCTGCGGCTTGGGTTCGACCGGGGCGATCGGCAGCACCACCGTCAGGGTCAGTCCCGTTCCTTCGCTGCCGGATGCGCAGATGAATCCATGATGCGCCTTGACCACGGATTGCGCGATTGCCATGCCGAGTCCCGTACCGCCCTTCTGACGCGCACGCGACGGGTCGGCGGTGTAGAAACGTTCGAAGATCTTCGACCGTGCCTCCGGCGGCACGCCGGGACCGTGGTCGCTGAATCGCACAATCGCGTAGTTCATACCCACTTGCATGGACTGCCCCACTTCGATGGCTTCGACCAGATGGCGAAGCGACTGCTCGTTGGACGGCATACGGGATAGGGATTCGGGACTGATCGACGCGGGGAGCGCACCCATAGAGATCTCCACAGGCGAGTCCGCCGGCGTATACCGGTGGATATTGCCCACGATGTTGGTGACCACTTGACGCAGTCTCGAAGCATCACCCTTCAACTCAATCTGGGGCATCTGGCCATTTTGGAAGGCGAATTGGGCGGGATGGTCCATATCGGTACCTGGTTGGAGCACGACCTGTCCGCAGGAAATGCCGCGGTCGGGGTCGAGCGCATGCAGGTCATCGGCTGCGTCGCGCACCACGGAGGTCAGTTTCACCTGCTGCGTGATGTCGATGCCACGTCCTTCGTCCAAACGAGCCAAAGACAGCAGGTCCTCCACCAGAACCGTCATACGCGCGCTGGATGCCTCGATATGTTCGATGGATTCGTCAGCCCTCTCCAAAGCCCCAGGCATGTCGCGCTGCATTTTGTACAGCTCGGCGTACCCGTGAATGGCGGCGAGCGGCGTACGCAATTCGTGACTGGCGTCCGAGACGAACCGCTTCATTTTTTCGGTGGTCTCTTCCTGCGCGTGGAAGCTCTCCTCGATGCGTGTCAGCATGGCGTTCAGCGACATGGACAGAGAGCCGACCTCCGTGCTTTCCGGCAGGTCTGGCACACGTTGGCTGAGATCTCCCGCGGCGATTTTCGCGGCGGTTTTTTCAATCCGCTTCAAGGGCGCGAGCGTGCTTTGCACCAGAATGGTGCCGAGTATCGCGCCGATCAGCACCACCGCGATGCCCACCATCGCGCAGAATCGCGTCAATGTGTTGGCCGTGTCGATCTGATCGCTCAGCGACAGGCCGATGAACACGACGCCACTGTCCTTGACTTGCCCGGTACGTGTCTTCTCGTTCCAAGGCAACGCGACAACACGCCATGGCGACTGCGCAGCCTGCATGATGGAATGATCCGGGGTGCGGCTTGTGGTGATGTGCACCACCGCACGTGTCGTGAATGGCTGTCCAAGAGTGACGCCGTCGATGCTGCCGTCGGCCGGCAGGCTTGGTTCCGAAACCACTCCGTCACGGAGCATGGGCACCGATCCGGCACCCGTGCTTTTGTATTCGCTGTCGCGCACCTCCACGTAATACGTGTTCATGAGGCTGCGCCCGTCATCGCCGGTGTCGCTGCTGAGCGAGTCCATGCTGTTGAAAATCAGCTGGGCTTGGTTGATCAGCTGCGTATCGGTCTTCTGCAGCAGATAATTGCCCACCAACGTACGTATGGAAAAGGAGATGCCGATGGTGCCGATGGTCAGCAGCACGATGATGCAGGTGACCAGTTTCGTGCTCAGCGGAATCGCTTGAATCCTGCGGTTGAAACGGCTCCATACCTTGTTCTGCTTCGGCAGCGACCGGGGAGGCTGCATGGGGGCCGGAATGGCCGAAGGATTGGAGGCGTGGCCCGTGGACGGCGAATTGGGATTCTTGCTCATGGCTGAATCTAGTTCTTGGGAGCGCGAATCATATAGCCAATGCCGCGCTTGGTTTCGATCAGCGGCGTTACCTTGTGCTTGTCGCCGTTCTCATCCTCGATGACGATGCCATCGACCTTCTTGCGAAGATAGGAGATGTACGATTCGACGATGGCCGCGTCCCCGCCCCAATCGTATTGCCACACGTGATCGAGAATCTGCGCCTTGGACAGCACGCGGCCTTCATTGTCCATGAGGTAGCGAAGAAGCTTGTATTCGGTGGGGCTCAGGTCGATTGGCTGTCCGGCTCGGGACACGTCGTGCGAGTCCTCGTTGATTTCGAGATCGCCCACACGGATGATCGGATCGTCCTCCACCTGCTGCTGGGTGCGACGCAGGATGGCGCGGATTCGGGCCACGACCTCTTCGAGGCTGAACGGCTTGGTCACATAGTCGTCGCCTCCCACGGTAAGCCCCATGACCTTGTCTTGGGTGTCATCGCGAGCGGTCAGGTACAGCACCGGCGTGGTGATGCCTTCCTGCCTGATGCGTCGGGTCACCGTGAACCCATCGATGTCCGGAAGCATCACATCAAGCACGATCAGATCCGGCTGCAGCCTTTCGATGACCTCGATGGCTTCGGATCCCGAAGCGGCCGTGTTCACTTCGAAACCGGCGAAATGCAGGGATGCCACCAGCAGCTCTCGGATGGACGGCTCGTCATCGACAACGACAATGGATGCTTCAATAGGCTTGCTCATGGCTTAAGCATCGCTCCCTTCACTGGATGTTTCCTGAACGGATTCTGAATCTTGCGTTGAAGCGGTATCCGGATTGACATAATCCTCGTTTTCCGATTCGGCGCCCCACTCTTTGACCGGTTGGATACGTTCGGCGACCGCACCATGACGGCCGCTATGGCGGCCCTTACGCCGATGCCCGATCACGCCCTTCTTGCGCAGGATATGGAACACCACCAGAATCACCACCAGAAGCAGCAGCGCGCCGGCGAATCCTCCCACGCCAATCCATATGGTCCGCGACGAAGTCGAGGTCTTTTTCTGCACCGAAATCTGATTCATCATGTCGGTCGCGGACTTCGCCCAGTCCGGATCGCTTTCCATCAACGGTTTTTGCGCGGCATCGGACAGCGCGTCGACGGTCGACTTCTTCTTCAGCCATTCCTCCGAGTTCGAAGACACGGCCACCACCAGATTGCCGTCATTCGAGGCAACCGCCAACATCACGGTATTCGGTTTCGGGTTCAACGATTCCAGCAGCGCGCTCACCCATTTATCCGGCTTGCCCTTGGCGTTGAAACTGTCCAGATACACCAAACGGACGGTGACGCCGGTCTCCTTTTTCGTCTGGTTGATGGCGTCCGTGATCTCCGAGACATTCGAACCGAGCAGATTCTGCGTGTCGGTGATGTCGTCCGTGGCTGTAATGCCCAATCCGGCACTGTCATCCGCATGGACCGGCGGAGTTATCCACAGCATCAAACACAAACCCAGCACGCTCGCCAGCAACATGCAAATCGCGATATTCCAACCTTTTGCCGTTCTGCCGCCGTTTCGCGACACGCCGACGGAACCCAAATGCATATGTTCTCCGACCACAGCTCCGTTTTTTTCGTTGCACACGCTCACTGATGACATAGCATCCACTGTACCGTCCGGTTGCGCCAACCGCGATCGCATGGAGAAACACACCAATCATCATTGAAAGGACCGGCACATGCCACAGTATCAAGTCGACAGCGAGCAGATTCAGTCCTCGAGCGCCGCCGTCAACGCCTCCATCCAATCCATCCGACAGGCCGTGCAGGGCATGTACGGCAATCTCAACAATCTGCAGAGCGTTTGGCGCGGCGGGGCTGCGACGCAGTTCACAGCGGTCGCCGAACAGTGGCGTGCCGCGCAGCAGCAGATGGAGCAGTCGCTTGAATCAATCCAGCGCGCATTGATGCAGGCCTCCACGTTGTATTCGGAGACCGAAATGCAGGCGTCGCGTTTGTTCGCGCAGTAGAAAGCGCGCGTAAGGCGCCTTCCAGATAAGCAAAGGCCCGCTCCCCATCGGGAAGCGGGCCTCATATCAGCTATTTGAGCCTATGGAAGCTTCCGGTCTTTCAATCAGTAGCCCATGTCGGCGCCAGCTGCCGGAGCGGCTGCCGGCGGTTCTGGCTTGTTGGCCACCACGGCTTCGGTGGTCAGGAACAGTCCAGCGATGGAAGCTGCGTTCTGCAGAGCGGAACGAGTCACCTTGACCGGGTCGGTGACGCCTGCGGCCAGCAGGTCCTCGTACTCGTTGGTGGCCGCGTTCAGGCCCTGGCCGTCAGGCAGGGAGCGGACCTTGTCGATCACCACGTCGCCGGACAGGCCAGCATTTTCGGCGATCTGCTTGATCGGGGCTTCGACGGCACGGAACACGATCGCGGCACCGGTGGCCTCGTCGCCTTCGAGCTTGACGTCGTCCTTGGCCTTGGCGGCAGCTGGATCAGGGCGACACCGCCGCCCGGCAGCAGACCTTCCTCGATAGCGGCCTTGGCGTTGCGCACGGCATCCTCGATGCGGTGCTTGCGTTCCTTGGCCTCAACCTCGGTGGCAGCGCCGACCTTGATGACGGCGACACCGCCGGCCAGCTTGGCCAGGCGCTCCTGCAGCTTCTCGCGATCGTAATCGGAATCGGTGTTGGCGATCTCGCCACGGATCTGAGCGACGCGAGCGGCCACGTCCTCCTTGGAGCCGCCACCGGACACGATGGTGGTCTCATCCTTGGAGACGATGACCTTCTTGGCGGTGCCAAGCACGGACATGTCGACGGAGTCGAGCTTCAGGCCCAGCTCATCGGACACCACCTGGGCACCGGTCAGGATGGCCATATCCTGCAGCATGGCCTTACGGCGGTCGCCGAAGCCCGGAGCCTTGACGGCGCAGGACTTGAAGGTGCCGCGGATGTTGTTCAGAATCAGGGTCGGCAGAGCCTCGCCGTCAACGTCCTCAGCGATGATCAGCAGCGGCTTGCCGGTCTTCATAACCAACTCGGCGATGTGGACGACATCCTGCTGGGAGCTCAGCTTGCCGGAGGTCAGAAGGATGTACGGATCCTCGAGAACGGCGGTCTGGTCCTCGGCGTTGGTCACGAAGTACGGAGCGATGTAGCCCTTGTCGAAGCGCATGCCCTCGGTGAAGTCAAGGTCAAGACCGAAGCGGTTGTTGTCCTCGACGGTCACGACGCCATCCTGGCCGACCTTGTCCAGAGCTTCGGCGATCTTCTCGCCGACTTCCGGATCAGCGGCGGAGATCGTTGCGGTGGCAGCGATCTGATCCTTGGTCTCAACGTCCTTGGCTGCTGCGACGAGTTCCTTGACGATGGCGTCGGCGGCCTTCTCGATGCCACGACGCAGCGCGATCGGGTTGGAGCCGGCGGTGACGTTCTTCAGACCCTCGTGCACCAGGGACTGGGCCAGCACGGTTGCGGTGGTGGTGCCGTCGCCTGCAACGTCATCGGTCTTCTTGGCGACTTCCTTGACCAGTTCGGCGCCGATACGCTCATACGGATCGTCCAGATCGATTTCCTTTGCGATGGAAACGCCATCGTTGGTGATGGTCGGAGCGCCGTAGGTCTTGTCAAGCACCACATTGCGGCCCTTCGGACCAAGGGTTACCTTGACGGTGTCAGCGAGCTTGTCGAGACCCGCGAGCATTCCCTGACGAGCTTCGTCGTCATATGCAATCATCTTTGCCATTGTTCCTCCACATATGGCTACACGGTATTATTTCCACCTTCGGAGCGACAATCAGAACCAGCCGTCAGCTGCCAGTTATCACTCTCACTCGTCGAGTGCTAATTCGCAGATTAGCACTCTCACGTCGAGAGTGCCAAACCCGATGACGTTCTTTGCGCTGTGAGCAAGATGTCAGTCGCATCGAATCAACTTGAAAAACGCCGGATTTCCAAGAAAATAAAAGAACCTCGCCTATGTTCGGGCGAGGTTCAAACCGGTTCGGACGGCGTTTTTTCAGTTCAACAGCACCACAACGATCGGCGTGACCAATCCGCTGCTCTGCTGGACATTGGAGATTCCCAGCGTCTGCGCGACATTCTCCGCCGTCGCCTTGTCGGCCTCATTCTGATACCAGACAACCGTCTGGCTGGGAACGTTGCCGGTCGGATTGCTGGGCGTCACGCTGGTGTATCCGGCCTGGGTCAGGGCATCGGCCTTGCTCTTGGCGTAACCGGTGATGCTGGTGGCGTTCACCACGCGGATCTCGGTGGCCAGATTCACGCTCTGCTCAGAAGCCGCATCCTGGCCATTGTTCTGATCGTTATTCTGTTCCGCGTTCTGGTTGGCGTCCGAAGCGTCCTTCGACTGGCCATCCGAAGTACTGGTCTTCTTGCCGTCCTCGGACTTCTTGTTCTCCGTCTTGGCGTCTTTGGACGTGTCGTCCGTCTTCTTATCCGCCTTATCCGCCGTGGAGACGGACGATGAAGAGTCCTCCTTGGCCGACCAAGCATTCTCAGGTTGCTGATCTCACCAGAATAGACTCCCCAGAACAGCAAGCCGGCGAGCAGAGCCACAATCACGACAATCACATACGGCAGAGCCCTGGACGCCATGGAACGTGCGCCACGGTGCACGCCCATCGGTCCCGCCGGAGGATTGTCGAACATATCCTTGGCGTAGGATTCGTAGGTCTCCTTGTCCTGCTTAGCCATTTTCTGCAACCTCATTTCTCACACTTACCGCCCCAGTGTACCGGCCCGTGCAGTCAGCCCACAATCAGCATCGTCGATTTTGCGCGTATTCGACACGTTTCCGCATGGAATCGGCATGGACATCCACAGGGCACGTCGTACAGTGGGAAAGTATGACTCATATCAAACCATTGAAGGATCTTGTGGAGCCCGGATGGGCCCAGGCCCTCGCCGATGTCGAACCCCAGATACATCTCATGGGAGACTTTCTGAGGTCGGAAATCGCGGCGGGACGTAAGTACCTTCCGGCCAGCAGGAACATTCTGCGCGCGTTTACCATTCCATTCGACGACATCAAAGTGCTTATCGTCGGCCAGGATCCCTACCCCACGCCGGGCCATCCGGTGGGACTGAGCTTCTGCGTGGCACCGGACGTCAAGCCCATTCCGCGCAGTCTGGCGAACATCTACACCGAGCTGACCGACGATCTGGGCGTGCCCATGCCGGCCAACGGCGACCTGACACCCTGGACCAAGCAGGGCGTCATGCTGCTCAACAGATGCCTGACCGTCGAACCGGGAAAGCCGGGAAGTCATCAGGGGCGAGGCTGGGAAGTGGTCACCGACGCGGCCATCAGCGCATTGAACAATCGCCGTCGGCCTGACGGCAGCGTCAAGCCTCTGGTCGCGATTCTGTGGGGACGAAAGGCGCAGACGTTGGAGCCCCTGCTCACCAACGCTTTCATCATCAAATCCCCCCATCCAAGTCCGATGTCCGCCCGCTACGGATTTTTCGGCTCGAAACCGTTCTCCCGCGCCAATCAGGCGCTAATCGAAGCAGGAGAACAGCCGGTGGATTGGACCCTCCCGTCAGCTTGACCCGTTAGAGTAGCAACCATGGCTTTATTCCCTCCAAAGAATCCGGCGCCAGCACCGGCACCCATCCCCATGCCCGCAGCCGCAAGACCAACCACGCTGTCGGCCGAAGACATCGCACGCGCCAGGAACATCGGTTCGCAGATTCGCGGACGTTTCGCGCAGACCCTGGTCGGACAGGACAATCTTCGTGAATCGCTGATCACCACTTTGGTGGCCGGCGGTCATATCCTCATCGAATCCGTCCCGGGTCTGGCAAAAACCACTGCCGCGCAGACCTTGGCCACTTCGGTGTCCGGCTCGTTCAAACGTGTGCAATGCACTCCCGATCTGATGCCTTCGGACCTGGTCGGCACTCAGGTCTTCGATTTCGCCACGCAGAAATTCTCCACGCAGATCGGCCCGATCCACGCCAATTTCGTGCTGCTCGACGAAATCAATCGTTCCAACGCGAAGACCCAGTCCGCCATGCTTGAAGCCATGGCGGAGGGCGCGACCACCATCGGAGGCCAACGCATCGCGCTGCCGAAACCATTCATGGTCATCGCAACGCAGAATCCAATCGAGGAAGAGGGCACCTTCAATCTTCCCGAGGCGCAGATGGACCGTTTCATGATGAAGGCCGTACTGACCTATCCGACAGCGCAGGAAGAGCAACGCATGCTCGCCATGCTGACCCGCCGCGGCTCCGATACCGTAGACCAGCACGCGCTCACCGGTGACACCGTTTCCATCAGCGACGTCGAATTCCTGCGTTCCGCGGCACGTCGTGTGCACGTGTCCGATGCGATCATGCAGTATGCGGTCAATATCGCGGCCACCTCCCGTGGCGCTGGAACCAAGCCCGTCCAAGGACTTTCCTCGCTCGTCAGGCTGGGCGCCTCGCCGCGCGCGTCCATCGCGCTGGTGCGCATAGGACAGGCCAACGCGCTCCTGCAGGGACGAGATTACGTCATTCCTGAGGATGTGAAGGCGTTCGCCCACGAAGTGTTGCGCCATCGTATTCTGATGACGTTCGAAGCACTTGCTGATGGCGTCACCAGCGACCAGGTGGTGGATTCGATCGTGCAGGCGGTCCCCGTTCCATGATCGACCAGATCCGTTCCGACGATCCGATCCGCAGAAAAATCGAGACGCTTGGAACCACGCTGAGTCTGCCGACGGTACGCAAGGCGCTCGGCATACTCGAAGGCGCGCACGCATCGAACAAACGCTTCGGCGCCGACGATGTCGTGGATATCCACGCCTATGAGCCGGGAGACGAGGCGAAACGCATCGATTGGAAGACCAGTGCCCGAGCGGGACGTCCAATGGTGGTGCAGCGTGAGCGTCCCTCCACTTCGAAGGCATGGTTGCTGCTTGACGTCGGACAGGAAATGACCGCCGCATGCCCTTCCTCGGAACAGGCGTACCAGGTGGCGGCAAACGCCTTATGCATGTTCGCCGCGCTCAGCCTGCGCCGAGGCGACGAAGTGTCCATGGTGTTCGGCGACAGCGCTTCCATCACCCGGGTGCCGTTCAACGGTGCCTGGCGCAGTTCGAACGAACCTTGGATACGGCATTGCAGCGCGAGTGGACCAGGCCCCGCAATATCGACGCGTTGCTGGAATACGCACGCCGCATTCGGGACAAAGAGGCGCTGGTCGTCATCGCCACCGAGGAGCATGCGTTGGAGGAACGTCATTTGAGCGCCATCCGCACGATTGCAAGGACACATCCGATGGTGCTCATCGATGTGGCCACCATCAATCCGTTTGATGTCAGCCATGCGCGCGTGGTGCTTGACGGGGCTGGAAAACGACGCGTGCCTGCGTTCCTGCGTAGGGGAAACACAGCTGGGCAAGTGCGAACGCATCGTGAATACCTGGCTGCGTCCATTCGCCATGAGCTGAATCGCTGTGGCTCGACGGTAATTCGATCCGATTCCAGCGAACGCATGTTCCATGAGTTCGTGCGCATGGTTTCCACGGCTTTGGCCCAGTCCACACGTAACCAATTGAGAGCCCCGTCCGTATTGTCGTTGGGAGACAAGGCATGATGCTCTTCCTTGCCGAGGATGACCTCGTCATCAAGGACCAGATTCATCTTGAGAACGGTTTGGCCGTCGTCATCGCGGTCTGTCTGTTGCTTGCCGTCGTTTTGGTGGCTCTTGTGGTCTGGCTTGCCCGGCCGAGCCGGAAGCCCGCAAAAATAGTCAATCGCGGCCGACATGACGCGCTTGCCGGCAAAACCGTCTGGCATCAGCGTATCGATGATGTTGTGTCCCGCCATGCCCAGGGGGAGCTGGAGCGCGAGGAGGCTTTCGCACAGCTGGCCGCAATCGCCAGGGATTTTGCTTCCACTGCCACCGGAACGGACGTGCGCAACCAGACGCTCACCGACATCGAAGAGACGCCTCGGACCACGGGGAACCAGCAGGGTCTCACCTTGCTCAGGCAAACCATCGAGGCATTGTATCCGCCGGAATTCGCGGATGCCGAGCGCAATCACATCGCCAGGCAGGCCACGGTCGAGCAGGCTGGCGAATGGGTGGCCAATCTTGTGGAAAGGTGGCGATAGATGCAACTGTCATGGCATTGGCCTTGGGTCTTTCTGGCAGGCGTCATCGTGGTGCTGGCCGTTGCCGGCGTCACGTTGCTGGTGGCCGCGCGCCACAAAACCGATGACATCGAGAGTGCCCGCACCTTCAGCCTGGATGATGACCTCAACACGGAATCCGCATCGAGATTATTCCGCCAGTGGAGGGTTCTTTCACGTTTGGCGGTGATTCTTCTAGTGGTCGCGTTGGCACTCGCCACGGCTCTGGTGGCACGTCCCAGCACCGTGGATGAAGGCGAGGAGAAGGCCAGCAGCCGAGACATCGTGCTGTGCTTGGATGTTTCCGGCTCGGCGCTCCCCTACGACCGCGAGGTCATCGACACCTACCGTCAACTCGTCGACAGCTTCAAGGGCGAGAGAATCGGCCTGAGCATCTTCAATTCGACGTCACGTACCGTTTTTCCGTTGACCGACGACTACGAACTGGTGTCCAAACAGCTTGACAAAGCCAGCAGCATCCTCGCAGGCGTCGAGTCCCAAGACGATATCGACAAGATGAAGGACAGCGATTATCAGGCGATTTCCGACTGGCTGGAAGGCACGCAGAACCGTAAGGAGTCCACTTCGCTGATTGGCGATGGCGTGGTGAGCTGCGCGGCCATGCTTCCCGGATTCGCCTATGGGAACGCAAGCGCCGACAATGCCGAGCGTCAGCGCGCCGCATCCATCGTGCTTGCCACGGACAACGTCGTTTCCGGAAAACCAACCTATACGCTTGACGAGGCGCTGAACCTGACCAAGCAGGCCCAAATCACCGTGGATGGATTGTTTTCCGGACCGAAGCAGAGCGAGGCCGACGAGACCACCCAGGAATTCAAATCCGCCATCGAAGCTCATCATGGGGTGTTTCTCACCCAATCGAATGGAGCATCCGTCTCTTCGCTGGTCAAGGAAATCGAATCTCGGCGGAACCATGAAAACGAGTCGAGCAACAAGGCCGCCATGGTGGATGCTCCCGGATGGTGGACACTGGCCTTGGCCATCGTTTTGATGGTCTGGCTGGCATTGGCTTGGAGGTTGAGGAGATGAACCATCTGACGCTTTCCCCTGCTTTGGGTTGGCCTGTCGGCGGAGCCGTCGCCGTGGTTCTGCTGGCCTGCGCCATTGCGCAGATCGTATTGCATGTTCGTCGCCGCGCTGACAGCGACGAAACCGTTTGGGCATGCGTTCGGCGCGTATTGCTTTGTCTGACGGTGTCGGTCATGGCATTGACGCCCAGTATCGTGGCGCCGACCAATAGCCGTGCGGTGAACGCCACCGACGTGGTGGTGGCCGTTGACGTGACCGGTTCCATGGCCGTCAAAGACGCGCAATATGGTTCAGCCGAACAGTCAAGCCGTCTCGACGTGGCAAAACAAGCCGTGAAGGACGTCACCGCGCTATATCCCAATTCCAGTTTCGCCGCTTTGCGATTCGGAGCTTCCGGCACGTTGGACGTGCCGTTGACCCCGGATTCGAACGCGATCGACAATTGGGCGGATACACTCGCGCCCGAGGCGACTTCCGTTTCGGCCGGTTCGACGTTGGATGCCCCTATCGACCAGCTGCTGCTGACCTGCAAGTCCATTCATGATCAGCATCCCGATGATGCGATCGTGCTGTACCTGTTTTCCGATGGAGAACAGACCTCGTCAAAGGCACGGCGCACGTTCTCATCATTGCGACGATACCTATCCGATGCCTTCACCGTAGCCATCGGCAGCGAGCAGGGAGGCAACATTCCCGTAATCGCCGACGGCGTCGATGGAAATGCGGACCAGTGGGTCACCGACCCTGATACCGGCAAACCCGGAGTGTCACGCATGAACAAGGATGAGATGGCGTCCATCGCCGACGAGTTGAGCGGTACCGCGCTGGTGTTGAACGCCTCCAACACCATGCGTGACGGCGTGTCCAAGGAAGCGTCCGATAAGTGGCGAGTCACCCAAACCACCAAGAAGCGCACCAGGACGATGCCCGTCGTATGGCCACTGGCCATCGTCACGCTGCTGCTGCTCGCATGCGAATTGGGGGCTTGGATAATTCAGTCGAGGAGTTTGCTATGACCAGAACAACCATGAAACCGCGTGCCTCGCTGACGGTTCGCATCGTTTTGGCCGTCATGGCGGCGTTGCTGGTCATGGCCGCCCTATGGGCCATAGTGAATCTCGCAGCCGTCAATAGCTACAACCAGGCCACGCAAAGCCTGCAGGAGAACATCTCGACCAGCAGAAAAGACGATGCCGATTGGGACAAGCTGCACACCAGGCAACAGCAGACGGACGCCCAATTCAACGAGGCATCAGCCATGAAGCCGCTGCTGCTGCCCCAAGTGCGCGAATCAATCGAGCATAACAGTCATGTTTCCAGCCAGCTTACGGATCACGCGTCCAAGAAGATCAAAGCCGAGCAGAGCGATCAGTCCGCTTCCACGGATTCAAACACCGCCGACGCTCAGGAATCGGGTAAATCAAGTCACAAGAACGACGAAAACCTATCCGACGAACAACGTCGGAAAATAGAGGAGCTATTGGCTCAGAACGCCCAATCCACGCAATCGGATCCCAATGACGATTCAGGTTCGGCTGCGAAAAAGAACCCAAGCACGTCATCCTCGCAGACCAAACCCTGGTAGGGGGCTTTTTCGAATATAGTTATCCACATGCCGTCGACGTGGTTTTCGTTGTTTTTCCAATAACGACACGCCGACGGTTTTTCATAGACTCGTTCTTTGACCACAAGCTCTGTTTTCCGATTGGCGTCAACGCCGAATGTGGTCAAATGGCTGCCATGAACGTTTCAAATGCTTTTCTTGGTGCCGCCCCAGGCGTCGCAGCCTTCAATTCGTTGGCATCCCTGTCGGGAATGTCCTGTCGTTGCCGAATTGGCGTGCGGACCACCCAAACATTGATCAATGCGAAACTTGTTACCGCGTCACGGCTTCTCGATGGACTTGATGCGGCAATAGCCTCCAACAGACTGGCCGACTGGACCGGCACCGCGGCCGAGGAATACCGCACCCGTCTCGATCGCATCGCACGGCAATCCGCTCTGCTACGTGATGATATGATCGCCACGTCACGTCTTCTCTGGTCGGCAGGTGCGGCATGAACCAACGAGTGACGGCCCGCATCGTTGGCGGAAAGAGATTCACCACCGCCGAATACCGGGAATACTTCAATGCTTCAAGAATCCTCAGAGACCAAGCGAATCGTCTTGGCACTTCCCGTAGATCCTTCATTGCCGCAGGCTATGAACTCAAAATCCACCCTCGCGCCACACCGCTCCTGTCCGCTTTGACCGGGGCAAGTCCACGGTGTACGGCGCAGGACCATATCGAATTGCCGTACCGGCAGCTGCTCGGACGTTGCGAAGCGCATGCCGAGGCCCTGCAATCCATGGCATCCCAGCTTAATGAGCTATCCTCATTGATCGCACAAACCCAATCCTTATACGCCCAAGCTGAGGAAGCCAGCAGGAAAGCTGAATATCATGTTACGCGGGCTTTTCATGTCATCACGGGAATCCGCGATTCTCGCCTTGACCGCCAGCGCACTGATGGGGGTAAGACGCAGTTACGCCAAAGAGGGGAAATTCAACAAATTCTATCTTGTGGAATCCACCGCATGGATGCAGGAAAGCTTCGTGAGCGTCCTCGGAGAGCATGCGAGCCGATTGAACATACAGGAACGGCCTTCAAAAGACACGTCCATCCTGGAATACATCACGAAAACCTTATTCATGGTCACCAAACCGGGAGCGGCTATAGCAGAGGGGCTTTCCGGCAAAGGCTCGGTCAATCGCGGTCTTAAGAAAATCGACAGACTGCTCATACCGTACTTCGACAAAGACCATGGAGACAATCTCTCCGTAACCCGTGTGTATCCGAAAACCAAAGTGGTCAGAGGCGGTACAAGCACGAAGGACGCCATCGCCGACCAACGGCGGCTGTCCGAAGGACCTCTCAACGGCGAACATGAAAGCGGTCTGGAATACGGAACCATCGCATGCTGCAAGTACCGCAAAGCCAATGGCACATATGCTTGGAGGATCATCATTCCCGGGACCGACGGCAATCACGATTCGCCTATGGACTGGTACACCAATTTCGAGCTGATGAGTGCCGATGAGCGGCAGCGCGGAACCGCGGAAAGCCTCCGTTTCCTGGATGAGACCATGAAACAGGCCGGCATCCAGCCGGATGATCCCGTGGAAATCGTCGGCCATTCGCAGGGCGGCATCATCGCGGCAGCGGCGGCGACGGATTTCAAGATAAATACGACATCCAACATATCGCCACGCTTGGCTCCCCGATAGCGAATTTCGAGATTCCCGAGAAAACACGGGTCACCGCCATCGAGATGATGATGAAGGCATCGCGGCACTTGACGGGGAGGCTAACCCCCATACGGAGAACTGGCTCACCATACGATGCTCCGTCCATGAGAGGATGCGCCGAAGAGGGCTTTTCCAGGAGCCGAAGTCAGTGATTCGTCTGGGGAGAAGAACTCCACGCACTACCCGAAATACCATGAAGCGGGATACCGG
>ENA-OPZM01000036-OPZM01000036.1-human-gut-metagenome-genome-assembly--contig:-NODE-36-length-51813-cov-8.993886_pt1 | contig 51813 bp, 65 predicted proteins | sample MGYA00242478_ERZ504493 | MGnify/ENA primary metagenome ERZ504493 (study PRJEB26092, sample SAMD00036227) | human gut metagenome | host: Homo sapiens | study: EMG produced TPA metagenomics assembly of... | reverse complement strand
CCAGAGGCATCCGGCGAGAGCGACGGCGACTGCCGCGTCGTGGCCGTGGGCGCGGCGTCCGGCAACGGGTCCACCACCAGCGTGTGGAACGGGTCCGGCGTCTACGACGCGAAGATATGGAAGGACAACTGGTACAAGTACGTCGCACCGAACACTTACAACTACGCTGGATCTCAGTCTTATCACACCGGCGATGGCTTCAGCGACGATCCGTCGAACAGCGTCGACAAGATCATGGAACGCCATGTCGACTCGACCCGCAGCATCGTCGTGATCGTGCTCGACAAATACCAGCCCGCCCCGCCGAACTACACGCTGAGCGTGGCCACGAAGGCATCCGGCACGACCACCAAGGCCGGCGACACGCAGAACGTGGCGGACACGGTCACCACCAGCCGTAACGGCAGCTCGATCAGTGAGAACGTGACCGGCACCAGCACGCTCCGCTGGGCCGGCGTGGACGGCACCACCCACAACACATGGAACGGTGATACCGAAGTCACCGCCGAAGGCTACTACTACGCATCCGAGGACGAAACCATCCTCCAGCCCGTCGCACGCAAAGACGGCGAAACCGTCGACCAGATCACCAGCACGCTGAGGTGACTGTGAACGTCCCGAATCTTCCAGCTACTGGAAGATTCTTCCCGCTGACGAGCACATGAGCGCACCAAATTCTCCAGTGGGTGGAGGAATCTGCCCATTAACGGTTACGATCGCATGGTCGGCACATGCGAGAAGAATCAGTGGCATGACTGAAGCCGCACATGATGATTATCAGTTGCCCGAAGAATTCGAACACTGTTCGAAACTTGCCCCTGTACGCGATGCGCCTAGCGCGTTGGACCGTGTCAAGCAGGTCGTACGCATTCTGCACGAACCAGGCGGATGCCCTTGGGACGGCGAGCAGACCAATACAAGCCTGCTTAAACCACTGTTGGAAGAAACCTACGAATACATCGACGCCGTGGAAACGAACGATCGCGACAACATGCGTGAAGAACTCGGCGACATGCTGCTGCAATCCGTTTTCCAAGCGCAAGTATGCGCCGTGGATGCGCAGGATCCGTTCGGCATCGACGAAGTGTGCAATCGTCTCGTCGACAAGCTCATCACCCGACATCCGCACGTCTTCCAATCAGACGACGCTACCGACGCTTCCGCGCCAGCACCGGAAAATGCGCAAGATACGTTGAAACTGTGGGAAGCGATGAAACAGAAAGAAAAGCATCGCAAGTCCATGCTCGAAGGCATCTCCCACGCGCAAGGCGCATTGCCGCGCGCCACGAAAATCGTATCGAGAGTACACAAATCGCAGTATTGCGATCAGCTTGAAACAGCATTCACAACAAGCGCAAGTCAAATGGACGAACAGCATGATGGCGATCATCCTTACGCTGACGAAATCATCGCCATCATCCGCAAAGCGCAACGTGACGGCGTAGACGTGGAATCCGACCTGCGTTGCCGCCTGCGCGACATAGAATCCGAAATCGAACATATCGAAAGGACCATGAACCATGAGTGACGTCAAAGCACTCGACCCTGCGCTGCTCAAACAGTATTCCACAGACTTCAACGCTGACCGCGCCAATCTGGTGGCAGCCAACGCGGCAGTATCATCCGGTGTGCTCGCCGCAGCCACCGACTATAAGGGCGAGCGCGTGCTGCAGAATGATTTCTCCATCGAGCTGAAGCAGGGGCGTATCACCAATCAGCGTAGTTCGGGGCGTTGTTGGATGTTTGCGGCGCTTAATACGTTGCGTTATGAGTTGATGCATCGTTGGAATTTGGAGGATTTCGAGTTTTCGGAAACCTACCTGTTTTTCTGGGATGCGATGGAGAAGTCGAACACGTATTTGGAGAATGTGCTTGCCACGTTGGATGAGCCGCTGGATAGTCGTGTGTTCGAGGCGATTAATTATGGTCCGGCCGATGATGGTGGTTGGTGGCAGATGTTCGCTGATTTGGTGAACAAGTATGGTTTGGTGCCGAAGAGTGCTTATCCGGAGTCGGCTAATTCGAAGAGTTCGGATGCGTTCAAGCAGTATTTGAATACGAAGCTACGTGAGTTCGCGTCCGATTTGCGTGACCGTCATACAGCTGGAACGTCGTTGGATGAGTTGCGTGCGTTGAAGAATGCGGATATGGCTACGGTGTATCGCATGTGTGCGATTGCATTGGGTGAGCCTCCGGAGCGTTTTGATTTTCTTGCGCGTACGAGCGATGACAAGGATGACGGCAAGAAGAAAACCACGAGGGAGGGGCCGTCTGAAAAGGCTGCGAAAACCGGTAAGGATGAGCGTCCGCAGATTCGTGAATTCGGTATCACTCCGATGGAGTTTTATAAGAAGTACGTGCCGGTGGATGTGAACGATCTGGTCACGCTATGCAATGTGCCGATGGAGAGTCGTCCGTTTGGCAAGCGGTATCGTATTCGTTTTTCCGCCAATGTGGCGGAAGCGGGTGATATGGAGTTTGCGAACGTGCCTCTTGACGTGTTCAAGAAGGCTGCTGTGGACCAGATCAGTGACGGTCATCCGATTTGGTTCGCTTGTGATTGCATGCAGTTCTCGTTGCGTGGCGATGGCTATTTTGATTGCGATACCGTGCGCGTTGACCAGCTTTTCGGTACGAAATTCACGTTCGACAAGGCCAAGGGATTGGAGTATGGCGATTGCCCAAGCAATCATGCCATGACGTTGACTGGCGTGAATTTGGATGCTGACGGGCGTCCGAACCGTTGGAAGGTGGAGAACAGTTGGGGCAAGGATAATGGTCAGGATGGCTATTATGTGGCGTCCGATGCTTGGTTCGACCGTTATGTTACCGAACTGATCATTCGCAAGGAGTATCTCGATGAGACCACACGCGAAATACTGGCCGATCAGCCGGTCGAGCTTGAACCTTGGGAGCCGCTCACCAAGCGAAGCCGGTGAAGGCTTGCGCATATCGCGCATGATTCGGTTTGATTGCAATAAGGAATGAGATAAACAGTGGAGGGCGTCGATTGACAGATTCGGCGCCCTCCACTTATTGCAGTATTTAGTCATTATTTAATTGCTATTCGGCAGTACCAAGGCATGCTTCGAAGGAACGGCGGGTGAGGCGTCCACGGTTGACGACGCCCACGAGCTTGCCTTGTTCAACCACCGGCACTTTCTTGTACTGCTGATAGCCGAACATCTGGCAGACTTGCGCGATATTGGCATCCGATTGCACAGTGACGGCCGGCTTTGCGGCAATAACCATGACGTTCATATCAAGCAGTTCTGCGTGAGACAGTTCCGGGAATTCGCCGCGGGCCATGCCAGTGACCAGCGTGGAAATGTCGGAAACCGGCGCGTTGTCTTGTGCGAAGCGGCGCAGTACGTCGCTATCGGAGATGAAGCCGACCACGTGGCGTTCGTCATCGACGATAGGCATGCCGCTGATGTTCTTTTCCAACATCATGCGCACTGCGTCACGTACCTCGGCATCCGAGGCTACCGTGTAAACGTCATGCTGCATCACATCGGCAACGGTCTTGACATCCAAAGCGGGAACATGCTGTTGCGCGGACTTGTTCCATCCGGCGGCATCGCCGATGGCGTGAACTATCTTGCCGGACAATGGTGCGACGATCAGCATCTGAATCGGCAACGCGATGGTGAAATTGTAGGGGAACATGCGCCAGAATCCCGTGAACGCGCCGAATGTGAAACCGAATGCCATGATGGCGCCGAATACGGTCATCAGCACCACCATGAGGAATTTGACCGTGATGCCTTTCCATACCGCACGGTCGGTTGCCGCGCAGAATGTATTCATAATCGCGCGGGAGCTTGGCGTGCAGATGCACAAATCGCAAATCATGCCGACCACGTAGGCCAACGGCCAGTCGAACAATGCGTAGCTCCACGCCGCCGCACCGACGTCACCGATACGTACGCCGTAATTGAGTGCCGCCATCACATAAATCATGATCGCGGACATGATGAAACTGAAGAGAATGCCCTCCTTGCCGTTACGTGGCACGGAACTTCCTTTCGCTATGCGTTCGATGTGTTGCTGCATCGGCCCCTCTGGTCTGTTCCGCACGTCATGTTCCAACAGGAGCGCGGAAGGCTAGGGGGCGCATAACGAAATCCGAAAAGGTTCGGACGATCGCAATGGCGACTTCCTGGCAAACGAATCGACTCAAGCCTCAATGGGCATGCAAGATGCGATTCATGAGTCGGGGCCGCTTGCAAATCACAGATTGTTCGCAGACCCCAAGACAAATACGGAAATACCGAACGTGCTCGAAACGCATGTGGAAAGAAAAAGCCGGACGTTTTCGCGTCCGGCATAAATACAATCCGAATAAAACTCGAATTACTCGGCTTACTCTTCGGCGACCAATTCCAGATAGGAATCATTCCACAGGTCTTCGTCGCCGTCAGGCATGAGCAGCACACGTTCAGGGTTCAATGCCTGCACCGCACCCTCATCGTGGGTGACGAGCACAATAGCACCCTCATACTTGGCGATGGCCTTGAGAATCTCATCGCGTGAGGCCGGATCAAGATTGTTGGTCGGTTCGTCAAGCAGCAGCACGTTCGCACGGCTCGTCACCAATGTCGCCAACGCCAAGCGGGTCTTTTCGCCACCGGAAAGCACGCGAGCCGGCTTCAACGCATCATCCCGGAAAACAGGAACGAGCCGAGAATCGAACGCGCCTGCGTATCATTCAGTTCCGGAGCCACATGAATGAGGTTTTCCAACACTGTGGCATTCAGGTCAAGCGTGTCATGTTCCTGCGCGAAATAGCCGATTTTACAGCCGTGACCGTAGTCCACGGAACCGGTGTCCGGCTCTTCCAAATGCGCGAGCAGACGCAGGGTGGTGGTCTTACCAGCACCGTTGTATCCCAAAATCACCACACGCGAGCCCTTGTCAATAGCCAGATTCACGCCGGCGAATACAATGTTCGAACCATACGCTTTCGACACATCCTTCGCATGATCGGCGTGCGACCGCACGGAGCCGGCTCCGGGAACCGGATATCCGCCACTTTCTCCTGCTTTTGCGCTTCGGACGTGTTCTCGAGAAGTTTCTCCGCACGACGCATCATGTTCTGCGCGGCCACGGCCTTGGTCGCCTTCGCATGCAGGCGGATACCCTGCTGCATGAGGCGTTCCGCCTTCTTCTCGGCCACTTCACGTTCGCGACGGCGACGTTCCTCATCAACCACGCGCTGATGCAGGTAGGCTTTCCAACCAAGGGAATACATGTCGATCTGTCCGAGCTGCGCATCCAGATGCCATACCTTGTTCACCACTTCGTCCAACAGTTCGGTGGAGTGGGAGATGACCAGGAATCCACCCTCGTATTTCTTCAGGTATCCGCGTAACCATTCGATGGAGTCGGCGTCCAAATGGTTGGTCGGCTCGTCAAGGATTAGCGTATCCGCGTCAGAGAACAGGATGCGGGCCAATTCGATACGACGACGCTGGCCGCCGGAAAGCGTACCCAATTGCTGGCCCATGACCTCCTGCGGCAGGCCAAGGCTTGCCGCCATCGCAGTTGCCTCGGACTGTGCCGCATAGCCGCCGGCCTTTTCGAAATCCTGCATGGCCTTGTCGTAACGGTTCATCGCTCGGGTCATGACGTCCGGATCCGGATCGGTCATCTCCTTTTCGGCCTTGCGGATACGACTGATGATGGAAGCGATGTCTCGCGCGCTCATCATGCGGTCGAGCGCGGTCTGTTCCGGATCGCAGCATGCGTGTCCTGCGGCAGATAGCCGAGCTTGCCCGATACACGCACTTTGCCGGCGGTGGGCAGCATGTCGCCGGTGATCACGCGGGTGAGCGTGGTCTTGCCGGCGCCGTTACGTCCGACCAGACCGATCTTGTCGCCCTTGGCGACGTGGAAATTCGTGGGATGCAGCAACGTGCGCGCGCCGATCTGAATCTCAAGCTCCTGCGCTTCAATTGCCATGCCTCAACACCTCTGCACTTTCGTTACTGTCGTTCCAAACTGGCTGTGCCGCACATAACGGCCTGCCCATCATTTCATAAGGCCAAACGCCAATCGAACATCATACCGAACGCCTGTAACCACGTGAATCCCACCGCGTGGTACGCAATCGCAAATGGAATAGATTGCGCGGAAGCGTAACAATCAGATTATTCTGGTGAGCAGGCAAATTCGGAAGGGAGCAAACATGAAGAAAGCTTTGATCATTGTGGATGTGCAGCCGACATTTTGCGAAGGCGGCGAACTGGGTGTAGCCGGTGGCAATGCCGTCGCGGAACGTATCGCGGATTACGTGAATGCGCATCGCGGCGAGTACGAATACATCGCAACCACGCAGGATTGGCATATCGAGCCCGGCTCACACTGGTCGGAGCAACCCGACTATGTGGATACGTGGCCCGTGCACGGCAAGGCCGGCACTCCCGGCGCCGAACTTCATCCAGCGATCGCCGCGCTGCATGTAGAGCATCATTTCAAGAAGGGACAGTATTCGCCGTCATATTCGGGGTTCGAAGGATACGAGGATAATACGGATTCGATTCCTTCCCGCGAACAGGTCGCCTCTGACATGGCTACAGGGCGTACGCTTGCCGTTGCATTGGAATCCGCGGGTATCGAATGCGTCGACGTGGTTGGCTTGGCCGAATCGCACTGTGTCAAGGAAACCGCGCTGGACGCCCGTAAGCTTGGACTTGAAGTGCATGTCATCGAAAACCTGACCGAACCGGTCAGTGAAGAACTCGGCATCGCAGCCCGCCAGCAAATGCTCTCCGCCGGCGTCATCCTCGACTAGTTTCTTGAGGAATGGGACAACGAATGGAGAAGGGATTGTTCAGCAGGCGTGTTTATGAGGTGGTGCGGCGCATTCCGAAGGGTAAAGTCGCCACCTATGGGCAGGTTGCGGCTTTGGCCGGAGCGCCACGCAACGCGCGTTTTGTCGGCTATGCCCTGCATTCGAATCCTGAGCCGGGTGTGATTCCATGTCATCGTGTGGTGTTCCGAGACGGCTCGTTGGCACCCGGATTCGCGTTCGGCGGTCCGGAAAGACAGCGGCTTCTGCTCGAAGAGGAAGGCGTTGTCTTCATCTCTCCGAAAGGTATGCCCGAACTAAGCGAGTCAGGCAAGATGAAAGACTCGAACGCCGGAGCTTCCGGACTGCGAGTCGATCTCGCCCGTTGTCAGTGGGACGCCTAGTCGCTTTCAATCCGTGTCAACCGCTTACGCCCCCAACGACATTTGCTTTATCCGCCGTGGTTGGATAATGGGTGCCTGCCATAAGGCGAAGAAAGCAACGGGGACGCAAAGGTGGAACGGCAAGGCATGTGGCAACAGGACGCACCAGGGGCGATATCGGTCGGAATGCCGGTTGTATCGTTGGCACCGGCTCCGCGAACCATGGCATAACATCGGCTTAAGTCGTTGGAAAATAGCGCGACACGCCGCGATTTGCGGAGTTGGCATGCTTCATGTATATTTTCTACTCGTTGCCCACCACGGTGGAAACAACTTGCGGACATAGCTTAGTTGGTAAAGCGCAACCTTGCCAAGGTTGAGACCGCGGGTTCGAGTCCCGTTGTCCGCTCCATTCGAAAGCTTCCGGAAGGAAGCTTTTTTCATATCCGACCGCAAATCCGGGCGTCATCCTCAATTCATCCCGACCGAAATCCGAACTGGAATCCTCCTCTGTTGAGAAAACGTTTGACCACAATGTGAACGTTCTCTTGAAAAGAGATAATCCATGCGAGAGGCTAGGAGAAGTTCCGCCAAAACAGGCAACGATGCCGGGGGAGAGCGGAACGGACGGAGGTAAAACAAATGAACGAGAACAGCGACATTATTTTCGTGCCGGACGATTCCGCCAGCCACGAGTGGACGGAACGGGACAGCGAACTCGTAGAGGAGTATGCGGCCCAGCTTATGAGCATGAGCATCTAGCCGGAAATTAGATGGGGCCGGGTTCCCTCTTCCATGACAGGAAAAGACGTCGCATTCGTACTGTAACTGCGGCGTCTTTTCCTTGTTTTCGTTTAGAATGGAGACTTGCCGCCAAGGCATCGAACACATGGAAAGGCGTATTGTTGGCTGAGATCAGACGGGAGATGGAACGGCTTCGACCCGTATACGAAACCGGTGTCCTACGGTTGCTGCTGCGTAACAATTCCATGCTGTACGTCGCGTTGTTGCGTTCCACGTTCGACCGCTGACGGGGGAGCTGCCGCGCGAAATCGTCGAAGAACGGTTCGCGCGCAGTCTCAACCGGCTCATCGAAACCGGCGATTACACGCTGAAAGACGGGCAGACTGCGCGCGAGGCCGCGCATTCGGTCCTGCTTGACCTCGCCCGCGAAGGGGAAGGCGACTACGCCTGGCTCGCCAATTCCATGGACGTGGCCTCGCACCGCTACCTGTACCGTCTCACAGCGCGAGCGCACCGTGCCATCGAAGCGCTCGACCGGCTTGAGGACACCACGAAAGCGCTGTCCGGCGCGCAGGCCAACAGCATCATCATGGAAATCGAGCATGCTCGCATGCAGTTGACCGCCGATCCGCGCGAACGCATCCGCCTGCTGAAGAGGGACATTGAGGAACGGCAGAAGGAAATCGACGAGCTGGAACATAGCGAGGCCTTGGAAAAGCTCACGTCCGAACAGGTCGGCGACATCATCGGCGTGATTCACAACACTCTGCGAGGAGTGCCCATCGACCTGCGCGAGCTCGCCCTTTCCGAACGGGACAACGGCGACGCGCTCCGACGGCGCATGCAGGCCGGCGCCATGAGCGTGGAAAGCATCCTCACCGCATACCATGACGAATACCGACGTGCGTTCCGCGAATCCGACAGCGGACGTCGTTTCGAAGACGCGTTCCAAGTCATCGTCACCGACGAAGGCCGGCGCGAGATCGACGACGCGGTGCGGGACATCGCCAGAAACCCCTATTTGGATGGCGAGCCGAGCGTGCTGCTCAACCAGGTGCGTTCCGAACTCAAACGCATCTATGAAGGCATCGAGACGTGCGCCGCAGATCCGCACGTCCGACGAGGCGGTCAGCCGTCTCGTACGCCAGCAGACCGACACGAGCTACCGGACCATGCTCGCCAAACTCAACCAGCTGTTCGCAAAGACCAGCGCCGAAGCCAAAGCCCATCCCAATGACCAAAGCCGGCCCTACCATACGGACGCCGGGCAGGCGAAATTCCCGACATTGCCATCTCGTCCGGCCAGATCAATGGCGCGCGCCGCATCATCCAGCCTGAACGACGCCCCAGCGGCGACCATCGAAGCGCCGGACCTCAAGAACATGGTCGAAATATGCGGGCCGCGGCTGACGCGCATGATCAGGCTTATCCGCAGCAATCCGGTGACGACATCGGACGGCATGTTCGTGGACCTCGCGGCAAGCTTCAACCAGCTGCCGAAAGCCGAACGGAGGGAAAGCGAACTGGTCGGCTTCCTTAGCGCCCTGCGCACGCAGGACGACTCGTCATACGTGACATGGCGCTGCATATCGATCGACGGCAGCGAACGCGTATGGCGCACCAAACCCATTCTCATCACCGAAACGACGCTCGACGACATCATCGAGGAGAGATAAGCATGACGGACTATATCGAAGCCAACATCGAGGAAACGATCCTGACAGAAGGGGAGCCGGTATTGGAAGAGGCCGGCAGCCAGCAGGCCTCGACCGCGCTGTTCAACGGCGACACCGGCGACATGCCCGTCGAAGCGCGCATGGCCGCGATCGCGCTCAAACGCGAACGCTACATCGACGGCAGCCTGTATGACCTCGCCTGCGAGAACCGTGAGGTCGTGGAACGTTCGCTCAACAACGACATGCTCAGACTGGTCGACAACACGAAATACCGCATCATGTACGCGTCGCCGGTCACCGACTCGGAGACATGCATCCGTTCGTTGAAAACACGTATGAGCCTCACCCGCGAGGAGGCCGCCACGCTTGCCGCGCTACGCATCAAAGCGTTGGAATACGAAAACCAGAACGCCGAACCATGCGACTGGCTTATCAGCTTCGACGACATCCGCGCATTGCTCGCCACCGGCGCGGGATTCCTCGCCGCCAGCAACGACGAGGAAGGCACTGCGAAGAAAATCACGTCCATCATCTCACGCATGCGCACCTACGGGTATCTCGCGCCGATCGAAGACGACGACATGTACGTCCTCACGCCACTGGTGCCCATGGTGCTCGACCGCGGCCTCGCCGACCAGTGGCTCGGATCCGAAACCACGGACGAGAACGCATTCGCCGACGGCCGCACCAACGCCGGCCCGGACGACAGGCCCATGGAAGACATAGAACAAGACGCATTCGATTTCAACACCGACGACAACCGTTTCGACGAGGAGGAACACTGATGGCAGACGGCATGAAGATCGTTTCCGACAAGTGGATGCTACAAAGCCGACAAATCGTCAACTGGGGCTCATACGGCGGCTGGCACGAATTCCGCCCATCCATGGACGAAACCATGCCGGTGACCCTGCTCGCCGGCGCCAGCGAATCAGGCAAATCCACACTCGTCGACGCGCAAATCTCACTCCTCTACCATCCGGAACCCCCTACAACAAGGCGTCGAACTCCGGACGTTCGGAACGCAACGACTACACCTACCTGCGTGGCATGATCGGCGTAAGCGATAGCGAAAACGGCGAAACGCCGATCTTCCTGCGCGGCAAAGACGCCGACGGCACCCCACAGAACATCTGGGGCGCAATCGTCGACACCTACGTGAACAAAACCGACGGAGGACTGCTCTCCTGCGGCAAATTCCTCTACCTGAACGCCGGAGACGGACAAGACGGACTACGCCGCCGCTACATCACCTGGAACCGAACCATCGACCCACGACTCATGGACCAGTACCGCAACACACCATTCACCCGGTCCATGTTCGAAAAAACTATCCGGAATGCACCACGCACACCAACGCCGCGGCATTCCACGCCTCCATCTGGCAGGACATGGGCCTAAGCGCCGACGCCTGCCGCCTCCTGCACAAAATACAATCGGCGGACGCCCCCTCAAAACTCGACGACATCTTCAAGCAAGGCGTGCTCGACATACCCGAATCCATCCGCCTCGCCCACGAAACCGTCGACGACTACAACCGGTTCAACGAAAACTTCCACAGCATGGAAGACAAAATGGCCCGCGTCGCCATCCTGCAAAACATCCAGACACGCTACGGCGAATACGCAAAGCAAACCACCGAACGACGCGAATACGAACCCATCAACCCGACAGCGAACATGGCAACGCAACACTGTCCGCATGGGCGCGCTCGCGCATGGCCAGCGAAGTGCGCGCTGGTCTGCCGGCCGCGCAGCGCAAGGTCAAGGAGTCGCAGGAGGCCATCGATCGGGCGATGCAGCGCGTCGGCGAGCTCAACACGCGAATCGACGCCGTCAAGGAACGTATCCAAGGCATCGACGGCGGCAGTCTGCAGCAGCTCGGCAAGGATCTTCAACGCGTGCGCCAGGACATCGACGAGGCGAGCAGGCAACGTCATGCCATAGCCGAACGATTCGAACAGGTCGAAGGCAGGCTTCCCGACAGCGAGCAGACATGGGACGCCAAACGCGCCATGCTCGCCGAAACGCTCGACACATACGAGGAACGGTTGAAGGACGCGAACGCCAGATTCCAGCAGCTGGTAGGGGAGCGTCACGACCGCCAGCGCGACCGTGACAGCCTACGACGGGACTATCAGCGCAAACTCACGCACAGGACGCGCATCAGCGATGACATGGACGACGCGCGCACGCTTATCATGCGGGCGACCGGATTGGACGCGTCCGAACTGCCGTATGTGGCCGAACTGATGGACGTGAACGAACAGGACGAACAGTGGCGTCTGGCAATGAACGTCACCTACGCGCCCATCGCGCAGACCATCCTCGTCGACAAACGCCACGAGCAAGGATTCGCGGCGAAAATCAGCGCCATCGACCCGAAACTCATGACACGACGCACGTGGCGGTTCATCGACACCGGCATGCAATACGAATCCTCTGCCAGCGAAGGCTGGATGTCGTCGAAACTGCAATACCGGGAGGACTCTCCGTTCGCCGGATGGCTGAAAAACCAGACGACGTCGCCACGGTTCGACGCGCGTTGCGTGCACGCCATCGACGACATGAACCATGACGAACGACAAGTGCAGGCCGACGGACAAATCAAATCCGGCGACCGTGGATTCCACGGCAGCAAAGGACTACACCAGGTCATCGGCTTCATGAACGAACAATACCTGGCCGAACTGAAAAACCAACTCGACAAGGCGGAGCAGGCGTTGCAGAACGCCGACCGTCGAAGCGAACAAATGTCCAACGCCATCAGCCTGCTGCAAGACGAGCACGAGCTCGCACGAATCGTAGCCGACATGCCATGGAGCAAAATCGACGTGAACGGACTACGGGAACAGGAAACGCGAATCCGCAGGCAGATCGAACGCATCGAAAACGACCCGGAACTCGGCCAACTGCAAACCGAACTGAAACAGCTCAACCAACAGGCCACCGCCGAAAACAGAAACCAGTACCAAGCCGAAGACGACCTCGACAAGGCCCAACACGCCGTCCAAGCCGAACAAGCATGGCTCGACGCCTACGGCAACGACGACTTCGACGATGCCACACTATCCAGCATGGTATCGAACCTACTCGCCGACGCATACGAGAACTGCTTCGGCGCATCCGTACGCGCGCAAGACCGGCCAAAACTCATCGCAGGCCTCTTCGACCATGAAAGCGAAACACCATTCCACGCGCGCGCGCTACGCAACATCGCACGCATCGCACGCACACGAATCCAAGAAATCGACGCCAGATCCAACCAACTGCGCGCCGACACGGAACGCATCATGGACGACTACCTCAACAACCACTCCACAGATGACAACACCGTCATGGCAAGCGTGGAAGACTACCGATACTTCCTCGACGAACTCGACGAACTCAACATGCTCGTCACCCGCGCCGCAACCGACGAAGAATACGCCAACAGCGTCAAAAAACTCTACATGAGCTTCCAACAGCTCAACCGCGCGCTACGCACCGACGAAGAAAACATCAAAGAACAACTCAACCGCATCAACAGCATGCTCAAAGGACAACAATTCGGCCCACAAGGCGGCAGACTATCACTCGACGTGACCTTCAGCCCAATCGACCGACAATTCGAAACAACCCTCAGCCGCATCCTGTCAAAACTGGAAGACTGGACGCGCAACGCAAGCGACAATCCCACGGAAACACGCAAAGCATTCAACAACTGCGAAACATTCGTGAACAGACTGCACAACGAACTCGACAAAATACACGACACCAACGGCATCAAAGCATACGGCGCACGCAACCTCGACCCACGCGTACGCAGCTCATTCTACGCAATCGTGCACCACGACAACGCCCCCGACGAACGCATCAGCTCCACCGGCGGAAAATCCGGCGGAGCCCTCCAAGAACTCACCTCATTCGTCTACGGCGCGGCCCTCATCTACCTCCTCGGCGGCGACCTCACCGCACGCCCCACCTACACCACGCTCTTCCTCGACGAAGCACTCATCAAAGCCGACGGCCGCTACACCAAACGCGCGCTCGCCGTACTACCCCGACTCGGCTTCCAAATCATCGTCTCCGCCCCGGAAAGCAAAACCGCGGAAATCCTCAACGTCGCCAACAGAGCATACGTCGCATACAAAGACCCATCCACCGGCAACTCATACCTACAGGAACTCGACAGCGAAACCATCACACAGGACGAAACACAGCCCACCACCGCACCCGCGAAACCAACAACGGAGGCATAACCCATGGCAACGGCCAGAAGCACCACCAACAGCGACATCCACAGCCAACTCAACGGATACGTCACCGACTATCTCACCAAGCACATGTATGACGCCAACACCTCCTGGCCATTGCGCAAAACCATCCGACTACCCAAACAAGCCGAACTCGAAGCCCATTACACGCACATCCGCGCCCAAGACGAAGCCATCCGCAACTGGCACAACAACACCACTGCGAAACCAGCGAAAAAACCAAAATCATCTCCAACGGAATCGTCCGACAAACCAGCCAACTCATCGACTCGGTAACCATACCCGACCTCAACACGGCCCTCAACATCACCACACCACAAACACGCAAACTCTACCAACGCGAACACCAACGCGCACACACCATCACCAACCAATTCAACCTCGACTCCAACACCTCCATAAACATCGCCAAAATCCTCAAAAACCACGACGACACCGACTTCAACCTCGTCATACAAGCCGCACACTACTTCGCCAACCACAACACCGAAAACATGACCCCACGCATGGTCCCCATCCCCGGATTCAGCGCAAAATGGCTAGGCAAAACAACATCAAACCGCTGCAAAGCAATCTGCAAACTCCTCAAACGAGAACAACTAGCCCTCAACGACCGCCACGGAGAAATCCGACTCCGACTCCTCGACACACAACACCACAACCAACCAGACCTCATCGTGACACAACCATGGACAGACGGCGCGCCACACGACATCACCCACATCATCATCGTGGAAAACAAAGACACCTACCAAGCCATACCCACAACAGAACACGCCATCTGCATATTCGGCAGCGGACACGCGGCGACCCGAATCAAAACACTACTACCTTGGATCACAACCACACCCCACATCATCTACTGGGGAGACATAGACGCAGACGGCCTCGAAATACTCTCCGAACTACGACAAACCGGCATCACCTGCGACTCCATACTCATGGACAGCACAGCATACAAAACATACGAACCATACGGCACCAAACTCGACACCAAAAAACAACCCCTCAAAACACGCGACCCCAAACCAACACCAGGACTCACACAACACGAAAGAAACTTATACGAACAACTCTGCACCGGGAAAAACACAACCTACCTACGAATCGAACAAGAACGCATCCCCATCAACGACGCAATGACAATACTCCACAACCAACACCAATGGAACACAACACACCACAAATAGAACACCTGTTCGAAATCATAACGAAAATGAGGTATCCTAAACAACTAGAACAAAGAACAACCACCAGCGGAGGCAAGCCGTGGCAACCAAACGCAACAACGCAGCAAACGGCGACGTCATAGTCGAACGCGTTCTCACCAGCGACGCATTCCTCGCAAGAGAAATCAAAAAAGCCCCTCTCAAAACGAAAAACGGTTCACTTACAGCCGACCTCAAGCACCTGCCCAACGACCTCAAAATCACCATCCAAGGCGCTCGCGAGCATAATCTGAAGAACGTGGATCTTGAGTTTCCGCGCAATCGCATGGTGGTGTTCACCGGACTGTCGGGTTCTGGCAAATCCTGCTCGCCTTCGATACGTTATTCGCCGAAGGCCAACGCAGATATGTGGAGTCGCTGTCGGCGTACGCAAGGCAGTTCCTGGGGCAAATGGACAAGCCCGACGTCGATTTCATCGAAGGTTTGAGCCCTGCGGTGTCGATCGATCAGAAGACCACGAACCGCAATCCACGTTCGACTGTCGGCACGATTACCGAGATTTACGATTATCTGAGATTGCTGTTTGCCCGCACTGGCATTCCGCATTGCCCGGAATGCGGCGCGTTGGTCAGCGCACAGACGCCGCAACAGATGGTGGACGCGTTGCTGCAGTATCCGGAGCGCACACGATTCCAGATTCTCGCGCCGGTCGTCCGTGGGCGTAAGGGCGAGTTCGAGGATCTGCTTGAACTCTTGCGGGGCGACGGCTACGCACGAGCGCTGATTGACGGCGAAATGAAGCAGCTGTCCGACGACATCAAACTCACCAAGCAGAAAAAGCACACCATCGAAGTGGTGGTGGATCGACTGGTGGTCAAGGACGGCATCCGTCAGCGTCTGACCGATTCCATTGAAACCGCATTGAAGCTCGCCAAGGGTATCGTGGTGGCCGATTTTGTGGATTTGGATGAGAAGGATCCTGACCGCCGTAAGCCTTTTTCCGAAAAACGCGCATGCCCGAACGGGCATCAGCTTGAACTTGATGAGATTGAGCCGCGCACGTTCTCGTTCAACGCCCCGTACGGTGCCTGCCCGGTATGCACGGGCATCGGATACAAGCTGGAGATTGATCCGGAACTGGTGATTCCCGATCCCAGCAAGACACTGAATGAGAACGCCATCGAACCGTGGGGCATGACCAAAGGCACCGGCGAATATTATCGCCATGTGCTTGAGGGGCTCGGCGATGAGATGGGTTTCGATCTCGACACCCCTTGGAAGGATCTTCCGGAAGAGGCCCGTCAAGCCATTATGTATGGGCGTGATTTCAAGGTGCAGGTCTCGTATCGTAACCGTTGGGGTCGTATGCGCGAATATTCCACCGGTTTCGAAGGCGTGGTGCGTACGCTGATGCGTAGGCATGACGAGACCGACTCCGATCAGATGAAGCAGTATTACGAATCGTATATGCGTGAAGTACCTTGTCAGGCATGCCAAGGCCGTAGGCTTCGTCCGGAAGTGCTGGCGGTGACCGTTGGCGGGGAATCCATTGCCGATGTGTGCGACATGTCCGCTGAGACAAGCCTCGCATGGATGGACGGCTTGCAGCTTGAAGGGTCGGCCGCGCAGATCGCCGGCGAGGTGTTGAAGGAGATTCGTGCCCGTCTTGGATTCCTCAACGACGTCGGACTGAACTATCTGACACTGTCTCGTGCCGCCAAAACCTTGTCTGGCGGCGAGGCGCAACGTATTCGTTTGGCGACCCAGATCGGTTCCGGTTTGGTGGGCGTGATGTATGTGCTCGACGAACCATCCATCGGTTTGCACCAGCGTGACAATGAGCGGCTGATCACCACTCTGCATCATCTGCGCGATCTTGGCAACACGCTGATCGTTGTGGAGCATGACGAAGACACTATCAAAAACGCTGATTGGGTTATTGACATCGGACCTGGAGCTGGCGAGCATGGCGGCGAAGTGATCTATTCCGGTCCCGCGAAAAAGCTCGTTGACGCTCCGCGTTCGGTTACGGGCGACTACATTGCCGGCCGCCGAAAGATCGAGGTCCCGCAGTCCCGTCGCAAAGTACGTAAGACCAAGCAGTTGCGCGTGGTTGGAGCCCGCGAAAACAATCTGAAGGATTTGACGGTCAACTTCCCACTGGGAGTATTCACTTGCGTGACGGGTGTTTCGGGTTCCGGTAAATCCACTTTGGTCAATCAGATTCTGTACCCGGTGCTTGCCGACAAACTCAACGGTGCGCGCATCGTGCCCGGCAAGCATACCCGTGTGGAAGGTGTGGGCCAGTGCGACAAAGTGATCCACGTTGACCAGAATCCGATCGGACGCACTCCGCGTTCCAATCCGGCCACCTATACCGGAGTATGGGATAAGATCCGCACGCTGTTCGCCAAAACCCCTGAAGCGCAAGTCCGTGGATACGGTCCGGGGCGGTTCTCGTTCAATGTCAAGGGTGGCCGGTGCGAAGCATGCCATGGCGACGGCACTTTGAAGATCGAAATGAACTTCCTGCCGGACGTGTATGTGGACTGTGAGGAATGCCATGGCAAACGCTACAACCGCGAAACGTTGGAGGTGAAATACAATGGCAAATCCGTTGCCGACGTGCTTGGCATGCCGATCGAAGAGGCTGCCCAGTTCTTCAAAGCGTATCCCTCCATCTCCGCTATCTCGACACGCTTGTGCAGGTCGGACTTGGGTATATCCGACTCGGACAGCCTGCTCCAACGCTTTCCGGCGGCGAATCGCAGCGTGTGAAGCTTGCGACCGAGTTGCAGCGAAGGTCTACGGGCAAAACCGTGTATATTCTTGACGAACCTACCACGGGTTTGCATTTTGAAGATGTGCGCAAACTGCTGCTTGTCTTGCAGGGATTGGTGGATAAGGGCAATACCGTTATTGTCATTGAACACAATCTCGATGTGGTCAAGTCGGCCGATTGGATCATCGACCTTGGGCCGGAAGGCGGTGACGGAGGCGGCACCATCGTTACCGAAGGTACGCCGGAACAGGTGGCTCAATGCGAACAGTCTTGGACCGGCAAGTTCCTTAAGGGCATGCTGTGAGCGCACCCATCGAGCGGCACAGCCAGGAGGTTTGGCGCAAAACCGCCGAACAGTTGAACGGCGACGGTTTCAGTGTCGGTGGTGATGATTCTCCCGGCAAAGACGTAAACAAGAACGGCGCGCCTCTGCTGGGGGATTCACGTGACCTGTTTCGTCCGAAAACATCCGACATTCCGGCGCAGCCGGGCGTATACAAGTGGCGAGATGGTGAAGGCAGGGTCATTTACGTAGGCAAGGCGAAAAACCTGCGCAACCGTTTGACCAATTATTTCCAACCGTTGTATCAGCTGCATCCCCGCACTCAAACCATGGTATTGACGGCCCGTAACCTGGAATGGACGGTCGTTGGTACCGAACTTGAGTCATTGACGTTGGAATACACGTGGATCAAAGAGTTTGACCCACGATTCAACGTTGTGTTCCGCGACGACAAAACCTATCCGTATCTGGCGATCTCATCCGGTGAACGCGTGCCGCGGGTGTGGGTGACCAGAAGCCGCAAACGCCGCGATACAAGATATTTCGGCCCGTACGCCAAAGTATGGGATCTGCGTCACAGTCTCGACCGTCTCCTCAAGACTTTTCCTGTGCGCACCTGTTCGCAGAACGTTTATCATAAGGCGGAAATCACTCATCGTCCATGCTTGCTTGCGTCCATCGGCAAATGTTCGGCCCCTTGCATTGGACGTATCAGCGTCGAGGAACACCGGAAGATGTGCGAACAGCTTATTGGCGTATTAACCGGTCGCATCGGCAAATCGTATATCGCACAGCTCACGCGTGAAATGAAGGAGGCCAGCGACGAGTTGGAGTTCGAGAAAGCGGCTCGGTTGCGCGATCAGATCCAGATGCTATCCACAGTGGGTGAGCAGAATGCCGTGGTGTTCGATTCCGATGTCGATGCGGATTTCTTCGGCGTCGATTCGGACGAGCTGGAAGCTTCCGTGCACGCGTTTTACGTGCGTGCCGGTTCCATCCGAGGTGAACGCAATTGGAGTGTGGAACGGGTTGAGGATGTGACGGATGAGGAGCTGATTGCCGACCTTATTGTGCAGGTGTATTCGGAAACCGCAGGGGAGACGATTAGGGCTTCGCAGTCGACTGTTGTCACCGAACAACGCAATGCCATCGGATCGACGCAAATCGTGACGGCGACCGATGCGGTGGCACGCGCGCAAGCTACCAGGGAACGTAACGAGCGGCAGGATCAGACCGGTCGTGCGGATTTGTTGGCTCCTATCTCTCCGGTGCCGCGCGAGGTGATTGTTCCCATCGAGCCGGCCCGGCGTGAAGAGCTTGAATCATGGCTTAGCGGATTGCGCGGTGGTGCGTGAGCATTCGCGTGGCCAGCAGAGGGGATAAGAGACAGCTTCTGGACCGTGCCAACGATAATGCCAAGCAGGCAATGCAGCGCAGCAAGATGAGTCGCATCAGCGATATGGGCGCCCGCAGCACGGCCATGAATGATGTTGCCAAGCTTTGGGACTTGAACAGGCTCCATTGCGCATCGAATGCTACGACATTTCCAATACCGTCGGCGGAGCGTTCCAGGTCGCTTCCATGGTGGTATTCGAGGACGCGATTGCCAAAAAGTCCGAATATCGTCGTTTCGCCATTCGCGGAGCGGACGGACAGGGTGCACTCGACGATTTGAGCGCATTGTACGAGACGCTGACGCGACGATTCCAACATGGCAATATCGCCGGTGACTCCGGCGAAAGCATGGATAATGAACGTCGGGCATCCGAGCATGGTGACCAGACTCATGAACCGACTGTCCAGCAGAACACCAATCGGCATCATTTCGCATACAAGCCTAATCTGGTGGTGGTCGATGGCGGCAAACCGCAGGTCATGGCGGCCGCGAAGGCGCTTGAGGATTGCGGTGTGGATGACGTGGCCGTGTGCGGATTGGCAAAACGTTTGGAAGAGGTGTGGGTGCCGGATGACGACTATCCGATCATTCTCAAACGTCAATCCGAAGGCATGTATCTACTGCAACGCGTCCGCGACGAATCGCATCGTTTTGCCATCACCTATCATCGTCAGACCAGAAGGAAAGGCGCGTTGCGTTCCGCCTTGGACGATATTCCAGCGTCGGCGAGGCATACCAGAAGCGCCTACTGAGCCATTTCGGCTCGGTTCGTGCCATGCGTGAGGCGGATGTCGAGGATTTCGAGCAGGTCAAAGGCGTCGGAAAAGCCAAAGCCGCAGCCATTTACCAAGCGTTGCACGCCCACGACGGGCAACCGTCGACGGAAAATGCCATTTCGTCGAATAGTCCGAAAGATGAAATGGAATAAGATTGGGTAGCGAAAAAAGACAATCGGATTGCTAGCATGATGACGGTGAATATATAGGGAGGGAATATGACCGAGGTCAACCACCGGTGCGCGGTTCTGGGCAAGCCCATCGCACATTCATTGTCTCCGGTGCTGCACAATGCCGCTTATCACGCGTTGCATCTTGACGACTGGTCGTACGACAAGCATGAGGTGGGCGAGCCTGATCTTGAGGGCTTTCTTGAATCGCTTGATCCGACCTGGTCGGGACTCAGCCTGACCATGCCATTGAAGAAAACGATCCAGCCATACGGAACACCGTGCAATACATGGGCCAAAGAGCTTATGGTTGCCAATACCGCGGTGTTTGATTGGACCAAAACCTGCGTCAATGGCAATTCGAACATCCCCTTCATCAGGCTATATAACACGGATGTACGCGGCATCGAACTCGCTTTCGAACACTCGTATCAGACACGTGCGATAACGCCGAAGACGGACCGTTCGGGAACGGCCGTGATCATCGGCAACGGCAACACCGCAACGTCGGCGTTAGCGGCATGCGTGGAGATGTCTGCGATCGGACATGTCATCGTTGTGGCTCGCCATCCTGAGAAGAACGCCGATCTCAAGCCACTTGCCGAACGGTATATGCCATCGGAACAGCCGATCAGCATTGTCGGCATGGACCACGCCATCGAAGCGTTGCGCCAGGCTGATGTGGCGATAAACACCATTCCCGGATTGGCTGCGGACGGTATTGCCGAATCATTGAGAATGCCATGTGTGCGCATGCATGGAACATTGCTCGACGTCGTATATGACCCACGCCCTACCAAGCTGATGCAGGCATGGCGCCAACAGAGGAATCGCCATTGGCGGCGAGCAGATGCTGTTGTATCAGGCCATGGTGCAGGTCTGGTTGATGACGGGAATCTGGGATGACGATCCGCCGAGCGGTATGGTTGATCAGGATTGCACCGCGCGTTTGGAACAAGCCATGCGCATCGCGCTTGAGGAGGCTCTGTGATGGCACAGAAAGACATCGACGTACAGGCGAATGGCACGCATGCCAGCGCCCCTTCGCCGGCTGAAGGTTTTGAAGTATTGCTGATCACCGGCATGAGCGGTGCGGGCCGTTCGCATGCTGCCGACAGCATTGAAGACATGGGTTGGTATGTGGTTGACAACATGCCTCCAAAACTGCTGGTGCCTTGGTGGACATGATGACCACGGGATCCAATATTCACAAACTCGCCGCTGTCGTCGACGTGCGTTCCCGCGACTATTTCGATGACCTGTCCGCGGTGCTCAGCCATCTGGACGATCTTGGTGTGAAAACGCGTATCCTGTTCCTTGATGCCAGCAACGAGGTGCTGATCAAACGATATGAATCCGTACGCAGGCTCATCCGTTGCAGCAGGGCAATCGACTGATTGACGGCATTCTCGAGGAACGAGATCTGCTTGAGAATCTCAAAGAACGTGCGGACATCGTTATCGACACGTCATCATTGAGTATCCATCAGCTGTCCACGAAATTATATGAGGCCATGCTCGGATCCGGTCCGACCACGGTTTCCGTGCACATCTTCAGTTTCGGTTTCAAATACGGTATTCCCATCGACGCCGACTTTGTGGCCGACGTGAGATTCCTGCCGAATCCATTTTGGGTTCCCAGGCTTCGCTCGCTGACCGGACGCGACAAAGAGGTGAGTGATTACGTACTTTCCAGCGAAGGGGCCGCGGACTTCCTCGACTCGTATGAAAAGGCGCTTTCGATTGCGATTGAAGGATATGCGCAGGAAGATAAGCATTATGTGACTATTGCGATTGGTTGCACCGGAGGCCAGCATCGTTCTGTCGCGATGAGTGAGGCTTTGGCTAAGCGACTGCGTGCGAGGGGGTTGTCGGTTTCCGTTTCCGCACGCGAGCTTGATAAGCGGTCAGCGGAAAAATGACCGTATTATGAGAAAATAGTGTCCATATGTAAAGAAACCCGGCTGTGATTGTCCAAGATATTCGGTATCACAGTAAGCCGTGGCGGTGCGGAATGATTCCGCGACTCGCCTGAAATTTAGGGAAGAACAGCAAGGTAGGAGGTTGGCTCTTGGCTCTTCTGGATGACGTCAAAAGCGAGCTGGCCGCAATCGATAACGAACTGCCGATCGCCAAAAAGGCGCAGGCGACAGCGATGATTCGATTCGGCAATGGTTTGCACTCGGTGGATCACCACATTCTCGTGCAGGTGCAGCTCGACTCCCAAGATGCGGCTGCTTGGCTGCAGGACACCATCAAGAACCTGTATGGTCATGAAGCCACGCTTACTCCTGTCTCTAGCAGACGCCAACCGGCACCGTGCAGCGTTATGTGATTCGCGTGCCGAAGGCAGTACGGCGCTCGTGCTGCAGACCGGCCTGTACAGCCGTTACACCAAGAACATGGTGCTTGGTCTTCCAAGCGATATCATCAACGGCAAAATCGCGCAGATCAAGTCCGCATGGCGCGGCGCGTTCCTCGCCAACGGACGTCTGTCCGATCCAGGCAAGGCCAGCTATCTTGAAATCGTGTGCCCGAACCATGAGGCCGCTCTGGCACTGGTCTCCACCGCACGACGTCTGGGCATCACCGCCAAGCCGCGTAAGCTGCGCAGCTCCGAACGCGTCACCCTGCGCGATCCCGACGCCATCGAACGTATGCTCATTCTTATGGGTGCGCCGCGCTCCGCACGCGAGTGGACCGGAAAGCGTTCCGACGGCGAAGCTCGGGGCAAAGCCAACCGTCTGGCCAACTTCGACGACGCCAACATGCGTCGCAGCGCCAAGGCGGCTGCGGAAGCATGCGACAAGGTTCGTCAGGCGTTTGAGATTCTTGGAGATGACATTCCAGACAACCTCAAATCGGCCGGCCAGCTTCGTCTCGACCATGCTGATGCGTCGCTGGAACAGCTGGGACGTTTGGCCGATCCACCAATCACCAAGGATGCCATCGCGGGCCGTATCCGTCGACTTCTGCAGCTCGCCGAGAAAACCGAAAAAGCGCGCCGCCAGTCGGCTTGATTGAATCTTTTATGCAAAACACCATGCCTGTTTTCGAACAGCATGGTGTTTTTGTTCGTTTGGGCTTGTATTATTCGTAAATGGCAATATGGCCATTCCAGCTTACAAGCGGCTAGGAAAGGATATACATGAAGACACTCAAGGATCTTGGAGATCTCAAGGGCAAGCGCGTTCTCGTTCGCGCCGATTTCAACGTTCCGCTGGACGGCACCACGATCACCGATGACGGTCGTATCAAGGCCGCTCTGCCGACCATTAAGGCCCTGCGCGAAGAAGGCGCGAAGGTCATTCTGATGGCTCACCTCGGCCGTCCGAAGGGCAAGGTCGTTCCGGAACTGTCCCTTGCCCCGGTCGCTGCTCGTCTCGGCGAGCTGCTCGGCATCGAGGTCCCGCTGGCTGAAGACACCTATGGTGAGGATGCCCAGGCCAAGGTCGCCGCAATGGGCGACGGCGATGTCGTTCTGCTGCAGAACGTGCGTTACAACCCGGAAGAAACCAGCAAGGATCCGGAGGAGCGCGCCGCTTATGCCAAGAAGATTGCTGCGCTCGGCGAAGCGTTCGTATCCGATGGCTTCGGCGTCGTGCACCGCGCACAGGGCTCCAATTACGACGTTGCTGCCGATCTTCCGGCTGCTGCCGGCCTGCTGGTCGAGAAGGAAGTCAAGGCTCTGTCCCGCGCCACCGTTGAGCCGGAACGCCCGCTGACCGTCGTGCTCGGCGGTTCCAAGGTCTCCGACAAGCTCGGTGTGATCGAAAACCTGCTCGACAAGGCCAACCGTCTGGTCATCGGCGGCGGCATGGTTTACACCTTCCTCAAGGCCAAGGGCCTCGAGGTCGGCACCTCCCTGCTGGAAGAGGATCAGGTCGAGACCGTCAAGGGCTACATCGAGCGCGCTGAGCAGAACGGCGTCGAACTCGTGTTGCCGACCGATATCGTGGTGAACCCGGTCTTCCCGAAGTCCGATGAGGACATCGCTCCGGAAGTCGTGGCTGCCGACGCCATTCCGGCTGACAAGATGGGTCTGGACATCGGTCCGGATTCCCAGAAGCTCTTCCACGACAAGATCGTGGATTCCAAGACCGTCGTTTGGAACGGCCCGATGGGCGTGTTCGAGGTTCCGGCTTTCGCTGCCGGCACCGAGGCCGTGGCCCAGGGTCTGGTCGACGCTACCGCAGCTGGTGCGTTCACCATCGTCGGCGGCGGTGATTCCGCTTCCGCAGTGCGTAACCTCGGCTTCCCGGAGGATGGCTTCTCGCACATCTCCACCGGTGGCGGTGCCTCCCTCGAGTTCCTCGAGGGTAAGGAACTGCCGGGCCTGAAGGTGCTCGACTGATGCTTAACGCATAACCGGAGGTGCTCCCTTATCAACAAAAAAGGTGGGGGAGCACCTCTTGTTTTCACTAACCCGAAACCACGGCGTACGAACACTGAATGAAATAAGAACGGAGGCAGGCAAACACATGGCATCGCAACGAATTCCACTGGTCGCCGGCAATTGGAAGATGAACTTCGACCATCTTGAAGCCACCTATTTCGTTCAGCAGCTCGCATGGAAACTTCGTGACATTCATTTCGACTACCGCCATTGTGAAATCGCATTGATGCCGTCCTTCACATCGTTACGCAGCGTGCAGGTGTTGGTCGAATCCGACAATTTGAAGATTCACTACGGCGCACAGGCTGTTTCCGTAACATCGCAGGGCGCGTTCACTGGAGATGTGTCTGCCGATATGATCGCCCACCTCGGCTGTTCGTATGTGATTGTCGGACATTCCGAACGACGAAAGTACCATCCGGAAGATGATGCGAACATCGTGGATCAGGTACGCGCTGTTTTGGCGGCCGGAATGCAGCCGATTCTTTGCGTCGGCGAAAGCTACGAGGAACGTCGCAAAGGCATTGAGCTTGATTTCGCCGTGGGGCAGGTGCATGACGTCACACGCGATCTTTCCGACGAGGAAGCGTCGCGTCTGATTGTGGCGTATGAGCCGATATGGGCCATCGGCTCCGGAATGGTGGCCACTCCACAATCCGCTCAGGACGCGGCCAAGGCGATTCGGGATGATTTGGCTGAAACTTTCGGCACGCATGTAGGAGAGTCCGTGCGCATTCTGTATGGTGGCTCCGTCTCCTCAAAGAACGCCGAAGAATTGATTGGCGAGCCCGATGTGGATGGATTCCTTATCGGCGGCGCCGCGCTGAACGTGGATGAGCTCACCAGAATCTGCCAGCTCACCATGAATGCGACAGTATGATGCTCGCGGAGTAATGTTTTTATCGAGTTGGCCTTTCAAGGTGTGGTCATTATTCGATTTTCTCAATACCTTGCGCTATTGTTAACAGCAGTGTTTACGAACTGGAGGTTCACTCGTGTCCGCTATGGCCATCGTCAAGCTTGTGCTGCAGATTATTCTTGTTATTTTCAGCCTCTTGCTCACCCTGTTGATTCTGATGCACAAGGGTAAGGGCGGCGGTCTGTCCGATATGTTCGGCGGCGGTCTCACCCAGAATGCGGGTTCTTCCGGTGTCGCGGAAAAGAACCTGAATCGTTGGACCGTCATCATCGCGGTGCTGTGGGTTGCCATCATCATTGCCCTCGGTCTGATGACGAAGTTCGATCTCATCTGATTGGCTTTTTGCTTCGGCCCATGACTGGATTACAGTCATGCCGAAGTGTTTTTTATCGTAGTATTGTCTACAACATACGAGCTAAGGATTGCTTTGACGTCTTTGAAAATCGAGAAAACCCAAGAAACCACGATGGTCGTCGCGGATTTGGACGGTACTTTGCTGCATGATGGCGAAACGTTCGAGGAACGTTTTCTTACACAACGTTCCATCGATGTGATTAACCGCATGCACGATAATGGCGTGACCTTCGTTGTGGAAACGGCACGTCCGGTCAGCACAGGCTTTTCGTTCGTGGAAAAACTGCCGGTTGATGCCGTTGCCTATCTCAATGGAGCATTGATCGATTTCAATCCAGCCTCATCAAATTATGAAATGCTCACTTCGCCGATGCTGCCGGAAGACGGCCATCTCAAGAAAATCGGATTCTCCTCACAGCGAGCATGCGAAGTCTGCAAGAATCTGTTGAATGAACTGCCCGGTATGGAAGTCGGCATTGTCATGGATGATGTGAGATACACCAATTTCGATGTTACGAAATATTGGAAAACACAGACCTGGCGATACACTGACTTCGACGATGTTCCTGAAGGCATCGCCGATAAGCTCATTATCTTCCCTAACGATGAGCAGCGGAATCAGGTCGGTTCTCTTGTGCCCAACGATTTTGACGTACATATCTCTGAGGGATCGCTGTGGATGTTGATGAATCCTCAAGCCAACAAGGAGCATGCGTTGGATTTGCTGGCAGAACATTTTGAGACGCCGATGAGCAATACCGTCTCATTCGGTGACGATTTGGTCGACATTGCCATGCTACGTAAATCCGGCAGGGGAGTGGCGGTGGCGAACGCCAATCCGGATGTGTTGAACATCGCAGATGAAATCTGTCCATCTAATAATGATGACGGTGTGGCGCAGTGGATTGAAGATAATCTGCTGTGATGTCTCGTGATATTCAAGAGTTACATGAGTTGAACTTCGTGAATTGAACTTTTGTCGCAAAAGGATGCGAAATAGTTACATTTGATATTGAACTTCCGCAATTTCGTTAGTTGGTTTGTGTTAGGATTTGAACTAGCGCTTGATGAAAATTGAGCCGAAAGGACTAGTATGGCGGAATCGTTCTCCAACCGGTTGAACGTCGCTATGGCGTTCCGCAATGTCAAACAAATTGACTTTGTGCATGCTGCTGAGAAGTTCAATATCAAACTTGGCAAAAGTCATATGAGTCAGTACGTGAGCGGCAAAACCGTGCCGCGTGCCGATATCGCCCATTTTCTTGCGGCTTTTCTACAGGTCAATGAGGACTGGTTGATGGGAAAGGACGTTCCCATGGAGCAGAACGTCGCCACCTTGCCCGCAATCAAGTCTGATGAAGCCCAACATGATAGCAATCCTGCATCAGCGCAATCAACAGAAGGAAAGACTATGCGCACCTTTACGAAATCTCATAAGCTCGACAATGTGCTCTACGACGTTCGTGGTCCGGTGGCGGACGAGGCAGCACGCATGGAAGCCGCGGGAACGCATATTCTGAAACTCAATATCGGCAATCCTGCGCCATTCGGATTCCGGACTCCGGATGAAGTCGTGTATGATATGGCGCAACAGCTCCCTGAAACCGAAGGATATTCACCGTCCAAGGGTCTGTTCTCGCACGCAAAGCCATCATGCAGTATGCACAGCTCAAGAATATTCCGAACGTCTCCATCGATGATATCTTCACCGGCAATGGCGTCAGCGAGCTCATCAACCTGTCGCTGTCCGCGTTGCTGGATGATGGCGACGAGGTGCTGGTGCCTTCGCCGGACTATCCTCTGTGGACCGCCTGCGTGAATTTGGCTGGCGGTACCGCCGTGCATTACATCTGTGATGAGGGATCCGAATGGTATCCCGATATCGACGATATCCGCTCTAAAATCACGGATAAGACCAAGGCAATTGTCATCATCAATCCAAATAATCCGACCGGAGCGCTTTATCCAAAGGAACTGCTGCAACAAATCGTCGACATTGCCCGAGAACATCAGCTCATTATTTTCTCCGATGAGATTTACGATCGTTTGGTCATGGATGGACTGGAGCATATTTCTATCGCATCGCTGGCTCCGGACCTGTTCTGTGTAACGTTCTCCGGTCTGTCGAAGTCGCATATGATTGCCGGATATCGCATTGGATGGATGATACTTTCCGGCAACAAGCGTATTGCGAAGGATTACATCGAGGGCTTGAACATGCTGGCGAACATGCGTATGTGCTCGAATGTCCCAGCTCAGTCGGTGGTACAGACCGCTTTGGGCGGGCATCAGAGCGTCAAGGATTACATCAAGCCAGGTGGCCGTGTGTACGAGCAGCGCGAACTGGTCTATCAGATGCTCAATGAAATTCCCGGCGTTACCGCAGTTAAGCCGAAAGCGGCGTTCTATATCTTCCCGAAGCTGAACGTCAAGAAGTTCAATATTCACTCCGACGAGCAGTTTGCGTTGGATCTGCTGCATGACAAGCATATTCTGATCAGTCATGGCGGTGCATTCAACTGGCAGAATCCGGATCATTTCAGGGTGGTATATCTGCCACGTATCACGATGTTAAAGGAAACCGTAAGTGAGATCGGTGATTTCTTGAGCACATATCATCAGGCATGATGACCTTGATTGCTTGAAGGGCTTTCATGGTGTGAAGTACGCGCAGCATCGCGACACTCCGTCCCCAAATACTTATAGTTATACTGACCATAAGTAGGGTTACGATGGCTCCGGCCTTAGGCCGAGCCATCGTTTCATTGTGAAAGGGGATATTGTGAACGATTTGCTCAAAGGAATCGGCAACGTCGTCAATCCGAAGCGTGTGTTCCGCGAGCTGACTGACTTCAAGCCGGGGGAGTTTGTCCTGATCACGGTCATGCTGTTGGCGCAGTTGGTGTCATTCTTCGTGTCCAAAGATTTTCCGCGGCAGGTTGAATTGGTCTGATTTCCGGCCTATGCATCGTGTTCAATCTCATTCTCGTCGACCGTGGGCGACTGACCAACTATCTGTGGGGCTTCATCGGTTGCGCCACTTGGCTGATCGTTGTCATCATGAACCATCTCGTCGGAGACATCTTCGCTCAGATCTTCTACGTCACCATGCAGTTCGTCGGCGTATGGGTGTGGCAGCGCCAGCTTGATCGTCAGGAAAAAACGAGTATGAGGAAGTCAATGCCCGCATGTTCACATGGTGGCAAGGCATTCTCGCCGTCATCGCAACCATCGTGATCTATCTGATTGTGGTATTCGTGTCGAGCCATACTGGCGGTGTACAGGTTTGGCTTGACGGCACGCTGCTGCCGCTTGGTATCGTCGGACAGATTCTCATGACATACGGCTACCGCAGCCAGTGGGTCGCATGGATTATTCTTGACGTGATCAAGGTGGTTATCTGGTTCAACCAGCTTTCCGCCGGAGGTCCTGGCGCCATGTCGATGTTCGTTCTTCAGGTGGTCATGTTGGCCAACGGTTTTTACGGCGCATGGGTCTGGTTCCACAAGAGCAGCACTATGGCCGTATCGGATGATCTGCAATCAAGTATTTGCACGGAAAGCATAATCGCAAATGGTGGCCGCTGATCAATCAATCGTTCCGTCGCGAGTTCACAACGATCATATTGGTTGTTGGGCCGGCTTCCGTCGGCAAAACCACATTGGTGACACGCTTGTCGAAATTGTATGACGCTCCGATCGCGGTCGAGTATGCCCGTGAATTTGAGGAAGCCTGCAATGTTGACGATGATGAACTTACCGCTTTCGATTACGAGCGGCTGATTCTTTCCAAGTTCTCTCAGAACGAGCATGCAATAGCATCGCATGCCAATCATGCATCGTTTTTCTTGATACTGATGCCATGGTTACGCGTGTCTATGCGGAACGCTATCTGCCGGCCGATGAGAACGCCAAGCTGCAAGCCGACATTCGATATGGTGATTGAACAGGAGAAGCCTGATCTGGTGTTGCTGATTCCTCCGATCACCGAATATGTGGATGATGGGTTCCGTGCAATGCGGTGGGCTTCGGATCGGTATCGGTTCCATGAGACTTTGGTACGCGTCATTCAGGAGTCACCGTATGCCGACCGTGTGGTGACGCTTGACAATCCAACTTTTGAAGGGCGCAAAACGCAGGCGATTCAAGCGATCCGCCAGGCCACTGGTTTTACGCCTCGTACCGGAATAAGCTGAAAACATGTAGAGCAATAGCAGAAACCCCCTGCAGAATTCTGGCAGGGGGGTCCTTAGCTTAGATCGCTAACACTTAAGCAAGAAGCTCAGCCGTTGACGCGGTCGATGCCAGCCTGGACGTCAGTAAGGACGGAATCCCAGGACTTGATGAAGGAAGCGACGCCGTCGGCTTCCAGCTTGTCGGTGACAGCCTTGAAGTCGATGCCCAGCTCAGCGAGCTTGGCCATGATGGCGTGGGACTCTTCGTAGGTACCCTTGATGGTCGGAGCGCCGTTGCCGTGATCGGCGAGAGCGTTCAGGGTCTTCTCCGGCATGGTGTTCACGATGAGCGGGGCAACGAGCTCGTCAACGTAGACGCAATCGGAATAGGCCGGGTTCTTAGTGCCGGTGGAGGCCCACAGCGGACGCTGCTTCTTGGCGCCCTTGGCTTCGAGAGCAGCCCAACGCGGATCGTTGGCGAACTTGTTCTCGAACAGCTCGTAAGCGAGGCGAGCGTTGGCGATAGCGGCCTTGCCCTCGAGAGCCTTGGCTCATCGGAGCCGATCTCCTCAAGCTTGTTGTCGACGGCGGTGTCCACGCGGGACACGAAGAAGGAAGCGACGGAACCGATGTGCTTCAGGTCATGGCCGTTGGCGTCAGCCTGAGCGACGCCTTCGATGAAGGCATCGATGACCTGCTCGTAACGCTCGAGCGAGAAGATCAGGGTGACGTTGACGGAGATGCCCTTGGCCAGGGTTGCAGTGATTGCCGGCAGGCTTCGAGGGTTGCCGGGATCTTGATCATGGCGTTCGGACGGTTGACCTTCTCCCAGAGCTCGACAGCCTGCTGCTCGGTGGCTTCGGTCTCGTGGGCCAGACGCGGATCAACTTCGATGGAAACGCGGCCATCGACGAAATCGGTGGCTTCGGCGATCTCACGGAAGATGTCGGTGGCGTTGCGCACGTCGGTGGTGGTGAGCTCGCGGATAGCGGTCTCAACGTCAACCTTGCCGAGCTCCTTGAGCTGTGCATCGTACGGGCCGACCTGGCTCAGAGCCTTCTGGAAGATGGACGGGTTGGTGGTGACGCCAACGACGTTCTTGTCCTTGATGAGCTCCTGCAGGTTGCCGGATTCGATACGGGTGCGGGACAGATCGTCCAGCCAGATCGAGACACCGGAGTCAGAGGTGCGCTGAGTTGCTTCAGTCATTGTTTTTCTCCTTGATACCTTTTTGGATCAAATCTTTATTTATTGTGCGGTAAAAGGGGAGAGCACATGCATCATGCCCCTCCCCGTCGAATCACTTGGCGGCTTCGACTTCCGCAATGGAGGCCTTGGCGGCTTCGACAACATGCTCGGCGGTGATGCCAGGTCGATCATGTTCTGAGCACCGTCGCCCTGCAGGCCGAACTGCTCGATGGAAACCGGCTTGCCGTAGGAGCCGAGGTACTTGTACCACGGCATGGCAACGCCAGCCTCGACGGAGACACGAGCCTTGACGGAGGCCGGAAGCACAGCTTCCTTGTACTCGGCGTCCTGCTCCTCGAACCATTCGAGGGACGGAGCGGACACAACGCGAGCCTTAATGCCTTCACCAGCCAGGGTCTTGGCTGCGGAGACGGCCCACTGCACTTCGGAACCGGTGGCCATGATAATGACGTCAGGGGTGCCTCGGTGTCGACAAGCACGTAAGCGCTTCTTGACGCCGTCCTTGGCCTTCTCAGCGGTTTCGGCAAGAACCGGAACGCCTGGCGGGTCAGCACCATGGCTGCAGGCAGAGTGTTCTTCTTCTCGAAGAAGTAACGGTAGGCTTCGGCGGTCTCGTAAGCGTCGGCCGGGCGGACGACCTCAAGCTGCGGGATGGCACGGAAGGAAGCCAGGTGCTCCACCGGCTGGTGGGTCGGACCATCTTCGCCGACGGCGACGGAGTCGTGGGACCACACATACAGGTTCGGAATCTGCATGAGGGCGGCCAGACGCACAGCGGAACGCTCGTAGTCGGAGAACATGAAGAAGGTGCCACCGAACGGACGGGTATGGGAGCCCAGCAGGATGCCGTTGGTGATGGTACCCATGGTGAACTCGCGCACGCCGAAGTGCAGCTGACGGCCGTACGGGCTGCAGACCGGCCACTGCTTGGTGGCGCACTCGGCAGGAGCGAAGGTGGCAGCGCCCTTAAGATCGGTCTTGTTGGAGCCACCGAGTCGGCGGAGCCGCCCCAGAGTTCCGGCATGACAGCGGCGATGGCGTTCAGCACGGAACCGGAAGCGCCACGGGTTGCAACGCCCTTGCCGACTTCGAAGGTAGCCTCGAGGTCATCGATGGCCTTGTCGAAGCCTTCCGGCAGTTCGCCGGCCTTGAGGCGGTCATACAGGGCAGCGTTGTCCGGGTTGGCCTTGCGCCATGCGTTGTACTTCTCGTCCCATTCCTTGTGGGCTTCGAGGCCGCGCTCGGCAACCTTGCGTGCGTGAGCCAGAGCCTCTTCGTCGACATGGAAGGACTCTTCCGGATCGTAGCCAAGCAGTTCCTTGAGGCCTGCGACGGCTTCGGCGCCCAGCTTGGAGCCGTGAGAGGACGGATCATTGGTCTTGCCCGGGGTCGGCCATGCGATCAGGGTATCGACCTTGATGAGCTTCGGCTGGTTCGGAGCGGCCTCGCGAGCTTGGCGATGGTGTCGGCCAGACCCTCGACGTCCTCCTTGTAGGAGCCGTCAGGCTGGATGAAGCTGAACTCGTCGGTGTACCAGCGTAGGCCTGGAAGCGCTTGAGCACGTCCTCAGCCAGAACCAGATTGGTGTCGCCTTCGATCTGGATGCGGTTGGCATCGAAGATGACGGTCAGGTTGCCAGCTGCTGGTTGGCAGCGAGGGAGGCAGCTTCGCCAGAGATACCTTCTTCGATATCGCCTTCGCCGCAGATGACCCAGATGTTGTGGTCGAACGGGGATTCGCCTGCCGGAGCTTCCGGATCAAGCAGACCACGCTGGAAACGCTGGCCATAGGCGAAACCAATGGCGGAAGCGAAGCCCTGGCCCAGCGGACCAGTGGTCATTTCGATGCCCGGGGTCAGACCATATTCCGGGTGACCCGGGGTACGGGTGTCAGCACCGCCGCGGAAGTTCTTCAGGTCATCCAGAGTCAGGCCGTAGCCGGAGAAGTACAGCTGGACGTACTGGGTGAGGGAAGCATGACCGCCAGAAAGGATGAAGCGGTCGCGACCTTCCCAATTGGGATCGTTCGGATCATGCTTGATGAAATGCTGGTACAGAGTGTAGGCGATAGGCGCCAGGGAGACGGGGGAACCGGGTGGCCGTGTCCCGCACGCTCAACCGCGTCGGCCGACAGGACCTTGGCCATCTTGATGGCGCGCTCGTCCAGCTCGGTCTCCTTGAATTCGGTCATGGATTACTTTCCTTCCAATTGGTCGGGCCGCGTATCCGGCTTGTGCCGAGCGCTCGACGCCCTCACATTGCGTTTTCCATAGTAGCGATGTGAGGTGACGTTGTGGTGGATTTTTGGCGTGTTTTGGTAGTTTGTGTTCTGTTAACGCTCACAGTTAACATTCTCGTGCGATTGCTCTGTTCGATTGGTGGTATGACGAGCATTTCGGGAGATTGCTATCGGGAAAAACGAGAAACGAGTACTCTGGAAGCGAACGTATTAGCACTCGCGCCTCGCGAGTGCTAATACAATGGGAGAAGTATTTACGGAAGACGGTTTCTCCTAATATCGCAGATATTCCGAAAACCGGCTCCCGCTGAATCGTATCGTGTATACATAAAGAGGAGGCACGCATGACGCAGTCAAGACGTATGTTGGTGCTGCGTGCCGTCGTCGAGGACTATATTCGCTCGCAGGAGCCAGTCGGTTCGACCACCTTGACCAAAGATCATGATCTGGGCGTCAGCTCGGCCACCGTCCGTAATGATATGGCCGCCTTGGAAGATGAGGGATATCTTATTCAACCCCATACGTCGGCAGGGCGCATACCAACGGAAAAAGGGTACCGATACTTCGTGGACCGCTTGGCCACAGTGGTGCCGATGTCTGAAGCGCAACGCCGTGGCATCAACAGTTTTCTGTCGGGATCCGTCAATCTGCAGGACACCTTGCAGCGCGCAGCCCGCCTTCTGGCACAGATCACCGGTCAGGTCGCGGTTGTGGCGGCCCCGTCGTTGGCGAAATCGACATTACGGCATATCGAAATCGTTCCCGTATCAATCAACACCCTGTTGGCCGTCGTCATCACTGACACCGGCCGAGTGGCGCAACGTATACTCAACGTTTCCGAGTTGCCGGACACCACAGTGCTGTCGCATCTGGTCAACGAAATCAACGCGCAGTGTGCCAGCGTTTCTTTGACACGAACCGCGGACTATGTCAGGCAGATGTCATCCCGCAAGGAATACCGCCCCATCAGTAGACTGGCGGAAACGCTTGCTCAAGCTTTCGATGGCATGGCCGACGACGAGCGCGCGAGCGAACTCTATATGGCAGGAACCTCACGACTCGCGCACCAGCGTGCCGTGGCCGATCTTGCACCATTGTTCGATGCGCTGGAAGAGCAAGTCTGCTCATGAAACTCATGAGCACGTTGAGCGAAACCACGCAATCCGATGGAGTCGGAGTGGCCATCGGCTCCGAAACGCACACGCCCGGTCTGCTGCATGCATCCGTGGTGACCAGCGGGTACGGTCGAACCTCGGCAACCGCTGACGACGTAACAAAAGGCGAGACTGCGGAGGAGCAGGGGAGAGAGACAAGCAATCACACCACTGCAGCGCAGGATTCCACCGAGCCCATCGCCTTCGTCGGATCCATAGGACCGACGCATATGGACTATGCGGCGACCATGGCAGCAGTGCGTGCCGTTGCCAGATATCTGACCGCATTCGTGGCTCACGACGAAAACCAAAACAACAGCTGACCCCGCCTTATGGCACAATGACACGCGAAAAGCAATAGGGAGAAAGAACAACCGTGACGGACTATTACGAAGTGCTGGGCGTAGACCGCTCCGCAAGCGACGACGAGATCAAAAAAGCTTATCGAAAGATGAGCCGCAAATATCATCCCGATATCGCAGGTCCGGAATTCGAAGACAAATTCAAGGAAGTCAATAACGCCTACGAAGTGTTGTCCGATCCGCAGAAGCGTCAGATGTTCGACGCCGGCGTGGACCCGAACGATCCGAACGCCGGCGGCATGCATGGCGGATTCAGCGGCGGATTCGGCGACATGGGTGACATTTTCAACATGTTCACCGGAGGTGCTTTCGGCGGTGGCAACGGCGGTCCGACCCCTCGTACACAGCCGGGACGCGATGCACTGGCCACAGTGACCATCGACTTGAAGACTGCGGTGTTCGGCGACACCGCACATGTTGAAATCAAAACGTTCGGTCTGTGCCAGGAATGCGCCGGCACCGGCTGCCAGAAAGGTACCCAGCCGGCACAGTGCCCCGACTGCCATGGTCAGGGCTACGCACAGCGCGTGGTGCGCACCATGCTTGGCCAGATGATGACCACCGCTCCATGCGAGCGTTGCGAGGGACATGGTACCGTTATCGAAAATCCGTGTCCGTCCTGCCTTGGTCATGGTCGTGTGCGTATCTCCCGTAATGTCGGCGTGTCCGTGCCTGCCGGCGTGACGAACAATACCCGTCTGCGTCTCGCTAATCAGGGCGAGGTGGGTGAAAACGGCGGTGTTGCCGGCGACCTGTATGTCGACATCCGCATCGCTCAGGATGACACCTTCACTCGTAACGGTGATGATTTGCACTGCTGGATCCAAGTGCCGATGAGCTGGGCCGTACTGGGGCATGATCTGGAAATCGACACGTTCGATGGCAAGCAGTCTGTGAGAGTGCCTGCAGGAAGCCAGCCTGACGACACTGTGACCTTGAAGAATCTGGGCGTCACGCATCTTAACAACAAGAGCGAGCGTGGCGATCTGGTGGCGCATATCGCAGTGAAGATTCCGACAAAGCTCACTGACGACGAGCGTGCCTTGATGGAACGGTTTGCCGAAAAGCATGACACAGATGCCCAACATGTTGCGGTAAGCGCACGCCCGACTTCCGGAACGAAGAAGGGCTTCTTCTCCAAGCTGAAGGATGCACTGCGCTGAATTTCCCTATCCTCATGTCGTACATCCGATGAGAAAACGTTAGATCGCATATCAAATAGCCGGTTGCTTCAAAAACGAAGCAACCGGCTATTTCGTCAATGTTTCTACTGTAGCAAGCGGATTGCCTCACGCCTACAACAGCCAATCATTAGGCATATCTACGTGTTTATTTGAGCAATGACCGGCACATAGCGCGATACTGGTTCACATAGCCACCGCCGAAGAACACGCAGTGGCCTGCGATGGGGTAGAGCTGCCACAATGTGGTGCGCTCCTGCCATCCTGCTTTCAGCGGATGTACGGACTGGTATCCGTCGAGAATGTCCCGCAAGTACGACATGCCGAATAGGTCAAGCATGGCGAGATCCTCTTCACGATGCCCGCCGTGCGCGGCTGGGTCGATCAGCACCGCTTCCACGGATCCGGAATCGGCCGACCACATGACATTGCCGCTCCACAGATCGCCGTGCACTCGTGCTGGCTTGTCATTGGCCGCCTTGCCCAGTATTTCAGGCAACGCTTCAATGACGGCCTCAGTCAGTTCCATATCGTAATCAGTGAGTTCACGGCGCTTCATTCCAAGCTGTACCATCGGACGGAGCCTGCCTTCGGCCAAATATGTCGCCACATCATCCCATTCGCCTGCGTCCATGGGAACGGGATCCTGCAAGGGGCCGAAATAACAAGTTCCCGTATATCCGGCTGGGGCAGATCCAAAGTAATCGGCTCCGGCATCATGCATACGTGCGAGAGCAGCGCCGAAATCATGCGCGGCCTGCAAAGTCGGACCACAGGCGTTCACTCGTTCAATGTTGAGATAATCCTTGCCCCAGTCGTACACGTCTACCACACGTGGCCCGCCTTTGGATTGCGCTTCGCCAAGCCACTGCAGGCCACGGCCCTCGCATTCGAAGAAACCTTCAGGACTGAATGCCCCGCTCTTGCGATATTTGCTCATGCTGCCCGACCTTTCCTTGCATGATCCGCCACATTTGCGAGACCTTATGGAATCGTTAGTGAAGCTCCGATGGGTTTTGGCACCATTGTGTGCATGGTTTGAGACAACTCAAGGATCCATAGCGAAAAATTAGACCCCTCTCGCTAGTCTTGGATGCGGAAAAGCAGACGAAACCATTGATACATATAAAAGAGGGTTCATGAATTTCTTCCAAGCGATTTTCCTTGGTCTGGTGCAGGCATTGACCGAGTACCTGCCAGTTTCTTCCAGCGCGCATATTCGCATTATCGGCGATTTGATGCTGGGATCCGATCCGGGCGCCGCGTTCACCGCAATCATCCAGATCGGCACCGAGCTTGCCGTGATTTTGTATTTCCGACATGACATCATCCGCATTCTTGGAGCATGGTTCGGCTCCCTGTTCGGCAAAGAAGGCAAGGATTTCAAAAGCCGTATGGGAGCGCACAATCCAGACACGCAGATGGGCTGGTTCATCATCCTCGGCACGATGCCGATTCTGATTGCCGGACTGCTGTTCAAGCATGCGATCGAAGGGTCACTGCGTAATCTGTGGATCACCGTCACCGTACTTGCATTGTTCGGCGTGCTGCTGTGGGTGGTCGACGCCCGTTCCAAGCAGGTCAAGACCATGAAGGAAATGACCTGGAAGGATGCGCTGATCTTCGGCATCGGCCAGATGCTCGCATTGATTCCCGGCGTTTCCCGTTCTGGGGGCACCATCACCTTTGGACGCGCCATGGGATACACCCGTGAGGCAGCCGTTCGAGTGAGCTTCCTCATGGCCATTCCTGCCGTGTTCGGCGCAGGCATTCTGGAAGCCGTATCGGCCGTCAAGGACGTTGCCGCGGGGGATGCCGGTATGTTCCCCGGCTGGGGTCCTACCATTGCCGCAGCCATCGTGGCATTTGTGGTCGCTACGTGGTGATCATCGGCTTCCTGAAGTTTGTTTCCACCTTCTCGTACAAGGCATTCGCCATCTACCGCATCGGCTTGGCGATCGTCGTGGCATTGCTGCTGATTACCGGCGTGCTTTCGCCGCTGGAAGCCGCAGCTGCAGCGTGAATCTAATTCGATAATCGAATAACAAAAAAGTCGGGCCGATCATCCTGCGATGGTCGCGACTTATATATTCACTGCTTATCGCCAATCACAACTTAATTGCCACGCAAGAACGATTCAGCCTCACGAATCAGCTCTTCGCAAGCGGGCATGCCATTCGACGCGATACGTTGCGCTTGAGCGTTCAAATCGTAGTCGCGTTCCAGACAGGCAAGATAATCGCCGGCATGCGTCTGCTCGACAATCTCGTCGGCAGCCTTGCGCCATTCGGCGGCTTTTCTGTTCAAATCACCTTCAGTCAGCGGATGCTCAAGTAAAAGAGACAATGCGCGAACCAATTCCAGCGTGCCCTGCAAGCACTCGGTATTCGCACAGTAATGGGGTACGGACACCCACATGGATGTGGTATGAAATCCTGCGTCCGCCGCAAATGCGTCAAGAATGTTGGGGATGCCCACAGGGCCGTTATATTCCTTGTCGGGTTCGCTTTCGCAGTCATTTTTGGAAATGTCAAGCGGCAAAGGCCTGGTGTGGGGGCAATCGTCGAACATGGATCCAAGCGTGACGATACCGCTCACATCGTAGTCTTCTGCGATGCGCAACGTCTGCCTGCAGTATTCCTCCCAACGATAATTTGGCTCGGGGGCGATCTGAGCGAGAAAATGCAGCGAGGGGGAGACTGCAATGTCATAGAACGTGGTCTGTGGCCAGATGATTCGTTTACGACCTTGTACCGAGCAAATCATCGGACGGGCTACCTGATAGTCGTAGAAACCCTCATTGTCGATATGATGCACCTCCTGTGAATCATATCGCGACACAAGATGCCGTATGACGTTCGTCGCAGCCTGGCAGGCGTCATTCCACCCCTCAAACGCGGAGATCATTATTGTCTCGCGTTTTTTCGTCTCCTCACACATGCTTTAAATGTATAACGAAATCATATTTCCGCAAACACGCTTCCGCCATCGGTGAATGTGACGAGCAGGGCATCCCGATCTAGACAACAGCATCTCAAAATACCCGAATGTCAAGAAAGCTCAAAACCTTTTTCGGTAGATAAAAGCCCTTTGAAAACAGCAAAACACGAACACGACACGCGGACTTGCAAATTTTGAGAATGCGGATATAGTAGATACTCGTGCTCAGGCAGTAGTACTGCGGAGAACATGCGGACATAGCTTAGTTGGTAAAGCGCAACCTTGCCAAGGTTGAGACCGCGGGTTCGAGTCCCGTTGTCCGCTCTAAGGTTCCGATTGATTATCGACCTTTAGGGTGGGTTAGCCAAGCGGTTAGGCAGCGGCCTGCAAAGCCGTATAGACGAGTTCGACTCTCGTACCCACCTCTTGTTGTGCTTGACGTGTGCGAGTGCGACGCATGACCCGGGCGGTTGGCGCAGAGGTAGCGCACTTCCCTGACACGGAAGGGGTCACAAGTTCGAATCTTGTATCGCCCACTGGAACGTGAGTTCCTATATAACCCATCATCGGGTGATTGGCGCAGCGGCTAGCGCACTTCCTTCACACGGAAGGGGTCATAGGTTCGATTCCTATATCACCCACCATCGGGCGGCACGTCGTGCCGCCTTTTTTGTTGGTTTCGTTGGGTTTCCGCCGTTTCGTGCGGCATGTCGGAAACGGGTGGCGCGTGGTGTTGGGTTTGGGCGCCATATCGATTCATGGCGCCTATACTTCCAGGCAACGCAACATCAATCAAAAAGTCGAGCAGGATCTCAGAGGTAAGCTGGGACTGCGGCCACAGGCGAAATCTATTACGTGCAGGATCGTCCGTTGTATCAGGAGTACGAGAATCTCGTTCTGACCACCTACGACAAATGGTTCGGATACCATCCATGATGGAACGATTTTCGACAAGGCCAACGTTCCTGCAACAGAGGAGGGCGGTGATTATGTTCACCAGTATATGGTGATTTTGACTGACTACAAAGAATCGGTTGATATTGGATGGTATCAAATGTCTTCCAGCACCGATGAACCTGATGATCTCGTTCAGGCAGGCATCGACGAATTCCAGAATTATGAGAACCAGTTCCTGAAGGATGAGGATCTTGTACGGCCTATTTTGATGCTGTTGTAAGGCATGAGTTGTCTCACAGGGAAATCTGGGCGCGCTGCGGAACCGCGGGTCCGCCTGTCGCGGGCAACTTGATTGGAGCTGCAACCAACTCCTATGCAGTGAAATACATGGGTGCGGATAAATCCCAGATCGAGTCCACGCAGGGAGAAGACTATAAGATGACGCAGCAGAGCGACGCGGTGGCCGAGGCCATTCACTCCGGCGATGCTCCTAATTCAAGAAGAGCCGTCTGCAACAAGGCATTGCGGGAAATGATCGACGAGCAGCGCTGAAATCAATCCCCGCGACGAATATAACTTCGAATACAGTTTTAAGTCCGGAATACACACTATCCGGGCTTTTTCCGTGTTCTTTCAAGGTGTACGGCTACAATGGCAGCTTGTGAGTGACGAAGCATTGAATCTCAATCAGCCGGTCAAAGACATGGGGCCGAACGAGTTGAAGGCTTATGCCAGGCTCGGCAAACAGCAGCATGACGAGGCGAATCGTGAGCTGGAACGCCGTTGGCGCAGCTATGATGACATGTTGCCAAACGACCAGTTCGTGTCAATTATCGACAAGACTGAGGGATAAGACCCACTTTACGGTGTATGATTCGTGACCATGCCGGTCTCAATACCGGCTATTTGCAAGGGTAATGACTAGAATGGCGACTATGACTGATCCGATTCCAAGCGCAGGTGAAACGACCATCATTGGCCTTCCTGCAATAACCGTACCGGTGACTTCCACCGGAGACCGTCCTCTGACGAAAGAGGACCTTGAAACCATCATGCGTCTTGCCGATGGCACGGCATTGCTGATCTCGACTAGGGGAGCGGTGTCGGGGTCGCGGTATCTTCTTGACGAGGATGAGATTACCGTCGGCCGTGATCCAAGAGCGGACATTCTTTTGGATGATTCCACGGTTTCCCGCGCCCATGCGGTGTTCCGCAGGTCTGACGGCAGGTATTCCGTTATTGATGCGGGCAGCTTGAACGGCACCTATGTGAACCGCCAGCGTGTTGATCAGCAGGAGCTCAAGAATGGCGATGAGATTATTCTTGGCAAGTTCCGTCTGGTTTATTTCGACAATAAAGCCGTCATTGCCGGTTGATCCACGTTATGCGGGATAGACTGTGTACAACAGCTTCGCGCCCATGAGCTTCGCACGAATGCTCATGGGCGTTATTGTAGATGTCGTAGGAGAGCGTGATGAACGAAGCAGAGCCAACAACGCGGTTGCGTCTGCATGTGTCGACTGCGGTGCAGGGGGAGTTATTCCCCGCGACCGGCACTCAGCCGGTGACGCGCGGCTACAAGGGTACGGTGGCTTCAAAAGTAGCAGGCATCACTTATCGTCAACTTGACTATTGGGCTCGCAGACAAATCGTGGAACCTTCCATCACGCCGTCGCATGGATCCGGTTCGCGCAGGCTGTACTCGTTCAAGGACGTGGTGATCCTTGCTGTGTCGAAAAGACTGCTTGACGCGGGCATCAATCTGCAAAATGTGACGACTGCCATCAGTTTTCTGACGCAGCGTACCGCGGAACAACTTGAGAATATCACGATTATGTGCGACGGTCAGCAAGTGCACGAATGTACGGATAGTGAGCAAATGGTGGCGTTGTTGCAAAGCGGTCGGGCGGTATTCGGCGTATCGGTGGGATCTTTATGGAAGCAGATCAGAGAGACTCTTGCCCACGAGGAATACGTCGATCTGACCATCATGCCTTCCATGATGGGTGGAAACCGACCTGTTGACGATATCACTGCAATGCGCATGAGAAAGAACTTCGAGGCGCAACATCAGACACGCGCCGCCGCGTCACTGTAACATACCAGAATGCATGCCGTATGGTTGATGCGGACTAAGACGGATGTACGAGTCGTTGATATGAGATAGATATGTACAGACAGACATACAACAGGGGAGCAATACATGTTTGATATTCTGCCGGCATTGCTGTGGATTGTCGCAGCGGTCATATCGTTGAACATTTGTTCGATTACTGCAATTCGAGGAAATATCTTCTCAAAAACCAAGAGTGACGTATATCCGGTACGCTGGTCAATTGTCGGATTGCATTTCACATCGCTGATCATCGGAGCTCTGCCGTATCCGATATATACGATGTTCAAACCCAGCTTTTCCTTGAAATTTCAGCATTTCTACGAACAGGTTGGTTGGCCGTCGGCAGCACTGATGGTTATGCTCATCGCCACGGAACTGGTGTTTATGTATCTGCAGGCCCGAAACGGCATGAAAAGCGAAATGGAAAGAAAACTCAGCCAAGCCATTAAGGACTAGCCAAAAGACATCCATCGAAGCGAAAACGCAGCCGTGTGGAAAAACGTCCAGCGAAGCGAGGACGCACCATCCATCATGCCGGTGGGTTATGTCGAGCAAAGTCCCGAAAGGGACGTGCTGGCATAACCCACCGATGTTATGTACAGAAAAGAGCGTCAGTCGAAAACTGCTGTAGCTTTTCTGACATAACGTACATTATCGGACAAAAGTGGGAGCAGGTGCAGGGGGTATTTGAGATGTGCGCGATCTCTCAAAACCCCAGGTATGCAAATGTCATCGCTGGCATGCATACCCAGGGGTTTCTTTGTCTTTATGCACAAGATGATCGCTCGTGCATCAGCCGTTATCTATCAGGCGAAATAGTCTTCGATGGTTTGCGCAAGCTCACTAACCGAATCGATCACCTTATACGCGCCATGTTCTTTCAGCTCGCCAGGCTCGGCATAACCCCAGCCGCATCCCAAGCAATCCAGACCGCACGCTTTGGCTCCGTCAGCATCGGTCCAACGGTCACCGACATGAGCGCCTTATCGCCAGCGGCTTCGTCAAACCCAATGTGGTCGAACGCCCATTGAATAACCTGATCTTTGTCGAGACGCGAATTATCTTCGCTGGCACCGTAAATGCCGTTGACCATGGTGTCCAAATGGAAATGCTCGCAAATCGGAATGCACTGATACTGCGGCTTGCAGCTTGCGATCGCCAAGTAGTATCCGTCAGCACGCAGTTTGGCCAACTGTTCTGGGATACCGTCATAAATGGTATTGTTCAAACGGCCCGGAACCTTTTGACCCGGATTATTCGGATCATCGAACACCGCTTCCTGCGCATAATACCTGCGGTAGATGGCAATGCCCTCATCGAGTAAGTCGTCCGGAATATTATTGCGCTGCAACGACTCGACAATTGCAGGACCAATGAATCGCTGCAACTCCTCATCATCAGGCACTGGATACCCCAGTTCCTCAAATACCTTCACCACACAACCAATGATGCCCGGATCAGACTTGGTCAATGTGCCGTCAAGGTCAAGCAGAACGACTTTCTTGGGTTGCTTGGTCTTCTCGGACATGAGATTAATGCACTCCTTGTTAAATGCTCGATGCAATGTGAACTGTTCAGATAACAATTATGCCCGGTCTTACTGACCGGGCATGCAGTTCAAGTGTCGTTCAACTACTGGTTACTCGTAGTCTGGAAACCAGCCGTCGCGATGCATCTGCAGACGCTTTTCAAGCAACGTCTTCAGCTCGTCTTCAGTACGGCGTTCCAATAGCATGTCCCAGTGTGTACGGGTCGGCTTGGAAATCTCGTCGGCCTCACGATCCTCGTCGCCTTCACGATGCGCGGTCATGCCGCACCGGCACTCCCATTCCTCCGGAACCTCCGCGCCTTCAGCGAACGGCAGAATCGTGCGGTGTCCCTTTGGGCACACATATGCGACGTCGTTTCGCGCCGCGAAATCCACATTGTCATCAGATTCCAACGACTTTGCGCCGATGCTCATGCCTCGCAGGCTGCGTTCTGCCATATTGCCTTTGCCTCCTTGGATTGTCTGCTCTGTCTAAGCTACAGAACAGTTCGGACGTGTCTTTTATTCCTTATTCGTCTGCTTGATGTTCGATTTTAGTCGACGCCGGAGTATGCGACGATGCCACGATTGATGCGATCGTACGCCTGTTTTGCGACTGGCGCCAACGTTTCGGCACGATCCGCAAGATACGGTCCAGCCACGGCTATCTGCTGAAGCACGTCGGCAAGCCGTTTGCCGTTACGCACGAAATCGCCGCCCGTCAGATCGGTGCCGTACAGCACCTGCGACAGGCTTTCACCTTGCGCCCAATCGTAGACGATATCGGTGATGCCAAAATCGAGTTGGCGAGGCTCCTCAAGCATGTGATCCTCACATAACATGGCAATCGACGCATGGACGCCCTTAAGCTGCGCTGCGCACACGGCGACGTTCCCTTGAATGCCTCCAGGGTAACGACGCGGCTCTCCCCCGCCTCCCCTGCGGGCTTCGAACACCAACGATGCGACGACGCTGGCCAATTCACAGGCGTTCAACCGTCAAATGCGCCATCGTCAATCGCCTGCGCCAATACTAGATCAAGCTCGCTGTACAAATGCCGCAACAGCTGGCCACGTTCCGTGAGCTGATAATCACCATGGCCCGCGGATTCCCGTACCGGCTGAAGATAGCCGAGATTGGAAAGCACAGCGCAAATATGATCAAACTGACGTGCCACGGAACCGGTTCGCGAATCGTAACGATGCTGTACCCGTTCCAACTCGCGCATCTCACGAGCCCAACGATGTCCCCATTTCAAGTGCTTCTGCACATCAGCATTTACGGCATGGATGGTCGCGGTCTTCTTCTCTGAGTTTCTTGATGCGTTTGTCAAGATCCATAAACGCCTGGCTGCGTTCCTTCTGCGTACGGAACACCTCATGCTTGAGTTTGCGACGTTCGTTCTTCTCCAAATCACTCAAACGCATCCGCAAACGCATGAATTTTTTGAAATCGCCGAATTCACACTGGAAAGCCTGCTCGTATCCTTCCAGAGCCTTGCATAAGGTTTCCATCTGTGCTTCAAGCTGCCATGCCGACTCGTTGGCTTCCCATTGCGCAAAGGAGTGGTCAAGCGTAACGCGAGCTGTTTCATAGTCGCTGGAATTCAATAGATTGACAGCCATATTGAAGGTCGGTCTGAAGCTTGAGTGAAGCGGATACACTCGTTTGCTGGACAAGGCGGCCGCAGTGGCGGGAACAAAACCATGGTGGTCCACCACAACGGCATGTCCGATGGTGTCGATGCCACGTCGTCCCGCACGACCGGTCAACTGGGTAAACTCGCCGGGAGTCAACCCAACATGCCCGGTGCCGTCGAATTTCTCAAGCTTTTCAACCACCACACACCGTGCGGGCATGTTAATGCCCAAAGCCAGCGTTTCCGTGGCGAAGACCATTTTAACCAAGCCTTCTTCAAACAAGCGTTCGACAATCTGGCGGAACAATGCGACCATTCCCGCATGATGCGGAGCGAACCCTTCTTCCAGGGCGAAACGAAATTGCGAGAAATGCAGCGCTTTCAAGTCTTCTTGGCTCAACTGGCCTTCGACCATCTCATCGACGATCCGTCTGATTTGTTGCACTTCGTCGCTGGTGGTGAGTTCCAAGCCTGCGTTGATGCATTGGTCAACCGCTTGATCGCAACCGTTTCTTGAAAAAATGAAGTAGATTCCCGGCAGCATGTCAAGAAAATTCAACTCGTCCACAACCGCCCAGCGTCGAGGCGTATGGCGTTCGACCTTATGCGGGCGATCGTCCCATCGTCCACCTTTACCTTTGGCCCTACGCTTATCAGGACGTCGCTCGCCCTTGCGCCGTTCCGCCTGACGATCAAGCTGATCAAGTCTGTTTATCAGCTGCGCATTGAGTTTGACCGTCTGTTCGCCATTGGCGTCACGCGATATAGGTCGATGAGTTCTGGTTCGGTATGGTCATCTGCCTGTACGAGCACGTGCTGCTCCAACGGTACCGGACGCTGTTCCGACATGACCAACGTGGTTTTGCCACGAACAGATTCGATCCATTCGGAAAAATCCTCGACATTGGAAACCGTCGCGGAAAGACCTATGATGTTCACGTTTTTCGGCAAGTGGATAATGACTTCTTCCCAGACCGGCCCTCGGAAACGGTCAGCAAGATAGTGCACTTCGTCAAGGATCACATAACGAAGCGCTTCAAGCGTCACGGAATGCTCATACAGCATATTGCGCAACACTTCCGTGGTCATGACCACAATATCCGCCTCAGAGTTGATGGACGTGTCTCCGGTCAGCAATCCGACCTTATCCGTTCCATACTGGTCGACCAGATCATGGTATTTCTGGTTGCTCAGCGCTTTGATCGGCGTGGTATAAAAGGCTTTGACATTCCGTGTCTGCGCCAGATAGATGGCGAAATCGGCTGCGACAGTCTTGCCTGCTCCCGTAGGAGCTGCCACGAGCACATTATCGCCAGCCTCCAACGCATCGTTGGCTTGCATCTGGAATTCGTCAAGCTCGAATGGCATGGATCTTGCGAATTCGGCCGCAACCGTGCGCTGCTTGGCCTGCGTTTGTTTGAATGCGGCATACCGTTGCGCGGGAGACAACTCCACGGTCTCATTGATTTTCGACGGGTCAATACCGTTATTACGGCGACGATGATGGGTCATGATTCCTTAATATGGTTGGGTCAATCGTTACAATGACGCCATTGTGCCACTGTTGAGCATGACGGCTTCGCTTCGCTTCATGCCTCTCAATGACTCCGGCATGGGCATCCGCATAACGATCTGCAGCATCCTTTAAAGGTCTGGTAAAGAAAGGCGCTTCATTCTCGTTGTTTTGGGGCAATGGTTTGCCCATCGCCTCGATTCGTTTTGCCGTCCGTTCACCCAGCTTCGCCACGTCCTTGAATGCTCGATAGCCGTGTAAACATGCGTAGACGACTCCGGAAACAACCATTGCAAGCATGAACAGAGCGAGCAACAGCCAAATCCACCAAGGCATAGTCTCTCCCCCGTCAGCCTTCATTCTCACGATCGCCAATGCTCAGCTCATGCTGGGCACGGGCGACAATCATGGTACGCAACGTTTCGGGAGCTACGGCAGTGATATGCCGTGCGTGGGAAATACAGAATGCGACATACCAGGAATCGGACGAGACGATCAGATGCACCTTCTCGCCCTCTCCGCACTTTTCGACTGTTGCTCCCGACAGCCCGTCAATAAATGACAGATCATCCTGATTGGTGACGAACACAGCTGGAGTTCCATTATCGAAGCTCCATTTGCGCAATTCGGATGCGGGAACGTCGGGAATGTCGATTTTCGCGGTAGGTTCAACCAGTTCGGCCTTTTCAATGCGGGAAATGCGAAGCACCTGCCAGATGCGAGGCTTTCCTGTGGCCTTGTTGATCGTGGTGTCTTTCTTCACGTACTTAGCTTTGTCAGCCGGTGCAGCGGCAGCGACGTCAGTCCATACGGCAACGTAGAAGACTCCCTCATCGACGAAGATCTTATCTGGCGCGACAAGCTTACGCTGGGTCCTTCCGGCGCCATCCGTATATTCCATGTCAAGCAGCAAGCTCTTGGAGATCGCGCTCTTCACAATGGAGAAATTACGCGGTTCCATCTCATAACCGGTCAGACTCAGCCAAGGCATGTCCCCCGGCTTAACATGTTGACGAAGACGGCTGTACAACGATTCAGCCTGTTCACGCAACTTGTCCGGCAGCAACGACGAATGCGCAAGATAGCTCACCGATGCGGTAAGCATGCTCAAATACTGCTGGGAGATACCTGCCAAGCGTTCCAGCCCAAGCGAATTCGTGGCGGAAACAATGCCTTCAGCGTCAAGCAACGACCAGTCGATGTCAAAGAACTGGCTTCCTGCCATCTCACCATCGTCGGAAACCGTAGTCAGCGTGTTGATGTCTTTATGAATGACATTGACGAACTTCTTCAGCTCGTCATCGGACTTCGGTTTGCCAATGAAACGTTCCGCAAGTTCCTCAAGCGAATATTCTTCGCCGAGGTGCGCCGAAAGGAACAGCATCAGGCGCAGACGACGGTCGACTTCACTACCCGTCTGGAATGCGGAATTCTTCTTCGGACGCCCCTTGCCCTCCTCTGCATCGTCGTCAGCGCTGTTGCGGTTGATTTCCATGGCTGTGACAGTGGAGCTATCGCCTCCTGTGGATTCGTCGGCAGGCACGAACTGCGTGGCGGCATTCAAACGGCGGTTGAACGCGTCGACAGCCTCCTGAGGACTGACGATGGAAGCACCCGGATGAGAAAGCACGAACATGGCCAGATCATCGGAATCGGTGTAGGCGACGTTCAAATGCTCGCCGTCAACATCTACAGTCGCCGCGAAACGACGCTGGTCAACGACCTTGACCAATTCGTCGGGAATGGATTGCGTTCCCAGACCCGGAGCGATGGAATCAAGACCAAGCCCTGGAGTCGGAGTCTGAGGGACGCGAGGCGCGGTACGGGACGTATGCTGCGTCTCATGTGCGGGAGCTGAGGAAATCGACATGGAACGGGCCAGATAGTTGGCCGCGGCAAGAATCGGCAAATCCTCGTCGCCGAACAGCAGACGAACGCGAGGCTCATCTCCAAGCTGCAGACGATAGGATGCGAAATCCTGCCTTCCGACTTAGATGAATACTCAGGCTGCCTCGATTCGATGGCGATGCCCATGGCCGCAAGCTTGGCACGGTCACGCTGGAATTGCTTGGCAAAAGCCGCCTTCGCCGCCTGATCAGCCAGCTCCCCATAGGAATCGGCATACGCCTTCACACGCTGGGCAATCTGACGGGAAGTGAGCCATTGCGGGAAAGCTGAGGAAAGCACAGCCAATACATCAAGTTCGTGCTTGCCCCATTTGTCGGAGAAACGACGCCTTCCGTTACTGCCCTCTGCCATTAGTCCTCACGTCTCGTTAACGTTTCATCTTAAGTGCCTAGCCGGTTCAGGCTCTGCACACACCTCTCTATGATAGAGGGTTTTCGTTCAGATTGTGTCTATTTTACGAAAAAATACAGTTTTTCGTGTTGAGGCTACCCCTCGAATCAGACCCAATCATCAGGCTCAACACCTTGCGGGCCAACGTATTCGCCATTCGGAACATAACTCGGCTCACTTGTGTCGGTCAGCCGCGCGTCACCGAACAGTATCACGTCCCTGCCGAAGGTCCAGTCACCATCGATGTCGACGGAATTGGCCGCGGCAAGCGACGGAACGCCATAAGGGAATCTCGTATCGAAATCATGGATGTTCTTGTAATACCGCGCATCCAAGTGAACATCCGGGAAGACGTAATTGCCATCTTCCATCTCGTACTGGTCCGTCAGATGGAATCGATCGGATCGCATGATAAACAAATCGTCGGTGGTTTTCACCGGCAGGAAACGCATACGGTCAACGCATACGCAGGTAGCCCCGTCGAACAACGTCACCGCCGCTCCCATGGCTGTTTCCAGCTGGATGACCGGCTCGCTCGTCGGATCGGTCGGATCGACGGTCTTGTTATTGCGAATCACCGGAAGAGGAAGCACGCCATCATATGCGGACAGCTTGGCCTTCAGAGCGTCGATACGCACCCAGATGCTGTTCGTGTTAAAATACGGATGCTTTTCGATGTTCTGCGCATCATCCTTATCGTCCGGATGCACCTGGCTCATCTCACGCAACATCAAGCGGCCGGTCGCCTTGTCCCGCACGATATGCCCGCCCTTGCGATCAGCTGGAGTACGTTTTGCGACCTCGATCATGAATGGCGCACCGGTATTTTCGAAGTGCTGCGCCAGCGTGCGCGAAGGACGTGCGCCGAGATTGTCGGAATTCGAGATGAACAGGTATTTGAAGCCCTTCTCCTCGAGGACGTCCAATAGGCCGGATTCCCAAATGGTGGAGAACAGGTCGCCATGGCCTGGCGGGCACCATTCAAGTTCCGGATTTGCCGGGAAGCTGACAGGAAGACCGGTTTCCGCACCGATTTTCGGTTCCTGATGCTGCACGATTTCCAGAGGAATGTCCTCTTGATGGAACTTTTTGTTGGCACGCAGCACCTTCATGGTGTCATTCGACGTGCGGAAGGAGTTCATCAACGTCAATGGCAGTTCCACACCCAGACGAGTGCGTGCAGTCAGCACCTGACCGATGATGATGTCGATGAAGCGCATCTGACGTGCCTTATGGCGACGCACTGGCAGCAAGGACTTGGCGCAATCCAAGCCCATGGACGTGCCGAGGCCACCATTAAGTTTGAGGAACGCGGTTTTGGCAAAAGCATCGACGGCTTTGTCATGGTTGATGGTCTCGTAGACATCATGGAAGCTAGGCACTCCCACCAGAGGCTCAACATCATCCTCACGGATCCATGTGCTTGCTTCCTCACTGCGCCAAACCTCGTACAGTCGTTTGAATTGCGCAATGGCCATATCGGTCATCCCGTTGTCCCGCATCTTTGCGGCGGAATGTTCAAATGCGTCCTCAGTCAATGTCTTTCCCTTTCGTGCGGGCGTCCTGTTCTCATCGTACCTAGGCAATACTACGACAAAATTCCCATGACGGGGGCTTTTGGTGGCAAAAAGGGAAAATTCTTGACAAAAATGACATCCCAAGAACTCTTTTATCATGTTTCGCGAATCGTGCGACACGATGAATTTGAAAAAAAGAGCAGGTTGTGCTATGTTTCATGTTCGGTGCTTTTTGCATCGTTCGGACCATAGCGCAGTTTGGTAGCGCACTTGACTGGGGGTCAAGGGGTCGCGGGTTCAAATCCCGCTGGTCCGACCAGAAAAACCCGAATTCATGCGATTTCGGGTTTTCTTTTTTAGGATGTCAGTCTTACGCATGCAGGTAAGGGGTGATTGTCTTGAAGTCGATGGACGCCCAGCCACAGTTTGACGACGTTGACGCTTTGCCCACGTGTTTGACTCATCCGAGCTTGAGGATGAGTGGAAGATACGTCTGTCCCGGGAACTTGGCGTAGCGGCCAGGGAGCGGGCGAAGCATGATGGCATCACCCTTACCGAACTGACGCGCAAGGCGCTTGAATGCGACGATCTGAATGAGACCACGGACACCGTCCGCCCTGGACGAAGACCGAAGAACACCGACGGTCGAGAACAGCTCGGAGACGAATGGAAAATCAAACTCCCCTATGCCATCGGCAAGATGGCACGGGAGCGCGCGTCCGAGGAAGGCATATCCTTGAGTTCGCTCGCGCGGCGTGCGATCAGCGGATATCTACGTCAACGGGATACTGAGGAACAGCCGCTGTTTTAAGCATGTGACAATGAGTCACGCATGATTGGCGTGCACTAATCTAGCAAATATGGAATGGTGGCCGCACACCAATTCCTTGGGTGTGCGGCCACCATCCATAGAAACTTACTTGCGTTTCTTCTTCTCTCGAATATTCACCGA
>ENA-OPZM01000035-OPZM01000035.1-human-gut-metagenome-genome-assembly--contig:-NODE-35-length-51845-cov-16.382111_pt1 | contig 51845 bp, 47 predicted proteins | sample MGYA00242478_ERZ504493 | MGnify/ENA primary metagenome ERZ504493 (study PRJEB26092, sample SAMD00036227) | human gut metagenome | host: Homo sapiens | study: EMG produced TPA metagenomics assembly of... | reverse complement strand
AGTGGTTGTACTCCTTTGAGCGGGGTTTCTATTACTAAAGTCTTATTGTGTAAAGTCTAATTCCTGTTTACCACGTCGACAATAAACGCTGATAAAAGTGGTGTGTCCCGCGTTCACGTGAAACACGGGACACACTTTTACTCACTTCTTTTTCTTTTTACGGCTCGGCTGCTGACGCTGGTAGCCGCTCTTTTCCTTCACTTCGGCGGCTTCCTTGGCCTTCTGCAGCGCCTCTTCCTCGAGGGATGGCAGACCGGCCTTGGCTCGGCGGGCGTTCTCATGAACATGATCACGCTTTTCCTTCGCTTCGGCGGCCGGAGATCCCGGAGTCGGGAAGACGTGGATCTGCCAGATGGAACGCAACAGATTGCAGATGTTGTTGGTGAGCCAGTACACCAGCACAGCGAACGGCATGGCAATACCGGAGAAAATGTACATGATCGGGAACATCCACAACATCATCTTCTGCATCATTTCGGTCTGCTTGTTTGCCGCAGACTGAGCCATGTTACGCTTCATGCTGTTGTACTGCATGAACCACAGGCAGAAGCACATCAATGCAACGAAGATGGCGATAACTACTTTGCCATGCACGGCGGCGGTCGTGAAGTTATCAGCCACGTTCACACCGAACACTGTGGTGGACGTGAACTGCTTGGCTGTGGCGATGTCGAAAGCGCCAAGACCCTGTCCGTCCCTGAATTTGCCGCGTGCGATGTACGGAATGGCTGACAGCGTATAGAACATGCACATGAATACGGGACCCTGCACGAACATAGGGAGCATGGAAGTGCAGCCACCCATCGGGTTCGCATCATTGTCCTGGTAGAGCTTCATCATCTCGCGCTGCATGGCTTCCTTGCTGGCGGGATCGTTCTTGCCCTTGTATTTGTTTTGGATACGCTGCATCTTTGGCTGCAGGACGGTCATCTGGGCCTGCATCTTGCGCATACCCTTCATGGACTTGTAGAACAGCGGAAAAACGCATGCCTGGACCACAAGTACTAGGAATACGATGGACATGACCCACGAGAAACCGATCTCGTTCATGCCCAGCATCACCAGGAACTTATGGAATACGGCCATGATCTGCGTCATGAGCCACTCGACGGGATACAGGAGCTTATACAGCCAGCCCCAGAAACCGCTGTCGAGGAGGAATTGATTTTGATTCATTACAGGCCAGTCTCCTTATCGCCTATAGGTTTTTCTACGTTCAGAGGCGTGAGCGAGGTTCCTCGTGTGCCTTCGACCACGAACATCTGTAAAACAAGGAATAAAGCTGCGGAACGTCGTCAATTCCCCCACGGTTCCACTGATTGCAGCGAAGAAGGCGCAATAACGCAAGAAGGCCACCCTTAAGGCGGCCAAATCGTTCAATCGCCTGAATCGCGTAATTGGAACAACTTGGATAATATCTGCAGCAAGGCGCGGTATTCGCGGAAATATGACGTTGGTACCAGCGAATGGCACGAATCATCCAATTTCCGTTACGACCGGCGTTCATTACCGACGCACGGCCTTACGATTCACCGCTTCAAAACATGCTGCGATCTGCTGTTCCAACGATAGAAAATCGGCATGCGCAGCACTTGGCTTGGCACGCAACACGATATCGCAGGATTCAGGTAAGGCAGATTCGTACTTTCGTGCAAGCACGCGGAAACGACGCTTGACGGCATTACGCGTCACAGCGTTGCCGACAGCCTTGGAAACGGCCAAACCGACACGTCGGCCCCGCATCGCCGCAGAATCGTCGATAATGGCATCGTCGTGCACCAAATAATGCACGACGATGTCTTCTCGCGATACCCTACGACGGCGTTTGAGCACCGCGACGAAATCGCGATGGCTTTTCAGCCGTTCCACCGCTCTATGCCGTTAAATCAGGCAGCGAGGGACTTGCGGCCCTTGGCGCGGCGACGGTTGATCAGAGCGCGGCCTGCGCGGGTGCGCATGCGCTGACGGAAACCGTGCTTCATGTGACGACGACGGTTGTTCGGCTGGAATGTCCTCTTCATAATTAATGCTCCCGGTGTTTTTTGCCATGCCAAGGCACGGCTCCTCATGAGTCAAGCTCTACCAAGTTACTCTGACCCCTGAACAGAGATGAATGCGCATATCAAATCCTTCACATTTTCATGGGGATTCTCCCCACAAAACAATCCACAGAAACGTTGATATGTCGCCAAACTCCCCACAAAAGTTATCCACAAACTACAATGATGTTATTCACAATTCAGTCTTTTCAACACGCTTACCGGTGGATAACTTGGGGAAAAGAGAGTACAAATAAACAGTTGCACACTTGGAGAAAGTCTGTCGAGAAAGGGGAATCCGTGGCCGACACGACAACTGACCCTCTCGAGCAGGCTCGGGGAGTCTGGTCCGACGCGCTGGCGTTGTTGCACCAGAATCCGGCGCTGTCCATCCGAGATAAAAGCTGGCTGGAAAACGTTTTTCCCGAAGGCATGTGGGGTCCTACCATTGTCTTATGCGTGCCAAGCGCGGCCGCACAGCAGACGTTGCAGAACGAATTGAACCAGCCCCTGCTGGAAGCCTTGCGGGAAGCCGCCGAACAGGATATTTTCCCCGCATTCAAGATTGTGGAAAAGAAGGAACCGGCCCAACCCGCCGTCGAGGAATACCCCCACTTCTCCCCCGCGCCACATGCGGAGGAAACCACGCAGGGGCAGCTGCCGATTCCGGTTGTCATGCCGCCGGAGCGCCACAACAACTTCCAACGCGGCCAAAACAGGCCTTTGCTGGATCCTAAGACCCATTTGAATAAGAACGCCACGTTCGACACCTTCGTTCCTGGCGATTCCAATCGTTTCGCACGTACCGTCGCGTTGGCCGTCGCGGAAGGTTCCGGTCACGATTTCAACCCGCTTTGTATTTACGGCGGATCAGGATTGGGTAAAACCCACTTGCTGAACGCCATCGGCAATTACGCACTGGTCAAGGATCCCACGCTGAAAGTCCGTTATGTGACCAGTGAGGAATTCACCAACGAATTCATCGAAGCGTTGGGTGACACCAACCAGAATTCCGGTCAAATCAAGGAATTCAACCGTCGCTACCGCGAAGTCGACGTGCTGCTCATCGACGATATTCAATTTCTGAGCGGCAAGGACGCGACGCTTGAACAGTTCTTCCATACATTCAATACTCTGCATCAGGCGAACAAGCGCATTGTGATCGCATCCGATGTGCCTCCGAAGGATCTGCAGGGATTCAACGAACGTCTGATCTCCCGTTTCGAATCCGGCCTGACCGTTGACGTCAAGCCGCCGGATCTGGAGACGCGCATCGCCATTCTGCGCATGATCGCCCACGGCACCAACGTTCAGGACGATGTGCTCAACCTCATCGCGGAGCGGTTCACCGAGAATATTCGCGAGCTGGAAGGCGCGCTGAACCGCGTGACCGCCATGGCATCGCTGAGCGGCCAGCCGGTGACCCGCGCGTTGGCGGAACAGACGTTGCAGGACTTTTTCTCGACCGATGTGGAGATCAAGCCCACCGACATCATCACCCAGGTGGCCAAGTACTTCTACATTACGTTCGATGACATTGTCGGACGTTCGCGTACGAAGAAGATCGCGCTGGCGCGTCAGATCGCCATGTATTTGGTGCGTGAGCTCACCAGCATGAGCCTGAACGACATCGGCCAGGTGTTTGGCGGCAAGGACCACACCACGGTGATGCATGCATACACCCGCATCAGCGACGAGATGCAGGAAAAGCAGGAGATCTACAACTACGTGACGGAACTGACCCTGCAGCTCAAGCAGCGTTCCGGCGAAAAATAACGTTTTCTATGCGACTTTGCGCGTTTGCATGTGTTTTCGTGCGTCTCAAAAAAACGATTTTAGGCGTTTTCTGCCTTTCTCAGGCGATTTTCAAAAGCCAAGTATGAGTATCAGTAAATTCTTTATCAGCTGTTTTACCGACCATCCTGACACGCCGGCCTGTGAAAGATTTTTATTGAAGTTATCCACATGGTTATACACAAATCAATGATTTCTCGGTGGAAAACCCGTTGGAAACGCCAGAATCGCCGGTGGATGAATTGTGGACTATCCACATGGTTTTGTGGATAACTTTTTCAAAGCGACGAGGCTGTGGATAACCCGATGATCTGTCCACACTTCGTCCAAAAGTTATCCACAAGCAATGAGATGTTGCGAGCCATTGCAAAACGTGGGGTCTGAGCACTTACCCACATTATCCACAGGCCTTATTATGACGAATGTAGGTTGTTATAAGAAATTCATCATCGTCGTCATAAGTGGGGAATTCCCCACGCTTCGTCAAACGCCGACAGTCTCGCTAGAATGACTTATGGACCGAACGAAACGAGGAAACTAGCCATGAAAGTTGAAGTCAATTCCCAAGCGCTGGCAGACGCAGTAGCCTGGACCACTCGCGTGATCGACGCTCGTCCTGCATCCCCCATTTTGGCAGGCATTCGCTTGGAGCCATCGACGGCACCCTCCAGCTTTCCGCCTTCAATTACGCCATTTCCGCACGCCACCATATCGAAGCAGGCGTTGATGAAAGCGGATCCATTCTGGTGCTCGGCAAGCTGCTGGCAGATATCACCAAGTCGCTTCCCGCCGCGAAAACCTACCTGTCCACTGACGGATCCACACTGACCATCACGTCGGGCAAGTCCACCTTCACCATGCAGCTCATGCCGGATAACGAATATCCGGATCTGCCGGTGGTTCCCGCCAAACTGGGGCAGGTGGACGCCCAAACCTTCGCACAGGCCGTCGCTCAGGCGTCCGTCGCCGTTTCCCGCGAGGAGAACCGTCCGGTACTGACCGGCATTCGTGTGCAGTTCCAAGGCAACAAGGTGATCATGAGCTCCACCGACCGATTCCGCTTGTCGCGTTCGAGCTTCACCTGGACGCCGGAAAACCCGGACATCAACACCACCGCACTCGTGCGCGGCGCACTGTTGCGCGATGTGGCCCGTTCCTTGGACGAGCATCAAAACATCGTCGTGGATTTCGATCCGGAGAATCCGTCGCTGCTGGGCTTTGAGAACGCCGGACGCGTATCCACCTCGCAGCTGATCGACGGCGAATTCCCCGCGGTGGACCGCCTGTACGCTGACGAATACCCGATTCATGCGGTCATCAACAAGCAGGATCTCATCAGCGCCATCAAGCGCGTGTCCCTCGTGGCCGAACGCAACGCTCCGATCCGCATGGCCTTCACCAGCCAGGAACTCACGCTGACCGCAGGCTCGGTGGATGAAGCCCAAGCCAAGGAGATCCTCGACATCGACATGGATGGCGAAGACATCACCGTGGCCTTCAATCCCGCCTACCTGATCGAAGGCCTGAGCGCCATCAGCGAGCCGTTCGTACGCATGAAGATGACCACCGCGGTCAAGCCGGTGGAATTCAACGGCCAGCAGGAATCGAATTCCGAAGAATCCATGGACTACCGCTACCTGCTCGTGCCGATGCGCTTCAACAGCTGAACTAAGCTGACCTACACGAAAACGCGGATACATCGCAAAAAATAGGGCTGAACATGGCTGTTATTGCCAGTTCAGCCCATTTGCATGATTAATTGCGATTATTTACGTAAGAAATTCGCACTATCTCAAGGATCTTGCATGTATATTTCCCGACTGGCACTCGACCACTACCGATCGTGGGAACATTGCGTGCTCGATTTCAAACCGGGAATCAACATTCTGCAAGGTGCCAACGGACTCGGCAAAACCAATATCGTGGAAGCCATCGAAGTGCTTTCCACAGGATCCAGCCATCGCGCGTCATCATCACTGCCATTAATCGAAAAAGGGTGCACGTCGGCCACCATCCGAGCCAACGTGGAAGACGGTGAAACGCAGCACACCTACGAGGCGACCATCGTGGCACGGGGTGCTAACCGAGCGCGCATTGACGGCGGAAAATCTCAATATATGAGGGATCTCATCGGGCGCACGCCTCCGTCTCCTTTACCCCCGAAGATCAACGTCTGGTAGCAGGGGATCCCGCAACCCGACGCAACTTCATCAACCAGGCCGCGTCTCTGCTGCTCCCCCACTATGCGCAGACCCTGCAACAGTTCACGCACGTGGCGAAACAGCGCACGGCACTGCTCAAACAACTCGGCGACGACACGAATCTCGACCCGCAATACGGCCAGCAGGCGGTCTTAAGCGGGCTGGAAATCTGGACGGGGCAATTCATCGACCTCGGCATGCAGCTGACGCGGAACCGCAACAACGTGATCTCACGCTTGGAAGAGCCTTTTGCGCGGATCTACGCGTCTTTGGCGGGAGATGACGAACGGGCGGCGCTCGCCTACGAGCCGTCCTTCGACGAAGTGATGCTGTTCGACGATCCGGCCGCGGAGATCAGCCGCCATTTCCAACGCATCTACCCCGGCGAAGTGGCGCGCGGGCAGAATCTGATCGGTCCGCATCGCGACGACCTGACTTTGCTGCTCAACGATATGAACGCACGCGAATTCGCGTCCAACGGTGAGATGTGGACCATGGCTTTGGCGTTGAAAATGGCGCTATACGAGGCGGTTTCCGCACATTTTGAAAGCAAGCCAATCGTGATTCTCGATGATGTGTTCGCACAGCTTGACGAGGCCCGTCGTGGGCAGATCCTCGATTTTGCGATGCGGCAGGACCAGGTGCTGATCACCGTCGCCGCGGCAAGCGATATTCCGCGCATGGATGCTGGGCGCTTTCACGCGGACGCGCATGTGATCGACGTGGCCGCGTTGCGCAGGCAATCGCAAGATGGACAGCATGACGATTTGACGGCGATGATGGCGCAACTTGTCGCGGGACGGGAATCTGCAACGCAATCGTCTGCAGCGCAACAGTCGGTGAATCGACAGGAGCAGCGCTGATGCCGAATCCTCCAATCTGCGAAACATTGCATCTCGACCAACGCAAGTTGCCCGCCGAAGTATTCGAACGTATCAGCCGACGTGCCGGCCGATATAAGGAACGTGAGGAACGTGCGCGGCAGGCGTGGGAGAATTTCGGCAAACCCGGACGCGACCCGCAGACGGTCGGCAATATTTTCAACGTGATCGCAACGCAAGGTTCTTGGACGCCGCATCTGAAAATCGCGCAGATGCAGAATCATTGGGATCAGGTGGTCGGCGTCGAAAACGCGCGCCACTCCTACCCCGTCGACCTGCGCGACGGCATTCTGACGATCCGATGCGACAGCCCCGCATGGACACCACCTTGACGTACATGATTCCGCTGCTGACCGACACCATTCGCCGTAGGCTCGAGGGGCTGACCATCAACGAGGTGCGCGTCACCGGCCCGCAACAACAGGGATTCAGCCGAGGACGAATGACACGAAGGCCGCGATATTAGTGCGACACCACGTGCTATCAGACGTTCGTTGAAGGCGCTTCGTCGAAGAATTCCCCCTGCGACGCTTCCAAGCGGGCCGTTCGCAACGGTCGAATGTTGTTTTCCGAAAGCGAAAAAACAGGGGTAAACGGCTGGATTTCAAGGATAAATGCCTCTGGCGCTCTGTCCCCCTCCATGAGTAGAATATCAAGCAGTGTATGTAAACGCCTAGAAGGGGCCTTTATTTGCGTTCTAGGTGGTATCACCTGCGTGAATGACCCTCATTGGCGGGAAAAATGCAGGAAGGAATCTCTGTGGCAGACCTTGATGCGGATTCGCTGAACGAATCAGCTGAAAACACGCAGGAAGATCAGATCCAGAACGATCAGCTCGAAGATGCGCAGCTCGATGACACCTTGGCTCCGGAGCATTACGACGCTTCCGATCTGAGGGTTCTGGAAGGCCTTGAGGCGGTGCGAATCCGCCCGGGCATGTACATCGGCTCCACCGGCCCCCGAGGCTTGCACCACCTGGTGTACGAGATCGTCGACAACTCCGTCGATGAGGCGCTGGCAGGCTACGCTTCGCACATCGAAGTGACGATTCTGCCGGACGGCGGCGTGCGCGTGGTGGATGACGGCCGAGGCATTCCGGTCGACGAAGTGCCGGGCGAAGGCGTTTCCGGCGTGGAAACCGTGATGACCAAGCTGCATGCCGGCGGCAAGTTCGGTGGCGGCGGCTATGCGGTTTCCGGCGGTCTGCACGGCGTGGGCATCTCCGTGGTGAACGCGCTGTCGACCCGCGTCGACATCGAAGTGCGCCGACAGGGCTTCCACTGGACCCAGACCTACATCGATCAGAAGCCGACCGCACGTCTTGCCAAGGGCGAGCCGATGGGCGAAGACGAGTCCACCGGCACTTCCGTGACCTTCTGGGCAGACGGCGCGATCTTCGAAACCACCACCTACGATTTCGAGACCCTGCGCAACCGCTTCCAGCAGATGGCGTTCCTCAACAAGGGGCTGAAACTGTCCCTGACCGATTTGCGCGAACCGGATCAGGCCGGAGACGAAGTCGCGGGCGAAAGCGACGACAATGCCGAACCGAAGCATCAGACGGTCACCTACCAATACAACGACGGCATCAAGGATTATGTCGATTACTTGGTGAAGTCCCGCAAGGCAACCCCCGTCGAACCGGACGTGATCGATTTCGAAGCGGAAGACTGAAAATCGGCATTTCCGCGGAAATCGCCATGCAATGGACCACCGCATACTCCGAAGCGGTGCACACCTTCGCCAACACCATCTCCACCACCGAAGGCGGTACCCACGAAGAAGGCTTTCGCGCCGCGCTGACCTCGCTCGTCAACCGTTACGCACGTGAAAAGAACATCCTCAAAGACAAGGATGAGAACCTCTCCGGCGACGACGTGCGCGAAGGCCTGACCGCAGTGGTGTCGGTGAAACTCACCACCCCGCAGTTCGAAGGCCAGACCAAGACCAAGCTCGGCAATTCCGAAGCGAAAACCTTCGTACAGCGTGTGATGACCGACAAGCTCGGCGACTGGTTCGATTCGCATCCTAGCGAGGCCAAGAACATCATCCAGAAGGCCATTGAAGCCTCCCGTGCGCGTCTTGCAGCCAAGAAGGCACGTGAGAATACCCGCCGTAAGTCAATCTTCGAATCTGCGGGCATGCCAGACAAACTGAAGGATTGCCAGTCCAACAATCCTGAAGAATGCGAACTGTTCATCGTGGAGGGCGACTCCGCAGGCGGCTCCGCAATTCAGGGACGCAACCCGATCACGCAGGCCATCCTGCCGTTGCGAGGCAAAATCCTTAACACCGAGCGTGCAAGCCTCGACCGCATGATGAAGTCCGAAACCATCGAATCGCTGATCACCGCGGTCGGCGGCGGCTATGGCGAGATTTCGACCTGAACAAAGTCCGCTACCACAAGGTCATCATCATGGCCGATGCCGATGTGGACGGCGCGCATATCGCAACCCTGAATCTGACGCTGTTCTTCCGCTACATGCGCCCGATGATCACCGCTGGTTACGTGTATGTGGCCATGCCGCCGCTGTACCGACTCAAGTGGACCAAAGGCGCGCACGACTTCGTGTACACCGACGCCGAACGCGACCGCGTGCTCGCCGAAGGCAAGTCCGCCGGCCGTCAGCTGCCAAAGGGCGAAGGCATCCAGCGTTACAAGGGTCTGGGTGAAATGAGCTACCAGGAACTGTGGGAAACCACCATGGATCCTGACCACCGCATTCTGAAGCAGGTGCAGATCGAAGACGCGGCCGCAGCCGACGAAACCTTCTCCATGCTCATGGGAGACGAAGTCGAACCTCGCCGTCTGTTCATCCAGCGCAACGCCCGCAACGTCAGCTGGATCGACGCGTAGGGATTTCAAGGACTTCAGGCAAGGTTTCATAAGGATTTAGAAGGACTTAGAAGTTGGCAGACGAAAACAACAGCAACGAAGACGGCCAGTTCGTGCCTGACGGCTCCATGGAGCCGTTGAGCCCGCAGGAGGCCGACAACACCGATTACGGCCTGATGGTGGGCGAACGCATCCAGAAGAAGGATCTGCAGCAGGAAATGCGCGATTCCTACCTGGCGTACGCCATGTCCGTGATCGTGGACCGTGCGCTCCCGGACGTGCGCGACGGCATGAAGCCGGTGCATCGCCGTGTGATCTACGCGATGTACGACGGCGGCTACCGCCCCGACCGCGGCTACTCCAAGTGCGCCCGCGTGGTCGGCGAAGTGATGGGTAAGTACCATCCGCACGGCGATTTCGCGATCTACGACACGTTGGTGCGTATGGCACAGTCGTGGTCTATGCGCTACACGCTGGTCGACGGCCAGGGCAACTTCGGCTCCCCCGGCGACGATCCGGCCGCGGCAATGCGTTACACCGAATGCCGTATGGCTCCGCTCGCCATGGAAATGGTTCGCGACATCGACAAAGACACCGTCGATTTCCTGCCGAACTACGATGGCAAGACACAGGAGCCGACCGTGCTTCCGGCACGATTCCCGAACCTGTTGTGCAACGGTTCGTCCGGTATCGCCGTCGGTATGGCCACCAACATTCCTCCGCACAACATGCGCGAGGTGGCCGAAGGCGTGCATTGGGCGCTCGACCACCCGGACGCAAGCCGCGAAGAGCTGCTCGAAAACCTGATCCGCATCATCAAGGGACCGGACTTCCCTACTGGCGCAACGATTCTCGGACATAAGGGCATCGAACAGGCCTACCGTACCGGCCGTGGTCTGATCACCATGCGCGCGGTGGTGAACACCGAAGAGATCAAGGGCCGCATGTGCCTCGTGATCACCGAGCTGCGTACCAGGTGAACCCTGACCGACTGGTCGTCTCCATCCGCGAAGCGTGCGCGACGGCAAGATCCAGGGCATCGCCGACATGCGCGACGAAACCTCCGGTCGTACCGGTCAGCGTCTCGTGCTCGTGCTCAAGCGCGACGCCGTGCCGAAGGTCGTGCTCAACAACCTGTACAAGCACTCCCAGCTGCAGCAGACCTTCGGCGCCAACATGCTGGCGCTGGTCGACGGTGTGCCGCGCACGCTGTCTTTGGATGCCTTCATCCGCCATTGGGTGGGCCACCAGCTGGAAGTCATCGCACGCCGTACCGCATACCTCAAGCGTGAGGCGGAGGAACGCGACCACATTCTGCAGGGCTATCTGAAGGCCCTCGACATGATCGACGAGGTCATCGCGCTCATTCGTGCTTCCGAATCCGCGGAAACCGCGCGCACGGGCCTTATGGACCTGCTGGACGTGGATGAAGTGCAGGCCGACGCCATTCTGGCCATGCAGCTGCGCCGACTGGCCGCATTGGAACGTCAGAAGATCCTCGACGAGCACAACGAACTGATGCGTCGCATCGCCGACTACAACGACATTCTCGCCAAGCCAGAGCGCCAGCGCAAGATCGTGGGCGACGAGCTTGACGAAATCGTGTCCAAGTATGGCGACGAACGTCGAACCAAGATCCTGCCGTACTCCGGCGAAATGAACGTCGAAGATCTGATCGCGGAAGAAAACGTGGTCGTAACCGTTACACACTCCGGTTTCATCAAGCGCACCAAGGCCGACGAATACCGTGCGCAGCATCGCGGCGGCAAGGGCATCAAGGGCGCCAAGCTGCGCGAGGACGACGTGGTGGACCACTTCTTCCTCACCAGCACGCACAACTGGCTGCTGTTCTTCACCAACAAGGGACGCGTGTACCGCCTGAAGGCGTACGAGCTGCCGGAGGGATCGCGCGATTCCAAGGGACAGCATGTGGCCAACCTGCTGCAGTTCGGGCCGGACGAGACGATCCAGACCGTGCTGTCGATTCCGAACTACGAAGTGGCCAAGTATCTGGTGCTCGCCACCCGTTCCGGCAAGGTCAAGAAGACCGCGCTCGCCGAATACGATTCCCCGCGTCAGGGCGGCCTGATCGCAGTGCGCCTTATGACCGGCGAGAACGGCGAGAACGCCGACGAGCTGATCGGTGCCGCACTGTGCAACGCCGAGGATGACATCATTCTTGTGTCGAAGCTGGGCATGAGCCTGAAGTTCCAGGCCAACGACGAGCAGCTGCGCCCGATGGGCCGTCAGACCGCAGGCGTGCAGGGCATGAAGTTCCGCGAAGGCGACGAGCTGCTGGCCATGGACGTGGTCTGGGGCGATTCCGACAAGGATCTGTTCGTGGTCACCAACGAGGGCTTCGCCAAGCGCACCGCCATCAGCGAATACCGTTTGCAAGGCCGTAACGGCTTTGGCGTCAAGGCCGTGCAGCTCGCCGAAGGCGCGGCTCCCTCGTGGGCGCGGTGATCGTTGAGGAAGATGACCAGATCATGGCCATCATGAAGTCCGGCAAGGTCATCCGTTCCAACGTCGACGAGGTCAAGCGCACCGGCCGCACCACCCAAGGTGTGACGTTCGCCAAGCCGGACAAGAACGACGAGATCATCTCCATCGCACGCAACGAGGAGAAGGATGACGAATCCGCGGAATCTGGCGAATCTGCGGAAAAACGGAATCCGCGGAATCTGGGACGAACGCAACCGTGAACGAGGGTGCTTCGGCATCGTCTGAAGCCGCTACTGAAGCCAACGCTGGCAACGGCGATGGCGAGAATGTAGAGGCATGAAGACAAGACAGGCAATCGTCTGCGAAAACTGGTAGCCTCAGCTAAGAACTGGGCACAATCTTGCAAGGAGCAACGATGAGCGAGAACATCGAAGGACAGCAAATGCCGGAGGTTGGGCAGGCACCGCGCGTGGCACGTTCCGCTTCCAGCCAGCCGCTGATTGGTGCGGATCAGGTTCAGGCGCACGAGGGTGCCTCCTCCGCTTCCGGCGGTGTGAAGGTCCGTGAGAAGCGTCGCGGCGGCGCTCCGCGTGCACGCCGTATGAGCCTGTCTCTGACGCGTATCGATGCATGGTCGGCCGCCAAGGTGGCGTTCATGCTTTCCATCGCGGGAGGCATCATTCAGATTGTCGCGGTGGCTTTGCTGTGGGGCATGCTGAACGTGGTCGGCGTGTTCGACCAAGTTACGCAGATTGTGTCTTCCACTGGCTTGGACGCTGGCGGATTCGACCTGACCAACGTGTTCTCGTTGGGCACTGTGCTGAGCGCCGTCACCATCTTCTCCATTGTGGAAGTGGTGCTGATCACCGTGCTCGTGGTGATTTTCACGCTGCTGTACAACGTGGTGAGCACCCTCGTCGGTGGCATCCACGTCACGCTTGGAGATGATTAATAGCGCAGTGCGCTATTAATGGCAGCGAGCGGCGATAGCGTCCGCGAGCGTCGCATGCAATGCTGAAATAGCGCAGTGCGCCGTCAGTAGCGGCGATAGCAAACTCAAACGCAACAAGACGGTCTGTGTCGTGATTCCCATCACGACACAGACCGTCTTCGTATTTTCTAGACCAGTCTGTCTCTTACCGTACGCCAAACCCTATCTGCCTCTCCCCTGCCTGCAATCTGCCCATATCTGCCCTATATATGGCAGATTTTGCCTTCCGACCTGTACCATCTCGCTTATATATGGCAGGTCAACTTGCGAAAAAGCCAGTTCGGGGGTATATTTTGGGTCATTTTTCCTACCAAGGCTGCCATATATAAGCGAGATATCACCGTACGAACTCTCAAATCTGCCATATATAAGCGAGATAGCGGAGCTGCGCGAGAGGAAGTTGCGGTTATAGCTGAAACTATTGCGATTTTTAGAGATAGTTTCAGTTATAACCGGAACTATCGTGATTTTGAGTGATTGTTTCAAATGTAACTGCAACTAGATTGGGTGCGCTGAAGTACGTGTTGAAATACGAAAAGAGGGCCTGTCTGGAATGAAACCAGACAGGCCCTCAATGTATTTCGATGAGCCAGCCGTATTGGCTAGATTGGCTAAAACGGCTAGATCAGAGCACGCCCTGGGCGACCATGGCGTTGGCGACCTTCACGAAGCCGGCAGCGTTGGCGCCGAGCATCAGATCACCCTCGTGGCCGTATTCCTTGGCGGCTTCCAGAGAGTTGGCGACGATGTTCTCCATGATGGACTTGAGCTTGCCGTCAACCTCTTCAAAAGTCCAGGAAAGGCGGTAGGAGTTCTGGCTCATCTCAAGGCCGGAAACCGCCACGCCACCCGCGTTCGCGGCCTTGGCGGGGCCATAGAGCACGTTGTTGGCCTGGTAGACGGCGATTGCCTCCGGAGTGGAAGGCATGTTGGCGCCTTCGCACACCACGGTGCAGTCGTTGGCGACGAGAGCCTTGGCGGATTCCTCGTCGATCTCGTTCTGGGTGGCGCACGGCAGGGCGATATCGCACGGAACGGTCCACACGCCCTTGCAGCCCTCGTGATATTCGGAGCCCGGCACACGCTCGGCGTATTCCTTGATGCGGCCGCGGTGGCCCAGCTTGATGTCCTTGACCACGTCGAGCTGAATGCCGTTCGGATCGTAGATGTAGCCGTTGGAATCGGAGGCGGTCACAACCTTCGCGCCGAGGGTCTGAGCCTTCTCGGTGGCGAAGATGGCCACGTTGCCGGAGCCGGAGATGACCACGGTCTTGCCTTCGAAGGAATCGTTGCGCAGCACGCGCATTGCCTCGGCGGTGTAATAGCACAGGCCGTAACCGGTGGCTTCGGTACGAGCCAGGGAGCCGCCGAATTCGAGGCCCTTGCCGGTCAGCACGCCGGAATACTCGTCGCGGATGCGCTTGTACTGGCCGAACAGGTAGCCGATCTCGCGGCCGCCCACGTTGATATCACCGGCCGGGACGTCGGTGAACTGGCCGATGTGACGGCACAGTTCCGTCATGAAGGCCTGGCAGAAACGCATGACTTCGGCGTCGGACTTGCCTTCGGGTCGAAGTCGGATCCGCCTTGCCGCCGCCCATAGGCAGGCTGGTCAGGGAGTTCTTCAGGATCTGCTCGAAGCCGAGGAACTTGATGACGCCTTCGTTCACGCTCGGGTGGAAGCGCAGACCGCCCTTGTACGGGCCGATCGCGGAGTTGAACTGGATGCGGTAACCGCGGTTGACCTGCACCTTGCCCTCATCGTCGGTCCATGCGACGCGGAACTTCACCACGCGCTCCGGCTCGACGATGCGCTCAAGCACGCCCGCCTTCTCATATTCCGGAGCTTCGCAACCACCGGCTCGAGGCTTTCGAAAACCTCGCGAACGGCCTGCAGGAACTCCGGCTGGTCGCCGTCGCGCTTCTCGACCTGCGCGTACACGCGCTTGACGTACTCGTCAGTGAGCATATTCTTCCCCTTCGGGATAGTTGGGTTACCAATAGACGGTCTCATTCTATGTGCACGAATATGGACGGCACAAGACCTTGTTCAGGATTTGGAGACGCTTTTTGCGAGTGCTGGTTCTGAACCTGCTTCTTTTTACGGGATTGCCGTGCCTTGTGTTGCCTATAGGATGGAAATGCGGAAAGCGTGGGAGAGAGTACGTCCGCAATAACATCTCACGATCTCACATAATGGGAGAATCATCATGATTGAAGGATTTAAGAAATTCATTGCACGCGGCAACATGATCGACATGGCGGTCGGTGTCGTCATGGGCGGTGCCGTCACCACAGTGGTTAACTCTATTGTCAATAATGTGATTAATCCGTTCATCGCCATGATTTTCGGCAAACCGAATATGGATGGTCTGCTGGCAATCACATTCAATAATGCGACGGTTTCGTTCGGCGCGGTACTTGGCGCGATATTGAATTTCCTGATTATCGCGGCTGCCGTGTATTTCTGCATTCTCGTGCCGATCAACAAATTCCGTGACGTGACCGAGCGTTGCTCGCCAAAACCAAGCTTGCGGAAGAACGGAGCAAAGCCGAGGAGGAAGCTGCCAAAGAGCCGGAAATCTCCACCGAAGAGCAGACGATCCTGCTGTTGCAGCAAATCCGCGACGAACTTGCCAGGCAGAATGCACGGAATACACAGAACGTGCCGAACGATTCCGACACTGTTGCCGGTGCAGTCGCAGTGCGGTAGTCATCGCAAGCGATCGTAATAATCAATAATTCAAGGACGTTTCAAGCGGTGACGCAAGCCCCGCCTGAGACGGCCTTTTGCAATGGTCTTTCAGCGGGGTGATTCTTCCATGCGCTGGAATAATACGGACTCTGGAAGGTGCCTCAGCGGGTCATATGTTCCAGTGACTGGAGGGATCTGGACTGTGAGGTGCTTGGTTGCGTCTAGTTTTCTCCAGTGACTGGAGGTTTTGGGATGCTGGGAGGCTTGTTGGTGGGAGGATTCCTCCACTCGGTGGAGGTTTTTGGGCTGTGAGGTGCCTGGCTGCGTCCGGTTTTCTCCAGTGACTGGAGGAATTGGGATGCTGGTTTGGATTTCGGATTTGGGTATGAAAAAAGGGTTTCCGGAAATCACCGGAAACCCTATCTGTGGAGCTAAGGGGATTCGAACCCCTGACCCTCTCCATGCCATGGAGATGCGCTACCAGCTGCGCCATAGCCCCGTGGAGCTAGCCGGGTTCGAACCGGCGACCCTCTGCTTGCAAAGCAGATGCGCTACCAGCTGCGCTATAGCCCCATAGTTGAAAAAAAGCGGCCGCGCCGCTCTTAATCACCGTGGGCCCGGGAGGACTTGAACCTCCGACCTCATCCTTATCAGGGATGCGCTCTAACCACCTGAGCTACGGGCCCGTTCCTGCTGCACTGTTAAGCACAACGAATTGAAATAATACGCGAATTTCAGAGAAAGTCAATACAAGGTGTGTCTTCGGCGTGTCGTGACATAATGCAGACATGCCGAACAATCATCGTAGCCAGCGTAACAATAGTGGGAGAGCCAGCAGGGGAGTGCGCAACCGTAATCGCACGCTATCCGAAGAAACCACGCAAATCGCTGGAATGACGGTGACCATCGTGCGTAAAGCCATCAAAAACATGTACCTGCGCATCAAACCGCCGAACGCGCAAATCGTCATCTCCGCACCTTCTCGCATGTCGCAAGCGGCAATCGCACGATTTGTGACGGAACGCAAACCATGGATCGAACGTGCGCGACGCACCATGCTGCAAGCCAAGGATGAACAGATCCGTCAAAGCGATTTCAATGGTTTGGACCGTGTGAATGGTTCGCATGGTCCGGATAATCTGAATGGCCTGGAAAATTCGGGCGGCGTGGGCGATCGAAACAATCCAGGCGATCCCAATAGCTTGAATAATCCGCGCGTTTTCGTGTGGAATGACGCGGCGAAGGAACGGGCCGTACGGGCCATCAATGCGCAACTGCCGGTGCTGCTTGCGAAATGGTCGCCGATTATCGGGCGGAAGCCGACGCATGTCACGTTACGCATCATGACGTCGCGATGGGGGTCATGCACGCCGAAAACCGGCCGCATCCGACTCAACCTGCAACTTGGTCTTATGGATCCCAGATTCCTGGAATACGTGCTTGTGCACGAAATGACGCACCTGTGGGAAAACGGGCACGGAGAGGACTTTCAGCGGCGTATGAGCGCATATTTGCCGCAATGGAGGCAATTGCGGCGGGAGCTGAACCGTCATGTTGTGTTGTGATGCTCGCGATGCTGTTGCGTTCGCCGTCACGCTGCCATGCTGCGATGAGCTTGCGTAGGGCGATGTTGTTGCGTTGCCTGTGATGTTGAAATACTTGCGATATCACGCCACTGCCGTCACATTGCGCGGATTGCAATGACTAGCCACGGCTTACGCACGTTTGATAACGACGTATAGGTGATTCGTATAGCTTTTTGTTCATAAGATGTACAGAACGCTTAACATCCGCGATTTGCAAGCCTACAATCGTGACGACTGAAACGTTTGCGTGCAAACAGTCCACGCAGAAAGATCGAATAAGTGAGGGAGGGGTCGATTGTGACTGTATTGAGAAAAGTCGGCATTATCGGCATCGGACACGTGGGCGCGCATGTCGCAAATGCCGTGCTTTCCGCAGGACTGGCCGAAGAACTGAAGCTGTGCGACATCAACGAGCAAAAAGTAGTCAGCGAATGTCAGGATTTAAGTGACACGTTGGGTTTCTATCCGCATAACTGCGTGATCGGCAACTACGGCACGCAATACGAGCAGCTAGCCGACTGCGACGTGGTAATCAACGCTGCCGGCGACGTGAAAACCAGCGCCAAAGATCGTGACGGCGAACTGTTCGTCACCACCGACATTGCACGCACCTGGATCTCCCGACTGTTCAACGCAGGCTTCCACGGTGTGATCATCACCATCTCAAATCCTTGCGATGTGGTCGCAACCGAAATCTGGCACATCACCGGCTATGATCCGCGCAAAATAATCGGCACCGGAACCGCGTTGGATTCCGCACGACTGCGCAACGCCATCGCGAAACGCGTCAACGTGGATCAGAAATCAATCGGCGCATACATGCTGGGGGAGCATGGCAATTCGCAGTTCGCCTATTGGTCGAACGTGAACATCGCAGGCAAGCCGCTTGATCAACTCGCACAAGACGATCCGCAGCGATTCGCCCTCGACAAGGACGAAACCGAGCAGGACGCCCGACGAGGCGGATACCGCGTGTACGCCGGCAAAGAGTGCACGGAATACGCTATTGCAGCCACTGCGGCACGCCTTACGCAGGCTGTGCTCTGCGATGAACACTATGCGACCGCCTGCTCCACGCTGCTTACCGGCGAACAAGGCGAAAGCGGCAATTACGCCAGCCTGCCGTGCATCATCGGAACGAACGGCGTTGAAGAAGTCCTCAGTCCCACACTCACCGAAAGCGAACAGGCCAAATTCCATGCGTCCTGCGAGCATATCCGCGCCAACATCGCGCAGCTTGCATGGTGGAACGACGAATGCCATCCCATGCTGCGCGGCTGAATCTGCAATAACTCAGCGGATTTAATAACAGAGCAGACTTGCGATTACTGATGTTGATTGTGTAAAAAATCAGCATTTACATAATCGCAAGTCTGTTTTATTTTCATTTCATTTTCGTTTTATTTTCGTTTATTTCGTAGCTTTCGCAGCATCGCCGTCAACAGTATGCTTGCGGATTTCCAACGTTTCGATACGACGGCCGTCCACTTGCGTGACGGTCATGTCATAACCGTCGTCGGAAGGCAGCACGTCGCCGATTTCGCCCATCTTTCCAGTATGCGCCAGGAAATAGCCGGCAACTGTCTCGTACGGACCGTCTTCCAGCTCAATACCGGTCAAATCGGCGAAATCCTCAATCGTCATGCCGCCTTCGATCGTGGCGACGCCATTGACGAACGTGGTACGTTCCGTGCGTTCGCCGCCTTTCTCTTCCGGCAGATCATATTCGTCGCGAATATCGCCGACCAGTTCCTCCGTCATATCTTCCAACGTGACGATGCCGTCGGTACCGCCATATTCGTCGATGACCACCGCCAGATGAATGCCGCGCTTACGTAGCAGCTCAAGGCTTGGCAGCAGTTTCGACGTGCCCGGCAGCGAAATGCCCTCGCGCGTCACGTCGGCAACCGTCTTCGCCTCGGGATCGCGAATGTCAAGCAGGTCGCGCACATGCACGAAACCAAGCACATCGTCGAAATCCTTGCCGGTCACCGGATAGCGGGAATACGGCATTTCTCTCACATATGCGGCCGCCTCCTCAATCGGCATATCGCCATCCAAAAAAACCACGTCGGCACGCGGGCGCATCACTTCGGCCACAATCGTTTCGGACGCGTCGAACACGTCGTCGAGAATCGTGCGTTCGTCCTTGCTCAAGTTCGTATTGGTGTTGACGAGTACGCGCAGCTCTTCGTCGGACACTTCGCTGTCGGTTTCGTTCGGGTCGAAACCAAGCAAGCGCACGATAATGTTCGTGTTCTTGCCGATCAGCCAAATAATCGGCTTGCACACCTTCGCAAACACATGAATCGCAGGTACCACGGCACGCGCGATCTGCTCGTTGCGTTGCATGGCGATACGCTTCGGCACCAACTCCGAAATCACGATCGAACAGTACGAAATGATCAACGTCAGCACAATGGTGGTCAGGGGAGCGGCCACACTCGTCGGCACGCCCCAACTTTCAACGATCGGCACAATATAAGGCGAAATCGACGATTCGCCGAACGATGCGGAAAGGAAACCGCTCAACGTCACGCCGATCTGCACGGTCGACAAAAACGTGTTCGGATCTCGCGCGATCTGTGCGACGCGCTTTCCGCGGGCATCCTCCTGTTCCATCTGGTCGATCTGCGATCCACGCAGGCTGACCAACGCCAGTTCGGTGCCGGCGAAAACCGATCCGAGCAACAGAAAAACGAAAATCAGGAGAATGTTCAAACCTAGAGACATGGTTCCACTCTATCGGGGCGGTATGTCAAAGTGTCTGTATCTCCTGATTTTCTTGGATTTTCTCAATTATTCTTAGATTGCTTAGCTTCGGATTGTTCTTTTTTGGATCTCTGTTTCGCAAATCTCCGTTTTCCGAATTGTAATCCGTTTCAGAAGCTAAGAACCTCGACTTTGCCGGAGTCCAGCTGGTACCTTGCGCCGACGATCATGAGTTTGTCGGATGCCAGCGCCTGCTGGATCGCTTCGGATTGTTCCACCAAGAGTTCGATGGTGCGCGCGATGTGCACGCGTTCGAAATCCTCGCTGGATTCCAATTCCGACTCGTGCGCCTGCCAGATTGAGAAACCGACGGTGCGCATCATGAGCGAATCCGAAGCGCAGATGCGTTCGTCGATGTCGGCAATGCTGTCGGCGGCCATCAGCGAATCCTCGGCATCGGCGGTCAGTTCGTGCAGTAACGCCTCGTAATCCTTGGAAGCTTGCTTGATCGCACCGCAATTCTGGTGGCCGAGCACCACCAGCAAACGTACGCCGAGCACGGTCACCGCGTATTCCAGGGACGCAAGCACGGCTTCGTCGATGATTTGACCGGCCGTGCGAACCGTGAACAGGTCGCCAAGACCGGAATCGAAAATAATATCCGGGCTTACCCGTGCGTCGGAGCAGCTCAGTACGGCCGCTTCCGGTGCGTGTGTGTCCACAAGTGCTGCGCGTGCTTCGGCGCCACGATTCGGATGTTCCGGTTTGCCTTCCGCAAACCTGCGATTGCCTGCCAGCATGCGGCTCCATGCGCCGCTTGCCGTACCTTCGACCTCGTTCTGGTCTACAAACAGTTCGTCTGCCATTGACTCCACCCCTCATTGTTCAGGCTAGCCAACATCATACGTTTTGGTCTGACCGTTCGCTGGGAAATAGAGCGATATCTCGCTTATGTATGGCAGATTTCGTGTTCTGTCCGGTGATATTTCGCTTATGTATGGCAGTCCCAAAGGTGAAAAACCGGAAAAATGTACCCCGAAGTGGGTTTTTCGCATGATGGTCTGCCATATATAGCGAGAAGGCTCATGACAAGGCTCCGATTCTGCCATATATAAGGCAGATATAGGTATGAAAAAGGGTCCCCGATCGGCAGTGCGAACGGGGACCCTGCAAGGAAACTGGCTACAATCAGCCGGTGTTCTGCAGGCCTGCTGCGACACCCGACACGGTGCACAGGATCAGGTAGGTGTAGTTCTCCTTCTGTCCGTGCGTGAGCTCTTCCTTGTCCACGCGCTTGCGTAGTGAGCCGAGGGCGAGCACCTGAGTGGCGGACAGCGCATCCACGTACGGCGAGCGGATGCGGATGGCCTGGCCGAGCACGTGGCGGTGCTGCAGAGGCCACTTGTCGCCTACGATCTCGAGCACCCACTTGCGGGTGAGCTCCATCTCGTCGAGGACCTTCTTGTTGAGGTCTTCACGGTCTCCGAGGGCAAGGTACATCTTGGCGATGCGCTCGTCAGTCTTGGCCAGCGACATTTCGATGTTGTCGATGAACGTGGAGAACAGAGGCCATTCCTCATACGCTTGACGCAAGGTGTTCAAATCGCCGAACTGTTCGCACGCGGTGCCCAGGCCGTACCATGCGGCCAGATTGATGCGTGCCTGCGCCCAGGAGAAGATCCACGGAATGGTACGCAGATCGTCGAGGGACTTGGCTCCAAGGCCACGTTTGGCCGGACGGGAGCCGATCGGCAGCAGGCCGATTTCGGTCAGCGGCGTGACGGTGGAGAACCACGGTGCGAAGCCGTCGGTGTTCAGCAGGTCGAGGAAGCGGTTATGCGCGGCCTCGTCGAGCTTGTTGGCCATGTCGGCGTACTTGGCGGTCATGTCCGTATTGCGCTTCTCCACGCTTGGAGCGGACTGCAGCAGCGTTGCAGCCGCAACGGACTCGACGTGGCGGATGGCCAGTGCCGGGTTGCCGTAGCGTGCGAAGATGACCTCGCCCTGCTCAGTGAGCTTGAAGCGGCACTTTACGGAGCCGACCGGCTGTGCGAGTACGGCACGGTTAGCCGGGCCGCCGCCGCGGCCGACGGCACCACCGCGGCCATGGAACAGGGTCAGATCGATGTCATGCGATTCCGCCCACTTGGCGATGCGTTCCTGTGCGGAATGCAGGGCCAGGGTTGCGGAGGTCGGGCCAGCGTCCTTCGAGGAGTCGGAGTAGCCGAGCATGACTTCCATCTTGCCGCCGGTGGCCTTCAGACGAGCCTGAACCTCCGGAATCTTGATCATTTCCTCGAGTACGTCTACCGAGTTCTGCAGATCCTCAAGCTGTTCGAACAGCGGGATCACGTCGATGGTTGGAACATCCTTGGGATGGGAGAACGCCAGACGGTTCAGCTCGTACACGTCCCTGATGTTTTGGGCGCTCTTGGTGAAGGAGATGATGTAACGACGGGCGGCCTTGATGCCGTTGCGCTTCTGGATGGAACCAAGGGCGCGGAAGGTGTCGAGCACCTCGTGGGTCATCGGCTGCAGTTCGCCACGCTCACCGTGCAGACCATGTTCGCGGATATCCTCCAGCGCTCGGGAATGCACGACGGAGTGCTGGCGGAACTCCATCTCGACCATATGGAAGCCAAAGGTCTCTGCCTGCCAGATGAGGTCCTGCAGCGGGCCGTAGGCGGAACGTTTGGCGTTGGCTTCGGCGAGGGAGCGCTGCACGACCTTCAGGTCGGCGATGTAATCCTCGCAGGAGTGGTACATGAGATCAGCATCGCGGTCGATGGTGGCCTTCAGACGATCGGCCATGACCAGCATGACGGCACGGTGCAGCTCCTTGGTGGAGATCAGTGCGGCCTTGTCGGTCAGGCGCTCGCTCATTTCCTTCTGATGGTTCCACAGGCTCTTAAGCTCGGCACTCGGCGGAGTGGTCTCAGCTTCCATCGTCAGGTTCTTGCCAACGCGGCGGGTCTCGATTTGCAACGCGCCCAGCACGTGGTCGCTGAACTTGCGGGCCACCTGACGGCTCACCTTGGCGGTGACATTCGGGTTGCCGTCACGGTCGGAGCCGATCCAGCTTCCCGGGTGGAAGAATGCCGGGCATACCGGCGGCACGAGGCCAGCCTTATCTCCGAGGATCCAATCGTCGAAACGACGGTACACCTGTGGAATGGTATAGAACAACGTATTGTCGAAAATATCGAGAATGGTTTCAGATTCCTCAACCGGAGTCGGCTTCTTCAGTGCGATCGGAGAGGTGCGGAACAGCGCGTCAATCTCGTTGAAGAGTCGACGGGAGTTTTCCTTCTTGTCTGAACCGCCAAGCAGCTTGTGCGTTGCGAGCAGCTGGGAGATGCGACGGATTTTGCCTTCCACGGCTTTGCGGCGGGCTTCAGTCGGATGCGCGGTGAACACCGGATGGAACTCGAGCTGGTCGAGCAGTTCCTTGGCTTTGGCCGGACCCATTTCGTTAATGAGCTGGTGGTAGGCGCAGGTCATTTCGTTCACTGGGTCGACGGCTTGGGTGTCATCTACGGCGGCCTCACGGCTGTGCAGCACGGAGACACGGTAGTTCTCCTCGCATAGGTTGGCCAGATGGAAGTAGGTGGTGAAGGCGCGGGCCAGCAGTTGTGCCTCATGCACATCCGTTTTATCGATGATGTCGACGACCTTCTGCAGGTCATCCTGATTCGGATTCGTATCCGTCAGAATGCCGGAGAAGCGTTCGGCGCTAGCGTTCAGTGCGTGTTCGCGCACTTCATCGAACTTGGCCAGCAGCTTTTCGTCGAATTCGCCGAGCACCTCGCGAAGAATCTGCAAACACAGATCCATTTCCTCTTTGAGGGAAGCGGGAAGATCACGCTCCTCGGGGCCTTTGGTGCCGGTGCCGGACGAGACGATAGCTGCGTCGGCAGGCGTGATCTGTTCGTTTTCTATTGTCATCAGACCTCCTTCTCCAAACCATCGGGTTGCCCGGTCTGTCGGTCCTTCGCGGCACCTCCGCGATTGTTTTGGCCGTCTGTTGCGAGCCACAGCCCTAAGTTCGGTCGGTAATGCACGCCCATTGTATGCTCGGCAAATCGACAGTTTGGTTACGGAAACACCGGAAATGTCCGCATCGTGGTCCGACGGTGTCCACAAAGTGAAATCGATGGAAATTTCGAAAATCCTCCGACCAGCCCACACGTTAGACCTGAACTTGTGAGCGCACAATACGAACATGAACATGAGACGAATTTCGATAGCGCGGAAAAAAGCGCTTCGGCCGTCAGCAAATTCCATACACACTCCATTCCGCTCGATATGGAAGATATCGAACGGGATTGGGACAAGCCGGTCGCTGAAGCGGGAATCGCAGCAAAAGCCAGCGTGATCGTACGCGTCGGCATGCTCGATCTCGGCGCGGGCACCGGAAGCTTCCGCGTACGCGAAATGATGCACCGCATCGCCTATCCGCTGGGCGTGCACGTGCGCGCCGACGTGAACCTCACCGACATCGAAGCCTCCTGCACCGACGGCAAAGACCGTATCACCGAAGTCGTCGACCTGCCAACCACCGGCGTCAACACGGAACGCATTTGGCTGCTCGAACACTTCGCTGACTGGTTCAACGTGAACCTCGGCAAAGGATCGATGTACCACAGCCAATCCGACGTGTCCGAAGGGCTTATGCACATCTCGACAAGCGTGATGCGTCGCAGGTGTCGGCTGACCTGTCGAAGCGTCTTCGCGAACGTCAGAAAGCCGAACAGAATCAGGAGGATCTGACGATCCCGTGCTCGACGCGCTTGAAATGGTGACGGAACGCGCCGAAGTGACCGATACCACCGCGCAGCCGTTGCACTTGCGTGACATCGAAGCGGCAAGCGAGCAGCATAATCGCGGTGAACGTGAAGCCGAACGTGAAACCAAGCGTGAAACTGCCGGTACGGCCAACGTTACGTCAAGCGAATCGACCACGAAAAAAGCGCGCAAAAATCGCAATCACAAGCCGCCAAAAGGTCAATACGCCGAACATTTCGACCACGTCGGAAAAGAAGCGGACCAATCGCAAGGCATCACCGTTCGCCAAGCCCACGAACGACTCGACATGATCGAACGACGCAAACCCCTGTATTCGCCGGCGTTCGCGGGATTCGCCTCGGCCTGCGCCTGCGCATCCTTCGTGTTCCTGCTTGGTGGCGGTCCCTTCGACATGATCGGCGCGTTCATTGGCGCGGGACTTGGTCACTGGCTGCGCCGCCGCCTGTTCGCCCACCATCTCAACCAGTTCTTCGTGACGTTCGTATGCGTGGCCGTCGCGGCACTCGCCTGCACGGGCACCCTGCGATTGATTGGTATTTTCGAGCCCGTCGCATTGCAGCATGATACGGCTTACATCGGTGCCATGCTGTTTGTGATTCCTGGATTCCCGCTGATTACGGGTGGACTTGATATGGCGAAAATTGATTTTCCGTCAGGTATTCAGCGCGTTGCGTACGTGTTGTGCATTATTTTGATGGCGACGCTCGCAGGCTGGATGGTCGCTTCGATCGTGCATTTGAATCCGGAAGGATTCGAGCCGTTGGGACTCAATCCGGTTGTCAATTGCCTGTTGCGTTTCGTGTTCGCATTCATCGGCGTCTGGGGCTTCTCCACCATGTTCAACTCGCCGCAGCGCATGTGCCTTGTCGCCGCCACCATTGGCGCCATTACTGACACCTTGCGTTTGGAAATCGTTGACATGGGCGTTCCCGCCGAAGCCGGCGCATTCATCGGCGCACTGCTCGCAGGCCTGCTTGCCTCCGCATGGCGTTCTGCGGTTCATCGCAGCTGGCTCGCCCCGCATCTCGGCTACCCGCGCATCTGCCTGACCGTGCCGTCCATCGTGATCATGGTTCCCGGTTTGTACATGTATCAAGCCATGTTCCACCTCGGCCAATTCGACACCTTGAACGCCCTCGACTGGGCTTTCCGTGCGTTCATGGTGATTATCTGTCTGCCGATCGGCCTAGCCATGGCTCGCGTTATCACCGATAAGTCTTGGAGATACGATATTTGATCCGTTTCGGCATTTGGGCGCGTAAATGAGATAAATGCGATTGTCGCAATGTTCGACCGGTACATTGGGACAATCGCATATTTTTCAGAAGAGATTCGAAAGAAATTCGTTTCGACAGAGATTTGAAGAAAGAGATTCGAAAGAAATTCGGCTAGCAATCTAAGAAGAGAGAATTCATGGTTACCAAAGATTTTTGGGTGCTGCTGGCGATGGTCATCTATTTTGTGGCCATGCTCACCATCGGCTTCATCTACTCCAAGCGGTCCAATTCCTCCACTCGTCAGTATTTCGCGGGTGGTCGAGGCGTTGGTCCATGGCTGACGGCATTGAGCGCCGAAGCCTCCGATATGAGCGGCTGGCTGCTCATGGGACTGCCGGGCGTCGCCTACTTCACCGGTGCCGCCGACCCGCTGTGGACGGCCCTCGGCCTGGCTCTCGGCACCTACCTCAACTGGAAGCTCGTCGCACGCCGTTTGCGCCGCTACTCCGTGGTGGCAGGTGACGCGATCACCATTCCGGACTTCTTCTCCAAACGATTCCATGACAAACGCAATATCGTCTCCACCATCGCGGCGCTGATCATCCTCGTATTTTTCTGTGTGTATGTCGGTAGCTGCTTCGTGACGGTCGGCAAACTTTTCTCGACCCTGTTCGGCTGGGACTACCACCTGACCATGGTGATCGGCGCTGCCATCGTGTTCGCCTACACCGTGATCGGAGGCTATCTTTCCGTGGTCGTGACCGACTTCATCCAAGGCTTGCTCATGTTCTTCGCGCTGGCAGTGGTGTTCATCGGTTCCGTCGCATCCGTCGGCGGCGTCGACAACACCGTCGCCTTCCTCAAAGGCATTCCAGGCTTCCTTGACGGCACGCAAATGGCCACGCCGATTCTGAACGATGCCGGCGAGCAGATTGTCAAGGCTGGCCAGGCCATGTTCGGCGCGCCTACCGAATACGGCGTGATCACCATGATTTCCATGCTTGCGTGGGGTCTTGGCTATTTCGGCATGCCGCAGGTGCTCGTGCGATTCCTGTCGATCCGCAGTTCCGAAGAGATCAAGAAGTCCCGTATCATCGCCACCACGTGGTGTGTGGTGTCGCTGGCGTGCGGCGTGTGCATCGGTTTGGTCGGCCGTGCGATGATGCCGACGCAGTTCGTCACGCAGTCCGCGGCGGAGAACATTTTCATCGTGGTTTCGCAGGCGCTGCTGCCGAGCTTCATGTGCGGCATCGTGGTGTCGGGCATTTTCGCCGCGTCCATGAGCTCGTCGTCGTCATACCTGATTATCGGCGCTTCCGCGGTCGGTGAGAATATTTTCCGCGGATTGCTCTATCGCAAGGCCACCGATCGTCAGGTGATGATGGTTGCACGCATCACATTGCTGGTTATGTTCATTTTCGGCATTGTGGTTGCGTTCGATCAGAATTCGTCGATTTTCCAGGTTGTTTCGTATGCATGGGCCGGTTTGGGCGCTTCGTTCGGTCCGCTGATGCTCTGCTCGCTGTATTGGCGTCGTACCAATAAATTCGGTGCGATTGCGGGCATGCTTTCCGGTACTGCGACCGTGCTGATCTGGCATAATTTCATCAAGCCGCTTGGTGGTGTCTTCGCTATTTACGAGCTGCTTCCGGCGTTCATCATCTCGCTGCTGTTCATTGTGGTGGTGTCGCTGCTGACTCCGGCTCCCGATGCTGAAGTGCTGCACGAGTTCGATCATTATCTTGATGATCCCGATGACCGCAAGGTGGATGACGATTTGGTCGCAGCGGAAATCGCTTCCGGCGAAAAGCGCGCGAAAATCTAATCAAACATAATGTGGCACATGCCACTCAAACGCAACAAAGGCCGGATTGCACAATACGCAATCGGCCTTTGTCGATGCTGAAACGCTGTTTAAAGCGTGATTATGGTGTTTCTGGAGCTTTAGTAGCGCATGCCCATGGCGTCGCGCACCTGCTCCAACGTTTCGTTGGCGATGGCGTTGGCCTTCTTGTTGCCTTCGGCGAGCACGTCGCGCACGTAATCCATATCCTTGGCGAGTTCCTCGCGACGGGCGCGATGCGGCTCAAGGAAGCTGTTCACCGATTCGATCACATACGCCTTCAGCGCGCCCGCACCGGAATCGCCGATCTCCTCGGCGATCTCCTTCGGATCGCGACCGGTGACCAAACCGGCGGTCGTCAGCAGTGCGGAAACCTGCGGACGTGCGATCGGATCGAACGTGATGCGGCGCTCGGAATCGGTCGGACTCTTCTTGATGAGCTTGGCGGTCTCCTGCGCTGTGGCGCCCAACATGATGGAATTGCCGTACGACTTGCTCATCTTGCGGCCATCCAAGCTGGAATCTCCGGCGCTTCAGACAGAATCGCGGCCGGCTCGGGGAACACCGGATGCTTCTTGGCGTAGCGTTCGTTGAAACGACGCGCGATGGTGCGCGTGATCTCGACATGCGGCAGGTTATCCTTGCCGATCGGCACCACATTGGCCTTGCAGAACAGAATGTCGCATGCCTGATGCACCGGATAAGTCAGCAGCAGGCCGGTCAGCGCATGGCCGGAAGCTTCCATTTCCGACTTCACCGTAGGATTGCGATGCAGCTCGGCCTCAGTCACCAATGACAGGAACGGCAGCATCAGCTGGTTCTCCGCAGGAACGGCGGAATGCGTGAAAATCATGGTCTTTTCCGGATCGATGCCGGCAGCCATGTAGTCAAGCACCAAATTGAGCACATTGTCTTCGATGTGCGCGGTCGTGTCACGATCGGTGATCACCTGATAATCGGCGATGATGATATTCGAATTCACGCCGCGATTCTGCATGGCGACGCGCTCACGAATCGAACCAAAATAATGGCCGAGATGCAGACGTCCGGTCGGACGGTCGCCGGTCAGCATGGTGAACTTGCCCGGATTCTGTTCGATTGCGGCGAGCGTTGCGTCGGAACGCTTCTTCGCTGCGAGGAAGCTTGCGCTCATTTCATTGCCGACAGCGGTGATCTGCTGCTCCTGGGTTTCGTCCGTCATACGTGTCCTTTTCTTAAGAAAATCAGCGATTTTATCGTAAAAGTCTGAGCCGACAACGAAATATGGCACAGCAAGTGGTACTCTCTTGTTTGATGAATTGATAGCACAGTAATCCTCAGGGGGTCAGATGGGCCGCGGACGTCAGAAAGCCAAACAGCAGAAAATAGCCCGAAAGCTCAAGTACCTGACCACCGACACCGATTATGATGAGCTCGCCAAGGAGCTCGGTGCCCAGGAGCCTGGTTCGGGTTCTTTTGATCCTTTCGCCGATATCGAAGCAAAATATTCTCACGATGCGGACGCTGAAGATGAGATTTCTGAAGATGCTCAGGAGTCCGCGCAAACCGACGCCGAGGATGACCTCGACGAGTATGCAAAGTGGGCCGCAGAGGCGGCGGCGAAGGCCACGAGCGGAGAGTTCCCGGCAGCCAAGTCCGCCGCGCCGAAGCCACACAAGCCCATCCCGATGCCGATGCCCAGCGCACTGAAGCCGAAGAAGCAGGACTGATCGGCATATCAGGTACTTTGTGAAACCGCGATGCGGATATGCCTGCCAGGTGTATCCACATCGCGGTTTTGCTATGCGTTTTTGCGCCTGTGACGGTCTTCTCGCAGCCTGTCACACCAACGGCAGCAAGCTACTCAAATCGTCGCGTTCGCCAACGGCCGTGATGCGTCCTGCCTCCTTCTCCTCAGCCCAGCTGGTGATGCCCGTGGCGAGTCTCATCCACACGTCCGGTTCCAGTTCGATCACGTCCGGCGGTGTGAGATTATGCGGATCGGATGCCGGTCCGTCGAGAATCTTGATGGCACCCCACGGCGCGACACGAACTTCCACGCCCGCCCCGGGCGCTTTTTTCTCCAGCAGATGCAGCGAGTAGCGCACCGCCATCGCCCACAGCTGGCGTGGCAATCGTGGAGAGAATTCCAGACGGAAATCGCGGGCCGCGTCGGTATTTGCGGGAATATTGTCGGCGATCATGCGATGAGACGTTTGCAGCCATTGTGCAAATGCGTCATGCCCCTTATGCAGATCTTGTTCTCGAATAACAGCCATACGTGTTATTTTGCCGTTTGCGAGCGACTATGATGGGGTGTTGCAGACAACGTAGTCACAACTGAATAGGGGTGTGAAGAGAGGGAAAATACTTGCGATTCTTGACAGCGTTCGCAATGTTGTTGCATGTCGTTTGCATGTTGCTCGCAACGTTTTTGCAGCCGGTTTGCATTATTTCTGCAAACGAATGCTTGCTTGTAATTGCTTGAAATTTCATCTTTTTATGATTACGTAGTATGCTATGTATGAGAACGTATGCATGATGTTACTTAGTGTTCATGCGGCCGCTAATGCAAGGACGCTGGGGTAAGGCATAATGTTCCTGGAGAGTAATCCGTCAAAGGGAGTCGATTAATGACTGAAATTACCGCACCGAAGTCCGCGGTCACCGCGGAGCAGTTCGCAGACGAGATCCGCGAGCAGCTGAAGTACACCCAGGGCGTCACCGTCGAGCAGGCCAAGCCGGCCGACGTGTACGTCGCCGCGTCCGCCGCAGTGCGCCGCCACCTCATGGATTCCTGGTTCAAGACCCAGTCCGACATGGTCAACGGCAACACCAAGGCAGTCGGCTACCTGTCCGCAGAATTCCTGATGGGCAAGCAGCTGCGCAACGCGCTGCTCAACGCCGGTCTGACCGAGCAGTTCGACGCCGCGGTCAAGGAACTCGGCTTCTCCGTGCAGGACGTCGTCGACGCCGAGCACGAGCCGGGCCTCGGCAACGGTGGCCTCGGCCGTCTGGCCGCCTGCTTCATCGATTCGCTCGCCTCGCTGGGCGTGCCGGCATTCGGTTATGGCATTCAGTACAAGTACGGCATCTTCGAGCAGAAGTTCGATGAAAACGGCAAGCAGATCGAAACCCCGGACTACTGGCTGACCAATGAAGAGCCGTGGGGACACATCGATTACAACCGCGACCAGAAGGTTTCCTTCGGCGGCGAAGTCGTTGAGGAAGATGGCAAGAAGGTATGGAAGCCGGCTTGGTCCGTGCGTGCGGTGCCGGTCGACTACATGGTTCCGGGCTATGCTTCCGGTCGTGTGAACACCCTGCGTCTGTGGACCGCCAAGAGCTACGACGAGTTCGACCTGCTCACCTTCAACAAGTCCGAGTACCTTGACGCCGTCAAGCCGCAGGTTGAAGCTGAGAACATCTCCAAGATCCTGTATCCGGAAGATTCCACCCCGCAGCAAGGCACTGCGTCTCGAGCAGCAGTACTTCTTCGTGTCCGCCTCCATCCACGACGCCATCCGCGTCTTCTACCCGGGTCAGGACAAGCCGGATCTGACCACCTTCGCGGACAAGATCACCTTCCAGCTCAACGACACCCACCCGGTCATTGGCATTCCGGAGCTCATGCGCGTCCTCATGGACGAGTACGGCTACGATTGGGACACCGCCTGGACCGTCACCAACAAGACCTTCAACTACACCTGCCACACCCTGCTTCCGGAAGCCCTGGAAGTGTGGCCGTCCAAGCTCATCGGCGAACTCCTGCCGCGTCACCTCGAAATCATCGAGAAGATCCAGGACCAGTTCGCAGCCGAGCTCAAGGCCAAGGCGTCGACGAAGCCACCATCAAGGACATGGCCATCTACACCGGCGACTCCGTGCGCATGGCCTACCTGGCCACCTACGGCGGCTCCCACGTCAACGGCGTTGCCGAGCTGCACTCCCAGCTGCTCAAGGACGTCACCCTGAAGAACTTCTCCGACGTGTATCCGGACAAGTTCACCAACGTGACCAACGGCGTGACCCCTCGCCGCTTCGTCAAGCTCGCCAACCCGCGTCTGTCCGACCTCATCACCGAAGGCCTCGGCACCGACAAGTGGGTGAGCGACCTCGAACTGCTCAAGGGCCTCGAACCGCTCGCAGCCGATGACGAATTCGTCAAGAAGTTCGCCGCCGTCAAGCAGGCCAACAAGGTTGACTTCTCCAACTACGCCAAGCGCGAATACGGCTTCGACATCGACCCGAACACCATGATCAACACCATGGTCAAGCGTCTGCACGAATACAAGCGTCAGGCACTGAAGATCCTCGCCGTGATCGCACGCTACGCCGACATCAAGTCCGGCAGGATCGCCGCCGACGATGTCATGCCGCGCACCATCGTGTTCGGCGCCAAGGCCGCTCCGGGCTACTACCTCGCCAAGCAGACCATCCAGCTGATCAACAACGTCGCCCGCGTCATCAACAACGACCCGGATGTCAAGGGCAAGCTGAACGTCTACTTCCCGTGGAACTACAACGTGCGTCTCGCACAGCACCTCATCCCGGCAACCGACCTCGACGAGCAGATCTCCCAGGCCGGCAAGGAAGCCTCCGGTACCGGCAACATGAAGTTCGCTCTCAACGGCGCCATGACCGTCGGCACCCTCGACGGTGCCAACGTCGAAATCCGTGAGCGCGTCGGCGCTGAGAACTTCTTCCTCTTTGGCATGACCGTCGACGAGGTGGACGCCCTCTACGCCGAAGGCTACGATCCGAAGAAGTACTACGAGGCCGATCCTCGTCTCAAAGCCGCCATCGACATGGTCGCGGACGGCACCTTCTCCAACGGCGACAAGACCGTGTACGAAGACCTTGTCCACGATTGGCTCACCAAGGACTGGTTCATGACCCTCGCCGACTTCGGCGCCTACACCGCCATCCAGTCGGAAATCGAGGCCCTCTACGCCCAGCCGCTCGAATGGAACCGCAAGGCCCTCATCAACGTGGCGAACTCGGGCTACTTCAGCTCCGACCGCTCGATGGAGGATTACCTCGAGCGCATCTGGAAGACGGGTCCGCTCGCAGACTGACGGAGCGTTATCTGCGTTGTGGAAGGCTCGACGTACCTTCGTACGCCTTCGCCTTCCACGCCTTGATACCGCACGCGTCAGTCCACTCGCTCCGCTCGCCTGATAGCGCTAGGTAAAGAGTGATGACGAAGGACGATTCTTTGGAATCGTCCCTTTTTATGTCTAGATAACAAAAAGCCCTGCGCAAAAGGGCGGCAGGGCTTTGAAAAGAAGTAGGAATTAGGCGGCTTCGGGAGCGGCGGCGGCCTCAGTGTCGGCTTCGCCATCCTCGGCATCCTTGGTCAGGCCAAGATCGACAGGAGACGAGCTGTTCTCCCATGGCTCCTCCCACGGATCGTAATCCGGATTCTGCTGCTTGTACACATACAGACCGACGACACCGGCAAGCAAAGCTCCGAAGAGCAGTGCGAAGAACTTCCAACCGTTAGAAGACTTGTTCTCCATGACGGATCCTTTCCCAAATATCGGCGAACATTGGCTGACCTGCTCGTTCAAGCCAACTCTGTTCACTATATTAATTCCTTGAATGTGTTGATTGGGTGGATTTACGCGCCGGGGATTCACAAGAATGCAATCATTTGCAATGATTTCGCAGATTCGCGGATTCGCACGTTCCAGTAGGGTTGAAACATGGCTTATCAACGTTTCAGTCTGTTTCCCGATTCCCCGTCGTTCAAAGACTTCTTCTCTGCACGTTCCATGCGATACCGTTGGCGTAACGGCGATCCTGTGATCACCGTTACGATCATGGCGATATGCGTCGCGGTCTGGATTGTCGAAACACTATTGAAAATCGTCTGGCCGACCGGCTGCAACGCATTCGTCGGCTCAGGCGTATTCATGCCCGCGCTGGCGACTCACCGCCCATGGACCTTCATTACGTCAATGTTCCTGCACCAGCCGGCCTCCCTATGGCACATTCTTTTCAACATGCTGACCTTGTGGTGCGTCGGGCCTGTATTGGAACGCATGATGGGGCATCTGCCATATCTCGCGTTATACGTGCTGTCAGGACTCGGCGGAAGCGCCGGCATGATGGTCTGGGCACTGTTCTCGCAAGACGGTTGGCTGACATCCGCATACGGCGCTTCCGGCGCGCTATTCGGCCTGTTCGCGGCAATTCTGGTGGTATACCAGCGCATTGGCATCGACATTCGATCCATGCTGATCTGGATGCTCATCAACTTCCTGATGCCAATCATCACGCCGAACATCGCATGGCAGGCGCATGTCGGCGGATTCATCATCGGAGGAGTGTTCGCCTGGCTGTTGGTTTCCGGTCTGCATGCGTTGCGCGGCAAAAGCCTGCAGCAGCGCACGCTGATGTACGGCGTAATCATGTTGGCCGTGATTATTGCGATTGTCGTTGCATGCAATATGAGCAATCCACTTCTCACAAACCCCCTTCTTGGCATGTTCTCCTAGTGGCAGGAAGGAGAAAAACAGATTTGGGGAATCGCAGACACACACTTATCCACAAGTGTGGATAAGTGTGTGGATAAGTGAGGGTTGAGCTGTGGGTAAGTCGGGGATAACTCGGTGCATTATCCACAAGGATATTCACAAAACGGTGGATTCCCCGGCTTTTCAACGGTGGAAAATGTGGATAACCCGACTGTGCATAGTGGAAAAATGGGGAAAAACATCATCCTATATATTGTGGACGGTCATAAAACTGCCTACAAGATATAGACGCTATCCACATTCGTCCACAATAATCCACGACTTATCCACATCGTGTGAAACCAGAAAATCCCCAGAATGACGACGAATCAACACAACGAAATCAGGTACGTCACCAATGACAATCATGAATGACGAGACGCGCGAATTCGTGGCGATGCATCGCAACGAGGACGTGCGCGAACTGGCGTTGAAGGCCAAACGTGTGGAAGGGCTCGACCTGCCGTTGGCGCTCGACCAGATTGCCGGATGGCAGATCGCACGCAAAAAACTGCCACAATGGGCCTCCTGCGAGGGAATCGTATACCCTCCGCACATTTCCATGGAACAGTGCTCATCGCAGTTCACAGCCCAATACAAGTCAGAAATCGCACAAACACTGCTTGCGCCGGCCGCAACCGTGCGCGCCAGAGTGTCCGATTCTGGAGAATCGGACAACCAAACCACGAAAAGTGAGCCACAGTTGTCCGATTCTGCCGAATCGGTCATGCAAACGGCAAAAAGTGCGTTCCAGTTGTCCGATTCTCCAGAATCGGACACGCAAGAGATGAAAATGGGCGCGTGGATGTCCGATTCGCCAGAATCGGACACATTGGTGGCGAAAAGGGCGATGGTGGATCTGACGGGCGGGTTCGGCGTGGACTTCTCGTATCTGGCGCGCGGATTCAGCCAAGCCACTTATGTGGAACGGCAGCGGCATCTGTGCGATCTGGCCGAACACAATATGGCCGCACTGGGACTCGACCAGGCGCGCATCGTGTGCGGCGACGGCGTGGAATACCTCAGGCAGATGGGTCCGGTGGACTTCATCTACCTTGATCCGGCCCGCCGCGACGAGCATGGATCGCGCACTTACGCGATCGAGGATTGCACGCCGAACGTGTTCGAATTGCGTGACCTGTTGCTCGCCAAATCGCAGTACACGCTGGTCAAGCTTTCGCCGATGTTGGATTGGCGCAAGGCGGTCGCCGATTTCGACGGGACCGTACGCGAAGTGCATATCGTGGCCACCGGCAACGAATGCAAGGAACTGTTGCTGGTATTGGGTCAGCAGATGCATGAGGAACCATCCGCGCCGCGCGTGTTCTGCGTGAACGACAATCAGCGGATCGACTATGATTCCGCCGCATATACGCAGGGCCTGCGCATTGGCGGCAAACCGCTGCCGGAGGCGAAAAACTACTTGTATGAGCCGAATGCGTCGATTATGAAGGCCGGTTGCTTCGATCTGGTGGAGGAACGATTCGGTGTGACGCAGGTCGGTCCAAGCAGTCACCTTTTCGTGTCGGCAACGCCGGTTGCCGATTTTCCCGGCAGAGGATTCGCGATTGAAGCGATCGGCGGCATGAATAAAAAGGATATAAAACGACTGCTGAATGGCACGAAACAGGCCAATATCGCGGTACGTAACTTCCCGCTTACCGCACCGCAGCTACGCAAGAAATTGAAGCTTGCCGACGGTGGTCCGGTCTATCTGTTCGGCACTACCATGCAAGGCTGCGATCATGTGCTGCTGCGCACGTCGAAAATCTGAAAAACAAACCGGAATCGAAAAAAGAAACAGGCGAACCGGGATTGGCAAGGCAGTCGCGAAAGACCGCGTACGTTTGCGAAAGAGCGTGAAACCTACGAAGAAAACCTACGAAAAGATTGCGAGATAATCGTAAAAGGGCATGCGAAAAGGGCGTCTGACCGCACGTTGTACAGACGCCCTCAAATCGCAGGAAAGGCGAAACTACGCTTTAGCGCCACCACATGGTCATGATGAATCCGATCATGATGATCGCGAATGCGATGGCCAGATTCCACGCGCGATGTTCGGAATCGGGTAGTCGGAAGTCAGGTAGTAGACGACCGCCCAGATCAGACCGATGATCATCAGCGCGCAGAACAGCGGCACGAACCAGCGTGGATTGGACTTGGTGCCTTGATGGTTTCCTCCACGCGGCGGGTGTTCTCCGCCTGACGGTTCATCATGCGCTGCATCTGCGGGCTCAGGGAGTCCTTATCGGCGGTAGCGTTCAGCACCGCTTCGACGCGATCCATCGGAATGTCGTGATCGTCATCGTCGTCGGAATCAGCGGATTCGTCAGAAGTGGAATCGACGGTGGTTTCCTCAGCGGCATCCTGAACGGTTTCGTTGCTCTCTTCAACGGCAGCGGTGTCGTCCGTGGACTGCAGATCGTTCTGATCGTCCGCGGTGGTTTCGTGCAGCTCTTCGTCAGCCATCAGCATAGTCTCCTTTAATAGGCTAAAAGTCATAATAGTGGGTAGACTCGAAAGCGGCGAACTCACAGCGCAAAACTGTTCATAATCAGAGCAAATGCTTAATGGGAATCAGGAAGGTCCGCATGGCGAAGCACACCGGCAAGCACACCGCGAAACGGTCGAAAGCGGCCGGAGTGGCGGCATTCCTTGTGCTCATGTTCTCCGGATTCCTGCTCGCCACGAATCTGCGCGTGAACCGTTCCGTCGTGGTGACCAACGACACCGCCGAACTCGTGGAACAACGCGTGAAAAAAGTCAACTCCCTGCAGACGGAAGTCGACGCGCTCAGCTCCCGCGTGAACGATCTGAGCAAAACCCTGAACAGCCAGGACGACGCCGACCAGCAAGACAGCGAAAGCGCCGGCAACGGCACCATGCTGCCCGCGGTGGAAGGCCCCGGACTCGTGGTGACGCTCGACGATTCGCCACTCTGGGAAAACATGGTCGATTCCAGCGGCTCCACCTCCAACATCAACGATTACGTGGTGCACCAGCAAGACGTCGAAGCCGTGGTGAACGCGCTTTGGGCGGGCGGCGCGGAATCCATGATGATCATGGACCAGCGTGTGCTGTTCAATTCCGCAGTGCGCTGTTCCGGCAACGTGCTGCTTTTGCAGGGCAAAAAGTATTCGCCGCCATTCACCATTTCCGCGATCGGCCCGGTCGAGACAATGAAAAAGGCGCTCGACAATTCGCAGGAAGTGACCATATACCGGCAGTACGTCAGCGCGTTCGGCTTGGGATGGCAGGTCGACGAAAAAGAAAAACTCCATTTCGACGCGACCGACGCATTGCAACAGCCGCTGCAATACGCGCAGGCGATGAACAACGAAACAGACGGATCGCAGCAAACGGACGAAACGCAGGAATCGCAAGAGGGGAAGTAACCGATGAAGCACGTGGCACCAAAACAGCGTCGCAAAAGCGTGGTCTGGACGATACTTGGCATCCTCGCCGAACTCATGCTGACCGCGGCGGCCGTCTGCGCGCTCTACATCGCATGGCAAATGTGGTGGACGGGCGTGCAGGCCGAACACAACCAAATCGAAACACGCCAATCCGTATCATGGTCCGACCCCGGCCAATCCGACAGCGTCACCATTGCGCAAGCGCAGGAAGGCGACCCGCCAACGCAACCGCAAAGCGCACAGGAAGGCGAGCTCATCGCCCAGGTCTACATTCCGCGATTCGGCAGCCAATGGCAGCGCAACCTCGTTGAAGGCACCTCTCTCACCGAACTCAACAAGCACGGACTCGGCCACTACAAGGATTCGCAAATGCCTGGTCAAGTCGGCAATTTCGCCTTCGCAGGGCACCGCAACGGCTACGGACAGCCACTCGGCGACGTCGACAAACTGCAGGAAGGCGACCCGATCATCGTGCGCACGCAGGATTACTGGTACGTCTACCACTACACCAGCTACAAAATCGTGCTGCCGACCGACATCGAAGTGGTCGCCGCCAACCCCGAAAACCCCGGCGCGACGCCAACCAAACGCATGCTGACCATGACCACATGCGAACCGAAATACTCCACGCCGACACACCGCTGGATCAGCTACGCGGAATTCTCATACTGGGCGAAGGTGTCCGACGGCATCCCCCAGGAGCTCGCCTCCACCGACTCCAACGGCAAAGTCAAATTCGTCAACAACGAAAAATCGTCGATCGTCGCATCCGTCAGCTCACTCAAACCGTGGATTCTCGGCGCGCTCGCCGCATATGCGATCATCTTCCTTTCCGCGCTGGTGGCATGGCGTTGGCCGTATCTCGCCGACGTGCGCGCAGGACGCCGCGAAAAGCCGGAATTCAGCTTGTACGGCGGATTGATGCGATTGCAGCCGGGTGTGCTTCCGATTCGACTTGTGCTCATGGCGTTGCTGATTTTCGCGGCGGCCGCATCGTGCTTTGAATGGCTGTTCCCGTGGGCTGCGACGAATATTCCGGCATTGCAGGAAATGTCGAATTACACGGCCGTGTAAGGCGTTTTTTGCAGTTGCTGCGGTTGCTGCGTGAGACGCGCGTCATGTCAGACATGTTGCGCACGTAGACTGCTGTTCAAACGCAAGTATTCGCACAGCGCAAGCATTCGGAATATTCGGATGCCGGCATTCCAACGTCGATAGGAGCATGATGACCGATTCCGCACGCATTCTGGTCGTGGATAATTACGATTCGTTCGTGTACACGATCGTCGGATATTTGAAGACGTTGGGTGCCACGGTGACGGTGGTGCGCAACGATGCGATCGACCCGGGCGAGGACGGTGTAATCGACGAATATGACGGCGTGCTGATCTCCCCAGGGCCTGGTGCTCCGGCGGAATCCGGCGCCAGCGAAGGCATGATCCGCCTATGCGCGGAGCAATCCAAGCCCATGTTCGGCGTTTGCTTGGGCATGCAGGCACTGGCCGAAGTGTTCGGTGCCACCGTAAGCCATGCGCCGACCATCATGCATGGCAAAACCAGTCTGGTGGAGCATATCGACGACGAGATCTTCGAAGGAGTGGCCAATCCCATGACCGCCACTCGCTACCATTCGCTGGCCGTGGAACCTGATTCCGTGCCGGAAGAGCTGGTGGTGACCGCGTGGACGCAGAGCGACCACATCGTGCAGGGCATTAAGCACTGCAGCAAGCCGATGTACGCGGTGCAGTTCCACCCCGAATCCGTGATGACGCAGGACGGCTACCGATTGCTTGCGAACTGGCTGAAGGTGTGCGGGCAGGAGAACGCGGTGGAGCGTTCCGCCGGATTGCAGCCGAAGGTCGCGGCCTGAAGACACGAAAACGCAAGGTGCAAAACGCGGAAACACGCGAAACATAAGGACTGTAGGGAATCACGAAATACGTGAACCGCGCGAAAAAATCGGGAATGAATCTCAGAAAAACGTGAGTGTCGTAAAACGCAATCGTAAGAATGAAGGCCCGACTGGGGATTTCCAGTCGGGCTTCATCGTGAATTATGGCGGCTATCGCGGTTGTAGCAATCGATCAGTTGCCTTGCTCGGGAGGGGTGTTGCTTCCGCCGTTGTTGTTGCTGTTGTTGCCACTGTTGTTGTTGCTTCCGCCGTTGTTGCCATTATCGGGGTTGGAGGATTTGGTGGTCAACGTGATCGTGGCTCCGCTGTCGGACTGGGTGCCGGCGGTCGGTGACATGTCTGTGACCGTGCCATCCTCCGGGCCGGAAACCGTGACCTGGAAACCGTAGCTTTCCAACAGGCTCTTGGCGGCCGCATAGCCCATGCCGACCACGCTGGGCACGCTGATCTGCTGCTTGCCGGTAGACACCCAAATCGTGACCGCGGTACCGGCCTCGACCGTGCTTCCAACACCCGGCTCGACGCGGGTGACGGCGCCGGAAGCGATAGAATCGGAATATTCGCTTTCGATGGTGATCTGCGTCAGACCGGCCTGCTTCAGCTGCTCGATAACCGTGTCTTTCGGCTGTCCGATCAGATTGTCGGGAATCTTGGTCATGCCGGACGAAATGTACAGCGTGATGATCGTGCCCTCGGTTTGCTTCGAATTGGCGGCAGGATCGGTGCTTACCACCTTGTCTTTTTCGATGGATGCGTTGTCTACCGTGCGCACGTTGCCCACTTTGAAACCGGCGGCCTCAAGAATGGACTTCGCATCGTCCTGGCTCTTGTTCGACACATCTGGCACCGCGACCGACTGTGGGCCGGTGGAGAACCATACGGAAACCGTGGAGCCCTTGGCGACCTTCTTGCCGCCCCTTGGATTCTGCTTGGTGATTGTGCCCTTCGGCTTGCTCGAATCGGAATCCTCGCGGGCGTCGAGCTTCAGGCCTTTGGCTGTGAGCTGCTCTTCGACGCGCGCCTTGGATATATTCGCCGTGGCGGTGAAATCAGGTACTTCCACCATGTCGGTTGTGGAGTCGCTCTTGTTCAGCATGAAGAACACGCCCAGAATGACCAGCAAAGCCACCAGACCGCCCACGACGGAGCCGATGATGATCTGCTTCTTCTTGCGTGCCTTCGCGGCCTCCGCACGCTGTTCCGCACGGGTTTTCGTGGCAACGCCGTTCTGCGGGTTCGGCACGGCCTCGAACTGGCCTGTGACGGGATTGAACGCCTGCGTTGCGGCCGTTTCGCCGGCAGGGGTCATGGCCACGGTATTCGCGGTCATTTCGGCCTGCTTGCGTGCCTTCATATTGGTCAGATCGGTCAACGGATTGAATGCGGCCGCCATCGGCACACCGCCGTTCATGAACGTCAGCAGATCGTTCTTGAATTCGGAAGCCGTGGCGTAACGGTTCTGACGATCCTTCGCCATCGCCTTCGCGCAAATCGAATCCCACATCTTCGGCAAGCCGGGAACGACCGAACTTGGGGGAGTGGCGACCTCCGAAACATGCTGGTAGGCGATCGCAACCGCGGAATCGCCGGTAAACGGCGGCCTTCCGGTAAGCATTTCATACAGCACGCAACCTGCGGAATACAGGTCGGAACGCATGTCGACGCTTTCGCCGCGTGCCTGCTCGGGAGACAGGTATTGCGCGGTTCCGACCACACCCTGCGACTGCGTCATCGTGGCGGCGGAATCGTCGAGCGCGCGGGCGATGCCGAAGTCCATGACCTTGACCACGCCCTGCTCGGAAATCATGATGTTGCCGGGCTTGATGTCGCGGTGGATGATGCCCATGCGATGCGAATACTCAAGCGCGTTGAGCACGCCCATCATCACCTGTTCGGCGTCGCGCTGGCTCAGAGCGCCATTCACTTTGAGAATGTCGCGCAAGGTCTGGCCCTTGACATATTCCATCACCAGATACGGCAGATGTTCGGTCTGGCCGGTTTCCGTGGCGACGACCTCTTCGCCCGAATCGTAGATGTTCACGATATTCGGATTGTTCATCTGCGCCACGGAATGGGCTTCGCGACGGAAACGCTCAAGGAAGATCTTGTCGTTGGCGAAGTCGGCGCGCATGATCTTGACCGCGACGGTACGCCCAAGGCGCGTATCGAGCGCCACGTGCACTTCGGCCATGCCGCCACGGCCGACCAGTTGGCCGAGCTGGTAACGTCCACCAGCCAAAGAGGTAGGCATGTTGATGTTCATCCCTGTTCCTTCCCATCAGTGCTCAAGGAGATATGAGGTCTGCTGACCACGCGTCGCGGAAGTCTTCCGCCTGTAGGCACCACCATCGTGTCAGCCAATTGTGTCTGCTGGTCGAGCAGACGGCGTTCGATGCGGGACAACGTGCGCGACACCGTCAACGCGTCCTTCGGACGGTCAAGCGGGTCTTTGGACAGCATCGACATGACGAATTCACGCAGCTGCACGTCGACGGAGTCTGGCAGCGGCGGAACCGGATTGTTGACATGTGCTGCGGCGATGTCGACCGGCGTGGCACCCGTGAACGGACGATGCCCGCACAGGCCCTCGTAGGCGACGATGCCAAGCGAATAGATATCGGATTGAGGCGTGGCATGCTGGCCCTGCGCCTGCTCCGGGGAAATGTACTGTGCGGTGCCACCACCATGCCGTCCTGCGTGATCTGCTCCTGATTGGTGGAGTAGGAGACGCCGAAATCGGTGATTTTCACCTCGCCGGAATCGGACACCATGATGTTCGCAGGCTTCACGTCGCGGTGGATCACGCCATGCGAATGCGCGACGAACAGGCCACGCGCGGTCTGGATGAGAATCGGCAGCAGACGGGTCGGCTCCATCGGGCCGTTCTGCTCGTGGAACAGGTCGGCCAGCGACTTGCTGGGCACGTACTCCATAACGAGGAAGCCGATGCCGTCATGTTCGTAATATTCGAACAACGCAGCGATATTCGGGTGTGCAAGATTGGCGGAATTATGCGCTTCCGCACGCAGGCGAAGCAGCTTGGCCTCCTGCGTGACGCCCAAGTCGCCGCGCAACGCCTTAATGGCCACGGGACGACCCAACTGGATATCATAGCCTTTCCATACTTCGCCCATGCCACCCTGGGCCAGACGGGCATCCAACCTGTAGCGTCGGTGGATGAGCTGTCCTTCAATCAGTTTCACTCTGCCAGCGCCTCCTGCATCATCGTCATAATCGGACCCGCCGCGAACGAGCCATACAAATCCACATTGTGCACCACCACGGCAACAGCGATCTTCGGATCGTCCGCCGGGGCGAAGCCGACCACCCAGCCGTCGATGGACGTATTGCCGTCACCGATCTGCGCGGTGCCGGTTTTCGCAGCCACCTGCACGCCGTCGATGGCCAGATTCGGGTTCTCCTTGGTGACCACCGCCTCCATCATCTGCGTGAGCTTGTTGGCGGTGCCCGAACTGAACGCGCGGCTCATCACCTGCGGCTTGGTCTGCGAAATAACAGACAGGTCGGAGGAACGCACGCGATCCACCAGCGTCGGCTGCATGACCTTGCCCCCGTTCGCCACGGCGGCCGCCACCAGCGCGTTCTGCAGCGGAGTCACCACGGTGTCTCCTTGGCCGATGGACGCCAAAGCGAGCTTGTCGTCGGTCGTGTCGGTCGGGAACTTCGACGCCACGCTCATCCACGGCGTGCCCGTGGAATCGGATCCGTCAACCGTGATCGGACTGTCGAAACCAAGCTTCTTGGCCATGGACGACACCTTGTCATCGCCCAAAGCCACGCCCAGCTGGGCGAACGCGGTGTTCGACGAATACGCCATCGCGTCTTCCAACGTGATCTTGCCGTCCGAACCGTCGGCCTGCGACACCGCGTTCGTCAACTGTGTGACCGTGCCCGGAAGCGTGTAGCTCGATCCGGCCGGAATCTCGGTGTCGGTCTGGTATTCGCCAGTTTCCAGCGCGGCCGCCGCCACCACCGTTTTGAACGTGGATCCCGGAGGATACAGCTGCGAGGTGGCACGGTTGAGCATCGGATTCGACTCGTCTTGCGAAAGCGTGGAATAATTGCCGTTCGCTTCGGACGTGTCGTGGCTCGCCAGTTGGTTCGGGTCGTAGCTTGGCGTGCTTGCCATGGCGAGAATACGACCGGTTTTCACTTCGATGGCCACGGCCGCGCCGTCATTGTTGGCAAGACCGTTGTAGGCGGCCTGCTGGATTTTCGGATCAATGGACGTTTCGATGGTCGCGCCCTTGTTTTCCTGGCCGGTGAACAGCGATTTGAACCGCTGCCATACCAGCTGGTCGGATTGGCCCGACAGCAGCGAGCTACGCGACGCTTCGATACCGTTCCAGCCGCGTTGGCTGATCGAGAAGAAGCCGGTGACCGGCGCGTACAGTTCGCCGGCGGTATAGGAACGCTGGTAGGAGAACGCGTCATTCGAAGGGTCGGATTTGGCGATGACGGAGCCGTCCGAAGCGAGGATCGCACCGCGCGGAGCGCCATACTCGTGGTAGAGGGCGCGGGTGTTGCGCGGGTCGTTGTTGAGCTGGTTCGCGCGAATCGCCGTGATGATGGTGGTGGACATGCCCAGGATGACGAACAGCGCCACCACGATGGTGAAGAGTTGGCGGAGTGACTTATTCATGCTTGGCTCCCCTCTGACATGCTGTCCGATACGTTCGGAGTGCCCGATGGGGGAGCGGGTGGTACGACTGGCGTGCCTGAAACCGGCGTCTCCGTGGAGATGATTTCAGTGGCCTGCGCGGAGGCCTGCGCGGAGGCCACGCTTCTGCGGGCGCGGCTCTGCTTGCGGGCGCGCAGCGCCTGCATCGCCTCATATTGGAACGTGTCGCTATCGATATCGGATTCGGGTTTGTTCGCCGAGTTGGAAATCACCACTAGGAGTGCTGCCAACATGTAATTCGCTATGAGTGAGGATCCGCCGGCGGCCATGTACGGAAGAGTCAAACCCGTAAGTGGGATGACTAACGTGATGCCTCCCACCACGGTGAACACCTGGAAGGCCATGGTGAACACGAGGCCCGATGCGAGAAGCTTGCCGAACCCATCCTTGATTTTCATCGCAGTGATCATCCCGGCGGCGATGATGAGCAGATAGAGCATCAGAATGGCCATCAGACCGGTGAGGCCCAGCTCTTCGCCAAGTGCCGCGTAGATGTAGTCGGAGTTGGCGATCGGAGTGAGCGACGGGTGACCTTGCCCAAGGCCGGTGCCCATCAAGCCGCCTGATGCCAGGCCGAAAATACCCGTGACGAGCTGGTAGGATCCGCCGTACTCCTTGTTGTACTGCGCCGAGTCGAACGGGTGCAGCCAGGCGTCGACGCGCGCGCCGACATGGCTGAAAATATTGGCCGCGGCGAACGCGCCCACGGCGAACGCGATGAAACCAATCACAATCCAACTGGTGCGCCCCGTGGCCACGTACAACATGGACACGAACATGGCGAAGAACATCAACGACGTACCCAAATCATGCTGCACGACCAGCACGCCCATCGACACGATCCACACCACGATGATAGGCCCAAGATCCTTGATGCGCGGCAGCTGCAGGCCCAGCACCTTCTTGCCACCGACCGCCAGCTGGTCGCGGTGGTCATACAGGTAGGAGGCGAAGAAAAACGCGAGGAACAGCTTCGCGAACTCGCTTGGCTGGAACGATCCCAAACCGGGAATCTTCACCCAAATGCGCGCGCCATACTGTTCGGAACCGATCACCGGAAGCATCGGTGACAGCAGCAACACCAAACCGATCACCATGCTGACGTACGAGAACCGCCTCAGCACACGGTAATCCTTCATGAAGATCACCAGCAGATTCGCCAAAACCAGCGCTATCGACAGCCAAAGCAACTGTTTGAACGCGACGGACGTGTTCGAATCCTGGTCGATGCGGGCGATCATCATGATGCCGGTGCCAGTCAGCACCATCACACAACACATGATCGCCTGGTTGGCATACGGCTGGAAACGCAGCGGCAATCCCCAGGAAGTCAGGAACAATGCGCCGACAAAAGCGAGCATCCACAAATAATTCTGCGGAAAACCGCCGGTGGTGCGTTCGAACATCTGGAAGAACGCGACGCCGCAAATCAGCATGCTGAACAGCAGCAGGCCGAATTGCTTCAGACGGGTTGCATCATGACTGGTCACCGCCTGACTTGTTTGCCGAAGCGTCGTCCGATTTGTCTGATTTGCCCGACGACTTGTCGGAAGTCGTACCAGAGGATTTGTTGTCGGATTCGCCGTTTGCCTTGTCTTGTTCCTTCTGCGCGGCTTCGTCCTGCTGTTGCTTCAACTGCTTTTTGATCAGTCGCGTATGCGTTTTCGCCTCGCCGTACGTGTCGAAGGAAATGCCCTGCGCAAGCTGTTCCTGCCAGCTTGGCGGCAGTTCGCTCGTCTTCATATGGGTGTCGGTGACGGCGTGCGACAGCTGGAAGCCGAACAGGCTTGTCGGCACGCCTTGGAAAATCGCCACTTCGCCGTTGTCGTCGCCGATGTAGTACTTGGTTTGGCTCCAACGGTAGGTTGCGAACGCGCCGCCCGCCAGTCCCAGCAGTACCACGATGGTGACGATGATGGCGATCACACGGTTGCGTCGGGTGCGCGTGCGCTTCGTTTTGCGCTGCTCGATATGCTCGTTGCGGATGGCTTTGGCGACTTCCGGATCGTTCGGATCGGCGGAAATGCGGCCGTCGTCCTTCTGTACGACGGGGATTTCACCGGTGTCGGGATTGGTGCGGTCGCCGTTCTCCTCGCGTACCGTGGACGGTTGCGCCACGCGCTGTTCCGGAGGATTGTCGTCCTCGTTGGGATTCTTGCCGTTGCGCAGTGCGGCGGCACGGGCGGCCGGCGACTTCTTGCCCTCGCGCAGTGCGGGAGCGGATGCGACCGGCTCGTTGATGATGTCGGCGATCGGCTCAAGGCTTGCGCTGGCCGCGCCGCCAACCAATGGCGTCTGATGCGGCAGATCGAACGCGTCCGCGTCAAGGGCGAGCGTCGCGTCGGCGATGACCGCGGTGACGTTGTCGGTGCTGCCGGCACGAAGCGCCATCGAAACCAGCTGTTGCGCGCACTCCTCCTGATCGGAGCAGGCGGACAGCACCTCCTGCAATGTGGAATCCTCAAGCACGCCGCACAAACCGTCGGAGCAGAGCAGCCAGCGGTCGGCCGGATGTGCCTTGCGTATGGCGATGTCCGGACTCGAATCGATATCGAAATCACCCAGAACGCGCATCACGACGTTGCGCTGCGGATGGTTGCGCGCCTCGGCCTCGCTGATGCGGCCGGTGTCGATCAGATGCTGCACGTAGCTGTGGTCGGACGTCATGCGGATCAGACGGCCGTCATGCAGCAGATATGCGCGGGAATCGCCGATATGCGCCAAAACCCAATATCCGGCCACCAATGCGACCGACGTGACGGTGGTGCCCATGCCCGCGAGACGACGTTCGCGCTTCGCTTTGCCAACGATCGCGTCATGCGCGGCCATAACCGAGGTTCCATCATGTGGGCGATAATCTGGACATCGCCCTGCACGTTGTCTTGCTCGATATGCGCCAATGAACGGATGGCGATGGTGGAGGCGGTGTCGCCTCCCGCATGGCCTCCCATGCCATCGCAGATGGCGATCAGATGCTCGCCGGCGAACGCGGAATCCTGGTTGTTGGAACGTACGGTACCCACATCGGAAACGACGGTGGAATACATGAACAGCGGTTGTGAAGCGGGAGAAGTCGGCAAACGGGTCACCTCAATTCAAAGGTGGTTGCGCCAATGCGTACGGGAACGCGCGATCCGAGAATCATCGGAGCGTTCAGACGCTGCTGGTTGACCACAGTGCCGTTGGTGGAACCCAGGTCTTCGATGGCCCACTTGCCGGTGGCGGGATCCGTATAGACGCGCGCATGGTGGGACGAGACGAATTCGTCGTCCAGAACCACGGTGTTCGAAGCGGAACGGCCAAGCGTGATGGTGTTGCCGGACAAAGGGACGGAACTGCCGGCAAGGGGGCCATCGATGATGACCAGCAAGGTGGGTTTGGCGCTTGATGTGGCGCTGACGACTGGTGCCGGGACGGCCACGGGCGCGGGCGCTTCGACGGCCTTGCGCGCGCGACGCTCCTTACGGCGATGAGCCCGCGACTTGCGCGGGCTGAGCGTTTCCACATCCCTGTACAGCGAACGCACCGTACAGGCCACGAAGATCCAGAGCAGTACGAGGAAGCCGTACTTGAGGATCGCGAAAGTAAGTTCAGTGAGCATAGAGGCAACTCCCGAGGTTGGGGTTGGTTACTCCTGATCCTGCGAAGAGGCCCAATACAGGATTCGGGTGCGGCCGATGGTGATCGTGTTGCCGTCGAGCAACGTGGCCGCCTCGACATGATGGCCTTCGACATACATGCCGTTGGTGGAGCCCAGATCGCGTGCGATGACGGTGTTGCCGTTGTCGGTGATGTCGATCTGCATGTGGCGGCGGGAGATGCCCGGATCGTCGATCACGATATCGCAGTCGGATCCGCGGCCGATGATGGTCTTGCTTTCCGTGAGCAGATACTGGTGTTCGCCGATTTCCAGCATCGGGCAGTCTTCGGTCTGCGCGTCGGTGGTGACGGGCACGGTATTGCCTTGCACGGATTCGCTCGTCAGCTTGAAATTGCTCTTGGTGAGGTCAAGGTCCTCTTCGAAGATCACCACGACCGGACCGACGAACGCGTAATGCTGGTCCTTCGCGTACTGGGTGAGGTTGTCGGCCAGCTCATTGGCCAACGCTTCCGCGCCCCATTCGACGATGTTGTTGAAATCCGGCGTGCTCAGCTTGAAACGGTACTCATTCGGCGCCACGGTACGGTCTCGCGTGACGGGCATGGCCTCTTTGTCAATCTCACGTTCCAGAGCGCTGGAAAGGTCGACGGGCTGCAGGTCCTTGGACCCGAACTTGGCGAAAACCCCGTTGACGGCGCCTTCCACGCTTTTCTCAAATCGGTCGAGAACACTCATGCTTGTCCCTTTCTATCCTCACCCATCCTACGCGGTAGAGCGCCGAGCGCCAATTCGTAAGTCCTTTAATTGCAAAAATTTCATGCATAAATCCATCCCCAGCATCATTTAGGGGGTATTTATCCGCGAATATGACTACCTTCGCCCCCGATTTCCACGATGCACGAATTCACGGAAGGTGGAATTGGGATGGTGCTAGGTTGGGAGCATGACAGATGCGATTCGACAGTTCCCCCGTAAAAAAGCACGTACCTTGCGATTTTCCTGCGGCGCTCCGCGTTCGGCGCGCGTGATTGCAGACGGCTCCCGCGCGCTGTTCCTGCGTTCCGACGGTCCGGAAGACACCGTCACCTCGCTGTGGATGAGCGTGATCGACGAAGACGGCAACATCGGTGAGATTCCGCTCGCCGATCCGCGCGTATTGCTTGCCGACGCGACGCGGAAGACGTTCCGGCGGAAGAGAAGGCGCGACGCGAACGTGCGCGCGAAGGCGGATCCGGCATCGTCTCGTATTGCGTCGACGGTGCCGGCAACCGCGTGACCTTCACCATCAACGGGCAGCTTTTCCTCACCGACCTTACGGCGGGCGCGACGCGAGCCATCACGATAGAGGAAGATGAACTCAAACCGGTGCTGAACCCGCGCATCAGTCCCGACGGACGGCACATCATGTACACCACCGGCACGTATCTGGTGGACGTGGATCTTGCCAACGATGAAGAAACCGGCGACGCGATTTCGGTGGTCGCCTCGGCACCGCAGAACGGCGAATGGAAAATCGGATTGGCGGAATTCGCCGCAGGCGAAGAAATGGACCGCTACGACGGCTTCTGGTGGTCACCCGACTCCAAATACGTGCTCTTCGAAACCTACGACGAATCCCCCGAACCGATCTGGCATCTGTCGGACCCCGCGAATCCAACCAATCCGGCGCAAGCCAACCGCTATCCGCAGGCGTTGACCGCCAATGCCGACGTGCGGCTGACCCTGCTGGAACTCGGCTACGACAGCGACAACTGCTGCTACGGGGCAATCGCCAATGAAGTGCAGTGGGACCATGAATCCTACGAATATCTGGCCGCCGTAAGCTGGCGTGAAGGCCACGATCCGATCATCCTTGTGCAAGACCGCCTCCAGCAGCACGATCAGGTGCTCGCCATCCATGTAGGCGAGCCGATCGCCACCATGCGTGACGCGGAAAACGGCTTCACCGACGACAATGGCGACGAGGTCGAAACCTTCTCCATCGCCATTCCCGAATACGCGGAAGGCGAACGCCCCGGCACCACGCGCGTGCTTGAGGAACACGGCAACGACTACTGGCTCGACCTCATCCACGGCACCCCTGCATTCACTCCGGATGGACGCTTGATCTGCGCGATGAACGACATGGACGTCGATACGAACCGACTCACCGTTGATGGTACGCCCTTCACTCCGGCCGGACTGCAGGTGCGCGAAGTGCTCGACGTGACCGACGACGACGTGCTGTGCGTGGTGCAGCGCACCCCTGAAATCCTGCCTGAAAGCGACCTGCCGTTCCTCTGGCAGTCGAATGCCGCCGACCATGACGCCCGCAGCTTCGACGTGGTGTCGATCCGCTATGACGGCACATGGGAACCCCTCACCTACGCGCCCGGCCAGTGGAGCATGTCTCGCGCCGGCAACGGCTGCGTGGTGACCGGACGGGGCATGGACGACGCAACCGTGCAAATGCAGCATTGCATGAACATCGCCACAACCGACGAAAATGGTACGGACGTGGCGTCAATGGTGGTCGCACCAATCGAAAACCATGCCGAAACCCCCGGATTCACGCCGAACGTGCACTTCACCCGACTCGGCGAACGTGAGCTGTACACGGCGATCGTGCTGCCCTCATCCGATAGTGAATACGCGCACGAAGCCATCCTGCCGGTACTCATGAAACCCTACGGAGGCCCCGGCTTCCAACAGGTCATCGAAAGTCAATCCTTCTATTGGGACGCGCAATGGTGGGCCGACCAAGGCTACATCGTGGTCACCACCGACGGACGCGGCACCACCGGACGCGGCCCGCAATGGGACCGCGCCATCTACGAAACCATCAAATCCGCAACGCTCGAAGACCAGATCGACGCCGTGCGCGCGCTGCCGGAAGCGTTGGAAGCGCTGGCTGGCGAGAATGCGGCAGCCAACGTTCCGCAACCCGATCTCAGCCGCGTCGCCATGATCGGCTGGTCGTACGGCGGATTCCTCTCCGCGCTCGCCGTGTTGGAGCGCCGGAAACGTTCGCCGCGGCCTGCGCGGGCGCGCCTCCGACCGACTGGACGCTGTACGACACGCATTACACCGAACGCTATCTCGGCCTTGACCCGGCCGTGTACGAACGCAACAGCATCATCGCCGACGCGCCGCAGCTTGATCGCCCGCTCATGCTCATCCACGGGTTCGCCGACGACAATGTGACGATCGCGCACAGCCTGCGCCTGAGCCAGGCGCTGATGGCAACCGGACGTAAGCACACGTTCCTGCCGCTGACCGGCATCACGCACATGACCAACGACGAGACGGTTGCCGAAAATCTGCTGATCCTGCAGCGCGATTTCCTTGCGGAAGCGTTGGGGTGACGGCACCGTGACGACAGTGCAGTAACGGTAACGGCAACATCGCAAACGAAAGTGCTGCAAAGCGCCGTAGGAAGACAAAACGCGTTCCCCTGCGATTCCCGGACTGCCAACATCCGAACGTCGTGGGCGAACGCGTTCCCTTCTCGAATGCCAACATAAAACAGGCGAAACGACTTCGCAAGCGAGGGGGTACCACATTGTGTACCCCCCCCAAAAAATCTGGCTTGAAAAGACGGAAATCGGTGGATCGGGCTCGTCCCAACCCTGATCCGCAGCTATAGTCAAACCTGCACTTGTTCAAGCAAACCGGGCGAATCGTCGATG
>ENA-OPZM01000034-OPZM01000034.1-human-gut-metagenome-genome-assembly--contig:-NODE-34-length-52446-cov-12.951089_pt1 | contig 52446 bp, 48 predicted proteins | sample MGYA00242478_ERZ504493 | MGnify/ENA primary metagenome ERZ504493 (study PRJEB26092, sample SAMD00036227) | human gut metagenome | host: Homo sapiens | study: EMG produced TPA metagenomics assembly of... | reverse complement strand
CGGGACCGTAGGCTTGGCCGAACGGCCTTGAGTGTGTCACGAATGGAATATCCCGCCCTACTGCGTCCCCAATATCCATAAGGTAATGAATTGAAACGAAAGTTGGCAGGCGGGGGAGGGATCACTGGCCGCCGGCGAAGCCTAGTTGGCGCCAGGCTTCGTAGATGGCGATGGATGCGCAGTTGGTGAGGTTCAGGGAACGCAGGCTTGGACGCATCGGCAGACGCACCTGTTCGGCCACGTGCGGACCGGCCATAATATCCATCGGATCGGGAATATTGCCTGGCTCCGGGCCGAACAGCAGAATGTCAGTCGGCTTGTATTCGATGTCGGTATACAGTTTGGTGGCGTGCGCGGTGAACGCGATGATGCGCGAATTCGGCATGGATTCCACCAGATTCTCAAAATTCGGGTGCAATACCACGTGGGCCATGTCGTGGTAGTCCAGTCCGGCACGGCGCAGTTTCGTATCGCGCAGATTGAATCCGAGCGGCTCCACCAAATGCAGGATCGTGCCGGTCACCGCGCACAGGCGGATTGCCGAACCGGTATTGCCCGGAATGCGGGGAGAGTAGTAGCACAAGTGGGGCGTGGAGGTTTCGGCTTTGGCCGCGTCTTCGGCTGACAGCATCGCGTCGACCACGGAAATCGGATTGCCGTGCGCGTCGGTCACGAGTTCGTCCGGCCCATAATTCGACTTGCGGTAGCCGTATTCGAACATTTTCTCGACTTTGGCTTCCTCTGCGGTTGCGCCTTGCGCGTCATTGGTATGCTCTTCGTTCGTCATGAATGCAAGAATAGGTACGATGAACGACACGAACGAGCCTAATACCGAAATTGAAAACGCCGAAGCTGTGGCGGACGCGCTTGCCGAATGGTGGCATGCTTCGGCGCGTGACCTGCCATGGCGTTTCGGCCGCACTACTGCGTGGGGCGTGCTTGTCTCCGAAGTGATGAGCCAGCAGACGCAGATGAGCCGTGTGGTACCGTATTGGAACGATTGGATGGAACGCTGGCCTGATGCGGTCGCGCTTGCCGATGCCGCGAAAGCGGATGTGATCACGGCTTGGGGCAGGCTCGGCTATCCGAGACGCGCCTTGCGATTGCAGGAATGCGCCCGCGTGGTCGCTTCCGATTACGATAACAAGCTGCCGCGTACGTACGATGAGTTGCTGGCATTGCCGGGTATCGGCGATTATACGGCCAGCGCGGTGATGAGTTTCGCGTTTGGTGAGCGCATCGCGGTGGTGGATACGAATATTCGCAGGGTGCTTTCGAGGGTTTTTCTTGGCGAGGAGTCGCTTGGCGGCGCCGCAAGACCTGCGGAACGTGCGTTGGCGAAGCAGATGTTGCCGCAGATGATGCCTCAAAATGCAGACGGTTCGACCGTCCTTCAGTGGTGTGGAATCAGTCCGTTATGGAATTGGGCGCGACCGTCTGCACGGCAAAGGCTCCGTTGTGCGAGGCGTGCCCTGTTTCGGGACATTGCGTGTTTTTGCATAATGGTCGTCCGGGATTGGGGGAACGTCGCACGCGGCCGCGTCAACGTTTCCAAGGTACGGATCGTCAGGTGCGTGGGCTGGTGCTGAATGCGCTGCGCAATCTGCCGGAAGGTGCGACCGCCCTTAATCGCAAGTCGCTTGAACGACTGTGGGATGACCATATCCAGCTTGATCGGTGCATCGCATCGTTGGATGAGGATGGTCTTATCGAAATCCTGCCGAATGCGGATGTGCGTCTTCCGGTATGAAAGGAAGAATGCCGACGTTCTTTGGATGTGCGCACGCTAGACTGTGAAATCATGGCACAGAAGACGTCCTCGAAATCCGGCAAGAAACGTTCGAAAAAACAGCAGGCGATATTTCGTCGCCGTCGCATCGTCGTCGGCATCGCTGCGATAGTGCTGATTTCTTTTCTGGTGTTTTGCCTGTACTCCCTGTCGAGGGGGATTGTCGCGGTGAATCGTGAGATTCATCATGCGGACGTGTATGCGATTTCCCGTAAGGAAGTGCCGTCCCCGACCAAGGAGAAGAAAAGCGGGGTGCCGGATTGCGATGCGTCCAATGTCGCGCTTTCGTTGACTCCTGCGGCGTCAAGTTTCGGTGTGGGCGATTCGATGGATTTCACTACGGACGTCAAATATGACGGTTCCAGCAAGGTTGGTTGCTTGGTTGATGTGTCGGCTTCCAGCGTGGTGTTGACGATCAAATCGGGCGATGATGTGGTTTGGAAGTCGAATGTGTGCCCCGTTGACACCGACTATCGTCTGTTGGCGAAGGGCGACGAGGTCAGACAGACGATCACCTGGCCGGGAACGCGTACTGGCAGCGAATGCGTGGAGGATCAATCCACCCTGCCGAAGGTGGATCGTGGCGTGTATTCGGCGCAGCTTTCGATTGAAGGGCATCCCAAAGCGAAGTCCGATCCGGTCGGCGTCACTATTGAATAAAAATCTATAGGATATGTTATTCTCATGACTTTGCGTACATGCGTGTCATATAGCGGGCACGCTGACAAGGAAGAAGCGCCCGCGTACTAGGCATATGGTGGCCAATGGGAGCGCTTCCGGGGAAACATATCGAAACGATTTAGCGAGCGATAAGGAACGTCCATTGGCTGAGGCTACGACGAACACCACCACCATCATCGCACGCGCCGACCAGCACGATATTGATCTGCACAAGGCGTCGGACCGTGTGAACTTCGGCTCCATCCGCGAGCCCATTGATGTACCCTACCTGTTGGGTGTACAGACTGACAGCTTCGACTGGCTCATCGGCAACGAGCGCTGGCAGAAGCGTGTCGAGGAGGATCTGGCGAACGGCACCAACACCGTGCCCCACACCTCCGGTCTTGATGAGGTCTTCCAGGAGATCTCACCGATCGAGAACTTCGCTCAGACCATGAGCCTGACCTTCTCCGATCCGTATTTCGAAGAACCGCGCCACACCGTGCAGGAGTGCAAGGAGAAGGATTACACCTACTCCGCGCCGCTGTATGTGAACGCTGAATTCGAAAACGGCGACACCGGCGAAATCAAGTCCCAGACCGTGTTCATGGGCGATTTCCCGCTGCAGACCCCGCACGGCACCTTCATCATCGGTGGTACCGAGCGAGTGATCGTGTCTCAGCTGGTGCGTTCTCCGGGCGTGTACTTCGACCGCAGCCAGGATCGCACTTCCGACAAGGAAGTCTTCGGCGCGAAGATCATCCGAGCCGTGGCGCATGGCTTGAGTTCGAGATCGACAAGCGTGACGTGCTTGGCGTGCGCGTGGACCGCAAGCGCAAGCAGTCCGCCATCGTGTTCCTCATGGCCATCGGCATGACCAAGGATGAGATCGCCGATGCGTTCAGGGATTACCCGCTGGTTATGGACGCGCTTGCCAAGGAGACCGTGCAGACCCAGGACGAGGCTCTGACCGATCTGTACCGCAAGATCCGCCCGGCCGACACCCCGACGCCGGAAGCTGGCCGCAACCTGCTGGATTCCTTCTACTTCAACACCAAGCGTTACGATCTGGCCCGCGTTGGCCGTTACAAGATCAACCGCAAGCTTGGTCTGGAAAAGGATGTCAACGATCGCAGCCTGTCTCGCGAAGACATCATCTCCACCATCAAGTACCTGGTCACCCTGCATGCCGGCGACACCAAGTTCCCGGGCAAGCGTGACGGCCAGGATGTGGATCTGCGCGTGGACGTCGACGATATCGATCATTTCGGCAACCGTCGTATCCGCCAGGTCGGCGAACTGATCCAGAACCAGCTGCGTACCGGTCTGAGCCGTATGGAGCGTGTGGTCCGCGAACGTATGACCACCCAGGATCCGGAGGCCATCACCCCGCAGTCCCTGATCAACATTCGTCCGGTGAACGCCACCATCAAGGAGTTCTTCGGAACTTCCCAGCTGTCGCAGTTCATGGATCAGAACAACCCGTTGGCAGGCGTCACCAACAAGCGTCGTCTGTCCGCTCTGGGCCCTGGCGGTCTGTCTCGTGACCGCGCATCCATGGAAGTGCGAGACGTGCACCCGTCCCACTTCGGCCGTATGTGCCCGATCGAATCTCCTGAAGGTCCGAACATCGGTCTTATCGGTTCTCTGGCAACCTTCGGCCGCATCAATCCGTTCGGCTTCATCGAAACCCCGTACCGTAAGGTCATCAACGGCCATGTGACCGACGAGGTCGAATACATGACCGCAGACCGCGATGCCGAGCACGTGATCGCACAGGCCAACCAGGAACTCGACGAGAACGGCAACTTCGTCAAGAAGCAGGCTCTTGCCCGAGTCGGCGAAGAGGAAGCAGTCGATGTGCCCGTCAGCTCCGTTGACTACATGGACGTTTCCCCGCGTCAGATGGTTTCCGTCGGCGCCTCCCTGATTCCGTTCCTGGAGCACGATGAGGGCCACCGAGCGCTGATGGGTACCAACATGCAGCGTCAGGCAGTGCCGCTGATCGAATCCGAGCGCCCGCTGGTGGCACCGGTGCCGAATGGCGTGCGGCCGTCGATTCCGGCGATGTCATTCTGGCTGAGAAGCCGGGTGTGGTGACGTATGTTTCCGCCGACATCATCCGTGTGATGAACGACGACGGCACCACCAGCTCCTACAAGCTGGCCAAGTTCCTGCGTTCCAACCAGACCACCTGCTACAACCAGGTTCCGCTGATCCACGACGGCGAACGTGTGGAAGCCGGTACCGTGCTTGCCGATGGTCCGGCCACCCAGAAGGGCGAAATGGCACTGGGCAAGAACCTGCTCATCGCCTTCATGCCGTGGAACGGCTACAACTACGAGGATGCTGTGATCATCTCCCAGCGTCTCGTGCAGGACGACACCCTGAGCTCCATCCACATCGAGGAATATGAGATCGACGCCCGCGAAACCAAGCTGGGTGCCGAAGAGATCACCCGCGATCTGCCGAACGTCGGCGAGGACGCGGTAGCCAACCTCGACGAGCGTGGCATCATTCGCATCGGTGCCGAGGTCGAAGCCGGCGACATTCTGGTGGGCAAGGTCACCCCGAAGGGCGAGACCGAGCTGACTCCGGAAGAGCGTCTGCTCCGCGCCATCTTCGGCGAGAAGAGCCGCGAGGTGCGTGACACCTCGCTGCGCGTGCCTCACGGCGAAACCGGTACTGTGATCGCCGTCAAAGAGATCACTCGCGAGGATGCCGAGGAAGACGGCGACGAGCTGCCGAACGGCGTGAACCAGATGATCCGCGTCTACATCGCGCAGCATCGTAAGATCACCCAGGGCGACAAGCTGTCTGGCCGCCACGGCAACAAGGTGTTATCTCCCGCATTCTGCCGGAAGAGGATATGCCGTTCCTTGCCGACGGTACTCCGGTCGACATCATGCTGAACCCGCTGGGCGTGCCTTCTCGAATGAACCTTGGCCAGGTGCTGGAACTGCACTTGGGCTGGATCGCGCACGCCGGCTGGGACATCTCCCTTGATCCGGATGCCGAAGCCGCTTGGAAGAAGTACATTCCGCAGGGCGCCGAAAAGGGCGAGCCGGGCACTCCGGTGGCAACTCCGGTGTTCGACGGCGTTCGTCCGGAAACCATCAAGGGCCTGCTGTCCTGCACCCTTCCGGATCGCGACGGCAACAAGCTGGTCGGCGACGACGGCAAGGCTGTGCTGTTCGACGGCCGTACCGGCGAACCGTATCCGAAGCCGATCTCCGTTGGCTACATGTACATGCTGAAGCTGCACCACCTGGTCGACGACAAGATCCACGCGCGTTCCACTGGCCCGTACTCCATGATCACCCAGCAGCCGTTGGGCGGTAAGGCTCAGTTCGGTGGCCAGCGTTTCGGCGAGATGGAAGTGTGGGCCCTCGAGGCCTATGGCGCCGCCTACACGCTGCATGAAATGATGACCACCAAGTCCGATGACGTCGACGGCCGCGTGCGTGTCTACGGCGCCATCGTGAAGGGCGACAACCTGCCGCCGGCAGGCATTCCGGAATCCTTCAAGGTGCTGCTTAAGGAAATGCAGTCCCTGTCGCTGAACGTCGAAGTGCTCAACGCCGAAGGCGTGGCCATTGACATGAAGGACGAGGACGACGATCCGTCTACTTCCTCCGACGATTTGGGCTTCAACATTGGCGCACGTCCTGACGCGGCCGCCAAGGAAGACCAGGTTGTGGAAGAACCTGAATTCCAGTGATCCCAAGGCTGGTCGCGTTGCCTGACAGCGCGGCGCGACCAGCCTGATGAAACGTGATTAAGCATTAAGAATCGATAGACAGGACAATAGAGTGCTGGACGTCAACGCATTTGACAAACTGAGGATTGGCCTGGCCACCGCCGACGACATCCGTAACTGGAGCCACGGCGAGGTCAAGAAGCCTGAAACCATCAACTACCGTACCCTGAAACCGGAGAAAGACGGCCTGTTCGGCGAGCAGATCTTCGGACCTACCCGCGACTGGGAATGCGCCTGCGGCAAGTACAAGCGCGTGCGCTTCAAGGGCATCGTCTGCGAACGCTGCGGTGTGGAAGTCACCAAGAGCCGTGTTCGTCGTGAGCGCATGGGCCATATCGAGCTTGCCGCTCCGGTGACCCACATCTGGTTCTTCAAGGGTGTTCCGTCCCGTTTGGGCTACCTGCTGGACATCGCTCCGAAGGATCTGGAAAAGGTCATCTACTTCGCCGCCTACATGGTCACCAGCGTCGATGAGGAACAGCGTCATGAGGATCTTCCGGGTCTGCAGGACGAGTTCGACAACGATATCGCCAACCTGGAGAAGCGCCGCAACGCGGAAATCGAAGAGCGTGCCAAGAAGGTCGAAGCCGATCTGGCTGAACTTGAGGCCGAAGGCGAAGCCAAGGGCTCCGCACGCGCCAAGCTGCGCAACAGCGCCGAGCGTGAAATGGCCGCCATCCGCGTTCGTTTCGACGAGCAGATCCAGCGTCTGAGCGCCGTGTTCGACCGCTTCAAGAACCTGAAGCCGGGCGACATGGAAGGCGACGTCGACCTGTGGCGTGAGATGGAAGACCGCTACGGCGATTACTTCGAAGGCTGCATGGGCGCCGAAGCCATTAAGAAGCGCCTGCAGGACTTCGATCTTGAAGCCGCTTCCAAGCAGCTGCGCGAGGAGATCGACACCGGTACCGGCCAACGCAAGGCCCGCGCCCTGAAGCGACTGAAGGTCGTCAACGCCTTCCTGACCACCGGCAACAAGCCGGAGGCCATGGTGCTCGACGTGATTCCGGTCATTCCGCCGGATCTGCGCCCGATGGTGCAGCTCGACGGTGGCCGTTTCGCCACTTCCGATCTCAACGACCTCTACCGTCGTGTGATCAACCGTAACAACCGTCTGAAGCGACTGATCGAGCTCGGCGCTCCTGAAATCATGCTCAACAACGAGAAGCGCATGCTGCAGGAAGCCGTCGATTCCCTGTTCGACAACGGTCGTCGTGGCCGCCCGGTCACCGGCGCCTCCAACCGTCCGCTGAAGTCCCTGAGCGACATGCTCAAGGGTAAGCAGGGTCGTTTCCGTCAGAACCTGCTCGGTAAGCGTGTGGATTATTCCGGCCGTTCCGTGATCGTGGTCGGTCCGTCCCTGCGCATGCACCAGTGCGGTCTGCCGAAGCCGATGGCCCTCGAGCTGTTCAAGCCGTTCGTCATCAAGCGCCTTGTCGACCTCAACTATGCCCAGAACATGAAGAGCGCCAAGCGTCTCGTGGACCGCGGCGACTCCGAAGTGTGGGGCGTGCTCGAAGAGGTCATCGCCGAGCATCCGGTGCTCCTGAACCGTGCACCTACGTTGCACCGTCTGGGTATTCAGGCATTCGAGCCGATTCTGGTGGAAGGCAAGGCCATCCACCTGCCGCCGCTTGCCTGCGCCGCATTCAACGCCGACTTCGATGGCGATCAGATGGCAGTCCACCTGCCGCTGTCCGCTGAAGCCCAGGCTGAAGCACGCTCCCTGATGATGGCTTCCGACAATATTCTGAAGCCGGCTGACGGCCACACCGTGACCATGCCGAGCCAGGATATGATCCTCGGTCTGTACTACCTGACCACCGTCATCGACGGTGCCAAGGGCCAGGGCCGCGTGTTCTCCTCGCTGGAAGAGGCCGAAATGGCCCTCGACAAGCATGAGATCGACATGCAGGCCAAGGTGCTTATCCGCCTTCCGGAAGACTTTGTGCTGCCGAAGGGCTGGGAGCCGAGCGAAATCGAAGTCGTCGATCCGGAACCGGGCAGCCCGGCCGTGGTGAAGGAAGAGCGCTTCCATGATGGTTCCGTGCTTTTCGCAACCTCCTATGGCCGTATTCTGTTCAACAGCACGCTGCCGGTGGATTACCCGTTCGTGAACGATCAGGCTCCGAAGAAGCGTCTGAGCAAGATCGTCGACGACATCGCAACCCGTTACTCCACCGCACAGGTGGCGGCAACGCTGGACGCGCTGAAGGATATGGCTTCACCCGCGCACCGTGGTCCGGTGTGTCCTTCGCGTTCTCCGACGTTATCCAGCCGTCCGAGCGCGACGAGTACATCGAGAAGTACGAAGCCGAAGCCGACAAGGTCAACGAGAACTACGAAATCGGTATGCTCACCGAAGAGGAGCGCCGTCAGGAACTCATCGACCTGTGGACCAAGTGCACCAGCGAGGTTTCTGAGGCGGTCGAGGAACACTTCGACTCCAAGAACAACCTGGCTATCATCGTGCAGTCCGGTGCACGAGGAAACATGATGCAGATCAACCAGATCGCAGGCATGCGAGGCCTCGTGGCTAACCCGAAGGGCGAGATCATTCCTCGACCGGTGAAGTCCAACTACCGTGACGGCCTGTCCGTGCTGGAATACTTCATCTCCCAGCACGGTGCACGTAAGGGTCTGGCCGATACCGCACTGCGTACCGCAGAGTCTGGCTACCTGACCCGTCGTCTGGTGGACGTTTCCCAGGACGTAATCGTGCGCGAAGAGGATTGCGGCACCAAGCGTGGCCTGACGATGAAGGTCGGCGAGCGTGATGCTGAAGGCAACCTGCATCTGGTCAAGGCCGCCGATGGCGGTCCGTACTCCCGTCTGCTCGCAACCGACGTGATCGATCCCGCCGACGGCGAGACCGTGCTGTACAAGGCCGGTGACGCGCTGTCCATGGACGTGCTCAACGATCTTGTTGCCCACGACGTGGAAGAGGTCAAGGCCCGTTCCGTGCTTACCTGCGAATCCAAGCGCGGCGTGTGCGCCAAGTGCTATGGCTGGTCGCTGGCCACCAACAAGCTGGTGGATGTCGGCGAGGCCGTTGGCATCGTGGCCGCACAGTCCATCGGCGAGCCTGGTACCCAGCTGACGTTGCGTTCCTTCCACTCCGGTGGCGTTGCTTCCGCATCCGATATCACCCAGGGTCTCCCTCGTGTTACCGAGCTTTTCGAAGCCCGTACTCCGAAGGGTGAGGCCCCGATCGCAGAGTTCGCTGGCGTGGTCAAGGTGGAAGACACCGAGCGCGGCCGTCAGGTCATCCTGAAGCCGGACGACGATTCCGTCGAGCCGATCGCCTACCCGGTGACCCGTCGCGCCCCGATGATGGTCAAGGACGGCGATCATGTCGAAGCCGGCACCCAGCTGATCGAAGGCTCCGTCGATCCTAAGAAGATCCTGCGCATCCTCGGCCCGCGTGCTGCCCAGGTGAACATTGTGGAGGAAGTGCACACCGTGTACCGCTCCCAGGGCGTGGATATCCACGATAAGCACATCGAGGTCATCGTGCACCAGATGCTGCGTCGTATCACGGTGATCGATTCCGGCGATACCGACCTTCTTCCGGGTGAACTGGTGGATCAGCCCGCTTCAAGGCCGCCAATATGAAGGCCGTGAAGGAAGGTGGCAAGCCTGCTGCCGGTCGTCCGGAGCTGATGGGCATCACCAAGGCCTCGCTGGCAACCGATTCCTGGCTGTCCGCGGCTTCCTTCCAGGAGACCACCCGCGTGCTTACCGAAGCCGCTCTGAGCCAGAAGGTCGATGACCTCAAGGGCCTCAAGGAGAACGTCATCATCGGTAAGCTCATCCCGCAGGTACCGGCCTTGCCCGTTACCGTAACGCCGTGGTCGAGCCTGACAAGGCCATTCGCGACACCATCTACCGAACTTCGGTTTGGGTGGCGACGAGTCCGATGCCGCCTTCGGCGACGCCGATCTGTCCGAAGTCGACTTCTCGAACATCGACTTCGGAGATCTGAAGCTCGGCGACGACTTCAATCCGGATGACTTCCTGGACGACAATGGCGGTCAGATGGATTTGGGCGACACCCTGTGATCCGAAAAGCGATGATGGAATGGCATAACGTCTGAAATCATCTCAATACATGAATGGGGATTGGCTGGAAACAGCTGATCCCCATTTTTTTAATGCGGAACTATTTTTAATGCGGAACTGCAGTTGCTGCGATCCCTACGACAACAGTCAGCCTATTGCGGAACCGTACGTATTGCAGAGCGGATATCTTCATCGCAAAATCGCATGGCAAATTACAATGAAGGTATGAGCTTTCTTCCATATCCGCCTCCACCTGAACCAGGTTGGTATGACGATGATGCCACAGTAATGTCTTCTCTCGTTGAGCCCGCCATGGCGGAGGCTGCGCAGTCGCAGCCAACATCGCAGCCAACATACGAATCACCGGAATCCCAAGCATTCCAAGCATTGGAAAATGTGCAGGAATCCGCGGAATCGTATGCGGCGAACATACAGCCGGTGGAACAGGCTGCCGCAGCGCTGGAACCGTCCGACGTCGAACCGGTCAATGACGATGATGACATCGACTGGGATGGCACGGTGCTGTCTTCGGCATTCACCATGAAGCAGCCGAAGCTGGAGTATGTGCTTTACAACGAGCAGACCGGCCAGGAAGTGATCGTCGATATGGGTGTGCTGCTGGGACGCAAGCCTTCCGCTGAGGTGCCGGAAGGCGCGAAATTCGTGAAGTTGGAGGATCCGACGCGCACTATCTCACGCAATCATGCGGCGATCAGCTTCGATCAGGATGGCGTATTGTGGATCGAGGATTACGGTTCGCTCAACGGCACGTACATCATTCAAGGCAATGAGGAGATCAAGGTCGAACGCAAGCCGATGAAGCTTGACGCGCCTTGCACGGTGCGTATCGGAGACCAGTTCTTCACTTTCGAACAGCGCTGATTTCCTTCGCGCCGCGATACATGTTGCGTCGTCAATCCATAAATGAGGATGACGGCGCAACGAACATATTATGGTACGAAAGCTTACCAATGCAAGCGGCTTTTATTAGGCCTTATTAGGCCTTGTTTGGCGGCTTTCGTCGGGCTTTTGCCAAGTTCTACCAAGGGGTTACCGTCGCAGACGGATGGCTGCGTTGATGGCGGAATCATTGAGACTGGCAAGCCAGTTGAGCAGATCCGGGTAGATATGCGGATTGCGCGCAAGGAAGGGGTGCAGCTCCGGAGCTTTGCTTGCGATTTCAGCCATCAGCATCTGATCTTCCGTGGTCATGGCCAATTCCGCGGTGAAACCAGCATTCGAGGCGACTGGCTCTTGCGGCTGAATCGGCGAAAAATCAGCCACTTCAGACAGGTCTGCGGGTTGGTATATGGGTCGACGTATTCCGTCGAAGCATCGTTCGCCATATTCGATGCAGGTGTTGCCGCAAACGGTTCAGGCTGGCATTGCTGGGTTGCCGGCGGCTGGTGCTGCGCCTGATATTGCACTTCCGATGATTGCTGCGGCTGCTGGTATTGCACCTGTTCAGAAGCCGTCTCGGCCTCCTGCTGCATGATTCCGTCCTGCGGAACCGGCCACCCCATCGCGACCAGCTGCTGTCGTGCGCGCTCATCGCCGAATTGGGCGACCCAACGTTTCAGACCCGGATACGCACGCGGATTGGCAACCACATTCGCGCCGAATTCCGGATTTTCGTAAGCGATTTTCGCCAGAAACACGGGATCTGCGTTCGGATCCTGCACGGCTGCCACCGCGGCATCGAAATCGACCATCATGATCTCCTTATCTCGTGGTCTGTAAATATTGTATTGAATACGCTGATATAACGTGACAAATCCGATTATTGACGATTGTCATTGCGAGAACATGCGCATTATTGGACGGCACGTAACGTTTGCAATGTGCTTTCCTGTAAATCGCCGATATCCTCGTGATCGTCGATTTTGCTGACGTTCCAATCGTCATTTGCCGAATAATCCGATGATTTGCCGCATATATCAAGCACAATCACGGTGACGTTGTCGTTGCCGCCCGCGTCGAGCGCGGACTGCACCAGCATATCCGCGGCGACTTGCGGATCGCCATATGCGGCCGCCACATCGGCGAGCAGTTCCCGATCGATCTGCGCGTGCAGGCCATCCGAGCAGATGATGAAACGTCCCGTGGAGCGCGCCGCATACCAGTCCGGCTGAATGCCGTCAGGAGCGCCGACGCATTGGGTGATGATATTGCGCGGTATGCATCGGTTCGCCTCGTCCGGTAGCATTTCGCCGGTGTCGATGGCGTTCTGCCGTTCGGAATGGTCACGTGTGATCCGGGTCAGCGACTCCGCCATCCAATGGCCTTCCGCATCGGCGCGCATATGGTAGGTGCGTGAATCTCCGACATTGATGACGTAGCAGTACTCATCGATGGCTTGTTCATGCACGCTATCTTCAACGCGAGTCGCAGCACCACGCCGGTGATGGTGGTTCCGGCGATGCCGCCAAGCTCCTGGCCAAGTTCGAGCACCTGTTGCTGCGATTGGCTCAACGCATGTTCGATGGACGTACGGTTGCGCGACGGCTGTTCGGCAAGCTGCGAGAAACATGCCGCCACCTGTGCGCTGGCCCGCTCGCCGCCTTTGCCGCCGCCCATGCCATCGCATACGACATATACGCCACGGCTGGCGAGAGCGTTGTCTTGGTTGTTTTTTCTTTTGCACCCGACATTGCTATTCAGGCCGGCTCGATGCTACGGAAGATCATGAGTCCCGTCCTTTCTTACGATTGTGCTTCCGATCGCTGCCGTTGTTCCGCCCGCTGCGGTTGCTGCGGAAGTGGAAAACGTCGGCAAGCGAAAGTTTGGCACGCCATCGGCGTAACGTCGGCAATGACTTGAGCATGTACTTGCGTTCCTGCGCAATATCGCGCCAATACTGCTGCACATGCTCTTCGTTGACGAAATTACCGGAGAAGGCCGCGTAATCGGCTTGCGCGCCAAAGCGAGCAAGGTCTCGCGGGAAATATCCATCTGATTCGCGATCGAAACCGCCTGTTCGCTGCGTGTGCCTCGAATGTCGAGTCCGCTTTGCCGTGCGAGCGCGGCGACCGATTGCCAGCCGGCTGCCACACGCTGCTGCGTGCTGCCGTGTTTTCTTGATCGTGCCAGTGCGATCGCTTTGATGGCGAGCAGGAGACCGCATATGATGAGCAGCGTCCATAGAGGCTTCCGTAGATGGCTACTTTTCTTGCGATTCTGCCGAAATGCTGCCAGAACAGGTTGGCTGAGGTTTCGTCGGCCATGCTTCCGCCGATTGAGGACTTGCCTTTGGCCTGGGTGTCGTCACGTAGCGGGTCGGTGAGTGGTACCGGGGGCTGGCGTACCAGGGTTTGCGGATTCGGTGGGGTGAGGTTCTGGTTTTCGTCGGGGACTTTGGTTTCCTTTGGCGTTGGATAGAATGCCACCCAACCGTAGCCGTCCAGTTTGATTTCCACCCATGCGGTCACGTCGTTGCCGGTGAATTTCGTGATGGTGGTTGTTCCTTGTTCTTCGGTGCGGCTTTCGCTGATTTCACCTTCGTCGTCTTTTGGCAGGAATCCGAGTACCACACGGCTGGGAAGACCTAGGCTGCGTGCCATCAATGCCATGGCGGAGGCGTATTGTTCACTGTCTCCGACCATGGCCGTTCCGGCGAGCAGTTGGTCGATGCGGTAGTTGCCGTGGCCTGCGGTTGACGGGTAGTCGCCGCTTAATCCGTGTGAGAACCAACCGGATTCTTTGAGCTTTTCGGCTAAGGCCTGGGCCGCTTCGCCGCCTTTGGATTGGCCTCCGGCGATGGCTGTGGCGAGTTTGTCTACGCAGTCGGGCACATCTTCGGCTTTTGGCTGGCTGATGGCGGCCGCGTCTGTTTTGGCGATCTGTTTGTCGGTGGGAACCGTTGGCATGATGCCGGTTTCCGTGTAGGTGAGACCTCGGAGGTGCGTGAGGGGTAGATGGCCGACATGGTGTCGCTGTTGTAGTAGAACGAGTCGGAGTTTTCGCTGTTGTCGAATGTCACGCTGGATGCGGCTCCGGCCATGGGCAGCCAGTAGTCGCTGAGTCCTTTGTCCACGGTGAATGTGGCGGTGAATTTCTTGCCTTCGGCATTGTTGGTGATGGAGGTGCCGACACGTCGGTAATTGGAGGAGTCCGACGACATGGTGGAGTCGGACAGATTCCATACGTTGCCGTCGAAACGGTCCATGACCGCTAGTCGCACGCTTGATCCAGCGGGCAGGTTTTCGACGGTGAGGAGCACATCGTCCTTACTGTTTGTAATGTACGAGCGCATGCCGCTTAACGGACTGGTGTAATTGTACGGGCTAAGCGGCGGATCATAATGGTCGCGCAGAAGGGTGCGGTCCTGATCGACGACGAGGCATCCTCCAATCGCCAATGCGACGGAAAGCACCACGATCACGACGAACTGAGCCAACGTCCCAATTCCAGTAATTTCCAACGTGCGCTGATCCAAATCACCAATATGAGCGCCATTATGGTGCCTACGAACATGCGGTAATAGCCGGAAGATGAGCCGAGCAGCGCGCAAATCGCAAGATTGGCGGTAACGGGAATAATGGCGATCATGGTGAATCGGCCATCTTCAGTCACTGCGAAAATGCCGGTCAGTAGCGCGAACCACAGGCAGATGGTCCATACGGCCAGCAAACAGCCATCGGCGGTACCGGTAGGAGGTTCGACCGACAGAATGAATTTGAACGATCCGAGCATGTTCATCCAGCCTTGTGTAAGCGTGCGCAAGGTCGGAACAATATGGGCGATGGTGGTGTCGTTGAGGAACAGTACAGGGCCGACAACCAGCTGGGCGACGGCCATGAACAGCATCTGCCACCAGAGACGAAGTGCCGGAACCGTGCCTGCGAGCGCCACGAGAGATCCGATGATGGTGGCCGGAATGGCGGCGAGCGCCCAGGATGTGGCCGATCCGTAGACGTCGATGAGGTTGCTGGCGGCGGCGAGGGTGAGTAGGGCTGTGACGAGTAGGCTTGCGTATTGCGAGGCGCGTGGCCGGCGTAGGTAGGGGAGTGCCTGTGATTTGCCGTCTCGTGACATCCAGATGACGGAGTGTGTGGAGTCGGCCCATGAGCCGGTGCCGGTCCCGGTGAAGGTGTTGCCGAATCCGGTGGTGTGGCCGGTGTCGCCGGTGTTGGTGTTGTGGGTGGAAAGTCCTGTGGTGCTCATTCCAGTACCCCCATGATCATTGGGAGATCGTCTAGGTTTCCTACGGTCGCCAGGGTGAAGTCGGCGTATCGTTTGATGGCGCGTGGTTGCCCGATGGCGGTTTGCAGTACCACGCAGGTTGCGGATCGGGGGAGTGCGAGCGCCATGTGTTTGATTTCGTCGATGTTTTTGAGCCTGCCGACGGTGATGTAGTAGAACGATGAGTCGGGGGCGTGGGTGAGGGTGGTTTGCGCCAGATTCGGATTGTCGCTGATATCGGGGGAGATGGCGCTGCAGCCGTCAAGGAATTCCGTGGAGTTGCGTGGCATGATGTGTTCGGTTCCCGCGTGTGAGGTCACCGGTCGGTTTTGGAGCAGGCATTGCACGCCGATGGAGGCATGGACGGATACCGCCAGTTCGAATTCGTCGGAGCTCACATAGTCGTCGGGGTTCACGCTGATGGTCAATGCGGTGTCGGTGCGTCTGGTCGCCTCGTATTGACGGATCATCAGTGCGCCTGTTTTTGCGGAGCTGAGCCAGTGCACGTTGCGTACGTCGTCGCCTGGCTCGTATTCACGCAGTCCGTAGAAATCGAGGTCGTCGTCGACGATTTCGCCGCTTGGCCGGCCTTCGAGATCTCGCGGAATTCCGGCGTTGAGTGTGTTCAGCATAACGGTTTTCGGGTGGATGAACACGTTGATTTGGTCGACAAGTTTCTTTTCGTGTCGTACGAGTCCGAATGGATCGCCTTTGCGTATGGACAGGGGGCCGACCGGCAGTACCGCGCGGGAGACGGCGGTGAATTCCACGGTGGTTTGGCGTGATTGGCCGGCGGCGAGCATGGGGATGGAGAATCGTTCGTGGCTGTCTCCGATGGGCAGGTCGCCGCGCGCTGATGTGGTTGGCGTGCGCCCTGGATTGTCGACGCACACATCGACTTTCACCGTGTCTGACACGGTGACGCGCCTGCTGGACACGTCTATGGTGGCGGTGAACGACGTGTTGCCGAGCGACAGCATGATGGCGGCGACCATCATGCATGCGAACACGATCGCCATGGTCAGCAGTTCATGCCAGCTGAGGATTGTGAACGCTATGAGTGAGGCGATGGCGAGTCCGGTCACGGCCCATCCGAGCGGCGACACGTATGAGGTGACCAGTCGTTTGATGCGATGCTTGATGCGTCGCAGGGATCGTTGCATGGTTCTCCTGCGCTGCATGGTTTTGGATTGTCGCATGCTTGACCTTTCGGGGGTTTACGAACGTTTCGTGTGGGGTGTACGCTTTGCGTGTGCCGTGTCGTACGCGGCTGGCTGCACCGTGCGTTTCAGGCGGCGGCGCCCACGGTCGGTGAAGGCACTTCATTGAGGATCTGTTCGATCATCTGTTCGGGGGTGGATCCCGCGAATGTGGCCTCCGCGGTGAGCGTGATGCGGTGTGCGAGCACGGCGACGGCCAGTTGCTTCACATCGTCGGGCACCACGTATCCGCGATTGCTGGACGCGGCCCACACGCGAGCGCATCGGGCCAGTGCGAGCGCGCCTCGCATGGACGATCCGACTTGGATGCGTTCGTTGTGACGGGTCGCTTCCACCAGACGTACGATGTATTCGATGATCGCGTCGTCGAGACGCACGGTTTCGCTGATGGCGCGCATGCGCAGCACGTCGTTGCCGGTGAGCACCGCATGTACGGTGGAGGCACGGTCGGTGACGTTGACCTGCTTGAGGATGTTCACGCTTACGTCATGGCTCGGATAGCCGATGGTTGTTTTGATGAGGAAACGGTCCATCTGCGCCTCAGGCAGTTTGTAGGTGCCGAGTTGTTCGATGGGGTTCTGGGTGGCGATGACCATGAACGGCTGCGGTACCGCATGGGTTTCGCCGTCGACGGTGACTTTCTGCTCTTCCATGACCTCGAGCAGTGCGGACTGCGTTTTTGGCGAGGCTCGGTTGATTTCGTCGGCGAGCACGATGGATGCGAAAATCGGACCTTCGCGGTATTCGAATTCGCCGTTCTTCTGGTCGTAGTAGGTTACGCCGACCACGTCGGACGGCAGCAGATCCGGAGTGAACTGGATACGTTTGAACGACATGTCGATGGAGTTGGCGAGGCCGCGGGCCAGCTGCGTTTTGCCGGTTCCCGGATTGTCTTCGAGCAGAATGTGGCCACCGACGATCATGGCGGTGGCGCATTGGCGGATCGGCTGTTCCCTGCCGACCACGACTTGGGAGACGTTGCCGACCAGTTGGGCGAACAGTTCATGGAATTCGGTGATGTCGGCCTGCGGCGCGGACATCATGGAAGAAGCCATGGCCGGCTGCGCGGGCTTGACGCTTGGTGCCGTAGTCTGCGGGAATTGGCGCGTTGCCATTACGGGAGCCGATTGCGATTGTGGTAGCGGCTGTTGTGTTGGAGCGGATTGCGTCGGTTGCGCCTGCATGGCTGCGCCATTGGAACCGTAGCCTCGTCGGCCTGGAAGGAGTTGCGTTATGCGTGCTGAGTACCGTGCCTCTTCGTCTCCGTCCTGTTCCTGCGGATGCGTCGGCAGGCTTGGAGCTTGGAATGCGGGGCGTGCCTGCGGATTGCCGGGCTGTTGCGGCTTGCTCATATGGCGCCCAATGGAACCCAGCTGGGTGACGTCGTCGTTTTCGTTGCTCATAGGTACTCCTTGGTTGCTTCTATTGGTCGTATTGATGATTGGTTGTGATGTTGAATTTGCTTATTTGACGGTGAATGAGATGCCTCGCGCCTGTTTTCCTGCCAACCCTGTTCGTAATGAGATGGCTGAAGCATTGGTGTCTATCGAGGATTGCGTCTCTCCATTATCAGGGGTTGGTCCCGGTTCCGGATCGGGGGTTTTCTCCTCGTATCGGACTCCGGTCACGGGGTCAGAGCTTTTCTTGGTCGCATTGATTTCTGGTTCCCCGGCAGTGGTGATCACGCGAACCTCCCAATCGCATCTGGTACCGGAAGGACTGGTGATGTCGGAAACATCCAGTGTGCCGTTAGCTGGCCAATCGTAGGTATGCGAGCTTTCCCCTGCCGGAGTGATGACGATCTGGCCTTTGACACTTCGCCCGTGGGCCTCCCAACTACCGCCATTGACATGAATGATGTTGGCGTTCTGTGTATCCCACGTCAATGAGGATGGCAGTGTGATTTCCGCTGGCTTTTTGTTGCCGACGGTATTATCGGTAGCGATTGCTGGGTCGCTGAGATGTGAGGTGTCGATGAAGTACTGTTGCACGCTTACCGTATCGCAGGTGCTCCAATCACCGGAAAGCGGCCATTCGGCTCTGCTCTCATGAACATCATCATCGTAATAACCCTTGGCCTTTACAACGAAACCTGTGACGCGTCCACCTTTTCTGGACCAGGTCGCCACACATGTGTTGTTGTTGAGTTCCAGCTTCACATTGGTTGGAGGATCGACTGCTGTGAAAGTCGAAACGGACGCTTCGTTGCGCAATGAGCCACTGCGTTCCGTAACCACGGTAATCGTCGGCTTAAGTTTTCTGTAGTACCACTCGTTCTTAATGTCGAATTCGACGGAATAATCCTTGGCGCTTGTCTCCACGGATTTGTCTTCGCCCTCGATGCTTACCGTAATCGACTGGTATTTCGAGTTACGTGCGTCATTGATCCGTCCTCTCACCACGATCTTGTCGCCTGATTGATCGGCGGAAATAGTCGGATTGTCAGGCGTACCCCAAGGCGAAACGGCATTGGATGCCGTGGAGGGCTGGCTCCAGTTCACTTTGTTATGCGCCTTGACCGTGGCGGTATAGGATGCGCCGTCGGTGATCGCATTGTCGTCGAATTTGAACGTGATGCTGGTGCCAGTGACTTCCTGGGCCGGATTCGCCACATTCGGACCGTTCAACGTCGCCTGATACTTGTCGACGGCGGAGAAATTACCCTCCAAAGCCTTCCATGTGACAGTGATGGTGTTCTTGCTAGCTTCGGCCTTCACATCGGTCGGCGCGTCCGGAAGCTTGTCAGGCGTGCCTTCCACGCCATTCGACTCCTTCGACCAGCCGACCTCATTCTTGGCCTGCACCTTGAACGAGTACGTCTTGCCGTTCTTCAAGCCGGTGATTTGGCAGGAGGTCACGGATCCGCACGATTTCTCGCCGGAACCGTCGCCGCCCCACGACACCTTGTATTCGCTGATCGGACTGCCGTTCGAAGAGCCGGCCGTCCAACTCAGATTCACCGCGCCATCCTGCGGGTCTCCGGCGATGGGGGAGAGCAGCGGCGCATCCGGCTTGTCCATCACCGAAACGTTGATGGTGCCCGTCACCTCACGTTCCTTCGTATTGGTGGCATCGCGCACGTTGACGATCACCTTGTTGGTGCTCGCGCCGATATCGGACGCGGCGTTGATCGACACCACACCGTTGGACGGGCAGTCCACGGTCAGCTTCGACGCGCCATCGGACGTGCATCCGGTCACGGTCAATGCGGAATCGGGGAACGGATTATACGCATCGGACAGCAGGTTCACTTCCTCACTGGATCCTGCCTTGACCTTCACGGTTTTCGCGTTGATGCGTGCCAAAGGCCTGTTGGAGGCCGTCACACGAACCGTGACGCCCGCGCTCACCGTGCCCTTCGAATATTGAATCGAAATCGGCACGCTCACCGTTGTTCCCGGCGAAGCGGTCTTGTCGGCGGACACGGTCAGCTTGCCGTTCGAACTCACTTTGGCGCTCACTTGGTCGGAATCGGTGCCACCCGAATACGTGTACTGCTTTTCATCGTCGTACAGGTCGGACGCCGAATGGGTCAATGCGGTCAGATCGATGGTGGTGGCGCTTTCTCCTGCGACCACGTCAATGGTGGACGAGGAGAACGTCGGCGCGGGCATGTCACGTCCGATCACGGTGATCGGCAACGTCAATACCGCCGAATTGATGATTTTCACCTTGTCGTTCTTGTCGCGTTTGCCATCCACCGCGGTGAAGGTGATGGACGCGGGACCGGAGTAATCCTTCGGCGCGGTGAACTTCAACGTCTGGTCGTTCACATACAGGTCGCCGTCCGCGGCCTTCGTGGCGCTCACCGAATCGGCGCCGTCCACATACGCGGTCTTGCCTGCGCCCACGCGCACATAATCGGCGATATTGATGGTGATCGTCTCGCGTGCGTTCACCTTCAATGCCGGCGCTTCGGTCGAAGGGTCGGCGGGAACACGCCGTACGCGGGCACTTGGATGAACGCAGTGGACGTGATGTTGTATGTCGTGTTGGTCACGGTGTACGGCACGGCTCGTGCCTCATCCGTCAATTCCACGCTAATGGTCGTGGACTTGTCACCGCCCTTGACATGCGCATGGTCGGTAGCCGAATCATCAACGGCCACGTGCAGTTCGTCGGCGCTGCCGGAAGGATTCGCGATCCATCGCGAAACGTCCACGTCGATGGATTTCTTATCGATCGTCGCGGAAGATGGCACACGGTAGTCGTATGCTGTCGGCGGTTCGATGGTGGCGTTGTCGTCCACGTTCACCGTCAATGTCGCGGTGTCGGACAATCCTGCCTTGTCTTTGACCGTATACACCACGTAATAGGTGCCCGCCTGCTGAGGAGTGGTGAAGGCGAGCGCATTGTCCGCCACGGTCACATTGCTGATGTCTTGCGATTCGACGTTTTCGCTGACGGCCAGGTCGGTGTTGTCTCCGGAGATGTCGTTTTGCGCCACGGGCACGGTTGCTGCGGTGTTGGGGCGCAATGTGATTTCGTCGTCGCGCGCGTATACGCCCGAGTCGGTGCCGGATGTGAATACGCCTACGCGGATTTGCGCTTGGGATCGTTGGCCGGTCCAGTCTTCGACGGCGTATGAGAAGGTGTCCGTTCCTGTGGAGTCGGCATAGGCTTCGTATACCAGGTAGGTGGCGCCGACTTCGCTGATGCGTCCGAGTGTCGGCGCCTTGTTGCCGAGACCGAGCAGCTGCACGTCGTCGCCGTCGGCGTCGATGCCGGTCAAGGTGATCGGGATTTGGACTTTTTGGCCGGCCGCGACTTGCGCCTCGACGTCGGATGGTGTTGGCGCAGCCTTGTTGGAAGCGTCTTTTTGGTGCACGTTGATGGTGATTGTGGCGGATGCCGCGTTGTCGAGATTGTCTTTGACGGTGTATGTTACGGGGAAGGATCCGGTTTGGTTGGATGCTTGGTATCGTACGGTGTTGCCTGATACGAATACGAGTCCTTTGAACGTGTTTTTGTCGTATTGCAGGTCGTTTTGCAGGCTTACCGTGGTGCCGTCGGAGTAGGTCACGTGGTCGAGCACGTCGATGGAGACGATGCCGTCGGTGCGTACCTGCGTGGTGATGTTGTCGGCTTTCGGCACGGAGTTGGAGGTGGTCAGTGCCGGTGGCTGCAGTACGATCACGCCGGTTGACGTGCCTGCCGCGTTGGCGACGCTGTATTTGATCTGCACGGGCTCGGTCGGTACCTGTCGTGCGGTGATGTAGACGCGCTTGTTGCTTACGACGCCGGTTTTGATGCCGCTCGCCGCATCGGCGGTCACGCTGGTCACGGATAGTACACCGCCCATCGGGTCGACGTCGTTAGACAGTGGTTCCACGATTGCGGTGTTGTCGGCGCCGAGCAGTGCCACGTCGTTGGCTGCGATGGGCTTGGCGGAGTCTCCGGTCACCGCCTGCACTTCGATGCGGGCCAGACCGGTCGAGGGGATGGATCCTTGTGTGATGGTGTAGGGCACGTAGTAGGTGCCGGGGTTGGATGCGCTGAAGGTGAACGACATATCGGTGGCGTTCATGGTGGTGGATGCGCCGGATGGGGTTTCCACGGCGGTCAGCTGCGCGGGTTCGGCCGAGGTGCCATGCACGTATTGTTTGAGCGTGATGGTGGTGCGGGTGTCTGGCGTGGTCTGCTTGACGGCCGGATCGATCACCGCGGCCAGCGTGTTGGCCGGTTTCACTGAGAAATACACCATGCCGGTGCCGGTTTGCTGGCCGTCGGAAACGGTCACTTCGATGCCGGCGCGTCCGGAAGACATGGATCCCGCGTTGAACACGAGCTGCCCGTCGGCGCGTGTGGAAACGGTCACCTGGTCGGTGTTTTGCGGGGTTGCGGATACGAGGGTGAGCGGGTCGCCGTCGGGATCGGAGAAGCTGCCCAGCGCGTTGGTGGTGTAGGTCGCTCCTTGTTCCACGTCGATTTCCGGTGGCGTATCGGTTTGCTGGGGCGCGTTGTCGTCCCCGCCTACCAGTGTGAGGCTTACGTTGGCGTTGGAGGTTTGCCCGCGTCCGTCGGAGATTTCATAGCTGAACGATACGGATCCTTCGGATGCCGCGGAAGCGTCGAGCTGCAGATATCGTCCGTCGTATACGGGGGAAACGCTGATGTTGGCGCCGTCGGGGGCGCTTACCGAGGTGATGCGCAGTACGGAGCAGTCGGTCTGTTCGTCGTTGCGGAGCACGTCGAGGATCTGCTGCGATCCTGTTCTCGCTCCGAACGAATCGTCTTCGGCTTTGATCTGGCCGGATTGCGACGAGCAGGTCTTGCTGAAATTATGCTGGTTGTTGGCGCTGTCGTTGTTCTGTTCCTGTTGCTTCGACTGTTTGGTTTCCACCTTGTTCCATTGGATTTTGATGACTTTGGTGGATTCCTGTGGATTCCAAACGTTGCCGTTGACCACGTCGTTGAGTATGACCAGGCGATGGTTGGTGCGGAATATCAGTTCCGAAGTGGCGTTGATGTTGGTCAGGGTGTCGAATGTCATGTCCGAACTGTCGACGGAGCATACTTTGGCGTAATTGTTGGCTTTCTGCGCCCATGCGGCGAACACGCATCCGCCTGTGGATACCGGTTGGGCGGGCTCGCCCTTGCCGGAATTCGGTGTTTCAGAGGTTTTCTTGGTGCTGAGGTTCACCGTTGCGAGTCCGCGCGGCGTCGCCACGGCCACCCATCCGTTTTGCTTGCCGTCCGTGGAGGGGGCCTGCAGCGTCATATCGCCCTGCAGGTTGATGGTCGCGCTTCCCTGCGGCCAGTACACGGTGCTTTTCGCCGCCACCACCGGGGTTTTGCCGATGATGGTGAACGATTCGGCGTGCGGGGCGCCTTCGATCGTGCCGGCTTGCTCACGCGTGCCCTGCGGCCCTTTGATGCTCAGCACCGCGCCATCGGAAGCTCGGTATCCGTATACGGTTCCGTCATGCGTCACCGCGATCTTTCCGCCGGATCCCAGTTTCATGTTCGGCTTGTCGGTGGTGGGGTTGACGGATTTCACATCGGAAGCGGATCCCACCCACACATTGCCGGTTTTGGTGTTGATGAAAGCCGCGGTATCGCCTCCGATAATGGTTTCGATATCCGTTTTGATGGCGGTGTTGCCGGTTTCGCTAATGGTGGAAGCCGCGATATTGCTGGCTTTGGTGCCTTCGGAGATCACCGTGTCGCCATCATGCTGTGCCACGTCGAAACGGGAGGCTGCGGATGAGACTCCGGCGTCCACATCCTTGTTCTTCGCATTGAATCGTGCGGCCTTGCGATCTTTCAACGAGGTGATCCACACGGTGCCGTCGTCGAGCTGCACATGCCGTTGCGTCACCGAACTGACGATGAACGCGCCCGCGATGATGCCCAGCAGCAGAAGCAGCATGACGATCGGCGTGATCCACCGTCTGCTTCCCGACGGCAACAGCAGTTTGCGCATCATCGATCCGAAGCGCAATTGACGTTCGTGCGATTGTGCCGGCTGATCGGCTGCGTTCTTGCGTTTGTCCATTTTCGGTTCTTCCTTGAGTGTTCCGATGGTCGTTGTGTTCGTTCCGGACATCGCCTGCGATGGAATAATGCCGTCGGCCGACCCTGTTGGGAAGTGCTGTGATGCTTATGGTTTGGCTGCGCACGCGATCGCAGGATTCTGCGACATCTGACGGTCGGCTCGGATGAGACTCACCTGAATGCAGGTCTGCGAGCCGTCGGCGGGTTCGATACTGATGTGCGTGTCGGTGGTGATGGTTCCCTGAACATTCGGATTAACGCCGGCATCGCCGACCATCGACCATACGTATGAATCCCCGTTCTGCGGGTCGGGATTCATCCAAGTGAACTGCACACTGCCGCCGTCGGCGGAATATGACCCGGTCAGATTCTCGACACTGGGCACACTGCCGGTGGTGATGGCCGAATCAGGCGAATCGTTCTCCTGATCGCGCGTTCCCGGAGTCTTGATCTGCACGCTGCTATTGTCGGAAGCCGAATCCATATTCGGCAAGATCACATACGCGAACACCAACGCGACGGCCGTGATCGCGGCAACCGCCGAAACGACAATCGCAAGAGGCTTGGCCAAGTGTTGCGCTGTTTCGGAACAACCGCGGCTGCCTGGCTGCTTGCCTGGGACTGTGCGTACAGATTTTGCGGGAACGGCGGTTCGCCTTCGACCGTGGTCGGCGTGGCATGGCCATACAATTCCTGCTGCGCACGCTGCATGTCACGCGCGAAATCGTATGCGGAATAATATCTGTCTTCCGGCGTTTTATTCAACGCCTTGCGTAAAATCCGCTCCACTTGCGGGGGAATATCCGGCCTATTGAGCTTAGGGAGCGGATCGGTGAGAATGATGTTTCTCAGCAGAGCGCTGCGTTCTTTGCCCCTGGTCGAGCCAAGGGCCGCGGAATAGCCGTATTCATATGGCGACTGGCCCGTCAGCATGGCGAACAGCGTCGCTCCCAGCGAATAAATATCGGAGGATTCGTTGCCTCCGCCGTTCTTTGCGAGCACTTCCGGCGGAGCCCACGCGATGGTGTAGCCGATGCCGGGACGCCCGTAGATCGTTCCCGCGATGCCGAAATCGGAAAGCATGGGCATGCCATGCGTGTTGATGAGAATATTGCTGGGCTTGATGTCGCGGTGGATGATGCCTTCGCGGTGCGCTGTGGAAAGGGCGCTCGCCAGATTGATGCCGACGGTGAGCATCTGGTCTGCGTTGAGCCTGTTGGATTCCAGGAAGGTCTTGTAATTGCCTCCCGGAGCGTATTCGAACACGGTGTATCCGCCACCCGTGGTGGTGACGCCGCTTTCATACACCGAAAGAATGTAGGGATGCGAGGAGATCCTGCCCATGAAGTTCGCTTCGGAACGGAACCGAGCCGCCGCGTGCGGATCGAGTGTTCCCTTGCTGACCTTGATGGCCACTTGTCGCTGGGGGAAAGCTGCTGGTACAAATACACGTTCGCTTCGGAACCTGAACCCAACTTTTGGGCGAATGTATACCCAGGGATTTGAGGGGGAATGCCGTTCATGGCTTCCATATGCTCTCTTTCCTCGTGGTGCGTATGCTTTTCGGCCGCTCTCTCTCTGGATCCCATCCTAACTGAAGACCAACCCAGAAACCGATCAGCAAGGGGTCAAAATGTCCATATACAAAGACGGGCATCTGAGACATGTTGTGGCTGAATAATAGAAGTCGTAGTGATAGAAAGAACGTGCGAACCTTAAGAGACGGCCTTCGTGGCGACGATGAGGGTACATACATTCAGTTGCTGGATGACGGGCATCTGGCTCAAATGGAAATGACCATTGATGTGTTGTCGGCGTTGCTGCAGATGCCACGAAGGAGTGGTTGCACCGCAGATTGTGTTGGATAAAGGTTGGCTTCGAGACAACTTTGTAGGTTCCGGATTTGTCAGGTAAAGGAGGGCGAGACTAGTAGTGTTGGGAGGCATGATGAATTTGGAAGACCTTGACCGCGTCACGTTGGTTGCGGGCGCGCCGAGCAGTGGAAAAACCGAGTTTGCGCTGGGCATGCTGGTTGCCGCAATGAGGCGGTATGGTGACGGGAATGCCGTGATGACGGTGTCTGGCAGGCAGATCGCCGATGCGTTGGGCGATCGGGCGATCCGCGAATTGTCGGCCGTGTCGCAGGCGCGACCGGTCACTACGTTGCCTGCCGTCGCATTCCGTCTGCTGACGGCCGTGAGATCAAGTCAAGGCGAACCGTTGCCGAAACTGTTGAACGGTGCGGAACAGGATGTGATCATCCGCAAGGTACTGGCTTCGCATGTGGAGCATAGGCAACATGGCGACGATTGCGCCACCTGCGATCTGCTGCGCACCTATTTCGCGGTTTCCGAATGGTCAGGACTGGTGGCCGACGATTCCACCGACGCATTCGCCGACCAATTGCGCGACATGCTCGCACGCATGAACGAGATTGGCGCGAAACCGCAGTTCGAAGACATGCTGATCGCCCGTGCGGCCAGCAGGGACGGCATGCTTGACGAACGTCGCGAACGCCTGCGCACTCAATGGCGTCTCGCCTTCGCCTTGCGTGAGGAATACAATGAGGCGATCCGTTCGTCTTATCCTGGCGAATATCGTCTCGACGCGTCGCAGCTGATGATCGACGCCACCGAAGCCGTGTCTGGCATACAGGAAGCCGATATTGCGAACATGCTGATCGTCGACGATTTTCAAGATACGACGTTGGCTGGTTTCGCACTGCTTGAAGCCCTGCATGAACGCGGGGTGCGCCTGCTGTTGGTTGGCAATCCCGACGAAGCCGTGCAGACGTTCCGAGGATCATATCCGGAATATCTGTTCAACCAGGCGCAGACGCGCATGGGAGCGAGGCTTGAACGCATCGAAGGTCTGCAAACGGCGCACGAAGGCGATACCGCGCAAACCGTGTCGAACCAGCAAGGCGTGCATGGCGACTATCGCACGCTTGTCGCGACGCGAGTGAGCCTGTCGATCGCAAGCACGGAGTCGACGGACGTGCCTCTGCCCGATCGTCCCGGCAAAATGAGCGATATGCCAGGCGCGATGCCCATCGAAACGTTGCCGGCCGACGATACGGGCGCTCGTGTCACGCCGGCCGACGGCAGTGTGGAAACGGCCTTGTACCGTTCCTCGTCCGAAGAGCTCGACGACGTGGTGTGGAAGATCAAAACTGAGCATTTGCAACGTTCCCGTGTATGGAACGACATGGCCGTGATCGCGCACGACAATGCCACCGTGCGCGCATTCGGCGAGCGGTTGCGCGCTGACGGCGTTCCCGTGCGCTATTCCAGCGTGACCCGGCCGTTGAAGGATGAGCCGTTCGTGCGGGGTCTGTTCGCGTTGATCGAGTTGGCCGAATTGAAAAACCAGACGATCGCGGCTTCGACCATGGACCTGCAGACCGCCGGATCCTATATTCGTTCGCGCGTGGCGCTGATTATGGGATCTCCGCTGATCACGGTCGGTGGTGATCAACGGCATGAGGGCGTCCGGCCCGTCTCGCATCCATCGAATCCGCGATGAACGCGTTGGTTTCGCTCGCTTCGATTGTGGAAAGCAAGGCTGCGAACCATGATGAGGATGCTGCCGAAGAATACGACGAAGATGATTTCGAAGATTACTTTGAAGATGATTTCGAAGATGATGAGGATGCGGCGGACGCTGCCGTCGAACAACAGGCGTTGCTCCCTCGTTTGATGGAGGATTGGCGCGGTTATATGACGGACTATCATACGATTCGCGCCGATGGCGAGCATGATGGTGAGCATGAAGACGAGCATGAAGGCGATTTCGCGCTGAGTATGGAAGCGCTGTACGTGCTTCTTATGGAGGGCAATACCGATCGCGTGGTCGATGCGATCGCCTCCGTGCTGGGCGCGGATCCGCAGATCAAGGCGTTCGCATCATTGTGGAAGGTTCTTGACAAAACATGCGAGTCGGAAGCCAAACTGGTTTCGCGTGAACCGCAATATGTGTTGGATTGCGCATGGAGGGCCTGCGGCAAGGCGGAAGTCTGGCAGCGTGTGGCGCTGGAGCATTCGGCTGCCGGCCGTGCCGCGAATGATCGGCTTGACGCGGCGATGCGTTTGTTCAACTATGCTTCAGGCGGCGAGTCAAGCGGGGAATTCGCGGTACACACCATCGAGGCGTTCATCGAACAGGTGCGTTTGCTGACCATTGAGGCGGATTCGCTGGCGCATACCGCGCCCATTGATCAGGCGGTGACCCTGACGACTCCCGCAGGAGCGGCGGGAAAGCGCTGGAATCTGGTTTTTCTGCCGGCTTTGCAGCAGGGGCAGTGGCCGAATCTCACACCACGCAACACGTTGTTCGGCGGTGAGGAACTGGCCGATGTGATGCTGCACGGCGTATTGTCCGACACGATCGTCACTCCGGCGGGCAGGCAGGACGCGCAACTGGCGTCGGTGCTCGCCTCCGAGCAGAAGAGCCTGTTGGTGGCGTTGACCCGTGCCAGCGAGCGTGTGGTGGTGAGCGCCGTGCTGAATGACGACAATGTGCCTTCGGATTTTCTATACGGATATATGCCGGAGTGCTTCGACCGCGATCGCGACGCCGATATGGAACGGCGAGAATATGCGTCGGTCGGCGGCCAAGGCGATTACGCGGGGCTGGAAACCGATCCCCGTGGTCTGGTCGCGGCCGCCCGAAGCGTGCTTGCGTCGGAACCTGAGGACAGCCCGAAGGCGCGTGATGCCGCGGAAGCGTTGGCATTGCTGGCTTCGCATGGTGTTACGGCGGCGACCCTGACCGTTGGCCGTTTATGGGGGAGACGGTCGAGGCCACCATGCGGAAGATCGCGGCCGTCATGCGGACGGGCATGAGCGACACGTCGGAAAGCTCGACGTCGGGCCGAAACGGCAAATCGCGGCGATCCGACGTGGTGACTTTGTCTCCTTCTGCGGTAGACAATCTGTGGGCGTGCCCGGTGTGTTGGATGTTGGAAAACCGCTTCTCCGGCCCGCGCATGGGCAGCGTCGCCACGAGTTTCGGCTCGCTGATCCACAAGGTGGCGCAACAGGCCACCGAAGCCGGACTTGATATGCCGGAACACCATACCGCCATCAGCGACGTGGACAATATCAATGCGATCACCGAATGGATGTATGCCGAATACAAGCGTCTATGCGGTGATTTCAACGCCATTGCCGATCCCGCGCAACGGTATCAGGCGTTGAAGAAAGATGAGCAGGCGCAGGAGGCGTTGCGTAACATCGCCACGTATTTCGTGCAATCGAATCATGGTGATTATCCGATTAAAAATAATGATGCATTCAGCGTTGGAAAACTTACGAAAGCCGAACCTGAGCTGAAATTTACCGCAAAATTCGATTTCGACGATATTCTCGACGCCTACAATGCGATGGACGGCGTTCACGCGATTTCACGGAACGAATTGATCGCCATTATGGGAGCGTTGGTCGGAGGATGGCCGGAAACCGGCATGAGCGAGTATCTCACCGTGCGTTTGACCGGCAGGATCGACCGTTTGGAACGGCGTGAAATGGCGGATGGCACGCAGCAGGTGCGTCTGATCGACTACAAAACCGGTGTCAGTCCGACCGGCGAAGGCCTGTTCAACGATCTGCAGCTCGTCTGCTATCAGCTGGGACTCGTATTCCCCGAGGAAAGCGGCATGCGCGGGGCGCAGGCGGTGGCGAACGCGCCGAACATCACGCAAAGCGCGCTATTCCATGTAGCCAAGCACGCATACCCTGCGCCGTATGGCGACACCGCCGCCGAATCGCATATGCAGCAGGCGCTGTTCGCCAATGGAAGTCTCAATACCGGCGAATTCATACCGCGCTATTACGTCAAAAAACTCGACAAGGATTTCCACGACGGACTCGATGACATGCTTCCTCCGTTGGAAGTGAGCGACGAGCATTGGAATGAGTTCCTTGGCTTACGCGGCACGATGGCGGTATGGTCCCTCACCATGATCGCGAGGGTCTTCTATGCGGCCGCGGCCAGCAGGGCGAGCGAAATCACCGCAAGACCGATGACGGAACATGTGAAATACTGCAGAAACACTACGATCTGCCCGGCCTGTGCGGGCGAACAGAACACCGTATTCGAAAGGAGAACGGCATGAGCGGAACCATGAAGTTCACCGACAGTCCTGAGCAGGCTGCCGTCGTCCAAGCGCCCTCGTATGCGGATGTGGTGGTGGTGGCCGGCGCTGGCTCCGGCAAAACCTACACGATGACCAGACGCATCATCACGCTGATCGAACAGGGGGTGAGCCCCGAAAAGATCCTCGGACTGACCTTCACGCGCAAAGCGGCCTCGGAACTATTGTCTCGAGTGTCTGCGGCCGTGACTCGCGACCAGCGCGAACGCGGCCTGAAATCAGCGAACATGACGTTCCTCAAACCGGAAGTCTCCACGTACGACGCTTTCTTCCAATCCATCGTGCGCCAATATGGACTGCTTGTCGGCTTTGACCAGAACACGCAGCCATTGAGCGAAGCAGGTGCCATGCAGCTCATCACACTGTGCTTGACAGGCATATGGATGATCTTATGGCGTTCGACGGCGATCTGAAATCGTTCAACACCATAGCGGGCAACGTGTTCTCCCTGTCCAACGCCATTTCCGGCGCCATGATCGGCGGCGACTGCACCAGCTTCGACGAAGCCGTGCAACGCGTGCGCGACTGGGATGAGGCGTTCGTCGAACAGATCGCCAAGCGCTTGACGGCGAAACCGTGCCAACGGAAGAGCGAAATCGCCAAAGCTGCCGAAACGACTGAAAAAGGATTCCGACGCGGACTACGAAAAGAAACTGGAGAAATACCGCGAACTCGGGCACGACATGTGCGTGTTCAACAGCGCGCAACTCGCATTCGTCGCCAAGCAACGCGACCTGCTGCTCGATCTTGTGCTTGACTATCATGCCGAAAAACGCGCCTGCAATATGGCGGAATTCAGCGATTTCACCATCGCGGCATTCCAGCTTGTCTCCCGATTCCCGTCCATCGGAGCGGCCTACCGCAAACGCTATTCGCATGTGCTCCTCGACGAATACCAAGACACGTCCACCACGCAGGCGGCACTGCTGAGCGCGCTGTTCCACGTGGACGACACGCATCGCAGCGCGGTCAACGCGGTCGGCGACCCCTTCCAATCGATCTACGCATGGCGAGGGGCGAGCCCTGGCGCATTCCGCATGCTGCAACACGATTTTGGCATGGACGCTACCAGCAGGCCGTTCGCATTGACCGTGACGCGGCGCAACTCACGCATGGTGCTCGAAGCGGCGAACAATCTCACCAAACCGCTCCGCTTGCCTGCCAGACGCCTCAGCAGCTCGCTGATGCGCGAAGTCGACGTTCCGGCGCTCGTCAATACCGACGAAGCCCCCGAAGGAACGGTGGGCGTGCTTGCGTTCGACACGTTCGGGCAGGAGGTCGACGCGGTCGTGCGCTTCGCCAAACATGCGATCGCCCTGCACACGCCTTCCTCGCGCGACCTCGACAATGGCATGAAAGACAATCGTCCGCACGTGGCGGTGCTGTTCCGTTCCAAAGGAGTCATGCCGCAATTCGCGGAAGCGCTCGAACGCGCAGGCCTGACCACGCTGGTAGTGGGGCGGTCGTCGTTGCTGGAACGCCCGGCGGTGCAGGACGTGTTCGCTTTGCTACGCGTCGTCAGCGATCATACCGACAGTGCGGCGCTTATGCGATTGCTGGCCACGCCGCGATTCTCCATCAGCGCCAACGATCTGCAGGCGCTCGCCGATACCGCGGAACAGGTGAACACGATGTGCCGGTATCGTGCGCTTGTTTCAGCTGGAATCGTGCAGGAGCAATCCAACAAGGAAGAAAAACCGGAAAATCTGGGAATTTATGGAGTAACTCCCAAGTCGGGTCCTTCCGATGCTGAAATCCGTGCCATCGTACGTGAATATCGAGATCAAGTGCCGAATGCGGTTTTCCTTGTGGACCTCATGTTGCGTGACGATCTCGCGGAACTCATTGACGGCAGGGTGAGTCGTGAAGGGACGAAGGAAGTGCTTCGCGCCGCGGATGCGATCCGTCAGGTGCAGCGCATGCTTGGCCACCCGTTGCCGGAAGTGGTTCGTGAGGCCATCGTCGCATTGAATCTCGATATCGACATGCAGCTGGCCGAGCATATGCGCGGCGGTCAGGCCGATGCCACGCTCGCCGCATCCCGGGTGGCGCTCGCCAAATCGCCGATCGATGCGTTGCTGAAGCTCGTCGACACGTATATGCAGGAGATCGCGTCGCAGGGAACGCCGAGCCTGCGCGCGTTCATCTCATGGGCGGATTCGCTGCGCGACGCACGCGAGGAGCACGCGGTGGCTCCCGATGTGCCTGTCGACGTGGTGCTGATGACCGTACACCAGTCGAAGGGCCTTGAATGGGATGCCGTGGCCGTGGTCGGCATGACCGATGGCGGATTCCCCACCAACAAGGGCAGCGATCTGCGTGTGGTCGTTGATGAAGAGCATCTCAACGGTTTCCAGGATGGCGTGTGGACGCCGCCCGAATATCATGAGACCGCCAAAACGTGGCTGACCGATCCTGCTGCGGTGCCGGTTCCGGTGCGTGTGGACGCCGATATTCTGCCGCGATTCCCCCATGACGCGCTTGTGGGTGGAAATCCGTTGGAAGCGTTGGAAATGCTGGAGGATGCGGAAATCATTGACGACGAAGTGTTCGGCACCTTGCGGAATATGAGCGTCGATGACATGGAAGGTATTGATCCGGACGGACTGTATTTGACGCAAATCGAGGAGTATGGCCGTCGGTTGCATGCCGACGAGCGTCGCCTCGCGTATGTGGCGTTGACTCGCGCCCGTCATGAGGCGCTGCTCACCTGCAGCGCAACGAATGCGGAAAGCCGTGATCCGCGTGCCGTGGGCGATCGCAAACGTGTGTCCAAACCGTCGAATTTCCTAGTGGAAGTGCGCGATTCCATGCTCAATATCGTTTCCAGAGCGGCTGAGCCGAGCAACCTGGCCGATATTGCGGAAGTTGAGGATGTCGATTCCTCCGAAAACGGCATGACCAGTCTGCATTCGATCGATGCGCCGTTGCCGGATGGATTTTTTGTGGGCGAGCATGCCCGCGATTTTGAAGATGCGGTGGTCGGCGTCGCTTGGAATGCGCCGCTCGAGCCGTCGGAAGGCAACCAGTTCCTGCCATGGCCGTGCGAGTTGAGCGATGAGACCCTGCAGACGTTGCGTTTGTCTGCGTTGCAGGTGGATTCGGCGATGAACAATGCTGGCGGGCAGACTGATGGGCGGGCTGGCGAACGGGCCGGCGGGCAAGTTGGCGAGCCTGTCGGTGGCGAAGGTGCTGGGCGTTGCGAAAATACGGGTGCTTCGCTGCTGCGATGCGCGCAATTGCTGGTGGCCGACAGCAATCTCATGCCTGACATGCTTGGAGAGGCGTCGCAGGATGCGTTCGACAGCGCGGTGCGTGCGAAGGGCGAGAGGATTCTTGCGTCCGGTCGTCAGAACGTCACCTCGCTGCAGGCGCGCGCAGGCATGATGGACGAGCGTGGCGCCCGCACTTACTGGCGTGGGCTGGTGCGTCCGATACCGAACGTAGCGTCTCCGGCCGCGCAACTGGGCACGCAGTTCCATGCTTGGGCGGAACGGTTCATCATGGCCGATGCGAATGATGCCGGCATTGGCGTTGGCGCGAGCGGCAATGGCGGTACTCGCGTAGCTGAATCGCGATTGGCGATGCTTGCCGAGCTGCGACGCAACAATGCGGCGCAATCGCAAGACAATCAAGACGATAATGGGGCAGACAATAACGGGATATTCGATTGGCAACAGCGTCTCGCAACGTCGACATGGGCACGGCGCAAGCCCGCGTGGGCGGAACGGCAAATCGTCGTCAACGTGCCGCAATTGGGCACCATCGTCAACGGCAAGCTCGACGCGGTGTTCTTCGGGGGTCTCGATGGGGCGGATCGGTCGAAACAATATACTATTGTCGATTGGAAAACTGGAAAAAAACCTCGCAAAAAAGAGGAAATTCAGAAAAAATTAGCACAGTTGGATATGTATCGTATCTTGCTGTCGGCAATGGAGGGCGTACCGCTCACCGCTATCGACGCCTGCCTCTACTATCTGAGTGAACCCATTGAGGGCGATCGACAGCTCAATGCCGCCGACAAAACAGAAGAAGAGATCCTTGCCGAGTTGAGCTACGGAATTCCGGAACAATCCGACAACGACTAGTGCTGGTGCGCCGAACGTGCGGCGCTTTCCAGCCTGCCCGTAGGGTAACGCACTATGGCAGCGTTGTGGAGGAGCGCCGCTACCCTCGTGCAGCATGTGTGGGCGGGCACACGTGCCGGACGCAACGAAAGTTAAGGAGCGATAATCATGCTGCCACCAGCGCAACCGAAATCCCGAAGTCGCCATATTCCGTACTGTTCTCCATTCCGGGAACCAAAGCGTTCTGTGCTTCCGGAGCCTTGGCGCGACTGCCGATGTCGATGATGAGCCTTGGCATTATCCTCGCACTCAACCATTTGTATGACAATTGGACGATCGCAGGCGTGATGAGCGCGGCATATGTGCTTTCCACGGCGGCGGTCACGCCACTGTACGCACGACTGTTCGACCGATTCGGCCAGCGCAAGGTCGGATCAGTGGTGCTTGTCGTGCAAATCATCGCCATGCTTGGCTTTGCATTCGCGGCATTGGTGCGCGTGCCGATTCCACTGCTGTTCGCCTTGGCTGTGGTGATGGGGCTCACGCAATTCTCGTTCGGCGCGCTTGTGCGTACCCGTTGGACGTATGTGCTTGACCGTACCGGCAACGGCTCATTGCTGAACACTGCGTATGCATTGGAATCCGCCATCGATGAGATCGTATTCATTTTCGGACCGATTCTGGCCGCGTTCCTGGCGGCTTCCGTGCATCCCGTTTCGCAGTTGTTTGTGCCGACGATTGCGTGCGCGATCGGCGGCACGGTGTTCTTCGCATTGCGTGACACGCAACCGCCGGTAGTACGTGAAATCACTGTTGTTTCGGCATCTTCCGACGATGCGGACGTGCGATTGGCGGTTGACGGCAATACTGGAAATAATGGCGGCGCAAATTCCGTGCAACAAGACAAACTGACCGTCGCGCAGTTGAAGTCGAATGACAATCGCAAGAAACGCAATGTGCTCACCTATGCGGGCGTGATTCCGCTTTTGATGGTATTCATCGTGTTCAACATGAGTTTCACCGCATTCGATACGTCGATGACGGCCGTTATGAAAGCGTTGCATCTTGATTCCCTGCTTGGTGTGCAGCTTGCGATGTTGGCGGTCGGCTCGTGCATAGGCGCGCTGGTTTTCGGCACGCGCGAGCTGAAGGGCTCCCGCTGGCGCCATATGATCACGTTCCTCGCGATCATAACGGTAGGCTTCTTCATCATTCACATGTGCCAAGGCAATCTGATTATGATGGGAGTGTTTGAAATCCTTACGGGTCTTACCGTTTCGTCGGTGTTCGCTTCGGGCAATCTCGTTATGAAGGAGACCGTGCCGGAGGAATCGCTGACCGAAGGCCTCGCGTGGGTGAGCACCGCGGGAACCATCGGCGCGTCATTCGGTTCGATGACCACGGGAATCATGCTCGACCATTTCAGCCCAGACGTAAGCCTGATGCTGCCATGGATTTTCGTGCTCGCTTCGATTCCGTTCGCCTTGATCGGCTGGGCGGTGACGCGTCGAAGCGTCTCTTTACATTCGTAAATGGAACATTCCTCAGTAGAATGAGTGAGACTGATTTGAAATGCTGTTCGTACGCTCGTACGTGCGACATGTTGAAGGAGCTGCAATGATCAAGGTTTCTGTAGTTGGCGCCAAAGGACGTATGGGTTCCCATGTGGTCGATGCCGTGAACAACGCGGCCGACACCGAATTGGCGCTCGCGCTTGACGCCGGCGACGACCTCACCCAAATCACCCCCGGCAACACTGACGTGGTGGTGGAGTTCACCGTGCCGAGCGTGTCTCTTGACAATGTGCTCGCACTCGTGGCGCAAGGTGTCGACGTGGTGGTGGGTACCACCGGCTGGACCGACGAGAAGCTCGATCAGGTGCGTGCCGCGCTCGCTGCCGCGCCTCGCGAGGGCCAGAGTGTGTTCATTGCGCCGAATTTCGCCATTTCCGCCGTGCTCGCCGACTATTTCGCCAAGGTTGCGGCTCCGTACTTCGAATCCGCTGAAGTGATCGAGCTGCATCACCCGAACAAGGTGGATGCTCCGTCCGGCACCGCATTCCACACCGCGCAGGGCATCGCCGCAGCCCGCAAGGCCGCAGGTCTTGGCCCTGTGCCGGATGCCACCGAAACCGATGGCGGCTCCCGTGGCCAGGTGGTTGACGGCATTCACGTGCACGCCGTACGTCTGCGCGGTCTTAACGCCCATGAGGAGGCCCTGTTCGGTAATGACGGCGAGCAGCTGACCATTCGTGCCGACAGCTTCGACCGCATCTCCTTCATGCCGGGCGTGCTGCTGGCCGTACGCAAGGTTTCCACCGGCGCATACCCAGGCGTGACCGTCGGCCTCGACAACTTCCTCGACCTGTAAATCTACCTCGTAAATCTACCTCGTAAATCTATGGGGTCTGGAACTTTTCCGGTCTGATCATACAATCCCCGATTTGGCGGCGATGGTGAGTTTTCGCTTGCTGGATCGGGGATTGACATGTTTTGCGGTCTACGATTTCACGAGGCGTGCTATGGCCGCGCTTGCCTCGGCGATTTTCGCTTCGGAAACTTCCCCGCCCTCTTCGATGGCTTCTTTGACACAGTGGTTGAGATGATCGTCGACGAGCAGCAGCGCTACCGATTTCAACGCACTGTTCACGGCTGATATCTGCGTCAGGATGTCGATGCAGTATTCGCCGTTTTCCGTCATTTGGCGTATGCCTCGCACTTGCCCTTCAATGCGGTTGAGGCGCGCGATGATTTTCTTCTGGTCGTCCGCGTATCCGTGATGGGTTGCGTTCATGATGCTGCTCCTCGTAACGCTGAAATCTTGATCTTACCGCTGAAGATACCGCTTTTCTCTTGCAAATATACCCTATAGGGGTATATTGTGATGATGGTCATTGAGACGTGAACGTGAATAAGGTTGGTGAGAATATGCAGGCTTTGATTGCCGTCATTGTCGCGTTCATTGTGACGGCAGCCGTGTTATGGTTCTTCTTCGCGCCGCGCAAAGCATTTCGCGCTCGTGTCGATAACGGCGTGCAAGAGGCGGTTGTCGAAGTCAAAGGTGGGTATAGTCCGGCAATCATCGAAGCTGAGGCCGGTTTGCCATTGCGATTGATATTCGATCGCAAAGAAGACGGTGAATGCTCGTCGCACGTGGTGTTCTCCGATTTCGGTGTCGACCTGGCATTGCCCGCTTTCCGCACAACGACATTGACGCTTCACCCTAACGAACCGGGGGAGTACGGTTTCGAATGTGGCATGAACATGCTGCATGGCACATTACGGGTGGTGCCGGGAAAACATCATGCCGCAATGCCGAAAGAACATTCGGAATCGGAAGAGAGCACGAATACTGCTGAATCTCACGTTCATATGCAATCGCAACAAACTGTTGTTGATGAAAAATCGTATGAATCCGCTGAATCTTCCAATATTTCTTCAGATTCTTCTGATTCGTCAAACGATTCTTCCGAATCTCGTGAGATGCGAACGCTGATTGCGCGTCTTATTGTGTCAGCCATCGTTACGATTCCAGTATTCGGTTCGACGATGTTGATGCTGTATCCGATGCCGAATTGGGTGCAATTTGTGCTGATGCTGCCGGTGATGTGCTATGCCGCATTACCGATTTTCCGCAGTGGTTTCGCGGCGATTATTCACCGTTCGCCGGAAATGAATGCGCTGGTCAGTCTGGGTACCGTATGTGCGTTTGCCTACTCGTGCGTGGTCACGTTTATTCCGCAGATTCTGCCTGAGAATGCTCGCGAACCGTATTTTGAAGCGGTTGGTGTGGTTATTACGCTGATGCTGGTCGGCCAATTGCTTGAAGCGCGCGCTCGTGTCGGTACTGGAGAGGCCATGCGCGCGTTGGCGGGATTGCAGCCGAAAAACGCTCGCGTGGTACGAGGTGAAATTGAAGAGGAAATTCCGGTCGAGCAGGTGGCGGTCGGAGATATTATTGCGATTCGCCCCGGCGAACAACTTCCTGTTGACGGTGTGGTTATTGCTGGTTCGTCGGCTGTTGACGAATCCATGATTACCGGCGAATCCATGCCTGTGGTGAAGCAGGCCGGCAGTTCCGTGACCGGTGCCACCATCAATGGCACTGGATCGCTGCGGTATCGTGCCACGAAAGTCGGCAAAGACACGGTGCTCGCGCAGATTATCGGATTGGTGCAATCCGCGCAAAGTTCAAAAGCGCCGGTGCAGCGCATGGCGGATAAGATTTCAGGCATTTTCGTGCCGATTGTGGTGCTGATTGCCGTGTGGTCGTGCGCGTTGTGGTTTGCGTTTGGGCCGGAACCACGCGTGGTGCATGCGTTGGTGGCTGCGGTTTCGGTGCTGCTGATCGCATGCCCGTGCGCGTTGGGTCTTGCCACGCCGCTTTCCGTAACGGTTTCGACTGGTCGTGCCGCGCAGATGGGCGTGCTGATCCGTTCCGCCGAAGCATTGGAAACCTGCGGCAAAATCAATGCCGTCGTGCTTGACAAAACAGGCACGATCACCGCTGGAAAGCCATCGTTGACCGACGTGTTTCCGCTTGGAAAATGGCGCAAAATGCCGGATGATCTGCTGGCGATTACCGCCAGTGCCGAACGGGATTCCGAACATCCTCTTGCCGCCGCGATTGTTGCGGGCGCGCAAGAAAAGCATCTTACGTTAGGCGAGACCACGCAATTCCGTGCGATTTCCGGTCGGGGCGTCACTGCGCACGTCGCGTTGCCGTTAATATCTGCAAATAATCCGACTGTTGCAGCCGACGAATCCTCTGCATCTTCCGTGACCTTCGAATCATCCATATCTTCTCCCGAAACCGCAATGTACAACGTTGCGGTCGGCAATACCGATCTGATCGACGATCTTGACGTGGCCATGCCGAGTGTCGGCAACGAGGATCTTGACGACATTATCGCAACCATGGAACGGCTATCGGCGGAAGGGAAAACGCCGATGCTCGCAGCAATCGACGGCGAGCTTGCGGGAATCGTGGCCGTTGCGGATACGGTGAAAGCCGATTCGCAGCAGGCCATCGCAGCTTTGAAATCGCGTGGCGTCAACGTGGTGATGCTCACTGGAGACAACGAAACGACGGCGCGTGCCGTGGCCGATCAAGTTGGCGTCAGCAACGTGATCGCTGGAGTGCGACCGGAGAACAAGGCGGACGAAATCGCGAAACTGCAGGCGCAAGGCTATACGGTGGCGATGGTGGGCGACGGCATCAACGATGCTCCTGCGCTTGCCCGTGCGAATGTGGGATTCGCCATCGGTACCGGTACGGATGTGGCGATCCAATCCGCGGATGTGACATTGATGAATGGCTCGCTGATGGGTTTGGTGCATGCGCTCGACTTGACCCGCGCCACCATGCGCAATATCGCACAGAATCTTGGATTTGCGCTCGGCTATAACAGCGTCGGCATTTCCATTGCGGCGGGCGTACTGTACCCGTTCACCGGCATGATGCTCAATCCGATGATCGCGGGCGCGGCCATGGCATTCTCGTCGCTATGCGTGGTGACGAACGCGAGCCGACTGCGCCTGTTCGATCCAGACAAGGCGGTGCGTGCCGCAAATAAGACGTATCGGGTTCGCCAGCCGAACCGAACGATAATAATCACAACAACCATAGTCAGAAAGGATTCATCATGGGACTGTTCAGTGATCACAAGGCCAAGAAGGAAGGTATGCACGAGGGTATGGAAGGCATGGGCGGCGCGCACTCCTGCTGTGGCGGCCACACTGCCAACGGCAATCAGAGCGCGCCCGCCAAAGATCCGGTCTGCGGCATGAGCGTGGATCCGGCCACCGCTGCAGCCACCCGAGAATACAATGGCACCACCTACTACTTCTGCAACCCGGGCTGCGCCGCCAAGTTCGAGCAGAACCCCACCCAATACCTTGCCTGAGTTTGTTTTGGTGGGCGCACTTTCCCTCTTGGTGATCGCACTGTTTTGGAGTGTTGTGCGGTCAGGAAAGCAAAATCGTGCGATATTCCGAAATCGTGCGGTCACCAGATCAAAATCGTGAAGTCATTTGGCTTGAATCCCCCCTGAGTATGCGGCTAAGCGTACCGATTCTTCCACTTGCTGGGGGATTTTGGACTGTGGGAGGCTTGGCAGCGGAGGATTGTTCCATTAACTGGAGGTTTTGGGTCTCTGGGAGGCTGGTTGACGGGAGGATTGTTCCAGCGGGTGGAGGTTTTGGGAATGTGAGGGGTTGTTTAGCGTACCGATTGTTCCAGTGACTGGAGGTTTCGGGACTCTGGGAGGCTCGGCAACGGGAGGATTGTTCCAGCGGGTGGGGGATTTTGGTCTCTGGAAGGCAGTTCATATTGCGATATGGTCGCGAACTCGGGCGCTTCGGCGTCCGTGGCGGGAAGTACCGTTGGCACTATGACTGACGGTACTATGCATCTTCTTGATCCTGCTCCTTTCGGACGTATTCTTCCGGCCATGGTCACCCCCATGAAGGCCGATGGTTCCGTTGATTTCGAGGCCGCGCAGAAGCTTGCGAAGCAGCTTGTTGCCGATGGCGCCGATGGCCTTGTGGTCAATGGCACCACGGGCGAGTCTCCCACCACCCACATGGAGGAGAAGGTCGAGCTGGTTCAGGCCGTCAAGGATGTGGTGAGCGTGCCCGTTATCTCCGGTGCGGGTTCCAACGATACCGCCCACACCGTGCGCATGGTGGAGCAGACTCAGGAGGCGGGCGCCGATGCGGTGCTTGTGGTCGCTCCGTACTATTCGCGCCCGTCGCAGGAAGGCGTGTTCCGTCACTACAAGGCGGTCAATGATTCCGCGGACAAGCGATTATCGTTTACGATGTGCCTGGCCGCACCGGTCTGCACATTCAGTTGGAAACCTACCGTCGTTTGGCTGAGCTTGGTCACGTCAAGGCGGTGAAGGACGCCACCGGAGATATCGCGGGTGCCGTGCGTAAGCGTATGGAAACCGGTTTGACTTGGTATTCGGGCGATGACGGTCTGTTCCTGCCGTTCCTTTCGGTTGGTGCAGTCGGCATTATTTCCGTGATCGCACATGCTGCTTCCGGTCCGATGCGCGATTTGGCTGCCGCATTCGACCGCGGTGACATTCATGGGGCTCAGCGCATTGCCGTGCAGCTTGCTCCACTGGTCGAAGCAATGAACGGCAACGGTTTCCAGCTGTTATGGCCAAGGCTTCGCTGAAGGTGCGTGGCATTCTCGACTCCACGACGATGCGTCTGCCGAACGTCGGTCCGGGCGAGGCTGAGATCAAGCGCGCGGAAGATGGCATGCGCGCTTCCGGCTTGCTGTAATTGAAGAACTTGTGATTGCGAAACTTGTGATTGCGAAGCGCTTGATTGTCGGCGATTGCGCTGATTCCGGGCATTGTTGCGATCACAAGTTTGCTGGGTTTGCCGTAATACGGCAAACTAACTGAATTCCTCGTTTCCGCACAGGCGGAGACAATTAGTAATAGAAATCCAACTAGGAAATGGCTATAGAAGAAACCAAAACAGTAACTACGCACAAGCGCGGCAGCAAAGCTGCCAAGCGCACTGAAAACACGCAGACCGCGGATGTGAAATCCGTGAAGTCTGTGAGCTCTGAGAAGGTCAGCAAGGCTGAAACGACTTCCAAGAAGGCGAAGTCTTCTGGCCGTGGCGGTGGCCGTGGCAATCGTGCGGGCGATGCGTCCGGTTCCGTTCGTGGCGGTTCTCGCGGCAACGGCAGCGGCTCCTCCAAGGGCTCGAAGAGCACGAAAAACGTGAAGGCCGCAAAGAACACGAAGAACTCCAGAGGTTCCAAGAACTCCAGCGCGGCAAGCTCTTCTGCTGGAAGCCGTCGCAATTCCCGTCTTGCTCCGCAGACCACCGCGCCCCAGCAGGATGACGTGTTGATCGCTCCGCCGAAGTACCGTAAGGGCTCCATGCGCATCGTGCCGCTTGGTGGCCTGGGCGAAATCGGCCGCAACATGAACGTGATCGAATACAACGGTCACCTGCTGCTCATCGACTGCGGTGTGCTTTTCCCCGAAGAGGAGCAGCCGGGTGTCGATCTGATTCTGCCTGACTTCCACTACATCAAGGACCGTCTCGACAAGGTCGAGGCTCTGGTGCTTACCCACGGCCACGAGGATCATATCGGCGGCGTGCCGTATCTGCTGAAGCTCCGCCCCGACATTCCGCTGATTGGTTCCAAGCTCACGTTGCTTTCGTTGAAGCCAAGTGCAAGGAGCATCGCATCAATCCGCGACTGGTTGAGGTCAAGGGTCGTGACAAGCTGAAGGTCGGTCCGTTCAATCTTGAGTTCGTGAACGTCACGCATTCCATTCCGGACGCTCTGGCTGTGTTCGTGCAGACTCCGGCCGGAAGTCTCATCGATACCGGCGATATCAAGCTTGACCAGCTGCCGCTCGACCATCGCATCACCGATTTGGTGGAGTTCGGCAAGCTCGGCGAAAAGGGCGTGGATCTGCTGATGATGGATTCCACCAACGCTGAGGTTCCAGGCTTCGTCAAGCCGGAAACCACCATTGGCCCAGCTCTTGATCAGGCGTTCGCCCAGGCCACGCGCAAGATCATCGTGGCCAGCTTCTCCAGCCATGTGCACCGTGTGCAGCAGGTTGTCGACGCCGCCCACAAGTACGGTCGCAAGGTGGTGTTCGTGGGCCGTTCCATGGTTCGCAACATGTCCATCGCTGCGGATTTGGGCTACTTGAGACTTCCGGAAGACACGGTCATCGACCTGAAGAAGGCCCATGACGTGCAGGACGACAAGCTCGTCTACATGTGCACCGGTTCCCAAGGCGAGCCGATGGCCGCGCTTGGCCGTATCGCCGACGGCAATCATCGCGACATCACCATCAACGAATTCGACACTGTCATTCTTGCGAGCTCCCTGATTCCGGGCAACGAGCATGGCGTGTACAAGATCATCAACAAGCTGGTGCAGCTTGGCGCTCGTGTGGTCAATCGAGACAATGCCGCCGTGCATGTGTCCGGCCACTGCAATGAGGCGAACTGCTGTACATGTACAACATCGTCAAGCCGAAGTGCGCCATGCCGATCCACGGCGAGAACCGTCACTTGGTGGCCAACGGCATGATCGCGGTCAAGACGGGCGTCGATCCGCAGAATGTGGTGCTTGCCGAAGACGGCGATGTGGTCGATTTGTACCACGGCCAAGCTGCTGTTGTCGGTTCCGTGCCATGCGGCTACGTGTACGTCGATGGCGATTCCGTTGGCGAACTTACCGAGGACGAGCTTGAGAAGCGTCGTATTCTTGGCACGGAAGGTTTCGTGTCGAGCTTCGTCGTCGTCGATACGGAAACGGCTGACGTTGTCGCAGGTCCGAAGATCTATCTCAACGCGGTGGCCGAAGACGAAAGCGAATTCGACAAGGTTCGTCATCAGATCGTCGAACAATTGCAGGATGCGATGATGACTGGCACGCGCGATACGTATAAGCTTCAGCAGATCATGCGTCGTACGTTGGGTAGCTGGGTTGCACGTCAGCTGCATCGCAAGCCGATGATCGTTCCGGTCGTTGCCGATATCGCGCAGGATATTGACGAAGCGATGGGATTGAACGCAGCGCAATGATGAATCGACAGATAGTCAATATTTTTCGCAATTTCGCTGATTCCAGCGAAATTAATATTGGAATAATATTGAATTATCGACGGATCGTCAATAATTGTTGATTGCATAATAAAAAGAAGGACGGCGTAACCGGCACAATCGGTTGCGCCGTCTCCTATTCCATAAATAGGGATTTCACAATAAAAGGAGTGACATGCCAGGAGCAAATCTCACCCGAATCGAAGCGGAAGAACGCAAAAGCGTTATCGCAGCACCGGTTCATTACACGGTCAAACTTGATCTGACCCGTGGAGCCAAGAATTTCGGTTCCGAAACCACCATCACGTTCGACGCTGAGCCGGGAGCTACCAGCTTCCTTGACCTGATCGCCACCGAAGTGAGCGAAATCGTGCTCAACGGCGCAACTCTCGATCCGGCCGAAGCGTTCGCCGACAGCCGTATCGAACTGAAGAACCTCGAAGCGCACAACGAAGTGACCGTCAAAGCGCTGTGCCAGTATTCCAACACCGGTGAAGGCCTGCACCGCAGCGTCGACCCGTCCGACGGCAACATCTACCTGTACTCCCAGTTCGAAGTGCCGGATGCCCGCCGCGTGTACGCCGTGTTCGACCAGCCTGACATCAAGGCCGTGTTCGACTTCTCCGTGCTCGCCGCCAAGTCTTGGATTGTCACCTCCAACATGCCTGCCGCATCCGTGACCGACAGCGAAACCGTTACCGAAGAAGGTACGCTCGGCACACACGAAGCCGAAACCACCAAGCTGTGGGTGTTCGAATCCACGCCGACCATGAGCTCCTATCTCACCGCCATCTGCGCAGGCCCATACGCCGAATGGCATACCGAATACGCCAACGAAGACGGACGCACCGTGCCGATGGCCATGTACTGCCGTCAGGCGCTCGCCGAAGCGTTCGCCAAGGATGTCGACTACCTATTCGACATCACCAAGAAGGGTTTTGCCTTCTATGCGAAGACTTGGGGCGTGCCGTATCCGTACGCCAAGTACGACCAGATTTACGTGCCGGAATACAATGCCGGCGCTATGGAGAACATTGGCATGGTCACCATCCGCGACCAGTACGTGTTCGAATCGAAGGTCACCGACGCGTATGCCGAGCGCCGCGTCGTCACAGTGCTGCACGAGCTTGCACACATGTGGTTCGGCGATTACGTGACCATGAAGTGGTGGAACGACCTGTGGCTTAACGAGTCTTTCGCCGAGTTCACGTCCACCCTTGCCACTGCCGAAGCCACGGAATGGAAGGACGCTTGGGCCACGTTCAGCTCCGGCGAGAAGAGCTGGGCACTGCGCCAGGATCAGCTGAGCACCACCCACCCGATCGTCGCGCCGATCAACGATCTGAACGACACGTATGTCAACTTCGACGGCATCACCTATGCCAAGGGTGCTTCCGTGTTGAAGCAGCTCGTGTTCTATGTGGGTCGTGAGAAGTTCTTCAAGGGCATCAACAACTATTTGAACAAGCATGCGTACTCCAACGCTACGCTCGCCGATCTGCTGGCTGAACTCGAGTTGACGTCCGGCCGCGATCTCAAGGCGTGGAGCGCCAGTGGCTTGAACAGTCCGGCATCAACACCATCGCCACCGAAGTTGAGGAAAACGAGGATGGAACGATTCGCCAGCTTGCGTTGCGCCAGTCCGCTTCGGCTGAGCATCCGGTGCTGCGCGCGCATCGTCTGGCTGTCGGCTTCTACAATGAGGATCCGGAAACCGGCAAGATCGTGCGTACCGACCAGTTCGAACTTGATGTTGACGGCGAACTGACGATTGTCGAAGCGGCTGCCGGCAAGGCACGTCCGGCGCTGATTTTGGTGAATGACGACGATTTGACATACACGAAGCTGCGCTTCGATGAGAAGAGCCTCAAGTTCGCTGCGGAGAACCTGTATCGTTTCGACGATGCGTTGGCTCGTTCCGTGATTTGGCTTGCGTTCTGGGATATGACTCGTGACGGCGAATTGCCGGCAAAGCAGTTCATCGAAACCTCTTTGGCTGCGCTTGCCACGGAACATGAGTCCACCACGTTCCGTTACGCTTTGGCGCAGGTCAGCACCACCGCATGGCATTACACCGCTCCGGCCGACCGCGCCGAAGTGGTGGAGCATGTGGCTGCCGAACTGTTCAAGCTGGCTCAGGCCGCTGAAGCCGGTTCCGACGAGCAGTTCCAGCTGATCACCGCCTACTTGGGTTATGGTGAGCCGGGCGATGCTGCGTTCGAAGCGAATGCGAAGGGTCTGCTCGATGGTTCCGTGGAGCTTGATGGCTTGGAGATCGACAATAATTTCCGTTGGACCATCATCAACGCGTTGAGCACGATCAACGCCATCGGCCAGAGTGACATCGACGCGGAACTTGCCAAGCGTGAAACCACTGAGAACCGTGAGTTCGCATTGGGTGCGCGTGCGGTCGCAGGCATTGCGGAAGCCAAGGAATGGGCTTGGAACGAGGCTTTGCACAACGACGAGCTGACCAACATGCAGTTGGAATCCGTGGCCCGTGGCTTCGCATCAACTCCACGTGCCGACTTGGCTGAACCGTATGCGGCCAAGTATTTCGAGGTTGCCGACTGGATCTGGAAGAACAAGACCTTCCACATGGCTGAGGCTCTGCTGGAAGGCCTGTACCCGAGCTATGCCGATCCGGCCACACTGGTGGATCTCGGTGATGCTTGGCTGGCTTCGCATGCCGACGCCGACAACGCGTTGCAGCGCATTGTGCGTGGCAATGTTGAATCGTCGCATCGCACGCTCAAGGTGCGTGATTTCAACGCGTCCCTCTGATGACGTTCCTGACACCACTACAGTAGCTGTTTTTGGTAGCTACTTCTGATATCACTCTGTGATATTGCATCATAAGCCCGGACTGACGGCTGACTTATCCCGCTGCCAGTCCGGGCTTGTTTGCTTCCAGACAAGCCATCCCAAACAAAGTCCCATAACGGTTATGGACAATGGGTCTTTCGGACCCATAATGACCCAGCCGGTCGGAATCGGAGGATGGAAGTGAGATCGCAAGAAACTTGAGATTGCGGAAATCTCACGACGTTGCATACTGCGGTTTGCATGACATCGCATACTGCAGTATGCAGGTATCGCAACATGCTGTCGACTATTTTGTTGAATGGTGAACCCGTTGAGTACGATGGTGCACGGCAATATAACTTGAGATAGCGAGGACTTGAGACTCATGCCACGTATGTTCGGAACAGACGGTGTTCGAGGATTGGCGAATAGGGCTTTGACCGCACAGCTTGCGTTGGATTTGGGCGATGCTGCGGTGCGCGTGCTTGGCGATGATGGAGACAAAAGCGAATTCGACGGTCGTCGCCGTGCACTGGTCGGCCGCGATACTCGCGTTTCCGGCGATTTTCTTGCAGCGGCACTGTCCGCAGGCATGTCCGCAGGTGGATTCGACGTGATCGACGCGGGTATTATTCCAACTCCGGGTGTCGCATACCTGACTTCCGTGCTGAACGTGGAAATGGGTGCCGTGATTTCCGCATCCCATAACCCCATGCCCGACAACGGCATCAAATTCTTCGCACGTGGCGGTTTCAAACTGCCTGATACCAAAGAAGACGAAATCGAAAGTGTGCTCGGCCAGGATTGGGAACGTCCGACCGGTGCCGGCGTGGGCCGCATCAGTCACGATACGGCAACCGCAACCAACCTGTATATCGACCATCTGGTGTCCACCATCGCCCCCATTGGGCCTGACAAGTCCCAGCCGACACCGCTGAAAGGCTGAAAGTCGTGGCCGACTGCGCTAACGGTGCCACCTCCGTGGTCGCGCCAGAAGCGTTGCGCCGCGCCGGTGCAGACGTGATCGTGATCAACGCTTCGCCAGACGGCTACAACATCAACAAGAACGCCGGATCCACACACCCCGAACAGCTGCAGGCCATGGTCAAGGCCTCCGGAGCCGATCTGGGTGTGGCTTTCGATGGTGACGCCGACCGTTGCCTCGCCGTGGACGAAGACGGCACCATGGTCAACGGCGATCAAATCATGGGCATTCTCGCGCGTGCCAAAAAGAACGCGGGCAAGCTCAACCATGACACCCTCGTGGTAACCGTGATGAGCAACCTCGGTCTGAAACTCGCCCTACGTTCCATGGGCATCAAAACCGTGCAAACCGGCGTGGGCGACCGTTACGTGCTTGAGGAAATGCTGCGCGGCGACTATTCGCTCGGCGGCGAACAGTCCGGACATGTGATCAACCGCGAATTCGCCACCACCGGCGACGGCACCCTCACCGCATTGACCTATGCAACGAAGTGGTCAACTCCGGCAAAAGTCTCAAAGAACTCGCATCCGACTTCCCGCAACTGCCGCAAACCCTCATCAACGTGCCGAACGTCGACAAGCTCGCGGCCAAAACCAATGCCAAAGTGCAGGCGGCCGTCGAACACGAAGAGAAAATGCTCGGCGACACCGGCCGCGTGCTACTGCGCCCATCCGGCACCGAACCGCTCGTGCGCGTCATGGCCGAAGCGGAAACCCAACAGCAGGCCGACGAGGTCTGCGACCGTCTCGCCAAAGTCGTAGCCGAAGAACTCGCCCTGTAACCACACTGCAGATACGCATCATTCGGCAATCCAAAATCCCGAACCAATACGCGAAGGAAACCCATGTTTGGACGCAACTCGAAAGTCAATCTCGAACTCAACCGCGAGGTTGAAAAACTCATCAAAACCGGCGGCAAGGAACAACTGCTCCCCATCGTGCAGGCAGGTGAACCGGTACTGCGCCAGCAGACCGCAGCCTACGAAGCCAGCTGAGCCGCAAAACGCTCGACAAACTCATCGAAACCATGCGCATCACCATGATCGAAGCGCCGGGCGTGGGCCTTGCCGCAACCCAGATCGGTCTTGGACTGGCCCTCGCCGTGGTGGAAGACCATGTGCGTGACGACGATGACGATGATCCGCGTGAAGCGGCCGAATTCCCGTTCCATGTCATCATCAACCCAAGCTATGAGCCGATCGCACCGAAACCCGCAGCTTCTACGAAGGTTGCCTGAGCTTCGACGGCTATCAGGCAGTACGCAAACGCTGGCTTGACATCACCGCCCGCTGGCAAGATGAAGACGGCAAACAGCACGAGGAGCATCTGCACGGTTGGCCGGCCCGCATCTTCCAGCACGAAACCGATCATTTAAGCGGCGAACTGTATATCGACAAGGCGGAAATCCGAAGCCTCGCCACCAACGAGAATCTTGAGGATTTCTGGTGCGACGATCCGGTTCCTAACGAAGCCGCAGCCGAACTCGGATTCGAACTGTAAACCAGGGGCAAGTGCCGCTGTAAGCGCATAATGTGCGGCAAAGGCGTTGCGGAATCCAATCAGCACGGAATCCGGTTGTTACGAATCCGATCGTTGCGGAAAATCCGTGAATACCCAGCAAGGGGGAGAGGCCTACGAGCCTCTCCCTTTTTTTTCGTTACGCCATCATTTTTTCGTTATGTCATCGTTCGCCTATCCCGTGTAATGCGCGCGCGCATCGCATTCCCCACGGCACACGCACGTATGTACGTAACCATGTTTGCATTTCGCAAGATTATTTTTCGCAGCGTTATATCGCGTGATATTTTCAGCACCATCTGCGTCATCATCATGGCGAAACGATTTCGTCCGCGACGTCATACTACGTGCGCAACGTGCATGGACACAGTCAAGCAAGGTATTTTTTGTGAACATAATCGTTTTTCGCAACATTATTTTCTTTTCTGTATTGAATTTAGCGGAATAAACGAATTAAAGATACGCTTTCGAATCTTGAAAAAAGGAGATTGCGCTATCCGAGAAGCAGTATGTTTTTCGTGGGCGTCAACGTGTATTGCGCCCTCTCTCGGCTACCATGCAAAGTATGAACGAAGCAAAGACGGGCCGTTCCTGGCTTACTGAAGCCAAGCAAGACATCAACCAATGGTCGGCATCGATGCGAAAAACGCCGACAACCAGCTTATCGACTGGCAGTGGGTCGCCTCCCTCGACTTGGAACACGGCATTGGAGCCGCACAAAGTCGAGGCATCGACCTGATTGCCGTATTGAACGCCGCCGATACCGCGCTTGTGCCGAATCCGGAGACAACGGATTCCATGCAGGATTCGGCATTATCCGTCCAACAGCTGCATAATCTGCTGAAAAAGGATCTGACGGTACGCGACCGTCTCGAATCCATCATCGCGCAATGCAACGCCGCTTTCATGACGGATTTCGATCGTCTGATCGCTTCTTACCGTTTGCCTCGCGCGCTCGCATATGCGAATCGTCGGTTGTGCGACGAAATCGCCATGTTACGTCGAATTGGCGTTGTGACGGGCTTGTGGACTATTGCCGAAGAACGCCGGGAACGGGTGACGGTGCCTGTGCTGCAGCCTGTTGCCGGAGCGGACAGCCGTGTGAACCTCGACGATATTCAGGATCGCACCGCACAGATCGTCAATGGTCGTGCCGAACGTCGTGCCGCAGAACGTGAGCAGAAGCGTGCCAGCGATTACGCCATGTCGCGCGCGAACTTGAGCGGGGTGACGAGTCCGGGAGGTTCGCGTGTGTTCGATTATGGGGCCCTTGATTCTGCTGGCACGGGTGCAGGCGGTTCCTTTGGCTCTTTTGGAAGTTCCGCTGACTCGGCGGAGGCCGCGCAAGCTCGACGTTTGGCGGATTACAAAAAGTCGGATTGGCGTGACGCCTACCTCCCTGGCCGTGACCTCGACACGGTGATGGGCATTGATATCGAAACCACAGGCACGGATCCGGCCCGCGTGTACATCATCGACGCCGGGTTCGAATTCATGAACATGATTTCGCCGCGTCCGTCCGGCGAGCCTCGGGCTACTGCTACGAACAGGGCTATTACGAGGCCGGTGACGCGTATGGACAGGCGCGTCTTTCCTTCGGAGTTCCTGCACAGAACGCGCTGCTCGGCAATCCTTTGATCCTCGGCCTTACCGGTATTGATGTGCGCGATCGTGCCGGCACGGACTTTCGTTTGTTTGACGAATGGCCCGAAGCACAGGTCGGATTGCTGCAACGGCTTGAACAGCAGCCGTACGTTGCACACAACGCCCGGTTCGAGCACAGCTTTTTCATGTTGAACGTTGCCGGATATGCGGAAAGCTATCGTGCTGGCAATATTACGATCATCGACACGTTGCCGATGAGCCGTCGTTGGGATGAGGGGTCGATTCCCGATGATGAGCATCCGTATGGCAATAACACGTTGGATGCGTATGCCAAACGTCAGGGTGCGTTGGACGCTTCCCAAAGCGAACGGCATCTAGCTTGGAAGATACGCACATCATGCTGGTCGCTATGAAACATCATCTTGGTGTGCTGCATGCCGAGGGTCGCGGCCCCTGGAGCGCAGCTGGCAGACCCGGCAATGGCGGCAAACGGTGTGGCAAACGTTGATAGGCGGTAGGTGGAGTGTCTCGCAAATGGGGCGGCAAGACGCAAGCTGGATGGGCGAATTGACGCTGCTGAATGTGTGCCAAGCGTAGTCGTGTTGTTTTCCCGCTGGATATTTTGACTGCTGGTCGTCTTGTATTTGTTCTTTAGCCGTGCGCATTTACTCACTGCGGTTGCGACACGCCCGGATGTTGGTTTGTGGTGGGGTGTTTCGGGGTTTTTCCGGTGGTCTTGTGCCGTGCGATGCGTTCGCCGCCCATTTTTACCGTGTTTTCGACACGCCGGTGGATGCGTTGTTTTCCAATGGTTCGCGGGTCGTTCATGAGGGGCCGGGTTGCGTGGATCGGAGATGTGCTGTAGGTTTGTCTCTTGCTGCTCGGCACGGCGGCCTCGCTCCTGGAGATTGGGGCGGCTTGCTGGTGTGGTGGTGGTTTGAGAACTCAAGAGCGTATTTGTACTACTTCTTTATAGTCAATGATTGCCAGTCCGTCTTACGGCCCGCGCGTTTGGCGTGTGGGTGCCGGGAGGCCGGTCAAACGGGACGGGGTTTTGCGGACAGTCCGTTTTCCTTATAAACGGATGTCGGTTTCTTTTTTTGAGAGTCACATGTTGGTTCTCTTCATGAAAGGTTTTTTTGTGGAGGGTTCGATTCTGGCTCAGGATGAAGCTGGCGGCGTGCTTAACACATGCAAGTCGAACGGGATCCATCGGGCTTTGCTTGGTGGTGAGAGTGGCGAACGGGTGAGTAATGCGTGACCGACCTGCCCCATACACCGGAATAGCTCCTGGAAACGGGTGGTAATGCCGGATGCTCCGACTCCTCGCATGGGGTGTCGGGAAAGATTTCATCGGTATGGGATGGGGTCGCGTCCTATCAGGTAGTCGGCGGGGTAACGGCCCACCGAGCCTACGACGGGTAGCCGGCCTGAGAGGCGACCGGCCACATTGGGACTGAGATACGGCCCAGACTCCTACGGGAGGCAGCAGTGGGGAATATTGCACAATGGGCGCAAGCCTGATGCAGCGACGCCGCGTGC